>Ga0335081_10006006_pt1 | contig 19260 bp, 16 predicted proteins | sample Lox_Sample_35_FD_206713 | JGI IMG/M metagenome (GOLD analysis project Ga0335081, IMG submission 206713) | Soil microbial communities from Loxahatchee National Wildlife Refuge, Florida, United States - Lox_Sample_3.5 | ecosystem: Environmental > Terrestrial > Soil > Wetlands | place: USA... | reverse complement strand
CGCAGCTCGATCGCCAGGCGCTGCACGCGGCCCGGCTGACGCTGGTGCATCCGATCTCGCAGCGCGAGATGAGTTTTGAGTCACCGCTCCCTGCGGATCTCTCCGGGCTCCTGACCGCGCTCGAGGCCGACCGGGCTGGCGCCTCATGAGCGCCGACGGGCCTTCGTTTCTCAAGCCCGACTGGCCTGCTCCGCCCGGCGTGCACGCGGCCGTGAGCCTGCGGACCGGCGGTGTGAGTGAGCCACCCTTCGACACGCTCAATCTCGGCGCCTCAAGTGGCGATGTCGCGCAGCACCTGGCAGAGAACCGCCGCCGTGTGCGCCTCGCGCTCGGGCTGCCCGATGAGCCGGTCTGGCTCAACCAGGTCCACGGCGCCCTGGTTCTCGACCTGGACCCGGTCGCGCCCCGGTCCGCCGCGATGCCTGCGCCGCCTGCGGATGCGGCGGTGACGCACCGCGCCGGGCGTGTGGCCGCGATCACGATTGCCGACTGCATGCCGGTACTCTTCGCCGCTCGTGACGGGCGGGCCGTCGGCGCCGCACATGCCGGCTGGCGCGGGCTTGCAGGTGGCGTGCTCGAGGCCACGGTGCGCGCACTAGCGGTGCCCGCCTCGACACTCATCGCCTGGCTGGGGCCGGCCATCAGCCAGCGGTATTTCGAGGTGGGCGAGGACGTTCGCACCGCCTTCTGCGCCTCCGATCCGCAGTCGGTAACGGCATTCGAGCCCAATGCGCGCGGGCGCTGGCAATGTGATCTGTATGCGCTGGCCCGCAGGCGGCTCGCCGCCCTGGGCGTGAGCGCTGTATACGGCGGCGATTACTGCACGTACGCTGAGCGCCAGCGCTTTTTCTCCTACCGTCGCGACGGCCGCTGTGGCCGGATGGCCGCCCTGATCTGGATCGCGCACTGATGCACACCCTTGCCTGGATACTCGCTGCCACTGCCCTCGGGGGGATCCTGAGCGCCGCCATCGCGGGTTTGTTCCTGTTGCTCCCCACCCGTGTCCGGGCCCGGGTGCTGCCTCACCTGGTAAGCTTCGCAACCGGCGCGCTCCTGGGCGCCGCGCTGTTAGGCCTCCTGCCCGAGGCCGTGGAAGGCGTAGGACTGGGGCGCGTGCAGGAGATCGGCCTCGCCCTGGTCGCCGGGATCGCCGTGTTCTTCGTGCTCGAGAAGCTGCTGCTCTGGCGGCACTGTCACGTCGAGGAGTGCGAGACCCACACCCCGACGGGGCACGATCACCACCGGGACCGCGCAGCCGGCACATTGGTGGTGTTCGGGGACGGCGTCCACAACGCCCTGGATGGCGTGCTGATCGCGGCCGCATTCCTCACCGATGTGCGCCTGGGCATCGTGACCGCCCTCGCCATCATGGCGCACGAGATCCCGCAGGAAATCGGCAGCTTTGCTGTGCTGCTGCATGCCGGTATGAGCTGGCGGCGCGCCCTCATCCTGAACCTCGCCTCGAGCCTCACGTCCATGCTGGGCGGGTTTGCGGCCTACTACGCCCTGCGACAGGCGCTGGGGCTTCTCCCCTATGCCCTGTCGATCGCCGCCGCGAGCCTGCTGTACATCGCGGTGGCCGACCTCATCCCGACCCTGCACCGGCGCACGGAAGTGCGCCACAGCGCCGCCCAGGTCGTCCTGATCGCGGCCGGCATTGCCCTGATTGCTGCCATGGAGAACCACGTCCACGGGATCTGAGCGCGCGGGCTCTTGAACGGCACTCCCCGGCCCCCAGATTGAAGGGGCGATCGTCGATGAGCGAGGTGGCTAAATGCGGATGGACAAACTGACCAGCAAATTCCAGGCGGCACTGGCCGATGCCCAGTCGCTCGCGGTCGGGCGTGACCATCAGTTCATCGAGCCGGGCCACGTGCTCCTTGCCCTGCTGGACAGCCAGGGTGGCACGGTGCGGCCGCTGCTCATGAAGGCGGGCGGGGATGTGAACAAGGTGCGCTCGGAGGCGCTGGCGCTCCTGGACCGCCTGCCGACTGTGTCGGGCACCCCGGGTGAGGTCCACGTCTCCAACGACCTCAGCCGCCTTCTCAATATCGCCGACAAGCTCGCCCAGCAGCGGGGCGACCAGTTCATCTCCAGCGAGCTGTTCGTGCTCGCGGCGTTCGACGACAAGGGCCCGCTCGCCCGGCTTCTCAAGGATTGCGGTCTGTCCCGGGGCGCAGTCGACAAGGCCATCAGCGAGGTGCGCGGCGGTGAGAAGGTCAACGATCCCAATGCCGAGGAGCAGCGCGGTGCGCTCGAGAAGTACACGGTCGACCTGACCGCCAGAGCCTCCTCGGGCAAGCTCGATCCGGTCATCGGGCGCGATGATGAGATCCGGCGCACGATCCAGGTGCTGCAGCGTCGCACCAAGAACAATCCAGTGCTGATCGGCGAGCCGGGCGTCGGCAAGACCGCGATCGCCGAGGGCCTTGCCCAGCGCATCATCAACGGCGAGGTGCCGGAGGGGCTGCGTAACAAGCGCATCCTGGCGCTCGACATGGGCGCGCTCATCGCCGGGGCCAAGTTCCGCGGCGAGTTCGAGGAGCGCTTAAAGGGCGTCCTCAACGATCTCGCCAAGCAGGAAGGCCAGGTCATCCTCTTCATCGACGAGCTGCATACGGTGGTGGGTGCCGGCCGGGCCGAAGGCTCGATGGATGCGGGCAACATGCTCAAACCGGCGCTGGCGCGCGGGGAGCTGCATTGCATCGGCGCGACCACGCTCGATGAGTACCGCAAGTACATCGAGAAGGACGCCGCACTCGAGCGGCGCTTCCAGCGCGTGATGGTCAACGAGCCCTCGGTCGAGGACACGATCGCGATCCTGCGCGGCTTGCAGGAGCGCTACGAGGTACACCACGGCGTCGACATCACCGATCCGGCGATCGTCGCTGCCGCGACGCTGTCGCACCGCTATATCACCGACCGGCAGCTGCCCGACAAGGCGATCGACCTCATCGACGAGGCCGCCGCGCGCATCCGCATGGAGATCGACTCCAAGCCCGAGAGCCTGGATCGGCTCGAGCGGAGGATCATCCAGCTGAAGATCGAGCAGGAGGCGCTCAAGAAGGAGAAGGACGAGGCCTCGCGCAAGCGCCTGCAGGCGCTTGTCGACACCCTGGGGACGCTCTCCAAGGAATACGCCGACCTCGAGGAAATCTGGAAGTCGGAGAAGGCGACGCTGCAGAGCGCCGCACAGATCCGTGAGGAGCTGGAGCGCGCACGCCTGGATTTCGATGCCGCGCGCCGTGCCGGTGACCTCGGGCGCATGTCCGAGCTGCAGTACGGACGCATCCCGGAGCTCGAGAAGAAACTCAGCGATGCGCTCGATGCCGAGCGCAAGGGCACCCAGCTGGTGCGCAACCGCGTCACCGACGAGGAGATTGCGGAAGTCGTCTCCAAGTGGACCGGCATCCCGGTCTCCAAGATGCTCGAGGGAGAGAAGGAGAAGCTCCTGCGCATGGAGGGCGATCTCTCCCAGCGCGTGGTCGGGCAGGATGAGGCGGTGCGCATCGTCTCGGATGCCATCCGCCGCTCGCGCGCGGGTTTGTCCGATCCGCGCCGTCCCAACGGCTCGTTCCTTTTCTTAGGGCCCACCGGCGTCGGCAAGACCGAGCTGTGCAAGGCGCTCGCGCAGTTCCTGTTTGATACTGAGGATGCGCTGGTGCGCATCGACATGTCGGAGTTCATGGAGAAGCACTCGGTCGCCCGCCTGATCGGCGCGCCTCCGGGTTACGTGGGCTATGAGGAGGGCGGTTATCTCACCGAAGCGGTGCGCCGCCGCCCGTATGCGGTCGTGCTGCTCGATGAAGTCGAGAAGGCCCACGCGGATGTGTTCAACGTGCTGCTGCAGGTGCTCGATGACGGCCGTCTGACCGACGGTCAGGGCCGCACCGTCGACTTCCGCAATACCGTCATCATCATGACCTCGAACCTGGGCTCGCAGGTGATCCAGGAATACGCCGGCGAGAAGAACTACACCAAGATGAAGTCCGCGGTGATGGAGATCGTGCAGCAGAGTTTCCGGCCCGAATTCATCAACCGCATCGACGATATCGTGGTGTTCCATCCGCTCGCGACCGAGCAGATCCGCAAGATCGTGGACATCCAGCTCGGCTATCTGCGCAGCCGCCTGACCGAGCGCGACATGGACTTGAAGCTCGATGACCGGGCGCGCGACCTGATCGGCGAGGCCGGCTTTGACCCGGTGTACGGCGCGCGGCCGCTGAAGCGGGTGATTCAGCAGCAGATCGAGAATCTGCTCGCGCAGCGCATCCTGAAGGGCGAGTTCGGTCCCGGCGATGTGATCAAAGTGAGCGCACGAGACGGCAAGCTCGAGTTCGCCAAGGCGGTTGAGAAGGCCGCCTGAGACGGTAAGATGGGCGCCGGCGCCCACAGCAGACCCCGCTATCCATGCCGTTCTACGAGTACGAGTGCTCGAGCTGCAAGTTCTACACCGAGGTGATGCAGAAGATCACCGACGCGCCGCTGCGCAAGTGCCCGTCCTGCGGCAAGAACACGCTGCAGAAGCTGGTTTCCGCACCGGTGTTCCGCCTGAAGGGCGGCGGCTGGTACGAAACCGACTTCAAATCCGACAAGGAATCGCGGCGCAATCTCGCGGGCGCTGAGGCGAGCGAGGCGAAAGCCGACAGCGACGCCAAGCCCGCCGCAGCCAAGAGCACCGAAGCAAAGCCCGCGGAGAGCAAACCCGCGGACTCCAAGCCTGCCCAATCCAAACCCAGCCCGGCCGCTTCGCGGGCGCGCCGGACCGCGTCCGGAAAATCCAAGCCCAGGCCAGGACGCGCGCGCAAGGCGCGGCGCTGATGCGCCCCTGGCGCAGCTGGGGCCTGCGACGCTACCTCGTCGCGGGCATTCTCGTGTGGCTGCCGGTTCTGGCGACCATCTGGGTCGTGAGCTTCATCGTCAACATCATGGATCGCACGCTGCTGCTCCTGCCGGTCCATTACCGGCCGACGGAGCTGCTCGGCTTTCGCGTGCCCGGGCTCGGGGTCGTGTTTGCGTTCGTGGTGGTGCTCGTGACCGGCCTTCTGGTCACCAATCTGATCGGGCGCCAGCTCGTGACCTACTGGGAGGAGCTGCTGCACCGCATTCCGCTGGTGCGCTCGGTCTACAGCGGCGTGAAAAGTTTCGCCGAAAGCGTGCTGTCGACGTCGCACTCCTTCCGCCAGGTCGTGGCGGTTGAGTATCCGCGCGCGGGGCTGTGGAGCATCGGCTTCGTCACCGCGGAGGAATTTGCCGAGGTGAGCTCGAAGACCGGTCAGCAGCAGGTGTGCGTCTTCATCTCCACCGCACCCAATCCCACCTCCGGCTTCATCATCCTCGTGCCGCGCCATGAGCTCATCGAGCTCAAGATGACCGTCGATGAGGCCATGAAAATGATCGTGACCTGCGGGGTCGTGACGCCCGAACGCGCCCCCTAGGGCCTCTGGTAGTATTTCGCGCTCTATGCGCTCCCATTACTGCGGAAATGTCGACGCGAAGTTCGTCGGACGTGAGCTCACGGTTGCCGGCTGGGTTCACCGCCGGCGCGATCACGGCGGGGTCATCTTTGTCGATCTGCGCGATCGGGAAGGACTGCTGCAGATCGTCTTCGATCCGGATCAGGCGGCGGTGTTTCGCGAGGCCGAGCGGCTGCGCAACGAGTTCGTGATCCGGGTACGCGGCACGGTGCGCGCGCGCCCCGCCGGTACGGTCAACAGCAATCTGGCCTCGGGGGCCGTCGAGCTCCTCGCGGCCGAGCTCGAAGTCCTCAACCGCTCCGAGCCGCTGCCGTTTCAGCTCGATGAGACCGTGGGCGAGGAGGTGCGCCTGCGCTATCGCTATCTGGATCTGCGGCGCGAGGTGATGACGCAGCGACTGCGGCTGCGCCATCGCATCACGCGCGCGATGCGCGGCTATCTCGATGCCAACGGCTTCATCGATATCGAGACGCCGATGCTGGCAAAGGCGACGCCGGAGGGCGCGCGCGACTATCTCGTGCCGAGCCGGACCCATCCGGGTAAGTTCTTCGCGCTGCCGCAGTCGCCGCAGATCTTCAAACAGCTGCTGATGGTGGCGGGCTTCGATCGCTACTATCAGATCGTGCGCTGCTTCCGCGACGAGGACCTGCGCGCCGACCGGCAGCCGGAGTTCACCCAGCTCGACATCGAGACCTCCTTCCTCACTCAGGCGGACATCCTCGAGCTCATGGAAGGCCTGGTGCGGCACGTGTTTAAGGAAGTGCTCGACATCGGCCTGCCGGATCCGTTCCCGCGCATGAGTCACCAGGAGGCGATGCGTCGCTACGCCTCGGACAAGCCGGATCTGCGCATCGACCTGGAGCTCGTCGACATCGCAGAGCTCGTGAAGGACTCGCAGTTCAAAGTGTTCTCCGCTCCCGCTTCCGACCCGGGCGGTCGGGTGGCGGCGTTGCGGGTGCCCGGGGGCGGCACCAAGCTCACGCGCAAGGAGATCGATGATTACACCGCGTTCGTGGCGCGCTACGGCGCCAAGGGACTGGCGTACGTCAAGGTCAACGAGCGGGCGAAGGGCCGCGATGGCCTGCAGTCGCCCATCATCAAGTTCTTGAGCGATGCGGCGGTGGCCGGCATCCTCGAGCGCACGTCAGCCGCCGACGGCGATCTGATTTTCTTCGGTGCTGCGAGCAGCAAGGTCGTGAACGACTCGATGGGTGCGCTGCGCGTCAAGCTCGGTCAGGACCTGGGACGCGTGACGCAAGGGTGGCGGCCGCTGTGGGTGGTCGACTTCCCGATGTTCGAGTGGGATGAGACCGAGAAGCGCTGGGCGGCGGTGCATCATCCCTTCACCGCACCGCAGAGCGAGGATCCGGCCGCATTGCGCGAAGCACCCGGGGCGATGCTGGCGAAGGCGTATGACCTGGCGCTGAACGGCTCTGAGGTCGGCGGCGGTTCAGTGCGTATACATCGCGAAGAGATGCAGGCCGCCGTGTTCGAGCTCCTGGGGATCAGCGCCGAGGATGCGCGCGTGAAGTTCGGCTTTCTGCTCGATGCGCTGAAGTTCGGCGCTCCCCCGCACGGCGGTATCGCCTTCGGCCTCGACCGGCTCGCCATGCTGATGGCCGGTGCGGACAGCATCCGCGACGTGATCGCCTTCCCGAAGACGCAGACGGCGGCCGATCCGTTGAGCGATGCGCCCACGCCGGTCTCCGAGCAGCAACTGAAGGAGCTGCACATCCGGGTGCGACTGCCGGCGAGCTGACGCATGGCGCGTGCGCTCGTCGTGTACGTGCACGGCCTGTGGCTCACCGGCCAGGAGTCGCTCCTCCTGCGGCGCCGTCTCGCCGCTGACTTCGGATTCGAAGTGGTGCCGTTTCGCTACCCGACGGTGTCGGGCTCCATGGCAGAGATCCTGCAGAGCCTGCAGCGATTCATCGACCGCCACAAGGCGGATACGCTGCACCTGGTGGGTCACAGCCTGGGCGGCGTCGTAATCCACCGCTTTCTCGAGCGTGAGCACACGGCGCAGGTTCTGCCGCCGGGGCGCGTCGTGCTCCTGGGCTCCCCGCTCGTGGGCTCCCGGGCCGCCAGCAAGGTGCTCACGCTCCCGGGTCTGTCCGCCCTCATCGGCCGGATCGCGAGCGAGGAGCTGGGGACCCCTGCGGAGAGGCGATGGACCAGCGCTCGGGCGCTGGGCGTCATCGCCGGGACGCAGCCGATGGGCTTGGGACGGCTGTTCGCGCGCTTCAGTGAGCCCAACGACGGCACGATTGCGGTGAGTGAGACGCGCGTGGCCGGGGCCACCGATCAGATCACCCTGCCCGTGAGCCACATGGGCCTGCTGCTGTCGGCGCGGGCGGCGCGGGAGACGGGGTTGTTCCTGCGCGAAGGCCGCTTTTCGCTCGCGCCCGATCAGTCGCGCCCGGCGAGCGCGCGCAGCTCATAGAGCGCCTCGAGCGCCGCCTTCGGCGAGAGCTCGTCCGGATTGAGCGCGGCCACAGCAATGCGAAGCGGATCTTCCGCGGCGGCCGGCGCAAGGGGCAGCTCGGCCTGGGGGCTCGGGGACTCGGGGCCAGCCGTGGGGACGCGTGCGTCGCGGCTCGATTCGAGCTCGTGCAGATACTGCCGTGCGCGCGCGATCACGGCGTGCGGCACTCCCGCCAGCTGCGCGACCTGCAAGCCGTAGCTGCGATTGGCCGGACCGTCCTTCACCGCGTGCAGGAACACGATTCCGTCGGCGTGCTCGGTCGCATCGAGGTGTACGTTGGCGCAGGCATCGAGCTCGCGTGCCAGGGCCGTGAGCTCGAAATAATGCGTCGCAAAGAGCGTGAATGCATGCACCTCGGCGGCGATATGCCGCGCTATCGCCCAGGCGAGCGAGAGACCATCAAACGTGCTCGTGCCGCGTCCGATCTCATCCATGAGAATGAGACTGTGTGAGGTGGCGTTATGCAGGATGTTCGCCGCTTCGGTCATCTCCACCATGAATGTCGAACGGCCGCCCGCGAGGTCGTCCGCGGCACCGATGCGCGTAAAGATGCGATCCAGCGGTCCGATGAGCGCGCGCTCCGCCGGCACGAACGAGCCGATATGCGCGAGGATCGCGATCAGTGCGGTCTGACGCATGTAGGTCGACTTACCGCCCATATTGGGTCCGGTGATGATGAGCATGCGCCGGCTGGCATCCAGCCTTAAGTCATTCGGTACGAAGCTCTCGGTGAAGCGCTCGACGACCGGGTGACGGCCGGATCGGATCTCGAAGACCGACGCTTCGACGAGCTCGGGTGCGCTCCAGTTGAGACTCGAGGCGCGCTCGGCGAGCCCTGCAAGCGCATCGAGCTGCGCGATGCCGGCGGCGGTCGCCTGCAGCTGCGCCAGCCGGTCAATGAGCTGCGTCAGCACCTCCTCGTACAGGGACTTCTCGCGCGCCAGCGCGCGGTCACGCGCGCTGAACACCTTGTCCTCGAAGCCCTTGAGCTCCGTGGTGATGAAGCGCTCGGCGGACTTCACCGTCTGCCGCCTCACGTAGTCGCGCGGCACGCGCTCGGCGTCCTTGCGGGAGACTTCGATGAAGAAGCCCTGGATGCGATTGAAGCCGAGCTTCAGGGCGGAGATCCCCGAGCGCTCTCGCTCCCGCGCCTCGAGCGCCAGCAGGAATTCGTCGGTGTGTGTCGCGATGTGCCGCAGCTCATCGAGCTCGGCATCGTAGCCTGCCGCAATCACATCTCCGTCGCGCAGCATCGTCGCCGGCTCGAGCGCGATCGCCCGCTGCAGCAGCTCCACGACGTCAGCGTGCTCGCCGATCGCCGAATGCAATCCGGCCAGCAGCGGCGAATCGAGCCGGGCAAGCGCGCGGCGCAGCTGCGGCAGCATGGCCAGCGCCGCCCGCAGCGCCGTCAGATCTCGCGGCCGCGCGGAGCGCAGCGCCACGCGAGCGAGGATGCGCTCGATGTCACCAATGCCCTCGAGCTCGTGGCGCAGGGTGTCGAAGGTGCGACCGCCGATCAGCGTCTCGATGGCGTGGTAGCGGCCACGCAGCAGACTCACCTGGCGCAGCGGCCGGTTGAGCCAGCGCCGCAGCTCGCGCGAGCCCATGGCCGTCATGCAGCGATCGATGACGGCAAAGAGCGAGCCCTGTGGCTGACCCGAGAGCGCAACATCGAGCTCGAGGTTGCGGCGGGTGGCGGCGTCCAGAATCAGCGCATCGGTGCGCTCTTCGACGACGAGTGCGCGAATATGCGGCACCGCCGCCTTCTGCGTGTCACGCACGTACTGCAGCAGGGCGCCAGCGGCGCAGATCGCCAGCGGCAGCTCATCCGCCCCGAAGCCCCTCAGATCGAGCGTCCCCAGCTGATCGGTGAGCGCACGCGAGGAGCTCGCCAGTTCGAAATGCCAGGGCGGGCGCGGGCGCAGGGCGGTCTCGAGCTGCGCTCGCTGATCGCTCGCCAGATCCTCCGCCACCAGAAGCTCGGCCGGCTTGAGGCGCTCGAGCTCGGCCGCGAGTGCCTGCTCGCCCTGCGATTGCATCACCGCAAAACGTCCGGAGGCGAGATCGAGCCACGCGAGACCGAAGCGATCGGCATCGCGGGTGAGTGCGGCGAGCAGCGTCTCGCGGCGCTCATCGAGCAGGGCCTCATCGGTCAGCGTGCCCGGCGTCACGACCCGTACGACCTGGCGCTCGACCGGGCCTTTGGATTTGGCCGGATCGCCGATCTGCTCGCAGATCGCCACGCACTCGCCGCGGCGCACCAGACGCGCGAGATAACTCTCCACCGCATGCACCGGCACGCCGGCCATCGGGATCGGCTGCCCGGCGGACTGGCCGCGCGAAGTCAGCGTGATATCCAGCAGTGCCGCGGCACGCCGCGCATCCTCATAGAAGAGCTCGTAGAAATCGCCCATGCGGTAGAAGAGCAGCGTGTGGGGGTACTGCGCCTTGGTGCGCAGATACTGCTGCATGACCGGAGTGTGTTCGAGGGATCGGGCGTTCAAGGGCTAGCCAGGCTTCATCGTCTTGGCAAGTAAACGGGTATGTAGATGGTGCCGCCCACAGCGCTACAGCCGGTCGCCACAGGAAGCAATTGAAAAGTGGCCTGCAGCAACTGCCCCTTCAACGCCGGATAGTTTGCGTCGATGTAGTTGCGCGCGGCTTGAAAGTCTTGCCCGTACCGTACCGTGAGCTCGCTACCCGCGAATTGGTACTCCAGGTTTCCCAGGTATATGACACCTCCCCGCGGCGCTTCGAAAACGATGGTCTTCGCGGCGCCGCAGGGCGTGAAGTCCTCCCCCAGCGTATCGGTGGCCTCGCGCACAACGCGAACACTGGTGATGGCGAGCACATCTCCCGCTGCAGCCTTGCCAACGACGTAGCCATTCTTCGCCGCGCCGAAGACGGCGGCCGGCCGAAACTGGTTCTGAAAGAACATTCCCTTTTCAACGTGGCCAGGGAAGACATAGATGCGGTGGTTGTCCGGAGTAACACCGAACACAAAGACCGATTCACGATTGCTCGGCGCCTTGGTGTCCGCATCCAGCCGACCCATCGACGTGCAGCCACCCAGCAACGCCGTGGCCGCTATCAGCACAGATGTTGAGAGTGCCGCGACCCGAACTGTCGCCGGAGTTTTGCGCACGGCCCGTCTCCCTTGCGATCCGCGGGCTATCATGAGGCGCTCGATTATGGGGGAGGCCCTGCGGGGCTGTCACGGGTGAACGCGTGGCCCACGACTCGACATTACGCAGGCTTGCCGAGCGCACCGGCCGCGCGCTGCTGCGCGCGCATCAGCGCGTCGCGACCGCGGAATCCTGCACCGGCGGATGGGTCGCCAAGGCCCTGACGGATGTCGCGGGCAGCTCGCAGTGGTTCTCCTGCGGTTACGTCACTTACTCGAATGAGGCGAAATGGCGCGAGCTCGCGGTGCCGCGGGCGACCCTGCACCGCCACGGCGCGGTGAGCGAAGCCACTGTGCGTGCCATGGCGCGCGGGGCGTTGCGCCGCACGCAGGTGGGGATCGCGGTCGCGGTGAGCGGTATTGCAGGGCCGGACGGCGGCACGAGCGCCAAGCCCGTGGGCACGGTGTGGTTCTGCATTGCCTGGCGCCGTGGTCGCAAGCTGAATCAGCTCACGCATCGTCAGCGCTTCCGCGGTGACCGCGAAAGCGTGCGTCGCAAGAGTGTGGCACATGCCCTGGGGCTCATCTATGCCGCCGCAGTGGTGGCTTCGCACGCCGAGTGAGCCAGACGCCGCCCCGCTCGCGCCGGCTCTTCTTCGCGCTCTGGCCTGAGCCGGCACAGCAACGGACGCTGGCACAGACGGTGGCGGCGCTCGTGCCGCAAGGTGCCGGCGGCCGCGCCGTCCCGACCGAGAATCTGCATCTGACGCTCGCGTTCCTGGGAGCAGTCGCCGAGGAGGCACTGCCGCGGCTTCGTGCGACGGCGGCGGCACTCCAGTCGCCCGAGGGCGAGGCCGCTGCACTCGAGGTGACACTCGATGCTCTGCAGTACTGGCCGCGCGCGAAGCTGGTGTGCGCCGTGCCGATGACGCCGGTGCCGGAACTTGCCGCCATCGCCGAGACCCTGAAGCAGGCGCTCATCGGCGCCGGATTCCGTCCGGATCTCAAGCCCTTCCGCGCTCACGTTACGCTGACACGTAAAGTTGCGAGCGCACCCTCGGCGCTCACGCTGCCGCCGCAGCGCTGGTCGTTCGAGAAATTTTCACTCATCGAGAGCCGTACAGCTGCGGGCGGCTCGATATACAGTGTCGTCGATTTCTGGCCCCTGTATAGCGCGTGAGAATGCACTGAAAAATCACGCGAAAACCGCCGTTGCCGCGCTCCGCATGCGAAACGGTTGTGGGATAATTACGGCACACTTCCGCGAGGTCCACTGAGAATGGAAGACAACCGTAAGAAGGCGCTCGCCGCCGCGCTGGGGCAGATCGAGAAACAGTTCGGCAAGGGCTCGGTGATGCGGCTGGGCGATGCGCCAGCCAGCTGGGACGTCGAGGCAGTCTCCACGGGCTCCCTGGGACTCGACATCGCTTTGGGCGTGGGCGGGCTGCCGCGCGGACGCGTGGTCGAGGTCTTCGGACCCGAGGCCTCGGGCAAGACGACACTCACGCTGCAGGTCGTGGCCGAGATCCAGAAGAACGGCGGCACCGCCGCGTTCGTGGATGCCGAACATGCGCTGGATCCGGCTTACGCCGAGAAGCTGGGCGTGAACGTCTCCGAGCTTCTGGTCTCGCAGCCGGACACGGGCGAGCAGGCGCTGGAGATCACGGACATGCTGGTGCGCTCGAGCGCCGTCGACCTCGTGGTGATCGATTCGGTCGCCGCGCTCACGCCGAAGGCGGAGATCGAGGGCGAGATGGGCGAGATGCAGGTGGGCCTGCAGGCGCGCCTGATGTCCCAGGCGCTGCGCAAGCTCACGGGCAACATCAAGCGCTCCAACACCCTGGTCATCTTCATCAACCAGATCCGCATGAAGATCGGCGTCATGTTCGGCAATCCGGAGACGACGACCGGCGGTAATGCGCTCAAGTTCTACTCCTCGGTACGGCTCGACATCCGCCGCATCGGCGCGCTCAAGAACGGCGAGGAAGTCGTCGGCAATATGACGCGCGTGAAAGTGGTGAAGAACAAGGTCGCCCCGCCGTTCCGCGAGGCGGAATTCGAGATCATGTACGGCGTCGGCATCTCGCGCGAAGGCGAGATCATCGAGCTCGGCAGTCAGCAGGGCATCATCGAGAAATCCGGCGCCTGGTACAGCTACAAGGGCGAGCGCATCGGTCAGGGCAAGGACAACGCGCGCGTGTATCTGCAGCAGCACAAGGATGTCGCGCACGAGATCGAGGAGCAGGTCCGCACGCGGCTGCTGCCGGTGCGCCAGCAGCGTAACGGCGATCAGGCCGATACCGCCTGAGCGGCCGCGCCGAACGATGGCGCGCAAGCCGGTTGATTCGGAAGCCAGGAAAGATCCGACCGCCATCCATGCGGCGGCCGTCACCCAGCTCGCGCGCCGCGACTATGCCAGCGGGGAGCTGCGCCAGAAGCTGATCGGGCGCGGCTTCGATGCGGACCTGGTCGCGCAGGCGGTCGCGCAGCTCACCGAAAGCGGCGCGCTCGATGATGCGCGCTTCGCCGAGAATCACGTGACCTTCCATGCCCAGCGCGGCCAGGGGCCGGTGCGCATTGCCGCGGAGTTGCGCACGCTGGGCGTGTCTGCAGAGCTCATCGAGCGCGCACTGCAGGCGGGCCCGGACTGGCGCCAGCTCGCGCACCGCGCGCGGGTGCGCAAGTTTGGCCGGGAAGTGCCCACGGCATGGGCCGAGAAGAGCCGGCAAGCCCGGTTTTTGCAGTACCGGGGCTTTTCATCGGATCATATCCGGTCTGCCCTGGGCCCCGAGCTCGATCCGGACGAATAGACCTTGAGTACACCGCCTACCGCCGGCGCAGCGGAACTCCGCCGCGCCTTCCTCGAGTTTTTCCGTGCGCGCGGCCACGCGGTCGTGGCCTCGAGCCCGCTCATCCCTGCGAACGACCCGACGCTGCTTTTTACCAACGCCGGCATGGTGCAGTTCAAGGAAGTATTCCTCGGCAAGGAGAAGCGCGACTACGTGCGTGCCGCCTCGAGCCAGCGCTGCGTGCGCGCCGGCGGCAAGCACAACGACCTGGAGAATGTCGGCTACACGGCCCGGCATCTCACCTTCTTCGAGATGCTGGGCAATTTCTCCTTCGGCGACTACTTCAAGCGCGATGCGATCCGCTTCGCCTGGGAGTTCGTCACCGGTGAGCTGAAGCTCGATCCGCAGCGCCTGTGGGTCACGGTCTACCGCGATGACGATGCAGCCGCGCGCATCTGGCTCGAGGACATCGGCGTGCCGGCCGAGCGCCTGGCGCGGCTCGGCGAGAAGTCCAACTTCTGGGCGATGGGGGACACCGGTCCCTGCGGCCCCTGCAGCGAGATCTTCTACGACCACGGACCCACGATCGCCGGCGGCCCGCCCGGATCGCCGGATGAGGACGGCGACCGCTACGTCGAGATCTGGAATCTCGTGTTCATGCAGTACGACAGGAGCTCGGACGGCAAACTCACGCCGCTCCCCAAGCCCTCCGTCGACACGGGCATGGGGCTCGAGCGCATCTGCGCCGTCATGCAAGGCGCGCACTCCGTCTATGGCATCGATCTCTTCCGGAAGCTGATCGCGGCCGTCTCTGCACTCGTGCCGGGCACGGTCAGCGAGATGAGCTCGCTCAACGTGATCGCCGATCACATCCGCTCCTGCACCTTCCTCATCGTCGATGGTGTCGTGCCCTCCAACGAGGGCCGCGGCTACGTCCTGCGCCGCATCATCCGGCGCGCGATCCGCCACGGCTACAAGCTCGGCATCAAGCCGCCGTTCTTCTACCAGCTGGTGCCCGTGCTGGAGCGCGAGATGGGTGCGGCCTATCCCGAGCTCACCCGCTCGCGCACGCACGTCGAGCGCGTGCTCAGGCAGGAAGAGGAGCGCTTCGCCGAGACGCTCGCGACCGGCATGGAGCTGCTGGAGGCGGCGATCGGCAAGCTCTCGGGCAAGGTCATCGACGGTGCGACCGTCTTCAAGCTGTACGACACCTACGGATTCCCGGCAGACCTCACGGCCGACATCGCGCGCGAGCGCGGGCTCACCATCGATCAGGCCGGCTTCGATGCCGCCATGCAGGCACAGCGGGAGCGTGCGCGTGCGGCGAGCCGCTTCGGCAGCGATGGCCGCGCCGTCGCGCAGATCGATGCGCGGACGCTCTTCCAGGGCTACGAAGGCCTCGATGCGAACGGCCGGGTGGTGGCGCTGCTCAAGAATGGCGCATCCGTGGAGGTGCTCGCGGCGGGCGAGCGCGGCGAAGTGGTGCTCGATCGCACGCCGTTCTACGCCGAGGCCGGCGGGCAGGTCGGCGACATCGGCGAGCTGGCGGCGCCGGGTGTGCGCTTTGGCGTGGAGGACACGCAAAAGCGCGGTGCGGCGCATGCACACATCGGTGTGGTGGCCGAGGGCTCGATCCGGCTGGGCGATGAGCTCACCGGACACGTGGATGGCGTGCGCCGCCAGGCGACCGCGCTGAATCACACCGCGACGCATCTGCTGCATGCCGCCCTGCGGCAGGTGCTGGGCACGCACGTGCAGCAGAAGGGATCGCTCGTCGCACCGGACCGGCTGCGGTTCGACTTCTCACACATGGAGGCGGTGAGCCCCGAAGAGCTCACCAGCATCGAGCACCTCGTCAATGCGGAGATTCGCCGCAATGCACCGGCGGAGACCGCCGTGATGGGTTACGAGCAGGCGGTGGCATCCGGCGCGATGGCGCTCTTTGGCGAGAAGTACGACGCGGACGTCCGCGTGCTCAAGGTCGGTGACTTTTCGCTCGAGTTGTGTGGTGGCACGCATGTGCAGCGCGCCGGGGACATTGGACTCTTCAAGATCGTGAGCGAGGGCGGTGTGGCTGCGGGCGTGCGGCGCATCGAGGCGCTGACGGGCGAGGGGGCGCTCACGTACATCGAGCGCAGCGAATCCCTGCTGCGCGATGTCGCAGGCCTCGTGCGCGGCTCGCGCGATGATGCCATCGAGAAGGTGCGCGATGCGCTCGAGAAGATCCGCGCGCTCGAGCGCGAGAACCGCACGCTCAAGGATCGTCTCGCGAGCGGCGCCGGCGGCGATCTGGCGGCCTCGGCACAGGATGTGCAAGGCATCAAAGTGCTGGCTGCGAAAGTGGACGGTGCGGATGCCGGCTCGCTGCGCACTGCAGTCGATCAGTTGAAGAGCCGCCTCAAGTCGGCGGTCGTTGTCCTGGCAAGCGTCGAAAATCCTTCCAAAATCACGCTCGTTGCGGGGGTGACGACGGATCTGACGGCGCGCGTGAAGGCGGGAGAATTGATTGGCAGCATCGCATCGCGCGTCGGCGGACGCGGCGGCGGCCGTGCAGACTTCGCGCAGGCTGGCGGCACGAATCCTGCTGAGCTCGATGCTGCGCTTGCGAGTGTAGCGGAGCTCGTCCGCAGCAAATTGTTGACTTGACAGCGCGAGCGCGCTGCCAGCACAGGCAGTGCGCGGATACGCGAGACCGGGTCCAAAGCATTGTCGGACAGATTCAGGGTTTCTCTGATGGGTCTTTGTTGTAACACTCGTTAGATTCCGATTCGGATTTTTGCGGCTTCCTCGCACGGTCGACCGCAAGAACCAGCAAGGAGGAAGACATAAAATGCTGATTCTGACGAGACGGGTAGGCGAGACGGTGATGATCGGCAACGAAGTCACTGTCACCGTGCTGGGGGTGAAGGGCAACCAGGTTCGCATCGGCATCAACGCGCCGAAGACGGTTGCTGTGCACAGGGAAGAGATCTACGAGCGCATCAAGCGCGAACAACAGGGAGAGCATGCGGCGGAGACGGACTCCTCGACGGAGTTTGCGTCCGCCTGAGAGCAGATCTGTGGGGCCAGCGGAATGGCCCCTTCGGCTTACCTCAATCGACCTCGACCGCGCCGCTCGGGTATCATGGCGCCCCTGCCCGCGGCAGGATGACCCGGCCAGCACGTATCCCTTTGACCGGGCATAGCTTTTTCCGCGTACGACGGAGAGATGGCCGAGTGGTCGAAGGCGCACCCCTGCTAAGGGTGTAAGGGTCAAAAGCCCTTCGAGGGTTCGAATCCCTCTCTCTCCGCCAGCTTCGATTCTTTCGGGCGGCCTACTTAGTCGTAGTACTGCGGCGCCTTCTTCGCTGCCGCGTACGTCGGCGGATCGTGCTGAATCCACAGCTTCGCGCCAGTCTGCGTTACAAAGGCCTCGACCTTCTTTCGTGTCGCGCGCGTCATGTCCGCGTCGAAGTCGAACGTCGGCACACGATCGAGCGAGCGCTCCTCGGGCAGGTGATAGAGATCCCCGGCCAGCAGGATCGGCCCCGATTTCGCGAGCTTCAGGAACAGCATCTGATGTCCCGGGGTGTGGCCCGGGGCGGTTTTGATGACCACCGTGCCGTCGCCGAAGACGTCGTGATCCTCGTTGTGCAGCGTGATGCGCCGGGCGTCCTTCAGATCCTTGTACGTGTCGATCGAGCGGATGCCCACGGGCTTGTCTGAGAACATCACGTCGTACTCGGCCTGCTGCACGATCCAGGTCGAGCCCGCGAACATATTGGCATTACCGGTGTGGTCCGCATGGTAGTGCGACATCGCGAGGTAAGTGATGTCCTGAGGCTGAAACCCGAGCGCTGTGAGCTGCGGCGCGAGCTTCCGCTTGGCCTTAAGAATCCCCTGTTGAACCACTTCCGTACCGTCATCCGGGATGTCCTTGTCCGGAACCTGTCCGACATCCCAAATGAGCGTGCCCTTCGGATGCACGATGAGGAAGCACGGCGAGACGAATGTCACGTCGCGCTTTACCTCTTCGGGTTTCAAACTGAAGAGCTTGGGATCCATGGCCGAGATCGTCCCGCAGTCGAGGACGTAGAGTCGCACGCGCTTCACGGCCGCCGAGGCGGGCGCGGCGGCCGACAGCAATCCGCCGATCAACACCGTAACCGCGGCGGCGATGATCGTCCGCGAGCAGATCCGTCGTGCGACTCGTTTCATATCAGTGTTCCTGGTGCGGTTGCGGAGCAGGCGGCGCGCCGGGGAATGCTGGCGGGGGGTGCTTTTTGATCTCGTTCGCGCGCGCGATGATGTATTCGCGGATTGCCGCAGTGTCTTTGGGCTTCAGCGTATTGGCAAACGACGCCATGCCGCGTTCCTGGCGAACCCCGCCCAGGACGATCTGATCGAATCCTTCCTGCGAATACAGCATCGCAGAGCGCGTGAGATCGGGGAAATTGCCGCCGCGCATCTGGCCCTGCTCGCCGTGGCAGCCCGCGCACAGGTGACTGTAGGCTTCGCCCCCGGCCTGAATGACCACGGCGGAGGCCGTGGAGGGCGGCGGATTTAGCGGCGGCGGCACGTACGGGGTCGCGGGCGGCAGCACTGCCTTGCCGTTTAGGCCGAAGACCAGCATGCGCGAGTAGTTGGGGGCGTAGTAGCCGCCCTGGACCATGCCGCCTACGCTCACCGCAACGTATTGCTCGCCGTCCAGCTCGTAAGTGATGGGCGCGGCGAGCACTGCGGTCTGCACCTGCGTGCTCCACAGCTTCTGGCCGGAGCGGGCGTCGTAGGCACGAAACTCATCCGAGCTGCCACCGCCCTGGAACACGAGTCCCCCGGCGGTGGCGACGGCGCCTCCCGTCGGGCCCTGATTTTCCTCACCCTTCCACACCGACTTGCCGGTCACCGGGTCCCAGGCCTGCAGGTAACCTACAAAACCCTGGGGGGCTTTCGGGTGGGCGATGTAATAGGTGAACGAGGCCGAAAAATCGATACCGAGGTTGTAGCCTTCCGCGCTCGGCTTGTAGTTCGCATCCGCCGACATCGGGAAGTAGGCGTGCTGCGTCGGAATGTACATGAGCCCCGTCGCAGGGCTGTAGGCGTTGGGGTGCCAGCCGTGAGCCCCCTGAACTCCCGGCGCGAGATTGAACGGCTTGCCAGCCGGATAGCGAGCTTCCGGTTTCACGCGCGGCCGCCCGGTCTTGAGGTCGACACCATCGGCCCAGTTCACTTCCGTAAAGGGATCGGCCTTCAGGAGCTTGCCGCTGACGGCATCGAGGACATAGAAGAAGCCGTTCTTGCACGGCTGCAAGAGCACATGGCGCTTGCGACCCTGCAGCGTGATGTCGGCGACCGTGATGGGACTCACCGCATCGTAGTCCCAGGTGTCAGCCGGCGTGCTCTGGT
>Ga0335081_10006005_pt1 | contig 19261 bp, 15 predicted proteins | sample Lox_Sample_35_FD_206713 | JGI IMG/M metagenome (GOLD analysis project Ga0335081, IMG submission 206713) | Soil microbial communities from Loxahatchee National Wildlife Refuge, Florida, United States - Lox_Sample_3.5 | ecosystem: Environmental > Terrestrial > Soil > Wetlands | place: USA... | reverse complement strand
TTATAGGCGTCCGATAATTGGTCGACTTGGTATAGGAATCCTATCCCTAGCTCAAATCTGCACCCAGTTTGACATTGTATCTCATCATAAAGATTCGCAAGCCGCCTTCAAAGCAACTATCCAATTTCCACCTTATACTAAGATGGAAATCGATAAGATTCTCCGAAAAAAAAGCGGAATGCAAGCTGAAGATCTCGTCATTCAAGGAGGATACTATAAATTAGAAAAAATCAATTATTATTCAGAAAAGGCAGGAGTGAAAGTCTTTACTAATTTGCTCAGGGAAACCTTCCGGAAAAGAATGAAGAACTTGTCTAATTACGGCAATAAGATACTCTCAGACAAGTCTGAACCTTATGCTACCTTTGAGAAATTCATGGATGCTGTTCACGCGACAAAAGAAAAAATAAGATCACTCAATCTGCTTTCGGATTACGATCAACTGCTTTTTGGCCTTGCATTGGCAGCACCACTACCCTACTTCGAAGGCGGACAAGGCAATATTGCCCTGGAGTTGCCTTTTCTCCGTGAATACCAGCAAATTATGAAAAGCTACAAGTTTCGTGTCGAATTGGACAATTTGACTCTTGCAAGGCCGATTTATTTGCCATCTGACCGCGAAGGTAGGACAGCAAAATTGTGCAAGATAGACAAGCCTGCCAAAAGAAAGTTCTCGCTGAAGGATGGCTCATATCAAGAAACCGTTGTGATAAAACAATATCCAATCCGTGTGAAGGAATCCGATGAGAAGTTTAGTGTTTACGAACTCTCGTATTCGAAGCATAACGTTGCAGGGCGCCCACTTGCATTTTCAGGTTATCTCTTTCAACAAACTGGAAGGCTGTATCCCAGAGATATTCAGGGAGTATTGATTAGGATACGCAATGTTGCGATCGGAACTTATGACCCCAACATTATGACCTATCCGTATGCGGAGGGTCCTCGGTATAGTATGATATCTCTCGAACTGTTCGTCCAGGATGGATTTGAGGATGCGCTTAACATAGACCGCGATAGTTTTAATGGACTTGACCCGCATTACATTAGAACCCAGGCGTTTGTTCATTCTCTCCTCCATGAAGTGATATTTCCAGAGACATGGGCAGAGGAAAAAGCAAGAAATAAGCAAAGACGTGAAAGGCGAGCGACCGAAATAGAATCGAAGTTCATTAATTCCTTCAGTAGATCTTTTGGTGAGTCTTATTCCAAAATCGAGCGCATTGAACATGTTGATAAAAAAACAACACCACCATCTAAGCTTTCACCGATTCGGTTCAATACTGGTTTAAAGGCAATCCAAATTGATAAAACTCATCCCTTGCTCCAAAACATAATGAAACGAAAAAAGTACGCGCACCTAGCTGAACAAATTGTTATCGCTTTTGAAAGGGCCAATCGCGAATCTACAGAGCTAACACGCAGAGAAAGCTTCTATAAACTACTTAATGAGATATTCGCCAGATTGTAATCATATGCCAACGCAGTTTGATAAATGGTGGAACGATACAAAAAAGCATTACAAAAGGCTCCATTATTGGTTGCCTCCTGCGAAGGAACTTAAACTTCAAGTAGGTAATACGCGGCCTTTCCGTTACTTCACGCTCTGTGCGCGATCCATGATTGACGTTTTTATGCTGGCAAGAGAAGGCGTTCTTGCTTATGATCCTATCCAGGGTGTTGTAACGGACGTCCGATTCTGTGAGCTAGACAATGAACAATTTCCTGAAATACTGGAATTGGTCGGAGCTGAAAATGCTGGGTTCTTTGGCGAACTCGAAGACCTCGTCCTTTTCCAGGATAATGATTTTACAGCTCAATATCCAACTTTGGATAGTATTGAAGAAGCACTGGAAGACGAGGGGCTATCAATTGAATACAGGAAACGTCTTCAGACAAAAAGAATCCACATTTATTTGAAATCCTCATTTCCTTATGATTTTATAAACTTGGACTTTTGTGGTTACTATTATCCCAGGCCTCCAGAAATTTTAAGGATAAATCAAACCGTTCAGAGATTCTTGGACTGGCAACGAGCACCCGGACCAAGTGATGCCTCTGTAAAAAAGAAGATTACCGCTAACACTTTCCTATTATCCGTCACGTGTCGGCATGACAACGACTTTCCTCAGGATGCGGAAACGCGTTTAGCAAATCTTGTGCGGAGTAACTGTAGGAGTCACGCTGCCTACAAGCGGTATCTAGAAAATAGTAGAGGTATTACGGACCTAAACACGTGGATAAAGAGCACGCGAGATGATTTTTTTCTTTCAACATGGCCGAAGGAAATTTCTGCAATGGCAAAAGAATACCAGTGGGACGTGGAGGTTATCGGTTACTTAAATTATGACCGCCTGAGCGACGAGAATCAGCCATATAAAATTATTTGTCTCATGTGTCGGTTTAAACGAGTGACAGATGATCCGAATTATTTACAGGTTGCCATAGATGCCTTAGACCAGTCAAAACGCAAATTAATTTTAGATATTTCAAGAAACAGTGAACAAGGAAAGGATTTACTAAAAAATCTTTCCGAAATTGTTAAGCTCCGTAACCAGCAAGCACAGATTAAGCAAAGACCATTACTTCCAGATCCTTGAGAGGCACGTTGTCTAGCCACCCCAAATTGGGCTATAGTTTCGCTGATTCGAGTGATAATTAAAGAACGTTATAGTAGGCTGGGGTCAGAATAGAAAATGAAGAACATTGATTCAGATGCAATTTAAGCACTCTCTTTCAATCTGTGAATTGACCCATTTACCAAACATTCAACTGTTTTCTCTCATTTCTAACCCGTTCGGCGAGGAGGAATGGAGGGACATCAATAAAATCATAAGTTCCTAAAAACCGGGATCGGAGCATCCGTTTTTGTTTCCGAGTTCTCTTTTTCTTCAGGCAAATGCTCTCTAGTGAGAAAAGGAAGGTTGGTCTAGAACCCGAAGGATTGTCTGGCAGGCAGGCTTTCGGTCCACCGATTGATATTGCCCTTAGGATCGGTTAATAAAATTCTATCTTTCTTTGGAGACAGGCGAAAACTAGGGGGTCCTCGAATTCCTATCTTGAAATACCGTGTTCGGACGTAGACCATGTCCATAGAAAAGAATTTCGATATTCCTTTTGTGGCGGATCTGGCTCTGCGGGAGAAGCAGATACAGCAGAATTACCGTCCTGTTATTGCTGTCCATAAATGGTTTGCCCGCCGGCCTGGCACTCTCTTCCGCGCACTTCTTCTTTCCGAATTTGTGAAAAGCCCCCTAAGAGAGTCCTTCTTTCGTTCAAACAACCTGAAAGGGATTCGTGTCGCGGACCCTTTTATGGGAGGGGGTACCCCGCTCATCGAAGCGAACCGGGTAGGTTGTGATATCGTCGGCTATGACATTAATCCCATGGCGTACTGGATCGTCCGTCAAGAGATCGAAAATCTCGAAGTGGAGGCTTACAGAAAAGCTGCAGGTGACTTGGTCCTCCGTTTGGACGATAAGATCGGACATTTTTACCGCACAAAATGCCTCCAATGTGGATCAGAGAATGCCCAAGTCAAGTATTTTTTGTGGGTCAAAGTCCAACCCTGTCGATATTGCGGCGAAGAGATTGATCTCTTCCCAGGATACTTGATAGCAGAAGATAGAAGACACCCAGCGAACGTTCTTCTATGTCCAACCTGTGAAGCTCTTATCGAGGTTAAAGACCGCAGGAATCCGGGCGTCTGTACTTCCTGCAAGGCACCTTTGCAGACTGTGGGCCCGGCTAAGCGAAGCCTCTGTACCTGCCGTAATTGTGGAAGAGATAACTCCTATCCAGCCCCTGAATTGGGTCCGCCTCAGCATCGGATGTTTGCTATTGAGTACCATTGCTCTATCTGTAAGTCCCATCACAGAGGACGCTTCTTTAAGAAGCCGGATGATCAGGATCTAAATCGATCACAGGCTGAATCCATTTGGGCAAGAAAGGAATTAAGATTCGTCCCAGATGACGAAATCCCGCACGGTGATGAAACAGATCGGCTCCTTCGGTGGGGCTACAGAAAATATCGGGAGATGTTCAATGCCCGGCAATTACTCGGCCTGGAATTAAGTTGTCAACTGATCGACAGAGAGTCTAATGAAAGAATCCGGGGTGCCTTGGCAACCAATCTCTCAGACCTTCTTCGCTATCAGAATATGCTATGCCGCTACGATTCTATGGCGCTTAAGTCCCTGGACGTTTTTTCTGTTCACGGCTTCCCGGTGGGTCTTGTTCAGTGTGAGTCAAACCTTCTCGGTATTTCCAATGAAGACGGGACGAATGTCGGAAGCGGTGGATGGACCAACATTATTGACAAATACGCGAAGGCGAAATCATACTGCAACCGACCCTTTGAAATGCGATATTACGAGGGAAAGAAAACGCTGCTTTATCTCCCCGGGGAGTGGATTGGAGACCAGCAAAACGACGGATCGTACCTTGAAAAGCGACAGGTGAACCTCTACTGCCAGAGTGCGACATCCGCAGATCTCCCGGCCAATACGCTGGATGCCGTTTTCACAGATCCCCCTTATTTCGGAAATGTCCAGTATGCTGAGCTGATGGACTTCTGCTATGTGTGGCTTCGACGATTGATGGTCAATGACGACTCTATTTTTAAGCCTTCGTCGACACGACACCCGGATGAGCTAACCGGAAATGTGACGTTGGAGCGAGGTTTTGACCATTTTACTCAAGGGCTTTCAACCGTTTTCCAGCAAATGGTGAATGCTCTAAAACCTGGTGCTCCATTCGTTTTTACTTACCATCACAATAGGCTCGAAGCGTATTATCCCATCGCGGTTGCTCTCTTAGATGCGGGGCTTACATGCTCTGCTTCCATCCCATGCCCAGCTGAGATGGGAGCTTCGATTCATATCAATGGAACGACTTCCTCCATCATTGACACCATTTTCGTATGTCGCTTACACGGGACGGTCTCGAAGAGCTTGATTGCCCGTACGCCACAGGAAGTGGCCGATTTGGTGCATCTGGACCTGAAGAAACTCAGGGAAGGAAATGTCAAGCCGACACAGGGCGATATCCGTTGCATCACTTATGGGCACCTCATTCGTCTGGCTGTTTGGAACCTCCGTAACTCATGGGAGAAGACGAAAACAGCTTCTGAAAAGCTTGATATTTTGCCCCATCATCTGAATGCGTTCGGTGCGTTTGAAGCAATAGAGAAACACCTGACAAGTGATTTTGACAAGGCCCCACTGTTCCGTCATGCTATGGTGCGCGAGGTAGCAGAACCCTACCAGGTAGGTGAAAATGAAATTTCCTTTTGAGGCCCCCTTCCCCGAGGTGGAAGCAAATCTGGATGATTTTGTTACTGCTGTTTTTTCCTGTCTTGCATCGGAATTCCTTGTAATGCCAAAGGGTGTTGGTTTTATAGACTACCCAGTTTTCGAGAAGGGTTATGAAGCATTGAAGCAAGCGACATCGGCCTTTGAAGATATCTCTCATGAATCCATATCAAGAGTCGCTTTTGATGTTCCTATTTCAATCATTGTGATACGTACCATGCTTGGATTTACCCCACCTGAATGGGCTTATCTTGCAACACAAAGGACAGATGTTCAGATTGACCAGGGATTTGCCCGGGCACTTGATCGGAAGATTCGACTCGCCCCTCTTAATCCATTGAAGAAAGGAGCAGTTACCGGGAAAAGGGTCAAGGCATTAATTGAGGCTGCATGTCAGCTGCTCAAAGAGGGAGCTCCGCAGGTAGGGGGGAATAAACTCCACCGGCTTGACAAGGCGGATACAAAATATGGGAAGGAGAGCATTCGACACCTCACCAACATGGGGGTCCCATATCCCATGCTCCTTTATGAACGGTTCCTGGGACGGCCATTTGCCGGACATCGAGATTCTGTCAGCGAGCTTGTTGGAGATAGTCTTGAGTCAGCAATCGAAGACGTTCTTAGCAAGGGAAGGATCAGCTACCGAAAAACAAAACGGGCAGAACGTATTCCGGGTTTTGACCAGACTCCTGACTTTATCATTCCAAGCGAGTTTAACCCTCAGATCCTTATTGAAGCCAAAATTACCGAAGACGATGGCACGGCCCGGGATAAGGTGACAAGGGTGCAACATTTGGGAACTCTTTCAATGGCTGGGCAACCTCCCAACCAGCCAAAATACGAGGTTATCGCTTGTATTGCGGGTCGGGGATTCGGTGTCCGCAGAGAAGATATGAAAAAGTTACTTCTGGCTACACGCGGTAAAGTGTTTACATCCCAAAATTTAGACCGACTAATCAAGTTTACCCGTCTAAGAGAATTTCAAACAAAGCAGGGGTAAGGAGGGAGCTTCGCGGTGTAATGGAAAGGCTACTGGTCACCCATTTATCCTTGCTGAAGAACGAGAAACAAGTAAATGGAGGATAATACAATGAATCTATTTTCTGAGGAGTCGTGGAAGCAGTTCCGAGAAACCCTGGGGCTGAGGGAATCACCACTGGGAATCTATTATACCAACGATAAACCCGAAGGGGTCACGCCGAAGGAGGGACCGTCGGGGTGCATGATCGGACTGCTTCGGAATGCGAGCAGAAAAGGGGGGACGGTTTATTTCGACAAAACCCACTTTGGATGTCCGGGAGGGGCTTACTATATGGGATTTTTTGAATCCCCCAGGCCCAATATCGAATATTTCCTCTCCTGCGGGATCCCGGGTGAAATGGAGGGAGAACGATATATCAAGACACCGGAAAAGGCCAGGGAATATTTCACCAAGATGATCCCTAGACGAGCACCGGCCACCTATTGTGTCTTCAAGCCCCTTGAGCAATTCCAGATGGGGACAAAGCCAGAAGTTGTTGTCTTCTTCGCTCCGCCGGATATCCTCTCGGGGCTCTTCACTTTGACGAACTATGCCCTGGAGCGCACGGACGCTGTTTACGCACCCTTCGGTTCCGGGTGTGGAACGATTCTCACCTATCCTTTGAAGGAAGCTGGAAAAGAACAGCCCCACGCAATCCTGGGAATGTTCGACGTTTCTGCAAGACCCATGGTTGAAAAGGACACGCTCACCTTTGCCATGCCTTATACGGTATTCCTAAAACTTTTGGAAAATGTTTCGGGCAGTTTCCTTCAAACGGAGAGCTGGAAGAGAGTCCTACGGAGGATCCAAAACAATCCAACAACCCATTTATAGAATTCCCCCTCACCCCACCCCTCTCCCACAAGGGGAGAGGGACTTTATGTTGTTTCCAATCCCTCAACGCGAGGGGATTTTAATTTGCATCCCCTCCCTCGATGGGAGGGGATGAAGGGGAGGGTGAACTTCTTAAAAAATAAACAGGGGGACTTTTATGACAATCCATTCAGAAACAATACCTCTTAGTACAAAAGGCTTCAGCGACATCATTGACATTACGGATCGCGTCGATACGGTGATCGGCCGCTCAAGAATTGAAAATGGATTGGTCACTGTATTCTGTTCCGGATCAACGGGTGCTGTGACAACGATCGAATATGAATCGGGCGTACTCAGGGATTTACAAAAGGCGATAACGAAGATCGTCCCATCCGATATCCCTTACGAACATGATAGACGATGGGGCGATGGCAATGGTTTTTCTCATGTGAGGGCAGCTCTGATGAAACCCTCCCTCAGCATCCCAATGGTCAAGGGAAGATTGGTGTTGGGAACATGGCAACAAATTGTTTTTATCGATTTTGATAATCGAAGAAGGGAGAGAAATATTCTTGTTCAGGTGATGGGTGAACCCTGTTAGAAATTTCAGCGGGACATCAAACCCCGCCGGAATTACTGTTGGGCCTAACCCCGCTGTGAGCAGCGGAGCATCATTTCTAACGGGGTGAACAATGGCCGCGGCGAACTCAGGTCACTTCACCAGTATATAAATTGAAACAAGGATGACGAAGAAGGCAAATAATTTTTTCAACCGAAACGGGTGAGTTCTAAAAGAAACATAAGCTCCTACTCTCGCCATCAGGATTGTCCCAACGGCGAGCGCGACGCCTCGTTGAAGATCCACAAACCCAAAACTCCATTCAGGCAGACCAGCACGACCCATCCCATTTAAAATATAGCCAACCACTGAGAACAAAGCTGTAATCACAATCGTGGCACTCGATGTCCCAATCGCCAATTTCAAGGGCATGTTTAAAAAGTAATACATCATCGGTATGGTGACAATTGCACCTCCTACCCCAGCTAAGGCTGCTACAATGCCGGCGGCAAGTCCTACCCCCATAAGCCCAGGAATGCTGGGCTTTGATAGAAACTCAAGTTTCCTCTGAGCCTGTGCTTCGCTTTCGATTAACATTTTTATGGCTGACACCATGACAAGGAGACCAAAAACCATTCGAAGATGCCCTCCACTTAACCAAGCAGCCAACCTGGTGGCTGCGAGAGCGGTTACAGCACTTGAAAATCCGAGCACGAAGACTGAACGCCAGTCAATGTTTCTTTGTTTAGCGTGTTGATAAGCACTCGTGAATGAAGCAAAGATAATCACAAAGAGGCTAGTGCCGATGGCGATATGAGTCAACACAGACGAAGGGATGCCAGATTGTTCATAGCTGAAGATAAGTACGGGCACAATCAGTATGCCCCCACCTATGCCGAACATCCCTGCAAAAAAACCAACCACGCAACCAACCACAACGAAGAGTAGAAAATCGAAAACTGCCATCCGCGCCGATTCCCAAGATGATCAGCCTGTTAGGTTATGAAGCAAGGTTAGAAAGGGCCCTCAATTCTATATGAATTAGGTGAATCTGCTGTAAAACTTGCACAACTCTTCTGCCGTGAGAACTTGCCTAACGCGTAAAGAGGGTTACGTGCCTCTCCAAGAAGGCAGGGATGGGTCTCAGTGAGATGTTTCCCAACTTCGCCTGCACCACCGACAATCAGAACCTTCATCTTTCTCTCCTCGTAATCATAAAAAGAGGGGATGAGGTGCGGAATACTCTTCGCCCCTATCCCCTCTTCAACTTACATAACCATTTCCTCTCATTCTGAATAGAAAGTAGTTCTAACTTCGTATACGCTTCCGCCGAATTTCCATGTCTTCTGTGGACCGGGAAGCTTTTCCGCTTCAAGCTCCCTTGGGAGCTTCCTTTGCAATTCTGCCTCTGATCAAAGGCCTTAAGACGAAAAAGGCAAGGAGCGCAGCCATAGCGTCGAATATGGCTGTGATGTAATAGGGAACAACGAACGACCCAGCGAAGAACGCTGCCATCAGAGCGGCGCCATATCCTGCCAGAATAGAAGAAACCCCTTTAGCGGTGTATAACATGCCGTAGTTGGCGGTGGCATTTTTGGGTCCGAATACGTCACCGGTGATAGCAGAGAACAGTGCATATATTTCGCCCCATGAAAGGAAGACGAAGGGCAAGACGAGGATGAACAATACGGGGTTACCATGGATTTGAGTCATCAGAAAGATGAGGAACGCCTCTACCGCAAACGCAAGGGTCATCGTATATTCCCTGCCCAGTTTGTCAGAGATCGAACCCCACATAATTCTGGAGAAAGCGTTCGTGATCCCGGTCAGCGTAGCCGTAAAGGGAACGATTGCAAAACCCCACACTTTCGTATCGAATACATTGAGAGACTTGGCAATCTGGGACAGATTTCCTGTAGTCATCAGGCCGCCGGTGGCGACAAAAAGGAACATGATGTACAAGAGATAGAACTCAGGCCTCGTCAGCGTTTGAGACCAGGTATAGTTCACCTTTGATTGAGCAACGGCCTTGGTTACCAGTTTTGACCGCTGGTCCCATCCAGGGGGCGCCCATCCCGCAGGAGGATGACGCAGTATCATGGCCATGATGAAAGCGATGATGCCCTGGGCGACCCCCCATACAGCCATTGCGCCGGCCCACCCCATACTGCTTATCGTCCCCGCAATGGGTATGATGGTGAGTGCTGCTCCGCCGCCAAATCCCGCTGCAGTCAAGCCGGCTGCCAATCCCCTTCTATCAGGGAACCATTTAACAGCATTGGCTACCGTTGAAATATAGATGATTCCCGCCCCGGTCCCGGCAATGAGGCCATAATAGATGTAAAGTTCAAAAACAGACTTAGCCACTGTTCCTCCGAGTAGCCATCCAGCAAGAATGGCAATGGAGCCTAACATCATGAGCTTGCGGATACCGAACCTATCGACGAAGTATCCTGCTACCGGCACAGGCCATGTTTCAAACAGAATGAACATTGAAAATATGGCTGCTATTTTAGCATAGGGCACCCCTGTGAATTGTTGCTTCATCCCTGGCGTAAAGAGGGTGAACGAATATTGATAGTTCGAAATGACGATCATCGCAATGACACCTGCGAATAGTTGGACCCACCGATTACCAGCGAGTGAACCGTAGGTTTGTTTGGCAATGTCGACTTGAGTTGTGGTCGTGTCAGGCATAGATGTCCCTCCTTTCAAATGCCATTAAAACCTGGTTTTAAATCTACGCCGTTCAGAATACCTCGGCGCACCTACCGGGGTATTCTGAGTCTGAACGTAGCAAACCACACCTTTTCCTCCGCCTTGTCTTACGCTTAAGCTTTCGGTGTCGGGACGGGGGCCTCGATAGCAATGGCCTGAATCTTCGAGATCTTCTCATCCACAAAAGCCTGCATCTTGGCAATATGCTCCTGTTTCAAATGCGAGAAGCGTCCCTGATATTTCATATACTCGCTTACCGGCTTATACTTCTTGGGTAGACGGGAATATTTGTATACTCCGTTTTCCCACTCATAAAGAGTCCACATCCCTGTTTCCACCGCCAGACGGCCCATCTCCAAAGTCAGTTTTTCATCGAACTTCCAACCTTTGGTACATGGAGCCAGCATATGGAGGAAGGTGGGGCCTTCATAATTCAGAGCCTTTCGCACCTTGTTCATCAGATCCAGTGGATAAGAAACACAGGTGGTAGCAACATACTTGACGGCTGGATGGCCTCCGATCACGAGCTGGGGAGGATCCTTGGGGAAAAGGGTTTTGCCTTCCGGAATCTCCTTTCCCGGCGGAGTAAAGGTCGTATTAGCTCCATAAGGAGTAGTGGGTGAAGTCTGAATCCCCGTATTGGCATAAGATTCGTTATCGTAACAGATGAAGAGAACATCATGGCCGCGATACATCAGTCCCGACATCGCCTGTAGACCGATATCGACGGATCCACCATCCCCTGCCATTACGATCACATTGGGGAAGGGGCCATCATATTTCCCTCGCCGCATCAGGGCTTTATAAGCAGCTTCGATCCCGGATGCCACTGCCCCACCATTGGTAATCTGGGCGTGGATCCAGGAGACCGCGTAGGGAGTACAGAGATAGCTCGAATTTGCCACATACATACAGCCCGTCGGTCCAATAAAAATAGTGTCTTTGCCAGCCGCCTTTGCCACGAGGCGATAGTTCAGAGCCGGGCCGCAGCCAGAACAGGTCCGGTGCCCAGGTAAATACATTTCCTCTCTCGGTGCGCCACGGAGAGACTTGATCGGTTCCAATATCTGTTTCTTATAATTAAATGCTCGCATCGTTTTCTCCTCCTTAAGAATAAAGTGAACTACTCACCGTCTTCAAAACCTACCCAGTAGACAAGCTGATGGGTCTTTTTATCTTTGGCCATCTGCGTGAGAATTTTAGCCATGTAATTGAAATCCTCGAGCATGATGACATCCCCACCCAAACCGGCCATAAAAGAGGTAACCATTGGTCTTTTTTCCAAATCGTAAAGAGAGGTCCTGACTTCATGAATCAGATTTCCACCTCTCGTTGCACCACCGTAAGAAGTGCTGTTCTCCACGCAACCCACTGCTTTCACGTGAGAGAGAGCCTTCGCAATTTGCTCGGTAGGCCAGGGACGGACCCATCTCGGCCTGACCATGCCGACCTTCACCCCCTGTTTCCGGAGTTGACTGATAGCCGACTTACAGGTGTTCGCATGGGCTCCTTGAATGAAGAATGCGATTTCGGCATCTTCCATTTTATATTTTTCCAGAAAAGGGTCATACTTTCGACCGAAAATGCGGTTGAAATCATTGACCGCTTCCTTGATGACCTTGGGAGCTTCGAGGAAGGTCATTGCCCTCTGCGCATCCATCGGTGCACCTTGATCGGGCCGAATCTGCGGGCCATGCGATACCGGGCATTGAGGACTGAGAGGGTGAGGAGCCCTGTAGGGAGGCAAAAATTCCCTAACCTGTGAAAGCTCTGGCAGGATGACCTTATCCGGAATATGGGAAAGGAAGTAACCATCCTGGCAAACGAACTGGGGTAACATTATCCGTGGATCTTCTCCCACGCGGTAATTGATCAATGTGTTATCAAATACTTCCTGTGGGGTCGCGGCCCAGCCCATCAACCACCCCTGATCCCGTGCAGACATGGCGTCGGTATGCTCCGAACCAAAATCACCCGGCGGATCGAGGGTCCGATCCGCTATGGCCATCTGAAGAGGATAGCGGCCGCCCGCTGCCGGGCTGTAGACTTCAAACGCATAGGTAACACCCACTCCGGAACTTCCGGTATAGGCACGGGCGCCCGCTGCCGAAGCGCCAAGCGCTACGGAGAGCTGGGCATGCTCGCCTTCACCATGGATAAATTCAGCATCCAATTCGCCGTTGGCGACCATTCTGGCAAGCTCCATCATGATGGCCGTATAGGGACGGATCGGGAACGAACAGATCACCTCTACTTCTGCAAATTTTGCTCCTTGTGCTGCTGCAGCGCAGCCGCTGAGCATCTTTTCTTGAGACATAATCTTTCCTCCTTCTTCAAAAAGGTTTTTCCAAACGAACCACCCCGTCCTCGAAATCAAGCTCAGGAACAGCACTCAGGGCGTCCGCAGGACATTCATTGATACAGATCTGACAGCCTTTGCAAAACTTCCAATTCCATTCCATCTTTTCTTCTTTTTCATTGAAAGACCAGCAGGAATCTGGACAGGCGATATAACAGGTAAAACAGCGGGTGCACTTCTTGTGATCGATCACGGGACGAACAATCCGCCAGTTCGAGGTAATAAACAGCTCCTGTTGCTTCACTGGAGCAGGCGTGATTGCCCCGAATGGCACAGCTCTATCCTCTGGAACATTGATGGTTCCAAAGAAATCATCAAAAGCAGGAACGCTCTTTTTCGTCTCTCCTCCGGACCCTTTGGCCGTCTTCCTCGAACCTCCAGCCTTGACTTCCAAATTCTTTGTTTGTGTCTTCAGGTTTCTTGCCCTTTCATTTTTGTCTTTTGCTTTCTGTATTTTTTGTTTTTTCGTTTTCACTTTCCGTCTCCTTCCGTATCGCTTTTGAAATGTTCCGTCATTAGATGTCTATTCATGGCCATCAGGATTTAGCCTCCCCAGAAATACTCAGCGCGAGGCTTGCGAAATTTTTGAATCTTCACTTCTTTGTAACCCCGTTCCAGGGCCGCTACATCACTCACGATCTTAGCGAGATTCTCCCTCTTCGCCATTCCAGTCACTTTGGCCATGGCTCCAAGGATGGGTGAAGCGATACCCGCTCCCAGGCCCGCGGCATCAACCCCTCCTTCGGAACCTGAGAAGTCGACTGTGCGTATTCCCGAGATTCCGTCGGCATCCACCGTTGCAATCGCACCCAAGACATCCGCATTCGGGATAAATTGAAGCATATAATCGATCGGCCGGTTCGTGTTAATGAGCAACAGGCCGCCCTCGGGCATCCCCTTCAGCACATTGATGCCTTTGACGATTGTGGGCTCAACAAGGACCACGACGTCTGGATGGCTATTGGTATAGAGGTACTTCATCTCAATCTCTTCATCGCTGACACGGACATATTTGCGAGTCGTCACCAGCACCCGGTCAGGAAGGTCCTCATAGTTGTCAAAGGCCTGAACGAATTTACCTTGCATCTTAGCGGCCTGGGCGAAGGCATTTGCAACATCCCGAGCCTCCTTGTCCATAACCACTCCCCGCGTCCATACGGTTATCTCAGTCACTTTAGCCATAAACCAATACCTCCTTGGAATGAAATTGATCAATCAAACTGATCCATGAAGTTAAACGATCGATATCAGGAATGAGATTTCTCCGCCTGAAACCTATGAGCTTCCACACCTCCTTTCCTTTTCTTGAACAATACATCCTCCACGTTCTTTAGATGCCGGCGCATCGCCTGCCGAACGGCTGCACTATTACCATTCTTAATAGCCAGCAGGACCTCCCGATGACCCTGAAGGGATCTCTGTTTTCTCTCCTCGGTTTGAAGATAATTTTCACGAGTCTTGCTAAGGAGATCCAGAAGGGCAAGAAGAAGACGCTCCATAATTCTGTTTCGGGCCATCCGGGCCAACTGATGATGAAATCCAGAATCCGCTTCAATAGGGGCTTTGCCTTCCACAACCTGTTTTTCCTGTTCCCTGAGGATTTCCTCCAGTTCGTTGATTTCTTCGGGGGTCGCATTTTCTGAAGCGAGCTGGGCAACTTCCGGTTCAAGAATTTTCCTCAGAAAAAAGATATCGATCAGATCATCCTTCTCATGGAAGAGCGTGGCGGCCAAAGGCTGAACCAGGGCCTCTTCACTCGAAGCGATCACATAGGTCCCATCCCCCTGGCGTCTGTCGACAAGTTTCATCGTTTCCAGGGAAAATATGGCCTCCCGCACAGTAGCGCGGGATACCTTAAACGTTTCCGACAATTCTCGCTCGGTGGGAAGCTGGTCTCCCCGCTTCAATCTTCCCTTTTCAACAAGATGACGGATCTGTTTCACGATGTCCTCATAGGCCCGTTTTTTTCTCACTGCTTTCAGCATGCAGAAGATCCTTTCTTTCCCTGCACCTGTCCTATGGCCGCTCTAAAGTGGGCCGAGACAATAAGAAGTTTGGACGATGACTTTTTCTCTGGCCTATGGATTGTCTCGGCAATCGCCATCATTGCTGCGCTTCGGCAGACGGAGGCGATTTGCGAACCCGCCATCCCCTCTGTCAATCGGGCCAACTCCTCGAGATCCACATCATCCCCCAAGGGCCTTTCTTTTGTGTGCACTTGAAATATTTCTAACCGATCTTTTTCATCGGGAACTGGAAATTGAAGGATGTAATCAAGCCTTCCGGCACGCGTCAGCGCAGGATCAAGAAGGTCCTCACGATTGGTCGCCCCGAGAACGATCACCTGGGAGAGATCGCTCAGGTTATCCAGCTCGTTAAAAAACTGGCTGCCGATGCGTTCGACAACCCCGCTCTCGCTTATATAACCGCGGGCCACGCTCAGGCTATCGATCTCATCAAAAAAAAGGATGCAGGGGGCTGATTGTTTGGCCTTCTTAAAAAGGTTATGGAGCGCCTTTTCGGATTCTCCTAACCATTTCGAAAAAATCAGGGGAGCGCCGACCGATATAAAATTCAACCCAGTTTCGCCTGCCAAGGCCTTTGCCATCAGTGTCTTTCCGGTACCTGAAGGGCCGGAGAAAAGTATTCCCCTCGGGGACCATACCTTGCCCTTGATAAAAAGATCTGGATACTTCGTAGGCCAATCAACGATGGAGATGAGAGCTTCTTTAATCTTGTGCAATCCGCCGATGTGATGCCACTTGACTGTGGACCTTTCCGTATAAAATTCACGGGTGGCCGTGGGCTCAATCCCGCGGAGGGCCGCTAAGAAATCCTCCATGGTGATCTGTAACTGTTCGGGAGTCGCGAGAATAGAGTCAAGATGATTTTCTCCCTCAGAGGAAAGGTATCTCCTTAAGGCAACCATCCCCGCCTCTTTGCATAAAGCCTCTAAATCCGCTCCAACAAAGGCATGGGTGATTTGAGCAAGGCGATCGATGTCTACATCCGGGGCAAGGGGCATACGGCGGCTGTGAATTCTGAGTATGGATCGGCGGCCTTCGGTATTGGGGACAGGGATCACAATCTCACGGTCAAAACGGCCCGGTCTTCTCAGGGCGGGATCGATCAGTTCGGGAATATTGGTTGCGCCGATGACAACGACATTGCCACGGGAAACCATGCCATCCATTAAAGCGAGGAGTTGTGCTACCACCCTTTTTTCGACGTCCCCTAATACCTCCGCCCGCTTGGGAGCGATGGCATCGATCTCATCGATGAAGATGATACTCGGTGCTTTGTGGGATGCCTCTTCAAAAATCTCCCGCAGCCTGGCTTCGCTCTCGCCGTAAAACTTATGGATAATCTCCGGCCCATTCACTCTGATAAAATGGAGTTTCGTCTCACTTGCGATCGCGCGGGCGATCAGGGTCTTACCCGTCCCCGGAGGACCGTAGAGAAGCACGCCTTTCGGTGCTTCGATGCCCAACCTCTCAAAGGCCTCGCCATACCGGAGGGGAAGTTCCACCATTTCACGGACGAGTCTTAATTCGTGTCCGAGTCCGCCCACATCCTCATAAGAGACATGGGAAGGTGCCTCCATCGAAAAATCGGGCCTCTTTAAAACAAATTTAGTCTTCTGATTAATGATCACTCCCCCAGGCGGAGAGGTGGCTTCTACTTGAAAGAACCGATCCTTTCCCGCCAGCAGGGGGGTGTTGATTTTGTCGCCCGCAATCACCGCCAGTCCCTGCAGGACTCTCGCAAACTGATCCAATTCGCTCTCTTCGGGCAAGAAAGCTGAGAAATCGAGGGGCGTCACGATGGTTGTCATCGCTGTCTTACGAGAGATTTTTTTGATCCGGACGACTTCTCCTAAATTCGCCTTCGCGTTGGCGCGAGTGATGCCGTCAATCTGGATCACTTTCTTGCCGAGATACTCCGGGAAAGTCCCGGTAATCCGAGCGACCGTCTTCTTCTCTCCGTTGATCTCGATGACATCCCCAAGCGTACCATTGAGAGACTTGATATCCTCCGGGTCGAGTCGTGCCAACCCTTTTCCCACATCATCAGACCGAGCCTCAGCGACCTTCAATTCGAGAAAAACGTCCATAGAAAACGCTTCTTCCCCGACGTGCAAATTGGTATAAAGATCAGACCAATTAAATCTACATTATCCTTGTCTACTTTGTCAAATTTCTTCGCGGTGCAGAGGTCATAGGATATCTAGGGCATAGGGGTTCCAAAACAGGCAACAGTGAAGGTTCGAATGCGATGCGTGGCGAGCAAAAATCCCAAATTCCAAACGACCCGAAGCGGTTTTGTTTGGGATTCAAGATTTATTCATAGCGAAGAGCTTCGATGGGGTTGAGCATGGAGGCTTTTCGAGCTGGATAGAATCCAAAAAATACGCCTACCGAACCTGAGAAGAGAAAAGCCAAAAGGATAGCTTCCACTGAAAAGAGGGTCGGCCATTGAGTAAAACTGGATAAAATGAGGGTTCCCGCCACTCCAATCCCGATCCCCAATGTTCCCCCGATCAAGCTGAGCACCAAGGATTCGATGAGAAATTGAAGGAGGATATCCCGTCCCTTGGCACCCACAGCAATTCGAATGCCGATCTCCCTCGTTCTCTCCGTCACTGAGACGAGCATGATGTTCATAATTCCGATCCCGCCAACGATCAGAGAGATGGAAGCGATAGCAAGCAAGAGGTACTGCATCACTTTCGCTGATTGTTCAGCAGTCGACATAATCTCTGTGAGATTCCTTACAGAAAAGTCATTATCCTGTTTTGGTTGAATATGGTGCCTCTGACGAAGAAGGTCGTTAACCTGATTCTCCACGTCCTTCATCGCCTCTGGCGCAGTTGCCTGCACCATAATCAATCTGACCATTCCGGGGAATTGCATTCCAAAGAGCTTTTTTTGAGCGGTGGTCAGAGGGACGATGATCGTATCGTCTTGATCCTGCCCCTGGGTCGATTGTCCCTTGGGAGCAAGCACGCCGACCACGGTGAAAGGGACCATCTTGATACGAATGATTTGTCCGATCGGATCGATCCCCCCAAAAAGATTATCCACCACGGTCTTTCCCAAAAGACAAACTTTTGTCGCTCCATCGACATCCTGCTGCGTGAATGAGCGACCCCCAGCGAGAGACCGCTCCCTGATTTCCAATTCCTCAGGCGTTGTTCCATTAATGATGGTGGACCAGTTCTGGTTCCCAAAGACCACCTGTGCACCCCCGCCGAGGATAGGCGCAACGTACTTGACCGACGGAATCTCATTCAGGATCGCTTTGGCATCATCCACTGTTAACGTTGGGACAGTTCCCGAACCGAAACGGATTCCTCCGCTTGTCGAGCTCCCTGAGAGGACGATCAGGAGATTCGACCCCATACTCGCAATCTGCTCCGCAATTCGCCTCTTTGCCCCTGAACCCACGGCAACCATGGCGATCACTGCACCCACGCCGATAATGATTCCTAACATGGTCAGGGCCGAGCGCATCTTGTTGACCATCAGTGCTCTCAAGGCAATCCGGAGACTCGCAAGAAGACGCGTCATTTCACCCGCTCCTCCCTCCTGCAACGGTAGGAGCCGAATTCTTGTGATCGTCCACGATCTTTCCATCCCTGAAGAGAATATTTCTCTTAGCGAAGGAAGCAATATCCGGCTCGTGGGTGATCATGATGATCGTAATTCCCAACTCTCGATTGAGACGCTGAAAGATACCCATGATTTCTTCACTTGTCTTGGAATCAAGGTTACCCGTGGGTTCGTCGGCCAAAAGAATGGAAGGCTGGTTGACTAAGGCCCGAGCAATGGCTACCCGTTGCTGTTCACCTCCCGAAAGCTGGCTGGGGTGATGATGTCCCCTCCCCTTTAAGCCCACTTCGGTAAGGGCCTTTTGTGCCATCTCCTTCCTTTTCGAAGTTTGAGTTCCTGCGTAGGTCAAAGGTAGCTCGACATTCTCTAAGGCTGAGGTCCTGGATAAAAGATTGAACCCCTGGAAGACAAAACCGATCTTGCGATTTCGGATCTCCGCCAGCTCATCCCTCGTAAGGTGTTCTCCATTAATACCTTCTAAAAGATATTGCCCGCTTGTGGGTCGATCCAAGAAGCCCAAGATATTCATGAACGTTGATTTCCCGGAGCCCGAAGCTCCCATGATGGCCACAAATTCACCTCGTTCAACCAACAGAGAAACACTCCGAAGGGCTTGCACTTCCACCTCGCCCAAACTATAAACCTTCACCAGATCTCGAACCTGAATGAATGAATTCATATCTGAAATCCCAAGCTCCAAATTCCAAATGAATTTTACATGACGGGTTCGTCACCCGCAAGCCATGAAAATTACCCAGCATTATCCTCCCCCTTGATGGGGGAGGATCGAGGTGGGGGTGGATATTGTATCTTCCCCCTCACCCCCGCCCTCTCCCACCAGGGGAGAGGGGGATAGTCGGTTTATTT
>Ga0335081_10006004_pt1 | contig 19262 bp, 14 predicted proteins | sample Lox_Sample_35_FD_206713 | JGI IMG/M metagenome (GOLD analysis project Ga0335081, IMG submission 206713) | Soil microbial communities from Loxahatchee National Wildlife Refuge, Florida, United States - Lox_Sample_3.5 | ecosystem: Environmental > Terrestrial > Soil > Wetlands | place: USA... | reverse complement strand
ACCAGCCCCAGGTGGACAGCTGGAAGGACTTCAAGACAATGGAGATGCGCTTCGCCGTCGCGCTCACCCCGGCGAAAGGCACGCCGCAGGTCTTTGGCGCCTTCATGGTAGCCGCCGACACGCTGGCCGACGCCGGCACGCGGACGGTCGAGTTTCTGAACATCCACATCGACGATGCCCGGTTCCCCAGCGCCAAAGACCCCGACGAGCAGAAGAAGTGGATCGACCTCGCCGGAAAACTGCTTCCCAAGCAGGCGCTGGGCGTCTCGCTGGATCGGGTGCTGGCCTATGTCGACGCCAAAGACGAAAAAGTGCGGGAATCCAAGGTCTCGCTCGATCCACCCCCGATCCTGGTGAGCACACAACCGGCAGTGCTGGTGATCATTGATGGCGAACCGATCCTGAACGACATAGAGAAGACCAATCTGCAAAAGGTGGTGAACACCAACTGGGACTTGTTCTTGGATAAGAAGGAGCACCGCTACTATCTGCGAAACGACAAGGTTTGGCTGGGAGCCAAAGAGCTCACCGACGCATGGAAAGCCGAAACCAAGCTGCCCAAGGACTTTGAGAACCTGCCCGATACCGACGACTACCGCGAAGTCAAAGCTGCTGCCAGGTCGCCCGAAAAGCAAAAATTCGTAACCCTCGTGATGGTGGTAAACAAGCCCACCGAGCTGATCGTGATCAATGGGGCGCCTTCCATGCAACCGATCGTCGGGACGGCTTTGTCCTGGGTGGTCAATACGGAAGGCGATCTGTTCTTCGACAACGCAGGCAAGACCTACTATTTGCTGACCTCGGGGCGATGGTTCAAAACGACGGTGTTGAACAGCGGTGCCTGGCAGGCCGCCACGGCCAGTCTTCCTGAAGACTTCAAGAAGATTCCCGTGGATCACCCGCGCGCTCACGTGCTGGCCTCCGTCCCGGGCACCAAGCAGGCGGACGAGGCCGTGCTGGCGGCTTCCATTCCGACCACCGCGACTTTGGAGCGCAAGACCGCGGATGCCAAGGTCCAATACATCGGAGAGCCGAAATTCAAATCCATCGAAGGGACCAACATATCGTACGCGGAAAACACACCCAGCGACGTCTTGAAGGTGGGAGACACCTATTACCTCTGCCTGGATGGCGCCTGGTTCATGGCGCACGCGCCCGATGGGCCGTGGGAGGCCGCCGACAAGATTCCGCCGGAGATCTATCAGATACCCGCGGACTCTCCGAAATACAACGTGACCTATGTTCAGGTTTATGAATCGACACCGGACACGGTAACTTATGGATACACGTCCGGTTATGTCGGCATGTACGTAGGATACGGTGTCGCCATGTGGGGTACGGGATACTATTACCCGCCCTATTATGCCTATGGATTTTATCCCTATCCGGTCTACTGGCCCTCCGCCTACTACACCTACGGCGCCAGCGCCTGGTACAATCCGGCGACCGGCGCCTACGCGCGCGGAAGCGCGGTGTACGGACCGTACGGCGGATACGGGCGCGCCGCGGCATACAATCCCTCCACCGGAAGATACTCGTGGGGCCAGGCCGCTTATGGTCCCTATGGCGCCGCCGCCACAGGTGGTTTCTACAACCCGAAGACCGGGGCTTGGGGGCAGGGATACCGCGCCAGCAATGGTTACCAGAGCTGGGGCCAGAGCGTAGTCGGAGTAGGCAATCGGACCGCGCGCACCGCGTCGTACGCCGACAGCCGCGGCGCCGTCGGCGCAATCTCCGGATCGCAGGGAGGTAAGGCCGTAGCCGCTCGCGGTGCCAACGGCAACAGCGGCTTTCTCGCGCGATCGTCGTCGGGGGATGTCTACGCCGGCCGCGACGGCAACGTGTACAAGCGGGACCAGTCCGGCAACTGGTATCAGAACAACGGCGGGAGCTGGCAAAACGTGAACCGGCAGCAGCAAACCGGCTCCAACCAGGCCCGAACCAACGCGCAGGGCGCCGGCGGCTCCGGAAATCGCAGCTTCAGCGGCTCGTCGGGAACGCAGCAACTCAATCGCGACGCGCAGGCTCGAAGCTGGGGCAACTCCAACGCGCAGCGATCGCAGCAGAGTATGAGCAGCCGTCCCAGCGGTGGATATTCTCAGCGCGGCGGTGGCGGTATGAGGATGGGCGGCGGGCGGCGGAGGTGACAACCGAAGTCCGCACCTCCAAATTGATTATTTCGACTTGCCCGGTTTGCCGGGGAAATTCTTGAACAGTTTTTCGGCGGCGATCGGAATCTTGTCCTTCCCCGCACCCGGCGTGGTCTTCAACGTCTCGGTGGCCATGCCCGCCCAGGCCGATTTCTTGGCCGCGGAATCGATCAGGTTGACCACCAGGGTTCCTTCCTTGTTGTAGCGGCCGACCGTGAAGGTCGTCGTGCCCCAGTTCGCCGGGTCCAGGCCGGCAAAAACCACGGCTTCCAATTGCGGAACGGAAGTGCCCAGGCCCAGCACAGACACCTGCAAATCGCCGCCCTCAGGCACCTCTTTCAGCCCGATCCTCTGCAACTCCTTGCCCACGGCGCCGCGGATGATCGGGTCGAACACAGGATCGTTCTCGACGGTTCCGGCCTTCCCCAGAACCTTGGTTGGAAGCCACGTGTACGTCTTGTATCGGGAGAAATCGGTGCCCGGCGGGAACCACGTCTGAACTTTGCCTGCGAAACACGGTGCGGCCAGGACCCCGAGCAACACGAGGGACGCTGCGGATATTGGTTTCATCTCAGGTTAGCGATGCCGGGAGGAGGAGCCGGTCGTAAATTATTCGAGGCGGCCGGCCACCGGATTCATTACTTGGCCGTCGTCTCGTTGTCCTCGAAAAATTTGCTCCAGGTGGCGTCCGGCGAGAAAACCGTGATGCCGGCCGCGCTCGGGGTATTCGAGCCCAGGTCCTTGCCATAAACCACCCCGAGCTGGTTGACCTGAAAGGTCATCGTTCCCGTGACGCCGTATTCGGCGGGCCAGGCGATCAGCGCAAACCCGGCGATCAGCCGGCCGCCGACAGAGTAGTCGCGCGCGCCTCCGGCGGCATCGGGCCCTTGAGAAAGCAGGACCTTGAAGTAATAGCCGAAGTAAGGACGCGCCCGGCCTTCTGGCGCGATCTCGTCCCAGGCTGCCGCGGCGAAGTTGGGACCGATGGGACTCTCATCGTCGCCGCCCTCCACCGGCCAGTAGAGGCCGTCATGCTTGCCGGGTGTGCTGCGTATGCGTCCGGCAAATGAAAGGTAACCGTCACCCGCGTGGTCGGCGGAAAAATACTCGAGCTGTGCGCGGACGTAACGATAGCAGGCCTCGATGACGGCAGGTTCGTTGGCGGATGCGCGTCGGTACGGCGCGCGTAGGGGGGCGGAAAGCGAGGCGGCCCGCCTTTCTGCGTTCGGCGCGGTCTGCGCCAGGGCAGCGGCGCTCGCCAGCAGTGCGAGCAGAATCCATCGCAGTGGAAGGCTCGCGCCGATCGGTCGCAGCCGGTCGCGCCACGGTTCGTTACCGTGCCCAGGATTCCAAACGGCCCCGGCGCGAACCTCTCGCCATCTCATAGTCCACCACCATTCCCTTCAAGCGCCGGCCGGCGACGGGCATGGGTCGCGATTCCGTGCCGGCCAGCAGACAGCCTACCGACAGATCCTGAATGCTCCCGTCCGCGAATTCCAGGGTCCAACGGAATACCCGGATATCGACCAGCGGCGATTTGAGTTTGACGAAGCAGAGGCCGTTCCCGATATCCAGATCGACTCGAAGTCTGCCTTTGGGAGGGGCCACAGCCACATGGGCGATCCGATTCCAGTCCGCGGGCACGTCGACATCGCTCCAGCCAAGCACACGAGTAATCCAGTGCACCATCCAGTCGGTAGATGAATCGAAACGGTTACGGATCTAGATTATGTTTGGAGCATCCAGGCCTTCAAATAATGAGGCTTGCCGGCGTGGCGGCGCATCTACCGGACAACCCCATGTGTCCGGCGTACCAGCGTGAAGATCCGGCGATCCGGTGCCGCCGGCAAGGGATCGGTTTTCCATTTCACGATTCCACGGGGCGAAGTCGTATGACAATGGGGAAAGGACCATCTATGGTTAATTCCTGGGCGCGGATTCTGATCCTGGCCGCCTGCGCGACGACGCCCGCGGCGTTGCGCGCTCAACCGCCGGACCACGATTTCGGCGAAGTCTCCGCCTTCACCGGCGGAAATTTCGGCGTCGGCAGCCACTGGACCGTGGGCGGCGCCACCGGACTGTCTTTTTCCCGGTATGGCATGGTGCTGTTCGAAGGCTCGTACACGCCAATGGGGAACGATACCGTCCGCAGCCATCCGGCGGGATATTCCGTGCAGAGTTCCCGCCTGATGGACCTCAATCTGACCTTTCACATCACCATCCCGGTGCGGGAGCGGTTGGTGCCCTACGTGATCCTGGGAGGCGGGCCGCTCTGGGTCTCCTACGACCAGGCGGTCGCGGGCTCGCAGGGCGCTGCACTGACCCATGTCAATGAATGGAACTTCGGATTTCATACCGGCGGCGGAGTTCGGTACTACATCCGCGACAACTGGGGGGTCCGCCCCGAGTTCAAAGTAATCGTCAGTAACAGAATCTACACGCGGCTATCGGTGGGGATCTTCTACAATCTGCCCACCGGCTGGCCATGAGCATGTGCCGCCGGCGACGGCTGGCATGCCTCGCGGCGGCGGCTTTCCTGCCCTGGTGTGCGGCGCGCGCGCAATGGAAAGCCCTGGGACCCTTCGGCGGATCCGCGGCGGCGGTGCAGACCGATCCGCACGCTTCCAGAACCGTCATCGCCGGGACCAGCAACGCACTGCTGTTCCGATCGACCGATAACGGCGAGTCATGGACCCCGCTGCGGTTCCCGCTGGAGATGCGCGCGATCCTGTATGCGCTGGCCATCGATCCGAAAGTGCCGGGCATCTACATGGCTGGAATCGCCGCGGAATCGGCTGACCGCTCCGGAATGCTGCGCAGCCTGGACAGCGGCGCCACCTGGCAGGACGTACCCGGACTCCGCGGAGAGCGCGTGCGCGCCATCGCCATTTTCAGGGGCAATTCACAGGTGATCGCCGCCGGGACCGAGCACGGCGTGTTCCTGAGCCGCGACGGAACGGCAACGTGGAAGCGAATTACACCGGCCGACGACCGCGAGCTGCAGCCCGTGGTATCGGTGGCATTCGACTCCAGCGACAGCAAAACCATCTACGCCGGTACGCCTCACCTGCCATGGAAGACCGCCAACGAGGGCGCCGCCTGGAGCTCGATCCATAGCGGCATGATCGACGATTCCGATGTCTTTTCCGTGCTGGTGGACCGCAACCGCAGGCAGCGGATATATGCCAGCGCCTGCAGCGGAATCTATCGAAGCCTGAATGCAGGCGAATCCTGGACCAAGCTGACTCAGGCAAAAGGGGCATCGTTCCGCACGTACACCATCGTGCAGGATCCGCAATACGAAAACGTGCTGTTCGCCGGGACAACCAGCGGCATGATCCGCTCGCGCGATGGCGGCACGACCTGGGAAAAACTGGCGCCATACGAAACGCGCGCCATCGCCTTCGATATGCGCCGGCTGGGACGGATCTTCATCGCCACCGGGAGCGGAATCCTGCGCAGCGAGGACAGCGGCAACACCTGGCGCCAGCTCAACCGCGGCTTCTGCAACCGCCCTCTGACTCCGCTGCGGACGTCCGCCGACGGCACGCTCTACACCAGCACGATCTACGATCCGGCGGATGGAGGGCTCTTTCGTCTGGCGCCGGGAGCCGAAGAATGGTCGAAGATCGCCTGGGATGCAGGAGCGGCGGCCGAGCCGCTGGTCCAGGTGGCGCCCGTCTCGAGACAGAAACTGTACGTCGCAACAGCCAGGACGCTGTTCCTTTCGCGCGACGCGGGCCGCAGTTGGACGCGTGTCACGGGATTGAGCACGGGAGCCCGCCTTACCGGATTGCTGGTCCCCTCCTGGTTGAACGGCAGGTTTATCGAGTCGGCGGGCGAAGGGGTCTTCGGCGGCACGGAAACCACCGGCGTGCGCAGACGCGTGCGCCTGCCCGGCGTGGCCTCGGAGATCCGCTCACTCGCCGCCCTGGATGCAGCCTGGATCGCGGCCATCGCCGGGCGCGACGTGTGGCTCTCGTCCGACGGAGAGACTTGGACGCGGTGCGCCCGCTCCGATGGCGAGGTGGAAGCAATGGTGCGGACAACCGGGCGCAGGATGATAGCGGCAACCACTACCGGCGTCAGGATCTCCGAGGACATGGGCCGTTCGTGGCGTCCGGTAGGCGGCGCTCTCGAAGGAAATACCGTACAGGCGATCTGCAGTCATCCGGCTCAGAGCTCCGTCCTGTTCGCCGCCCGCTTCGGAGCAATCTACCGCAGTCTGGACGGAGGGGAACACTGGGAACCCTTCTCGCCCCGCGATTGGCCCGTGATCTCCGTGAAACAGTTGATGGTCAAGCCAGGCCGGCCCGATCGCCTCCTGGTGCTCTCACAGCAGCAAGGCGTCTTCGTGATCTCGCTGGAGACGCAGCCGGAAAAGTCGCCCACTAATGGGCGGTGACGCCCGCCCCACTCTTGTCCGGGCCCTTCTTCTTGCCCCGATTCTTGGTCAGGGGGCGCGTCAAGTCCGGCAGAAATTCCTTGACCGTGGTGGTCAGCACGTTGTAGCCCATGGTAATGCCGAAGCTGACTGCGCCATCGCCGGCAGTGCTTGTACTGGGCGGCTGCCACAGGCGCGAGAGAAAAGCGCCGGCGGCAAATCCCGTGATGCCCGACACGGAGGGATACCACCGGCCATCGTCGTGCCGCGCCAGGATGCTGCTGGCCATGGCGTACACCACCCGCCGTCCGAAGCCTTTCTTGCCGGAATTGAAGTACCGGTTGTCTTCGTGCAACAGGCTGGCCAGGCCGAACGTAGTCGTGCGCTGAATGGCGTACTGGCCCATGATGTTGCCGAAACGCTTGCCGTAGCCCGAGGCGCCCTGCTCCCACTCCTCCGGCTTATCGTGCACAAGATCGATCGCAGCCGACGTGGCTCCTTTCAGGTACCACACCGGGTTAATCAGCGATCGGGCGTAAATGGCGTTGCGTTCGTGCTGGGTGAGAGGTTTGAAATCGGCGGCGGTATGCCTTCCGGCCATGCTCAGGTAATCGAAGACGTAATTGACCGCTTTGGAGAGTCCTCCGCTGCCGTTGTCATCCGTGGTGCCGGTATTCGCAGTTTGCGCCAGGGCGTGCCCGCAAACGAGCAGCACAACGCAACACTGCGCGCACCGCAGGTTCAAGGGCAGCCTCCGCCAGCCATGACGGCTCGTCTCAGGCTCAAGGTCCGATGGGTGGGATTAGAGGGGTTCTGAGGAGTCGAAGTCTCGTTTTCAGGGTCTAAGGAAGACCTTGAGCCTATTCGAGACGGCGTCATGCCCGAATGATGCCGGGCGATTCCGCGCGATCTAATTAATTCGGATCACCATGTCCCCATGTGGAGAACGAGTCCGCAAGTGACCTTGAGACCGTCAGAGTATTCTCTGCCGAAGACCGGTCCGGCCCAGGACTGGCGATAGGAAACATCGGCGACACGCAGCCCCAGCGCGCGGTTGAAGCGGTAATCCACGCCGCCCCCCATACTGACGGCGAACCCGTTGGCATCGGCGCTCTCCGTGTAGTCCGAGTGGACCGGCATGTCCTCCGGAGTCTTGGCCGCGGCCTCCAACAGCTTCTTCTTCTCCGGGAACATGCGCTCCTGGGTCAGCTTGTTGCCGCCCACCAGCATTTGTAGATGCGCACTCCACGGCCCCCGCGTGCCCACGGTCCAGCGCGGACCAACCATATAGGTGAGGGAATCGCCGCTGAGATTCTGCCCCAGGCCCAGCATCTTGCAGCCGCCGACGTCGAACACCATCTGCCAGGCAGGGGCCAGGCGGATAGCTCCGGTTCCACCTCCGCCCAGGCAAGGCGTGCTGTGGCCGCCACCCCCCAGGCGTTCGGGCTGAAAGGTCATATTGAATTCGAAGGGAGCGACTCCCACAATCTCCGGAATATCTGAAAGTTTCGGCCTGCCTTGGCGCGCGTTGGACGAAACCAGGGCGTTCTCCCAGGGAGCGTACGAAAGGATGCCCGGACGTGTGTCGCGATGCCAGGGAGACTCGCCGTTCAGAACGTTGGCAAAAGTGCGCGACGGGTTGAGACCGGACCGGACCATCATGCGAATCCATCGGTTCGCCGTCATTCCCTCGACACGCTTCACCACGTATTTGTCCATGGCGTCTTCGGCCATCATCCATCCCAGGCCGATGCTCGGTGTCACTACGTGATCGACGAATCCCTGCTGGGGAAATTGCGCCTGGATCCCGCCGATGGAAGCCTCGCTCAGAACTCCGATTTCGAACTGCGTGCTGTAAGCCCAGGCGAAGGCGGCGGCACGCAGACGGCTCCTCCAATACAGCCGGTTCTGGCCGAATTCGGCCTCGCGGTACTTGCGATCGTTGTGAATCCAAAGGAAACCGGCGACACTACCCTGCATGGGATGACCGACGTAGTTGACATAGAACGGGTCGCCGTCGGCCCAGCCATGCAGGTTGCTGACGGAATCTGCATAATTATGGAGATACGGCCCCGTTAGCCCTTCCCGAGTACCGGGTTCAGTCATCAGCCGAAAACTGTGTTCGATGGCAAGAAACCGGAACGACGCGCGGAAAACACCGCCCCAATCGACACCGGCCGGCTCCTGCGAGTTGCTGTTTCCGGCGCCCGAGGGATTTACCGGGTACGACGGAGAGATGGGCTTTACCAGCGGCGCCGGAGCCAGCGCGGAGGGAAAAATCGGCGCTTGCGTCGTCTTGGTGTTGGGCGCGGACACTGCATCCCCGGAAGGCAACGAACTTGTCACGTCCGCGCTGCTCGGCTGACCAGAAATGCTCGGCAGGGCCGGCGAGAAAAGCAAAAGAGAGAAACCAAAAAACAGGCGCGCCATCCGCTTGTGGTGTTCCTTTCTACTTATTTTCTATCGAAGCCGGACGAGTGCCGGCCTAATCACCTGCCCAGATGGTGCCAAAGAGCCCCCTGCTCCATTATTTGTCCGCGGCGGATTGCGGATGGAGAAGAACCGGCTCAAAGAATTTGAACCCCGTGGCACTCCTGCTCATCAGTCGAATGTCCGGCGCCCGGTGCAACGCGCATTATGGAACCGCGAGCACAAGAGGCGGCGATTCTTCCATCGAAGCCACCGAGAGGTGGGGAGGTAACTGCGGTGAAAAAGAGACTTTTCTACCTGGTAACGGCTCTGGTGTCGTGCACCGCCCTGTTCGGGCAGGATGTGCCGAAAGGTGAGTGGTTCTTTGGCTACAACTACGTTCGCGTGAATTCGACAACGGTCGTTCCGGCGTTCAGCTCCAACGGCGGCAGCAGCCAGGTTGCCATCAATTTCAGCAAGTACGTTTCGGGCGTCATCGACCTTGGCGCCTATCACAACGGCGTGATCGCGGGAATTCCTGTCAACAACACCATTTTCAACTACCTGTTCGGGCCGCGGGTGAACATCCGGAATCATACCCGTGTGACTCCGTATTTCAACGTCCTGTTCGGCGGCGTCTATGCTACCGCACAGGCGACAGTCCAGGCTACGCCCTGCACCGGGACTTCGTGCGTACCCGCCACCCACCTGACCAACTCGCAGAATGCATTTGCCATGGCGGCAGGCGGCGGGTTGGATGTCAGGCTCGGAAAACACGTCTCCTTCCGGCCGATTGGTTTGGACTACTTCCTGACCCGCCTCTATAATCCGGTCAACGCCAACGATCACAACCAGAACAACCTGCGCTATTCGGCGGGCATAAGCATCCTCTTTGGCGGTGAGAAAGCCGCCCCGGCGCCGCCGCCGCCCCCGCGCGCCATGAAGACTTGCCCGGGCGGAACTTCGGTGCCCGCAAACGAGGACTGCCCGAAGGCCAACATGGGCATCAGCCTGAGCGCGGCGCGCAGCGAGACTTGCCCCGGGGCCTCGATCGCGGTTACTCCCTCCGGCAGTATTCCGGACGGCGCAACCTACCAGTGGACGCTGAACGGCCAGGCGCTCAGTCAGGGCCGGACGTTCGACTTCGGCACATCGGGCCGCGACCCGGGGAGTTACCGGATCGGTCTGACGGTGACGGCCGCGGGATACAATGACGGGACGGCCAACACGACGGTTACCGTGCTCGGGTATCGTCCTCCATCCGGCACAGTACAGATCAACCCGTCCCAAATACCGGCGGGCAGCACGGCGACAGTCAACGCCAACTTCACTCCGGGACAGTGCGGCGGTTCGATGCGCGGTCCGGTGATCACGGCCAGCGAGGGGTCGATTCGCGGAAATACCTTCGATTCCGCCGGCATTCAGTTCGATCCGTCGAACAACGCGGCGCAGCAGAAGACGGTGCGGGTCACGGCACAGGTGGCCGACGACCGCGGACCGACCAGCGCCGAGGGTACGGTGGTAATCACGAAAGCAGCCGCGCTGCAGGCCACGCGGCTTCCGGATATCATCTTCCCGGCGGGTAGCTCCCGCGTGAACAACTGCGGCAAGCGCGTCCTGCTGGAAGACCTGAAGGCATTGACCGCCCGCGACCCCAACGGCAAGGTGGTCTTTGTGGGCCATGTCAGCGACAAGGAAAAGGCTAAAGGCCTCGACCAGAAGCGCGCGCTCAATGCGTCCGCGGTGGTCAGCGCGGGCCAGGGTGTGTGCAGCAGCTTCCCGGCGAGCCAGATCATGGTGGGCGCCGCGGGTTCCGCGGAGGGCGGCTCCGATTACCAGCCGCGTTTCTGCGGCACGTCCGCGACCCCGAAGGTCGGCGAGCTTCCCGGCCAATCGGTGAGGGAAGCCGATGCCCAGGCCAAGTACCGCCGGGTCGAGGTGTGGTTCGTTCCCTCGGGCGGCGTGCTTCCAGCAGCGGCCAGCGGCTCCAAGGACGCTACGTCTCTCTCGGTCAGCAGCCTCGGTTGCCCCAAGTAGCATGCGCTGCAAACCGGGGTCTGACCGCTCTGTCCCAAGGCGCATCTACTCTCTTTCAGCAAGTCATAGCTAATCGCCGCGTGGACAGAGCGGTCTGACCTCGGTTTGCCCCGTCGAGATCGGCCGCTCGCACGCTCGCAGTCGGGTGCCCGCGTTGGCGTCAGCGGGGCGCTAGAATAGCGGTGAGTTCAGTCTCGCACCGGCAGGCCCCGAATGAGTGCAAGTCGAATCTTGGTCGTGGAGGACGATGAGAGTCTGCGGCGCGTCACGCAGCTCCAGTTGGAAAGGTGCGGCTACCAGGTTTCGGCGGCCGAGGACGTCCCCCAGGCGCTCGAGCTCCTGGAGAAAGAGCCGAAAGAGCTCGTCATCACAGACCTGAACCTGCCCGGCGAATCCGGGCTGGACCTGCTGAAAAAAATCAAAGCCGAGCATCCCGAGACCTCGGTTGTGATGGTGACGGCCTACGGCACCATCGAGACTGCGGTCGAGGCGATGAAAGCCGGCGCCTACGACTACATCACCAAGCCCGTTCATCCCGACGAATTGCGGTCGCTCGTCGGCCGGGTGCTCGAGCGGCACAGGCTTCTCGAAGAAGTCCGCGCTTTGCGCAGTACCCTCGACCAGAAGTATGGCTTTGAAAACATCGTGGGCCGCTCGAGGGCCCTGCTGCACGTGCTCGATTCGGCTTCGCGCGTGGCCCACACCGACGCCACGGTTCTCATCCTCGGCGAAACCGGAACCGGAAAAGAACTGCTCGCCAAGGCGATTCACGTCAACAGCCCGAGGAAGGAACGCCCGTTCGTCACCATCAACTGCGGAGCCATTCCCGGCGAGCTGCTGGAATCGGAGTTGTTCGGGTATGTCAAAGGCTCGTTCACCGGCGCGCTCTCCCACAAAAAAGGCAAAGTGGAGATGGCCGATGGCGGCACGCTCTTCCTGGACGAAATCGGCGAAATGCCTCTCGACCTCCAGGTGCGCGTCCTGCGGCTGCTCCAGCAGCGCGAGATCGACAAGGTAGGGGCAACCAAAAGTATCACCGTAAACGTGCGGATCATCGCCGCCACCCACCGGAATCTCGAGGAGCGGATCGCCGCCGGGGCCTTTCGAGAAGATCTTTATTACCGCTTGGCCGTGATCCCGATCCAACTCCCGCCGCTTCGCGAGAGACGCGAAGACATCGTGGAGTTTGTTCACACGTTCTTGGAACGGGCAAAGGCCAAGTACGGGAGAGTGGGACTCAGGCTGCCTTCTTCCCTTCTGCCGTACCTGGAGAATTATCGCTGGCCGGGCAATGTCCGCGAATTGGAGAATCTCATCGAACGCATCGTTCTGTTGAGCCGCGCCGACGAGGTGACGTTGAACGATCTCCCGGCGGTGATCCGTGCCGAAGCGGCGGAGGCTCCGCCGCCGGCGGAATCCGCCGAAGCTCCCAGGAGCGCGGCGCCGCCTGAAGCGCTGGGGCTGCAAGCGGCTGAGCGCGAGATGATCCTGAATGCCCTCCGTAAGGCGAACTGGAATCAGAGCCAGGCAGCGCGCCTTCTGGAGATCAGCCGGAAGACCCTCTTGTACCGGATGAGCAAGTACGGAATAGAAAAAGAAGGCCCCGGGCGCGAGCCCGAGGCCGAAGAGGAAGAAACTGACGATTTACCCGGGGAAGACCGCAGCGATGCCGCCGGCCATCGGTGACCGGCGCCCGGCCGCAAACCGCGGGCATCCATTCTACTGGCCGCCAAACAGGAAATTCACGCCCGCCGAGTAACGCAGGTTGTTCTGGTTGTGATCGTTCGCATTGACGGGGTTGTATAGCCGAGTCAGGAAGTAATCCAGCCCGATCGGCCGGAAAGCTACGTGCTTGGCAACCTTGATGTCGAGCCCCCCACCGACCGCCATGGCAAACGCATTCTGTGAGTTCGTGAGGTGCACGGCGCTCGGAATGCACGACGTCCCCGTACAGACCTGGCCTTGTGTTGTGGCCTGAGCTGCCGCATAGACGCCGCCGAACAGGATGTTGAAGTACGGCGTCACGCGCCCCTTCCGGAGGCTGAGCCGCGGCCCAAAAAGGTAGTTGATGATGTTGTTGTTGACCGAATAGCCGGCGATCACTCCATTGTGATATACGCCAAAATCGGCGACACCCGACAGGTACTTGTTGAAGTTAATGGCCAGCTGGCCGCTGCCGCCGTTCGAGCTGAAGGCGGGAACATCGGTCGTCGAATTGACCCGAACATAGTTGTAGCCCACGAACAACTCGGCTTTCGGTACGTCTTGCGCAAAGGCTCCCAGACTGCAAAGCAGTACCAGGACGAGCACACTGATAGTCTTCTTCATTTCTTTTCCTTCTCCTCGATCCAAAGATTTGATGATCTGGTTATCCCAGATACGACCTGCACGGTGCGTTCTGGTGCCGGCCGCAGAGAATTACCACTACGACCCCATTCGTCGATATGGATGCGATCTGCTTTCGGGAGATCTAGTTTTTTTCAGAATCAGGGCGCGGAAGTTACTGAAAAAAAACCGGGTGGCCGTAAATTGCCCCCCGAATATCTCCTGTGCCCCAAATGGGCGCAACGCATCGGATGCGGCTGGCCCATATCGGGCATGCTGGGCCCAATTTTGTCCCCAGGCCTCGCGTAACACACTGAAAACACACAGCACATACCGCCAGTAACGATTTGGTACGCGATCTGCCTCTAGCAGACCCGAAATAAAAATCATCAACTCACTTCGAAAGGGTCTGGAACTATGCAAGTGTCGGAGAAACAAACATTGCCTTTGACCGATTCCGCGCTGGTGGAGTTTGCCCGAAGGGGCGACAGAGAGGCATTCGGAGAGCTCATCCGGCGCCATCAACAAAAGTGCATCGACCTGGCTACTTTCTTCCTGCGGAACCGCGGCGATGCCGAGGATGAAGCCCAGAACGCATTCTCGAAAGCTTACCTGCATCTCGATCAATACAAGGGCGACGCGGAGTTCTCGACATGGCTGGGGCGGATCGTCGCCAACCAGTGCCTCATGCTGATGCGCGTAAGGCGAAACGCCAGGTACGTCTATCTCGACGAACCGGCCACCCACGCACTGCGCCCGCAACACGTGGAAGTGCCGGCCAACGGCGGCGACCCCGAGGGCGAGTTGGCGTGCCAACAGATGACGGATGCGTTAAAGAAGGAGATTCACCGCATACCTTCGGTGCTGCGCAAAGTCATGCTGCTGCGCGACATCCAGGAGCTGCCGATGCCCGACGTAGCGGCCCAGCTCGGAATCTCCGTTCCGGCGGCGAAGTCGCGCCTGCTGCGGGCGCGCACCGAGCTGCGCAGCCGGCTGAAGCGCTACACCACCGGCATGGGCAACACTTCGCCGCTTTCGAGATCCGCCGCGCCGCTCAATCGCGTGGCGCGGCACTGCGCTCTCCGTCCCGCCGAAGGCACTTACGCCGGTTCCCGCCTCGCCGTATGAAGCGTCTGGAACGGACGTCCATTTCCGCAGTCGCCGTCTGGCTCGCGCTGTGCTCGGAGTCGGGGATCGCTCAAAAGGCCGCCCTACCCGGCGCCGACGCACGGCAAAAGGAGGTGCTCCGCATCGCGCAGGAGGTCCGGAAGCGGATTGTGTCGCTGCCGGAATTCGGAGTTTTCGATAATCTCACCTTCGGGATCAAGGAAAACACGGTCATTCTCCGGGGTCTGGCTTCCCGGCCCATCCTCAAGTCGTCGGCCGAAAACGTGGTGAAGAAGATCGAAGGCGTGGAAAACGTGGACAACCAGATCGAAGTCCTGCCGCTGTCGCCCAACGACGACCGGATCCGCGCCTCGGTCTACGTCAGCATCTACGGCTATGCCCCACTGCAACGCTACACGTCCAATCGCGGCGGCGGCAGGACGGGGATGTCCGTGGCTCGCGCCGCGGGCGGAATCACCAACGATCCCCCGATGGGGTTCCACGCGATTCACATCATCGTGAAGAACGGCAACGTCACTTTGACGGGCGTGGTGGACAACGACGGCGATCTTGCTATGGCCGAGATGCGGGCCAATTCGGTCTCCGGAGTGTTCAGCGTGGAAAACGAGCTGCAGGTAGCCGGCAAGCCGAAGAAACCGCCGCGCTGAGGCACAGCCATACTTACTTGATTGCACCACCGGCCGTGGAGGACCGGCCGGCCAGGTCTTCGCTGGCACAGGGCAGCACAACTTCGAGCGTGGATCCCTTGCCCGGCGCACTGATCACCTGAATCGTGCCGCCGTGCGATTGCACGATTCCCTGAACCACGGCCAGGCCCAGTCCGTGCCCCTCCGACTTCGTCGTGAAGAAGGGGTCGAAAATCCTCGTCCGTTCGGCTTCGGTCATTCCGCACCCGGTGTCGGATACCGCCAGCTTCAACCGGCCGCCGTCGGCCGGACCGGCCAGCCGCGACAAAGTCACGCGGATCGTGCCTCCATCCCGGCCGAGGGCCTGAGAGCCATTGATCACCAGGTTCATCACCAGCCTGCGGAGGTGTGTCGGGTTGCCCCAAAGCGGCGGCAGGCCCGGCTCGATTTCGACTTCCAGCACCGCCTGCCGGGAGACGGACGAGCGAAGCACGGGAACGCTCTCCTCGACAAGGTTCGAAAAGTCCACCAGTTCGCGCGTGGTGTGCTCCTGTCCGGCGTAGATCATCAGCTCGCGCACGATTTCGGAAGCCCGGGTGGCGACGGACTTGATCGCATCGAGCTGTTCGGCGGGCCGGACGCCGGCATGCATCTCGGACTCCGCAAGCTCGGCCTGCATCAGGATCGTGCCCAGCAGATTATTGAAGTCGTGTGCGATGCCGGCAGTCAGAACGCGCGTGCTCTCGAGCTTCTGGCGGTCGAAGATCTCCTCCTGCGCGCGGCGGATGTCGGTAATGTCCACCATCGAGGCGATGTAGCCGGCGAGCGTGCCGTCCGGGTTGAAGTGAGGCGCGCCCCTGCACGCCAGCAGGCGGTACTCCCCGTCTGCGCGGCGTATCCGGTACTCGATCTGACAGGGTTGCCGGGCCTCGAAGCTAGCTGCGATGCCGGAAAGGCAGCGGTCTCGATCCTCGGGATGAATACCGTCCGTCCAGCCATTGCCCACCTCCTGCTTTTGAGTCCGTCCGGTGAAGCTCAGCCATGCGCGGTTGAAGTACGTAGCCAGCCCGTCCGGACCCGATGCACAGATCATGATCGGAGCGCTTTCGGCGATGTTACGGAAACGCTGCTCGCTCTCCATGAGTGCCAGCTCGGCGCGCCTGCGCTCCGTCACCTCGGTCTGCAGCCGTTCGACAGCCGCGGTTAGGGCTTGCGTGCGGCGCGCAGCCAGTTCTTCGAGGCGATGGCGCAGTCGGCTCAGTTGGAGGTGGGTGCGGACACGTGCCAGCAGTTCTTCCCGCCGCAGTGGTTTCGATATGAAGTCTACGGCGCCGAGATTCAATGCCTCTACGCGCTCGTCGGGTTCGGCCGCCGAGCTCATGAAGATGACCGGTATTCTGCTGATCCATTGGGCGTCACTCAGGCGGCGGCAAACTTCGATGCCGTCCATGCCGGGCATACGCATATCCAGAAGGATCAGATCTGGCGACACGGCGTCGATCGCGGCCAGCGCCAGCTCTCCGCTATCGGCCGGATGCACCTGATACCCCGCTGAAGACAGGATCTCCGTCAGCAACGCCAGGGATTCCTGTTGATCGTCGATAACCAGGATCGTTGCGCTGTCGATCATAATCCGATTCGTGAGGCGTGATCGCGGGGCGGCGACAGCTCGTCGGCCGGAGCGCCGTCGCTCGGCAGAAAGACCCGAAACGTCGAGCCCTTTCCGGGCGAACTCTGCATGGAAATAGCGCCTCCATGCCTGCGGACAATGCCGTGGACCGCCGCCAGACCCAGTCCTCGCCCCAGGAACTTGGTGCTGAAGAACGGATCGAACACGCGGCTCCGCTCTTCGTCGGTCATGCCGCAGCCCGTATCGGAGACTTCGAGAACTACGTAGCTGCCGGGCGGCAAATCCAGCGGAAGCTCGGGCGGGTTTCCGGCCTTCTTTTCGTGGCCATAAGCAATCAGCGCAATCTCGCCCTGCTGTGCGGGCAGCGACTCGGCGGCGTTGGTGATCAGGCTCATTACGACTTGACGCAGTTGCGAAGGGTTGCCGCGGATGGTGGGCACCTCTGCCGGTATGTCGACATTGAAGACAATCTTTTTGGAGAGGTTGACCTTGCCGAGTTGCAGGGTCTCTTCGACAATCCGGCCGAGGTGAACTTGCACGAGGGTGCCGGTATCGCCGGTACCGGCGTATGCCATGAGCAGGAAGACGATCTCCGAAGCCCGCGTTGCAATCTCGTAGATTCGCTCCACGCTGCCTCTCGCGGGCGCATCGGGACTCAAGTCGGCCAAAGCCAGATCGGCCTCTCCCAGGATCGATCCCAGCAGGTTATTGAAACGGTGAGAAACTCCGGCTGCAAGGACGCCGACGCTTTCCAGCTTCTGCTCGGCAATCAGTTGCTCCAGGTTGCGCTTGAGCTCGGTGATATCCAGCGCTACGCCGACATAGCCCGCGAAGGCTCCGTCTGCAAGAAAGCGCGGCTTCGCCGTCTCCAGCATCCAGCGATCGGGTCCGCCGGTACGGAGCAGGCGGTATTCGTCCTGATAGCTGGTGCGGGACTTGAGGTGGTTAGCCAGGATTTCCGCTCTGTGCGGCTGATCTCCGGGGTGAATGCTTTCCCGCCAGCGGCCGGCCAGGAGTTCCTCCCTGGCATGGCCGGTGAGAATGCTGGCGTACTTGTTGAAGAACAAAAGCCGGCCCTCGGTGTCTCTCAACCAGATCACCACCGGGGCCGCATCCGCCATGTTGCGGAACAGCTCTTCGCTTTCGCGCAGGGCTTGCTCGGCGCGAACGCGCTCGCTGAGCTCGAACTTGAGGCGATCGTTGGCCACCTTCAGCTCCGCGGTTCGTTCGGCCACCTGCTGTTCCAGCCTCATTCGCAAGCGCCGGAGCTCGACGTGGGTCGCGACGCGCGCCAGAAGCTCCTCTTTCTGAAACGGCTTGGAAATGAAGTCCACCGCGCCGAGCCGCAATCCTTCGACGCGCTCCTTGGTGGCGGAGAGGGCGCTGATGAATATGATGGGAATGTCGCGGGTGTCTTCCAGAGCCTTGAGCCGGCGGCTCACCTCGAAGCCATCCATGCCCGGCATTCGGATATCCAGCAGGATCAGGTCCGGAATCTTTGCAGCGACGGAGGCCAGCGCGAGCTCGCCGCTATCGGCGGGGCGGACCATGTAACCCTGGGCGGACAGAAGATCCGTCAGCATCATCAGCGATTCCGCGGTGTCTTCGACTACCAGGATGGTAGCTTGGCCGGCAGTCATAGGCTATCCTCGGCCATCTCCTCCCGCCCACGGAGGGCCTGGAGAATGAGCGTGAACCCGAGCCGGCCGGCAGGGCTTTGGCGAAGCTGATATCACCGGTGCGAGATCCTCCGCGTCGAAGTTCTATGTTAATTCAATGTACATGCGGCGTCGTTCGGCTTGCCGGAAGCCGTTCTTCTCCGCTCCGGCCCGGACCGCGGCCGCTCAGGAGGCGCCGGGGCGACCGCGGCCGAGTGGGAGCGGTTGACGCGGCGATGCAAACCGGGCGAGGAGCGACCGATGCACACCGCCGCGAGACTGCCGGGCGGATCGCCGTCCGCCCGTTGGCGATACGACCCCGCTACGGGCGGCGGAACGCCCGCAAGGCCATTCCCGCCATGCTGCTGGCCAGGCCTGCAAGGCCGATGAGCGGAAGCTCGCTGCCGGTCTTGGGCAGCTTCGCCGGGGCCGGTTCTGGAGCCGCGGCCGGTTCCGGTGCGGGCGCTGCCGCAGCCTTGGGGGCCGGCGGCGGAGCAGGCTCCTCGATCAGCAGCACGCCAACCAGCGGCTGCGGCGCCGGGGCGATCACCGGCTTGGGCGCGGGCTTGGGCGCGCTGCCAGTGACGGCGGAGCTGGAGCTTACCACTACCTCAGGCATATCGCGAACCACGGTGGCGCTCACGTTCATGCCCTTCTTGAGATCGAATGCGGTGGCTTCCCTGCCCTCGACGTTGAACTTGGTGCCTTCCGGAATCCGGTACTGTTTGTTCTTCCCGTCCGGAAGAGTAAGGATGATGGTCGTCGGGGGATTGATCATCCACACCTTGCCCTCGATCCGGGCAGTCTGCCTGACAGTACGGGGTGTGCTGGTGGTAGTTACGGTCTTCTGCAGCACCATCCCGGGCTTCAGGTCGGCGATGGTGATGGTCTTGCCGTCCACCACGGCCGTTGCAC
>Ga0335081_10006003_pt1 | contig 19262 bp, 18 predicted proteins | sample Lox_Sample_35_FD_206713 | JGI IMG/M metagenome (GOLD analysis project Ga0335081, IMG submission 206713) | Soil microbial communities from Loxahatchee National Wildlife Refuge, Florida, United States - Lox_Sample_3.5 | ecosystem: Environmental > Terrestrial > Soil > Wetlands | place: USA... | reverse complement strand
TGGGAGCACCAGTACGCCGAGGCGCGGGCCAGGTTCGAGGCGCACCGGCGGCAGGTGGAGGAATCCCGCCGGGCGGCGGACGAGGAGGAAGCGACCGCGGCGGAGGCCGGCGACTCGGGAGCGGCCAACGGCGCCCCGCGCGGGCGCGGCGCCCGCGCGGGCGGGTCCCGTCCGGGCGGCGGCGCCGGCGGCGGCTCGGTCACCTCGAGTTCGACCCCCGGATCCCCGGCCACCGGGACGCTGGCCTCCGATGAGGCCCTGGCGGCCCTGCGCGAGAAGCTCTCCGGCGGCCAGAGCTAGCCGGCCCGACTCGGGAGCAAAGGCGGCGTCCGCATCGCGGGCGCCGCCTTTCGCGTTCGGTGACCGGCGTGCCAGCATACTGCCGTGTGCCGGAAAGGGTTCTTAGTCCGCCCAGACTGAAAACCCTTCGCGATCACGAAAACCGGGCCAAAACGGCCCCGGGCGGAAAGGGCGGGTGGCGGTGCTGCGGGTCGGGCTCACCGGAGGCATCGGGTCGGGCAAGAGCGAGGTCGCCCGGCGGCTGGCGGATCACGGCGCCGTGCTCATCGACGCCGACGTGGCCGCCCGGGAGGTGGTCGTGCCGGGTTCGCCGGGGCTGGCGCAGATCGCCGAGACCTTCGGCTCCTGCGTGCTGCGCCCGGACGGATCGCTGAACCGGGAGCGGCTGGGTGAGATCGTGTTCGGCCACCCGGCCCTGCGGGCGAAGCTGAACGGGATCGTGCACCCGCTGGTCCGCGAGTGGATGACCGCGGCCGAGCGCGCCGCCGTGCAGGCCGCCCCGCCCCCCGGCCCCGTGGTCGTGCACGACGTGCCCCTGCTGGCCGAGAGCCGCGGCCGCGCGGGCTTCGACGTGGTGATCGTCGTGGACGTGCCGCCCGACGTGCAGGTCGAGCGGCTGGTCGATCTGCGCGGCATGACGCCTGATCAGGCGCGGGCCCGGATGGCCGCCCAGGCCAGCCGGGAGCAGCGGCTGGCCGTCGCCGACGTCGTGATCGACAACTCCGGCTCCCTGGACGACCTGGACCGCCGCGTCGCCGGCGTCTGGGCCGGCCTGCAGCGCCGGGCCGCGGGTTAAACCGCCGTCACGGCGAACAGCGTCGTGGACCCGGATGTCAAAGTGCGCTGCTGATCCGGCGGCCTGGCGCTGCGGGGGCTGCCGCCTCACTGTGACCGCCTCTCATCCATGACCGCATCACCGGCTGCTGGCCGGCGGCCGGTTACCGGCGGGGCGGGGCCGACGACGCATCGGGTACATGCCCGCCGCGGCAGGTAGCTGGCCCTGGGTGTCATCGCCGGTGTCTGCGGTCTGCCCGCCGGGCAGCACGATCGGGCCGCCGTAGTCGTCATAGCCGTGCCGCGCCGCTATCAGCTCGCGAAACGGCGGTACCGTGCCACTGAGCGCCTCCAGAATGATGTCCCGCATCCGAGCCGGGAGCCTGACGACGGACTCATTGTCCGCGATCCGGCTGTGGCCGTCGACTTCCGCGAGGGTCGCGGGGCCAGTGACGGTCCGGCCCTGGAACAGCAGGTCCCCGGTCCTCCTCCACGAATACGGCCGGGCAGTGGTCCTGGTCCGTGTCGGGGTCGATTGCGATGAAGCGTAGCGCCATGATCAGCCTCCCTGGCCGTCGGTTGCGCGACGCTGGCCGGAATGTCGGACCCCCGGCCTAGAGTTGAACCGTCGGGGGTCGAGGAGGTTGGCGTCGTGCGTCCGGTTACCGATTTGCAGCGCAAGGTCGCGCCGTTCCAGGTCATCACCGATATGGTTCCGGCGGGTGACCAGCCGGCGGCGATCGCCGAGATCGAGAAGCGGGTCAAGGCGGGGGAGCCGCACACCGTGCTGCTCGGCGCGACCGGCACCGGCAAGACCGCCTCGGTCGCCTGGATCGCGGAGCGGCTGCAGCGGCCGGTGCTTGTGATGCTGCCGAATAAGACGCTCGCCGCCCAGTTCGCCAACGAGCTGCGCGAGATGCTGCCGCATAACGCGGTCGAGTACTTCGTCTCCTATTACGACTACTACCAGCCCGAGGCGTACGTTCCGCAGACCGACACCTACATCGAGAAGGACTCCTCGATCAACGCCGAGGTGGAGCGGCTCAGGCACTCGGCCACCAACTCGCTGCTCACCAGGCGCGACACGATCGTGGTGTCCTCGGTCTCGTGCATCTACGGACTGGGCACGCCGCAGGAGTACGTGGACCGGATGCTCAAGGTCTCCCTCGGCGACACCATCGAGCGGGACCAGTTGCTGCGTCAGCTGGTAGGCATGCAGTACACCCGGAACGACCTGGCCTTCACCCGCGGCACCTTCCGGGTGCGCGGGGACACCGTCGAGATCATCCCGATGTACGAGGAACTCGCGGTCCGGATCGAGATGTTCGGCGACGAGATCGAGCGGCTGACGACGCTGAATCCGCTCACCGGCGAGGTGATCAGCAAGCACGACGAGGACGGCAAGGAAGGCGAGGAGACCGAGCTGTACATCTTCCCTGCCTCGCACTACGTGGCCGGCCCGGAGCGGATGCAGCGCGCCGTCAACGGCATCGAGGCCGAGCTGGCGCAGCGGCTCGCCGAGCTGGAAAAGCAGGGCAAGCTGCTCGAGGCGCAGCGGCTGCGCATGCGCACCAGCTACGACCTGGAGATGCTGCGGCAGGTCGGCAGCTGCTCGGGCATCGAGAACTACTCGCGGCACATCGACGGCCGCGCGGCCGGCACTCCGCCGAACACGCTGCTCGACTACTTTCCCGAGGACTTCCTGCTGGTCATCGACGAGTCGCACAACACGGTGCCGCAGATCGGGGCGATGTACGAGGGAGACGTGTCCCGCAAGCGGGTCTTGGTCGAGCATGGCTTCCGGCTGCCGAGCGCCATCGACAACAGGCCCCTGACCTGGGATGAATTCCTCGACCGGATCGGCCAGACCATCTACCTGTCCGCCACCCCGGGTCCCTACGAGCTGCAGCGCGTCGGCGGCGACGTGGTGGAGCAGGTGATCCGGCCGACCGGGCTGGTCGACCCCGAGGTGATCATCAAGCCGACCAGAGGCCAGATCGACGACCTGCTGCACGAGATCGGGCAGCGGGCCGAGCGCGACGAGCGGGTGCTGGTCACCACGCTGACCAAGCGGATGGCCGAGGACCTGACCGACTACCTGCTGGAGAACGGGGTCCGGGCCAGGTACCTGCACAGCGAGGTGGACACGCTGCGCCGCGTCGAGCTGCTGCGCGAGCTGCGGGTGGGCGAGTACGACGTGCTCGTCGGCATCAACCTGCTCCGCGAGGGCCTCGACCTGCCCGAGGTATCGCTGGTGGCCATCCTGGACGCGGACAAGGAGGGCTTCCTGCGGTCGGGCACGTCGCTGATCCAGACCATCGGCCGCGCCGCCAGGAACGTGTCCGGCCAGGTGCACATGTACGCGGACACGGTCACGCCGTCGATGCAGCGGGCGATCGACGAGACCAACCGGCGGCGGGCCAAGCAGGTCGAATACAACACCGCGCACGGCATCAACCCGCAGCCGCTGCGCAAGCGGATCGCGGACATCCTGGACCAGATCGTCCGCGAGGACGCCGACACCGAGCAGCTGCTGATCGGCGGCGGCGGCCGGCAGCAGTCCCGCGGTAAGGCGCCGGTGCCCGGCCTGTCCTCCCGCGCCCGTGCCGTCGCGGGGCAGGCGGCCGGGCGCACCGCGGCAGGCGAGCCGACCAGGGAGGCCAGCGAAGCCCGCGCCGAGCTCGTCGGGCTGATCAGCGAGCTCACGGAGCAGATGCACGCCGCCGCCGCCGAGCTGCAGTTCGAGGTGGCAGCCCGGCTCCGCGACGAGATCCGGGAGCTCAAGTCGGAGCTGCGCGGCATGCACGCGGCCGGCGTCTGAGCCGCGCCGCCGGCCGCCGCGCTGCGCCGCGCACCGCGGCACGGCATGATAGTGGATGGTTGGACCGGAACGCTCGGGGGCCGGAATGCTGAGGGTCTGCTCATGGTTGCCTCAGGAAACAGCCGGCTAGCAGAGATACCGGGGGAGGTGCGCGGTGCTAGTCAGCCTGACCGCGGCGATCGTCGCGGCACTGCTGTACGGCGTTGCCGCCGTGATGCAGGCGATCGCGGTGCGCGCCGCCAGCCGCAAGCCCGCCGACGACGCTTCCGGGGGCGTCGATCCCGGCCTGGTGGTGCGCCTGCTGCACCAGTGGCGGTTCGTGATCAGCATCTGCCTGGACGCGCTCGGCTTCGTGGCCCAGCTCGTCGCCCTGCAGCGGCTCCCCCTGTTCGCCGTGCAGGCGTTCGTGGCCTCGAACCTGGCGGTGACCGCGGTGGTCGCCTCGCGGGTGATCGGCGTAAGGCTGTCCTGGCGGGAGTGGGCGGCGGTCTTCGGCGTGGTGGCCGGGGTCGGCCTGCTCGGCTCCTCGGCGGGCGCGGAGGGCGCCGCGCAGGTGGGCGCGGTGTTCAAGCTGGCGCTCATCGTGGCGGTCGGCGGCCTGGCCGTCGTCGGCCTGGCCGCGGCGAAGCTCAACGAGCCCTACCGGACCACCGCGCTCGGCCTCACGGCCGGCTTCGGCTACGGCGTGCTCAGCATCGCGGCCCGCGTGCTGACCGGGTTCTCGCCGCTTGAACTGGCCCGTGACCCGGCCGCCTACGCGGTCGCCGCGGCCGGCATCATCTCGTTCATGTTCTACGCCACCGCCCTGGAGGGCGGCAGCGTGACGGTCGCCACGGCGGCCGTGGTGCTCGCCGAGACGATCCCGCCGGCCGTCATCGGCGTGATCTTCCTCGGTGACCGGACCCGCCCGGGTCTTTCCGTGGTCGCCTGGGGCGGCTTCTTCCTCGCCGTCGCCTCGGCCGTCATGCTGGCCCGGTTCGGCGAGGCACACCACACAGAAGACGTCGTGATGGCCGACGCGGCCGCCCGGCGTCGGGCAAATGCCGGGCCGGCTGCCGCCGGCCTGTTATCCTGGTGGCCCGTGGACCTGCAGTTTTTCCTTGCCCTACCGGACACCACGGGAGCCTCATAGTGGCCGCATCATCCCTTCGCCCACGGCCTGCGCAAACCAGACATCTCTTCGTCACCGGAGGCGTCGCGTCCAGCCTCGGCAAGGGGCTGACCGCGTCCAGCCTCGGCCGCCTGCTCAAGCTGCGCGGCCTGCGGGTCACCATGCAGAAGCTCGACCCCTATCTCAACGTCGATCCGGGCACCATGAACCCGTTCCAGCATGGCGAGGTGTTCGTGACCGACGACGGCACGGAAACCGACCTTGACGTCGGCCACTACGAGCGCTTCCTGGACACCAACCTGGCCGGCGAGGCGAACGTCACCACCGGGCAGATCTACTCCACGGTGATCGCGAACGAGCGCCGCGGCGCCTACCTCGGCGACACGGTGCAGGTCATCCCGCACATCACCAACGAGATCAAGTCCCGCATCCTGCAGATGGCCGGCGACGACGTCGACGTGGTGATCACCGAGGTAGGCGGCACCGTCGGCGACATCGAATCGCAGCCGTTCCTGGAGGCCATCCGCCAGATCAGGCACGAGATCGGCCGGGACCGCTGCTTTTTCCTGCACGTCAGCCTGCTGCCCTACATCGGCCCGTCCGGCGAGCTGAAGACCAAGCCCACCCAGCATTCGGTGGCCGCGCTGCGCAGCATCGGCATCCAGCCGGACGCCATCGTGGCCCGTTCCGACCGGCCGATCAACGCGAACCTGAAACGCAAGATAAGCCTGATGTGCGACGTGGACGAGGAGGCGGTGGTATCCGCTCCCGACGCGCGGTCCATCTACGACATCCCCAAGGTGCTGCACGCCGAGGGCCTGGACGCCTACGTGGTGCGCAGGCTCGGCCTGCCGTTCCGCGACGTGGACTGGAACCAGTGGGACGACCTGCTGCGCCGGGTGCACCGGCCGGCCCACAGCATCACGATCGCCCTGGTCGGCAAGTACGTGGACCTGCCCGACGCGTACCTGTCCCCGGCCGAGGCGCTGAAGGCGGGCGGCTTCGCCAACGACGCGCAGGTGAACATCCGCTGGGTGATCAGCGACGGCTGCGAGGAGCCGGAAGGCGCGGCCAGCGAGCTCGAGGGCGTGGACGGGGTGCTGATCCCGGGCGGGTTCGGAGTGCGCGGCATCGAGGGGAAGATCGGCGCGATCAGGTACGCCCGCACCCGCGCCATCCCGATCCTGGGCCTGTGCCTGGGCCTGCAGTGCATGGTCATCGAGGTGGCCCGCGACCTGGCCGGCCTGGCCGATGCGGACAGCGCCGAGTTCAACCCGGACACCCCGCACCCGGTGATCGCCACCATGGCCGACCAGGAAGACGTGGTGGCCGGGGAGCGGGACATGGGCGGCACCATGCGCCTCGGCCTGTACCCGGCCGTGCTGCAGCCAGGCACCCGGGTGGAGGAACTGTACGGCAGCACGCTGGTGGAGGAGCGGCACCGGCACAGGTACGAGGTCAGCAATGCGTACCGGGCCGTGCTCGAGCAGGCAGGCCTGGTCTTCTCCGGGCTGTCGCCGGACCGGCACCTGGTGGAGTTCGCCGAGCTGGCCGGCCACCCGTTCTTCGTCGGCACGCAGGCGCACCCGGAGTTCCTGTCCCGTCCCACGCGGCCGCACCCGCTGTTCAGCGGGCTGATCGCGGCCGCGCTGGCGCGATCGAAGGCGGCCGGCGCGGGCGCGCGCGCGGTCGCCAGCGCGTGAGCGACAGAAGGCGACGCCTTAAGAGCGCCCCGGAGGCGAGTGAACATGAAAGATGAGCCCGCACGCTGGCCGGTGGTCTCCTCGGCCGAGCTGCTCCGCGGCCGGCTGATCACCGTACGAACCGACAAGGTCCGCATGCCGGGCAATAATGTGGCCGAACGAGAGGTGGTCATACATCCAGGTGCCGTGGCGGCGCTCGCCCTCGATGACGCCGGCCAGGTGCTGCTAATCCGGCAGTACCGTCATCCCGTGGCCCGGCTGCTGTGGGAGATCCCGGCCGGCCTGTGCGACGTCGCCGGCGAGCCGCCCTGGCAGACGGCGCGGCGGGAACTCCTCGAGGAGGCGGGCTACCGGGCCCGGGACTGGCGGCTGCTGGCCGACTACTTCTCCTCGCCCGGCTACAGCACCGAGCGCCTGCGCGTCTTCCTGGCCCGCGACCTGGAGTTCGTCCCGGAGGCCGAGCGCGACTTCACCCCGGCCGACGAGGAGACCCAGCTGGTGCCGGCCTGGATCCCGCTCGATGAGGCGGTGCGCAAGGTCCTGGCCGGTGACCTGCACAACGGGGTCGCCGCCCTGGCGGTCATGGCGGGGTATGCTGCCAGGTCAGAGGGCTTTGACCGGCTTCGTCCCGCCGATGCCCCGGAAGAGCAATGAGGCTCAGCTGTGCCTTATTGAGAGGTTCGTGTCATTCAGATTTATGCTCGGGTCCTCGTCGGACCTTACGTGCACCGGCCGCTCGCACGAGCTCAACCGGCCCGTGCTCGCTAGCCGGTTCTGAATAACACTCACAGGCTGGAAGGACCGCCATGAAGGTTGGCATACCCCGGGAAGTCAAGAACCACGAGTACCGGGTGGCGATCACGCCGGCCGGGGCGCACGAACTGGTCCGCGGCGGCCACGAGGTGGTCATCGAGGCCGGGGCGGGGCAGGGCTCGTCCATTCCGGACGAGGACTTCGTCACGGCCGGCGCGAAGATCCTGCCTGCCGCCGACGACGTGTGGGGCGAAGGAGACCTGATCCTCAAGGTCAAGGAGCCGATCGCGGAGGAGTACCACCACATGCGCTCCGGCCAGATCCTGTTCACCTACCTGCACCTGGCCGCGTCGAAGGCCTGCACCGATGCGCTGCTCGGCTCGGGCGTCACCGCCATCGCGTACGAGACCGTCCAGCTGCCCGACGGGTCGCTGCCGTTGCTCGCCCCGATGTCCGAGGTTGCGGGCCGGATGGCGCCGCAGGTCGGCGCGCACCACCTGCAGCGCGACGGCGGCGGGCGCGGCGTGCTGATGGGCGGGGTCTCCGGCGTGTACGCGGCCAAGGTGGTCGTGCTCGGCGCGGGGGTGTCCGGCATGAACGCCGCCGCCATCGCGCTCGGCATGCAGGCCGAGGTGCTTCTCGTGGACCGGAACATCGCCAGGCTGCGCCAGGCGGACGCCATCTACCAGGGTCACTGCCAGACGGTGGCGTCCAACGCCTATGAGATCGAGCGCGCGGCGATCGACGCGGATCTGGTCATCGGCGCGGTGCTGGTACCGGGGGCCAAGGCGCCTAAGCTGGTCAGCGACGAGCTGGTGTCCCGGATGAAGCCGGGCGCGGTCCTCGTGGACATCGCGATCGACCAGGGCGGCTGCTTCGAGGGCTCGCGGCCCACCACCCACGCGGACCCCACCTACCGGGTGCACGACGCGCTGTTCTACTGCGTGGCGAACATGCCGGGTGCCGTCCCGCACACGTCCACCTACGCGCTGACCAACGTCACGCTGCCCTACGCGGTCGAGATCGCCAACCGAGGCTGGCGTGACGCGCTCCGCGCGGATGCGTCCCTGGCCCTGGGCCTGTCCACGCACGCCGGCCAGCTGACCTGCGAGCCGGTCGCCGAGGCGCACGCACTGCCCTACGCGCCGGTCAGCGAGATCTTCAACTGAGCCCGTCGCTGGCTGACGCGCTCCGCGGCTACCTGCAGCACCTGGTCGTGGAGCGCGGGCTGGCGGCCAACACGGTCGAGGCGTACCGGCGGGACCTGAGCCGGTACAGCTCGGCGCTGGCCGGCCGGGGCAAGACCGCGCTGGCCGAGATCACCCCGGCCGACGTGGCCGAATTCCTCGCCTCGCTGCGCGAGGGCGACAGCGAGCACGCGCCGCTGGCGGCCGGCTCGGCGGCGCGGGCGGTGACCGCGGTCCGCGGCCTGCACGCGTTCGCGGCGGCCCAGGGCCTGGCCGGCGCCGACCCGGCGCGCGAGGTCGCGCCGCCGTCGCCGCCCAGGCGGCTGCCCAAGGCGATCACGGTGAGCGAGGTGGAGCGCCTGCTCGACGCGGCTGGCCCGGGACCCGACGACCCGTCCGCGGAGGCCCGGCAGCTGCGCGACCGGGCGCTGCTCGAGTTCCTCTACGGGACCGGGGCACGCATCTCCGAGGCGACCGGCCTCGACGTCGACGAGCTCGAGCTGGGCACGGACCCGGTGGTGCGGCTGGTCGGCAAGGGCGGCAAGCACCGCGTGGTGCCGGTAGGCAGCTACGCCGCGCGGGCGCTCCGGGCTTACCTGGTCCGGGCCAGGCCCGCGCTCGCCGCCGCGTCGCCGCGCGGCCGCGGCACCCCCGCGGTGTTCCTCAACGCCCGCGGCGGCCGCCTCACCCGGCAGGGCGCCTGGGGCGTGCTGCACGCCGCCGCCGTCCGCGCCAGGCTGGACCCGGAGACCGGCGTGTCCCCGCACACGCTGCGGCACTCGTTCGCCACGCACATGCTCGACGGCGGCGCCGACATCCGGGTGGTCCAGGAACTGCTCGGGCACGCGTCGGTCACCACCACCCAGGTCTACACCCTGATCACGGTAGACAGGCTCCGCGAGGTCTACGCCTCCTCCCACCCCCGGGCCCTGGGGTGACCCGCCGTCACGGTCGCGCAGCGAGGCCACTTCTGCCGTCAGAGCGCGGCCGCCCGGATCGCCTGGGACACGGCCGCCGCGCCCTCCCGGTGGAACATGATCGTGTAGTGGTTCACCCCGGGCACGACCTGCGGCCGCAGCGCCGGCACGCGTTCGGCCCAGGCCGCCACGACCTCCGGCGGGAGCAGCGGCGGCGGTGCGCCGAACATACCGGCCGGCGCGGTGAGCAGCGGCGTCGGCCGGGTCAGCCGCTGCAGCGCGTCCGCGAACGGCTTCTCCGCCGCCACGTCGCGCCCGTCGGCGCGCACCGCGTCGCCGACGCACCGTGATCGCAGCTGGCCCGGCTCGCCGATCAGGTCATACCGGACGTACGCCTCGATGTCCGGCGTCCAGTGGCCGGCCAGCGCCGGGTGCGCCCGCCAGAAGTCCACGTACGCGCCGGTGCTGGGGAAGTCCTGCGCCAGCCGGGCGATCGCCGGGCCCAGGGTGGCGTCAAGCGCGGCGTCCACGTCGATGCCATCCGGCACAGGCACCGGCAGCCCCCCGTCGATCAGGACCAGCCTGCGTACCAGTTCCGGGTGCGCGTCGCGGGCCAGCAACGCGACATACGCCCCCATCGAATGCCCGGCGAGCACCGGCCGCCCGCCGAAATGCCGCAGCACCGCCACCACGTCCCTGGCGTGCCGGTCCAGGCCGAACGGGCCGGGCAGATCGCGGCTGTGACCGCGACCACGCAGATCAGGCGCGGCCAGCGTCCAGTCGGGCGGCATGTGGCGCGCGACCGCCTGCCACGACATACCCGAAGCCGTGATTCCGTGCACGGCGACTGCTACGCGTTTGCCCGTGCCCCACAGGAGCACCCGCAGGTCCCCGCCGTCTACTGCCACATTTTGCCGTCGGAGTTGCATGTCCACCCTCCACGACCCCGGCGTTATGGCCAGGGCCGCCCGTGTATAGAGCCTATTATCCGCGCTGGACTAGATCGCGCGATGTCATCTTCGTAGATAAAGGTTTACCGGGAAAAGCGTGCCATGCTGGACTGAGGGAATGCCAGGTAAAACCAGGCTTTGGAGGTGAGCGGGTCATGGCTTCCGCGCTTAGCTACTCGTCAGGGGAATCCGCGACGCCGCTGCTCGGCGACACGATCGCCGGTAACTTCGACGCGACCGTGCGGGCGTTCGGTGACCGCGAGGCGCTGGTGGACCGGCCCGCCGGGCGGCGCTGGACCTACACGGAACTCGCCGCCGACGTGGACGCGCTCGCGTTCGGATTGCTCGAGATGGGCATCGCCAGGGGGGACCGGGTCGGCATCTGGGCGCCGAACTGCGCCGAGTGGACGCTGACCCAGTACGCGACCGCGAAAATCGGCGCGATCCTGGTGAACATCAATCCGGCGTACCGCACCAGCGAGCTCGAATTCGTACTCAACCAGTCGGGCAGCACGCTGCTCGTCGCCGCCGAGAAGCTGAAGACCTCGGACTACGCGGCGATGATCGCCGAGGTGCGGCCGCGCTGCCCGGCGCTGCGGAGCGTCGTCCTGCTCGGCCGTCCGGAGTGGGATTCGCTGCTCGAGGCCGGGCGCCGCCTGGATCGCCAGGCGCTCGACGCCATCGAACTGGACACCGACGACCCCATCAACATCCAGTACACCTCGGGCACCACGGGATTCCCGAAGGGCGCCACCCTCTCGCACCACAACATCCTGAACAACGGCTTCTTCGTCGGGGAGCTGTGCAGCTACACCGAGGCCGACCGGATCTGCATCCCGGTGCCGTTCTACCACTGCTTCGGCATGGTCATGGGCAACCTCGCCGCGACCAGCCACGGAGCGTGCATGGTCATCCCCGCCCCGGCCTTCGACCCGGTCGCGACCCTGCAGGCCGTGCAGGCCGAACGCTGCACCTCGCTGTACGGGGTGCCCACGATGTTCATCGCCGAACTGTCCGCCCCCGGCTTCGCCGGCTGCGACCTGAGCAGCCTGCGTACCGGCATCATGGCCGGCTCGCCGTGCCCGATCGAGGTGATGAAGCAGGTCATCGAGCGCATGTCGATGACCGAGGTGTCGATCTGCTACGGCATGACGGAAACCTCGCCGGTGTCCACCCAGACCCGCGTCGACGACTCGCTGGACCGCCGCGTGTCCACCGTGGGCCGGGTCGGGCCGCATCTGGAGGTGAAGGTCATCGACGCCGAGACGGGCCGGACCGTGCCGCGCGGCACGCCCGGCGAGCTGTGCACCCGCGGGTATTCGGTGATGCTCGGCTACTGGAACGAGCCGGACAAGACCGCCGAGGCCGTCGACGCCGCGCACTGGATGCACACCGGCGATCTCGCGGTCATGGACAACGACGGGTACCTGGCCATCACCGGGCGGATCAAGGACATGGTGATCCGCGGCGGGGAGAACATCTACCCGCGGGAGGTCGAGGAGTTCCTCTACACCCACCCCGACATCCTGGACGCCCAGGTCATCGGCGTTCCGGACGACAAGTTCGGCGAGGAGCTGATGGTCTGGGTGCGGCTGCGGGACGGCGCCGAGCCGCTGACCCCCGAGGCGCTGCGCGAGTTCTGCGAGGGGCGGCTGGCGCACTACAAGATCCCGCGATACGTGCACATCGTGGACGAGTTCCCGATGACGGTGACCGGCAAGGTGCGCAAGGTCGAGATGCGCGAGCACGCCGTCGGCCTCCTCGGCCTCGGGTAGGCTGCCCCGGGTGAAGGTCCTGATCGCCGGGGGCGCCGGGTATATCGGCAGCACGGTCGCGTCGGCCTGCCTGGACGCGGGGATCAGCCCGGTGATCCTGGACAGCCTGGTGACCGGCCGGCCCGAGTTCGCCGCGGGCCGTCCCTTCTATCCGGGCGATATCGCGGACGGCCCGCTGATCGACCGCATCTTCGCCGAGCACCCGGACATCGGCGCCGTCATCCACGGCGCGGCCCTGATCGTGATCCCGGACTCGGTGGCCGACCCGGTCGGGTACTACCGCGCGAACGTCACGAAGAGCCTGGAGTTCGTCGCGCACCTGCTGCGCAACGGCTGCGGCCGGCTGATCTTCAGTTCCTCGGCCGCCATCTACCGGGCCGGCCCGGACCTGGCCGTCGACGAGGACTCGCTGGTGGACCCGCAGAGCCCGTACGCGCGGACCAAGGCCGTGTGCGAGGCCATGTTCGCGGATATCGCGGCCTCCCGGCCCATCCGCGTGCTGTCCCTGCGGTATTTCAACCCGATCGGGGCCGACCCCAAGATGCGGAGCGGGCTGCAGCTCCGCCAGCCGACGCACGCCCTGGGCCGGCTGATCCGGGCGCACGATGAAGGTGTCCCGTTCCTGGTCACCGGGACCGACTGGCCAACCAGGGACGGCTCGGGCCTGCGGGACTACGTTCACGTCTGGGATCTGGCGGCGGCCCACGTGGTCGCGCTGACCCGGTTCGACGCCCTGCCCGGGCCGACGACGGTGATCAACCTGGGGAGCGGCGCGGGCACCACGGTCCGCGAACTGCTCGCCGCATTCAACCAGGTGACCGGCTGCCCGGTCGAGGCGCGCGCGGCAGCCCGCCGCCCCGGTGACGTCGCGGGCGCCTACACCCGCATCGACCGCGCGGCGCGGCTGCTGGGCTGGCGGCCGCAGTACGACCTCACCGAGGGGATCGGGCACTCCCTGCAGTGGGCCGCGCTCCGCGACGAGATCCTGCCTGGCGGGTAACTCTTTCCTCGTTGCGGTTTCCGGGGCGGACCCGCGCAGCGGGCCGACCGGTCCCGGGGCGGTGATCGGTAGCTCCGCACACGGGACGGGAGAGGCCGGCCTGGCCAGGCCTGATAACCGATCGCGTGGTTCCGGCGGTTCGCAGGTGATTAATGATCGTATTGGCTTAATTCGGGCGGCAACGTATGATCAATAAGCCTTTGGTTAGGCAGCCTCGCCGACCCGCCCCGGGGCTGTGGGGGAGAGCGGAGATGGGCCAGGAGCTTCAGCGACGTACGCCGGCCACGCCGGCCCGCCGGGCAGAACCGTCGTGGCCGACGGTAGCGAGCAACACGGTACGCCTGTGGCTGGAACGACACCGCGGGCGCCGTGCGGCCGGGCGGCGCTTGGTGCTCGGGGTCAGCGTGCTGGCGGCGATGGCGCTGGGGGCCGGCGTGACGCTCGCCTTCACCCAGCGGGGCCCGGCGCCGGCGGCGGCACAGCCGGCCGGCCTCGCGCGAAGCCAGGACGCGCTGCAGCTGGCGGCGGCTGCCCGGCAACAGGCGGCACGGTGGATCACGCAGCAGGTGGCCTCGAGCGTCGTCGTGTCCTGTGACCCCGAGATGTGCATGGAGCTGCAGAAGAGCGGGTTCCCCGCCGGGCAGCTGATGGAGTTGCCGCCGTCCGCGCCGGACCCGCTCGGTTCCCAGCTGGTCGTCGCGACACCGGTGATCAGGAGCCAGTTCGGCATTCGCCTGGCCACGGTCTACGCGCCCCTGGTGATCGCCAGCTTCGGTTCGGGCGCGGACCGGGTCGACGTCCGCTACCTCGCGCCGAACGGGACCACGGCGTTCGAGTCCGAGCTCGCTACGGACGAGCAGGACCGCGTGACCGCGGGTGAGGAGTTGCTTACCAACAAGCGCGTGCAGGCCTCCCCGGCCGCGCGCCAGGCGCTGCTAGCTGGGCACGTCGATCCGCGGCTGCTTGTAACGCTTTCGGCACTCGCTCACCTAATGCCACTTCACCTGGTAACGTTCGATGACCCGTCCCCTGGCGTGAGCTCGGACGCGCCGCTGCGCGGCGCTGAAATCGGCGCTGCCGCATCGGCCGGCCTGCCGGCGATGGTCGCGTTCCTCAGTGCCCAGCAAGACCCGTACGCCCCGGCGGTAGCCCGCATCACCCAGATCGCGAACGGCCAGTCCGTGGTCACCGTGCGGTACGACGCTCCAGGTCCCATGGGGCTGGGAGGCTCATAACGATTCAACAACTTGGGGAGGATCATAGTGACGTTTCCGAGAATAATCAGGCGAACCGCCATGCTACTGGCCGCCCTGGCCCTGTCGCTTGGCATTCCCGCCGCTGCTGCCTCGGCATCCTCGGCCACCACGGGTACCGGCTGGGTCAGGCTTGCTCACCTGTCCCCGAACACTCCTCCGGTAGACGTGTACCTGTACTCGTTCGGCAATTCCACCGCGCAGATCGTGCTGCATCATGTCGCCTACGGCACGGTCTCCCCGTACGAGGCGGTTAACGCCGGCGACTACAGCGTCGCCATGCGGGCCTCCGGGGCCTCCCCGTCCAGCCAGCCCGTGCTGTCCACCAGCGTGACGATCGAGGCGGGTCACGCCTATACCGTGGCGGGCATGGGGCCGAAGTCCGGGCTGCGGCTCCAGGTGCTCGACGACCAGCTGACCACGCCGGCTGGCAAGTCCGAGGTCCGGGTGATCCAGGCCTCCCTGAAGCAGCAGACGGTCAAGTTCACCTGCGGCGGGCAGGCCATCGTGCCGAAGGCGACGTTCGCCTCGGTGAGCATGTACCAGGCCATCCCGGCGGGCACCTGGACCATGGAGGCGATCGGCTCCGGTGACACCGCCAGCCAGCGCTATGAGATGGCCGCCGGGACGGTGCACACGATGGTGATCCTGGACGGCGCCAACGGCCTCGAGCTCGTCAACCTGGTGGACGCCGCGGGCGCAGGCAAGCCGCCCGCGGGCGGCGTCACGACGGGCTTCGGCGGCACCGCGGGGCACGGCCCGGGCTCCCCGCTGCCGTGGCTGGCGGTCATCGGGGCCGGCGCCCTGGTCAGCGTGGCCGGCGCCGTCAGGCTGCGCCGTCAGCCCAGCGCCGGGATCTGACGATGCCGAACCGCAGGCCGGCCGCGATCGTCTTCGCGGCCGGCCTGGCCGTGATCGCGGCCGGGACCGCGGGCCTGCTGCTGACCCGGCACCCGACTCCGGCCCTGCGCGCGGTCGCGGTCGGGGTGGCGGCGCTGCCCGCGCCGGCCGGCCCGATCGTGGCCCCGCCGCAGTCGGCCACGCCGGCTCCGGTCGCCCGCCCGGTCTCACTGACCATCCCGCTGATCGGCGTGCAGACCAAGCTGATTACGCTGGGCCTGACGACGAGCGGCGCGTTGCAGGTGCCGTCCACGACGACGGTCGCGGGCTGGTATACCGGAAGCCCGCGGCCCGGAGCCATCGGCTCGGCCATCATCGTGGGCCACATCGACTCGCTGTCCGGCCCCGGGGTCTTCTACCGGCTGTCCGAGCTGCGCCGCGGGGACGACGTCTACGTCGAGCGGGCCGACGGCACCACGGCGGAGTTCCGGGTGACGTCGGTCCAGAGCTACCTCAAGGACCAGTTCCCCACCCAGACGGTATACGGGCCCACCCCCGACCCGGAGCTGCGCCTGATCACCTGCGGCGGCGCCTTCGACCCCGCCACCGGCCACTACCTGAGCAACATCGTCGTCTACGCCACCGAGGTGAGCTGAACCGCCGGCGAGCCATCACCGATAGCCTGGGTCCGCGGAGGTGTCATGGATCTAGAGGTTGCCGGCAATCCGGACAAATCCCGGTTCGAGATCCTGGTTGACGGCGAGCTGGCCGGCTTCGTTCAGTACCACCTGGACGGCGATGAGATCGCGTTCACTCACACCGAGACCGGCGACACGTTCCGCGGCCACGGCCTCGGCGGCCGCCTCGTGCAGTCCAGCCTCGACGCCGCCCGGGAACGGCACCTGTCCGTGCTGCCCTACTGCCCGTTCGTGAGAAGCTGGATCAGCGAGCATCGTGAGTACGCCGCCCTGGTCCCGTCCGCCCGGCGCCGGCAGTTCGGCCTGTGAGCAACAAGCTTCCGGGTGGGTCGTCGCGGCACCGATGGGTTTCCCGGCCCGGCTCCGTCAGACGGGTGAGCTGGCGACGGCCGGCCCGGCGACAAAGGAGGCTGTGACATGGACTACAGGCTGGAGCTCGTGCTGATCCCGGTGGCCGACGTGGACCGGGCGAAGAAGTTCTACCTGGAGAACGCGGGTTTCGCGCTGATCGTCGACACGCCCATCGGCGAGGGCCAGCGGGTGGTGCAGGTCGTCCCGCCGGGCTCGGAGTGCGCCATCGGGTTCGGCACCGGGATCACCTCGGCCGCTCCGGGTTCCGCGCAGGGCCTGCACCTGGTCGTATCCGACATCGTGGCGGCGCGGGACGAAATGGTCCAGCGCGGCGTGGCGGTCGGCCCCGTGCGGCACATGGCGGACGAGGAGTGGGTGGACGGACCGCACCCCGAGCGCGCGAACTATCAGTCGTTCGCCGAGTTCACCGACCCGGACGGCAACATCTGGCTGCTGCAAGAGGTCGATCGCGGCAAGGCGTGAGCATGGATCGTTCGGTAGAAACGGAGCTGTTCGCGGCGTTCGGCCTCGAGCCGGCCCTGTAGGGCGGGCCCGGCCAGGCGACTCATCGCCCGCAGGAACGGCAGGACGTCTCCTGCAGCCGCGGTCACCGCTTCCCGCCATCCCAGAACAGGGCCTCCACCTCGGGCAGGGACCGGACGACCGCGGCTCCCGCCGCCCGCGCCGCGCCGGTCGGCTCGCTCCGGACGATCTGCACCGCGGTGAGGCCTACCGCCGCGCCGCCCGCGCAGAAACCGGGCTGATCGTCGACGAAAAGCGCGGTGTCCGCGGTCACCGCGAGCCGGTCAAGCGCGTGCTTGAAGATCTCCGCCGTCGGCTTGGCCGCGCCCACCTCGCACGACAGGACCAGCGCGTCGGCGAGCGCGGCGACCCCGAGCGAGGTCAGCAGCGGGCGCGTGTTCTCCGTGCAGTTGCTGACCACGGCAACCTTGACGCCGCGGGCCCGCAGCCTGGCCAAGAACGGCAGGACGTCGTCATACAGCCGGGCATTCGCCAGCAGCAGCGCCCGGTCCGCGCGTACCATCTCCCGGATGAGGTCCGGGTCTGGCTCGCGGCCGCACGCCCGCAGGATCTCCCTGAACCCCTCGGCCTTGGAAAGGCTGCCGTCGGTCAGCATCGGCCCGATCCGCTCGTAGTGACTCTGCCAAGTCTCCGGGCTCAGGGCGGCCACGGTCGGCAGTTCGCGTCTGAACACCGAGAAGTCACAGGTCACGATCGTGTCGTAGGCGTCAACAAGACATGCTTCGAGCCGGGCCATGAAATCAGCGTACGGGCCGGACCCCGGGGACGCCGCCGCGGCGGGCCGGAGTCCACGGGGCACGCAGGGCCGGATCGGGCCCGGCCAGATCGTCCCCGACATCACGGCCGGCGAACCGGACCGCCTGCTGCCCAGCTTCATCAACGGCATCAAGCGCCTGCCCTGCCAGTCCGGCTAAGCCCGGTCGCCCGAGCAGCCCCCTGATCAGGTCCGCGAGGCGCGCGGGCCAGTAGTTTTCCGGCCGAACGGGCTGTCATTCCCGCCCCGGCCACCCCGCCCGCCCCATTTGGCTCAGCGAGAGCTGGCAAGCATAACGAGCCGATCCCGACGCCGGCGCCGCGCTTGCGCGGACGGAGTGCAGATGCCGGCTGCCCTGAAGGTCATCATCACCCCGTCCTGCCCCTGGAAGAGCCCCGTTCGCGTGTGCTCTCCGGCTGTGTCCTCACAGATCCGCCAGGGCCAGCCCCGGGTCGGCTTGCGGCGGGCCGCTCGGCTCCCAGTCCTGGTCCGATCGCGTGTACGGATACCAGCGCAGGTCCCGGCCGAGGCGCAGCTGCAGGCACCCCGCGGTGATCCGGTTGCGCTGGGCCACCTCCGCCGCGCCGGTCTTGGCCCGCAGCGCGGTCCGCGCCGCCTCGAGCAGCCGGGCCGCATTCGGATCTTCGGCCGCCGGGTCCCACTCGGCGCGCAGCAGGTCCAGTCCCGCGAGGCCGCCTTGCCGCCAGGCCAGCGCCTGGCGCGCGAGATCGCGCCCGGGGACCCCGGACCGCGCGGCAAGCGCCGCGAACGCGGGCGTGCCCAGCGCCTGGGCGGCCCGGCGGGCCAGGTCCGCGTCGGGGGCGAGGGTCAGCCCGGCGTCGGCTGACAGCCCGGCCGCCAGCTCCCACGCCCGGCGGGCGGCGTCGGCGGCCAGCTCGACCAGGTCCTCGCGCAGTCCCGGGCGCCACGGCGGCGGGTCCACAGGAAGCGCCGCCGGAGCCCCGGGACGGCGCGGCGGCAACGGCACCGCGGGGATCGGCACCCATGGGACCGGTGTCCGGAATGCCGTCCTGGCATCCACCCCCGCGTCGGCCGGCGGCCCGGCGATCCCCGGCGAGCCCGGACCGGGGGCGGCATCCGCCGTCGTCTCCGGCCCGAAACCGGCTTCCGCCTGGCGCGCACCGGGCGCCGCGCCACGCCGGCGGGCCCGGATCCCGGCCAGCACCTGGTCGCGGGTCCGGCCGCGCAGCAGGAACAGGGTGAACGGGTCGGCGTCCAGCGCGTCGGCGATGAGGTAAAAGGCCGCCGCGGAATGCTTGCACGGATCCGCGTCGTCCGGGCAGTCGCAGCGCGGGCCCACCTCGCCGCCGACGGGAAGGAGGTCCATCCCGGCGTCGGCCGCGTCGTCGGCGACCTCCGGCGGCAGTTCACCGTCGAGCAGCGCAGCCGCGTGACCGAGGCGGGCGGAGATGGCCTCGAGCACCCGGTCCCACTCGTCGTCGGCGAACCGCCGCACTCGGATCCTGACCTGGTACGGCTCCGTCTTCCTGCCCCGCACCCTGGCCCGCGCC
>Ga0335081_10006001_pt1 | contig 19263 bp, 18 predicted proteins | sample Lox_Sample_35_FD_206713 | JGI IMG/M metagenome (GOLD analysis project Ga0335081, IMG submission 206713) | Soil microbial communities from Loxahatchee National Wildlife Refuge, Florida, United States - Lox_Sample_3.5 | ecosystem: Environmental > Terrestrial > Soil > Wetlands | place: USA... | reverse complement strand
GCCCGCAGGTCGCTGGCGAGGTTGCCGGCCGTGCGCAGGGTGTGGGGATGGTCGTCGCCGAGGACCCGCCGGCTGCGGGCGAAGGTGTCTTCATTCAGGGCGCGGGCGGCCGCGGCATCGCCCAGGACCCGCAGGTCGCTGGCGAGGTTGCCAGCGGCGGTCAGGGTGTCGGGGTGGTCGTCGCCGAGGGTGATCTTCCATCGCTCGTGGAGTGTCGCGGTGAGGGTGCGGGCAGCGTGGGGGTCGCCGCGGCGGTAGAGGGTCCGACCGGCGTCGAGCAGGAGCCGGCGGGCGTCGTGGCCGATGTCGATGGTGGGATTGCCGGGGGACAAGGCAGGGGCGGTGAGGATCTGGGGGGTCAGGACCTTCCAGGCCGGCCATCCTGCTGGGTCCTCGCTGTCATGCGGGGGCCGGTGGGCAACCAGCAGCGCCCGTACTGTCCTTGCTGCCTTCTCGGCCAGCTCGGCGGGCTGGTGAGCGCGAATCACCGCCGCCACCAGGCGGTGCAGCTGGATGGTGGTGCCGGTACGGCGGGCGAGAGAGTAGGCCAGGACCGCGCCGAGGGTGTCGTTGAGATCGGTGGCCGGGTCCGAGCCGGTCACGATGTGGCGCAGCGTCTCGTCGAGCACGTCGGGGTGATCTTCGATCAGGGCCAGGGGGATGGGCTCGGGACCGAAGTGCGCGCACAGGTCGAGCAGCGCCACGGCGGCGGGTTCCTGGTCCCGGAGACTATCCAGGGCGAGGGACCAGACGGTGTCGATGGTGCCGCCGTGCGCGAGGTCATGGCCGCGGGCGAGCATCTGGTCACGTCGGGTCCGGAGGCGGTCGAGGTAGTCGGCGGGGGGCATGCCGGTGGTCTCGAGGTAGGCGGCGGCCTGTTCCAAGGCCAGTGGAAGATCGCTGAGCTCGTCAGACATGGCGTCGGCGACCTGCGGGCTGAGGTCGGGCACGCGACGGGCCAGCAGGGTGACCGCCTCGGCGCGGGTGAGGATGTCAACCTCGACCGGGCCGGCGAGCCCGCCCCAGGCCGGGTACCGGGAGGTGATCAGCGTGTGGCCGGGGCCGCCGGGCAGCCAGGGCCGCAGCGCGGCCGGGTGCTCGGCGTTGTCAAAGACCAGTAGCCACCTGTCCCGGCGGCGCAACGCGTCCAGGACGGCTGCCGCGTCGGTGGTGACGCGCCCGGTGACCGGCAGGCCGAGGTGAGAGGTCAGGGCGGCGAGCTGTCCTGCCAGCAGCGGGGTCTGCTCGGCGTCGACCCACCACACCAGCTGGTAGTCCGCGGCGTGCCGGTGAGCGTACTCGATGGCGAGCTGGGTCTTGCCGATCCCGCCGAGGCCGTGCAAGGCAGTGACCGCAACCGGCCCGCCCGCGGCCAGGCCGGCCCGGATCTGGTCCAGTAGCTGTGACCGGCCGGTGAAGTGCCGGTTGCGGGGCGGAACGGTAAACACGGCCGGTCCGGCGACGCCGTCGGCGGTGTCCGCGCCACCGGGCCCGGTCGCCTGCCGGTGCGGTGGCTGCTGAGGCACGGTCGCCCCCGGCGAGGGCCGTGCGATGTCCCGTCCGGGCCAGCCGGGATCGTCGGGCAGGCAGATCCAGGCGGTGGCCTGGGTCTCTTTGACCGAGACCTCGACCTGCCGGTATCGGGCAGCCGTGGCCCGGTCGTGCCGGATGACCTCCTCGAAGAACCACTGGGAGGCGATCAGCGCGAGCGTGCCCGGGGAGTCGCGCAGGGCCCGCTTCAGCGATCCGGCGTCCAGCAGGCGAAAACTATGGTTGATCGCTGTGCCGGCGACACCGTGATCATCACGGTGGACTTCGCCGGCGTGGAGCACGACACGCAGCCTCATCCGGGTCTCTGGCGCGGCCGCCTGATTATGCTCGCGCAGCACGGTGGCCAGCGTCGGCGGCAACGCTGCCGCCAGCAGGTTCTTCGGCACCCTCGGCGATATCAAGATAAGCGCCCCGTCACCGCGATCTTCGCGGTAGCAATCCTCGCCGTCCCACGGGATGCCGGACCGCGTGAACGCTTGCCGCAACGCATCGTAGAGGGCCGCACGCACCGCGAGCTGGTCGGGATTGGTCCGGCACCGATCGCTGAACCCCGCGACGTCTACGCAGACAATCGCCCGATGCAGGGCCGGAGGGACCACCGTGTCGGCCGCGTCCGCAAGCTGGCCGCCCAGCGCCGCCAGCTCAGCTTGGCGTCCCGCGAAATGCCCGACGGCGGCGGGCAGCTGCCGCGGTGACGCCGCCCCGCGGCCGTCCGCCGGGGCGGCCGGGTGCTGGCCCGGCGTTACATGCAGGCCGACGACCGGAGCCCGGCGGTCCTCGGAGCCGGGCGGCTCAGGCATCCCGTGATACCCGGTGACATGCCGCCGGTACCGGGCCGGGAGATCGGCTTGAGGCTGGCGGTCAGGCCGACCTGACATGGCCGTGTCACGCCGCCCGACATCGCGCAGAGCAGCAACTGTGGCCGCGGGCTCCTGCGGGTAACGAGCCGGCACGAAGGCCCTGTCCCACAGATCGACCAGGTGTTCCGCATCGAGATCCTCTTTCCGCAGCTTTTCTGCGAGCTTCCTGACCGCTCTACGCGGGGGTTGCGACTGGCCATTCAGCCAGCGCCCCCATTGCGATTTGCTGTAGAAAGCTGATTCACCGGAATCCGATCTGGCAGCAGATGTTGATTCCTCCAGCGCCCTGAGTGACAGTCCCGCGGCATCTACCAGCCGGCGTAGTTCCGCATGGAAGTCCCGCTCGGCAAGCGTCAGCCGGACGGGTAGCGGCGGACGCCGCTGAGCATGATCGCGCATCCGGTCCCCCAGCGGTGGTCACAGCGTCGATGCCCGCATCGTGGCTGGCAGATCGTCCCAGATCGTCCCAGTCCGGTCCAACCTATCCCGGATCGGCGCACATGGTAGCCCGGATCCCGCCACCTGGTTAGAAATTGTGTCTCGCCACCTTCGGGTTGCTGGTAGCCAATGCAGGCGGCGGAATGAATGATCTTCAATCGAGGAGACGGAAATGAAGCGCAGAGAATCAGGCAATGGAAGGTACGTGATGCAGTCGGCGGTGGCTGTGTTGCCCGAGCGCCGCCCGGCTGAGGTGGCTGCAATCACGGCTGCGGCGACCCTGCCAGGATCTGAACCCGTGCAAACTGCTCCGGCCGCCATTACCGCCCTCTCCCGCAAGACGCGCGGGCCGGGACGTGTCCTTGTCGTGGACGACGACGAGGTTATCCGGCGACTTATAGCCGCCAACCTCACGCTGGAGGGATTTGACGTGGCGATGGCAGTGGATGGGCAGGACTGCCTGGAGAAGGCACCGGCGATCGCACCGGACGTCATCACGCTGGACCTGATGATGCCGCGCCTTGACGGCTGGGAAACGGCACTCCGGTTGCGGAAATGCCCGCATACCTCGCACATCAAGGTAATCCTGATCACTGCCAGGGTCCCGGAGGGCAACCAGGCGCAAGATAGGCATGCCGACGCGTACCTGACCAAGCCGTTCGACGTGGGCGAGATGATCCGCCTGGTTCGCGAGCTTGCCGGGCGCTCCCCGTTCGCCTTCACGTGAGACGGCGCGCTGCGCCACCGGCTTGCTGCGGCAAGCAGAACGCCATGTTCTGGAAAGGCATCGTGCGATCAGCGTTCGAGTCAGTACCCGCACATAGCGGAGGCTACGTGCGCGCCTCCACCATGGACAGCAGTCACACGAAGTAATCGCGTCGGCCACAACCGAGCAGCTCGGCATGGCCGCCGCCGGGCAGATCTGGCCGTCGTCAGCGCCGCCGCCGGGGACCGCGACAGCGCTTATGGCACTGTCATTTCGATGGCGCCAAGCCACTGTCAATCGACCTTCGTTCTACACTGGCGCGAGGGAGAACAGGGCGTCGTCGGTGAGCTCGAGGTAGCCGACGCGGGGACGGCGGCGGCTGATCCCGCGCTGCTGGAGGGCGACGACGGTGGCCGGGTCGGGGCGTCGCCTTCGGTGAAGGCCCCGGGGAGATGCGCGACCGCGTAGAGCACCCGGGCGGCGTCCACGTGCAGCGGCGTGTCGGCGTCGCGGAGGCCCGGCGACCGCACTGTCATTCTTACTGACGCCGGGCACTGTCATTCGACTGTCGTTCTACACCCTGGCCGATGCCGGTACCGGAGGTGATACTCGGAAGGGTGGAAGCTAACTGCGCCTGGGTTCCCGGCGACTACAAGCCGCCGGCTGGTGCCACGAACGATTCCGGCGATCTCCTCGAGGCGATGCGGGCCTTCGGCGAGGCGTTCACCGCCCGGCACGCCGGCCAGGTGGCCCGGAGCCAGGACCTGATGGCTGAGGCTCGTGCCGTGCTCGGCCACGCTGGTATCCAGCTCGTCCTCGCGCTCCTTCAGGCGGGCCGGATCCCCTACCCGGACGCGCCCTGGTGGCCCGCGTTCCTGTCCGAGCTCGTCCGCAGCGAGCCGGGTGAGCCGCGGTACGTGGCGCTTCCGCAGAATCCGCCGCGGCCGCGGTCCGAGCCGGTCACGCCGTCCGGGCCGGATCTGTCGAAGCCAGGAGCCCTCGCCGACGAGATGCGCGCCATGGGCCTGATGTAGCTCAGCGGCATCGGCGTACAGTGGCCGCAGGGCCAGCGCCCGCCTTCGGGAGGGGCACTAGGTACGTCCTGACGGCACGCGGTACGGAGTTCTGCCCGGAGTCTCCAGTGCTCTCGGGGCGTACCACGGAAATGTCGGCGGCCGACATTAGCGTGGCCACCATGACCACCAGGTGGCCTCTTGATAAGTCGGGTCCCGCTGCGGTCTACCGGATCCATGACCCTGGACCCGGCCCGCTGTACATCGGCCTGACCCAGGATCTAGCGAAGCGGCTGGACCAGCATGCCCGCCACAGTGCATGGTGGCCCCTGGCTGAAGTCAGGCATACGGTCGAATGGTTCGCGACCTGGGATGATGCCGCGTTCGCGGAAGCAATCGCCATTGCCGTCGAGCGGCCGCGGCACAATCGGCGCCGCGATAGATACCGGCTCGTCGCTGGCCGCTGGGTGGACCTAGCCACGGCAGCGCGGCCGGTGCCGATCGCGGGGCCGACCTAAGCGAAGACGAGAGGATGCCATCATGACTGACCCGAACGAGACCGCCAGCCTGATAGGCAGCCTCATCGACGGCTACCGGGAACACGCCGCGGCCGAGCGGGTGCCCGGCCAGGTCCGGGGCCGACATGCTCGCGGCCGCCGCCGCCCGCCTGGCTGACCTGCTGACCGCGTTCGCGCAGGAACCTCAGCGGTCGATGGATGCGATCGCGGTCTTCCGCAGGCTCAGCGAGACAGCGGTCTCGATGGAGTCTGCCGCCGCCGAGCTGCGGCGCCAGGAGTGGTTCGACCTCGGGGACGAGGCGGAACCGGAGGCCGTTACCGCGTGGAGCGATGCCCTGGCGGGCCTGAAGGCAGCCGCGGGCACCTTTGAATGGGTCGCTGACGGCTGGATCTGAACGAGCCTCGTACGGCAGGACGCCCGCCCGGTAGATCCGGACGGGCGTCTCCGTGCCCTGCGGGGCTACTCGGCGGCCGGGCTGCGTCGCCGCCGCTGGCCGCTAGCCGGTGCCTGCGTCTGCTCTGCGTCCTGGCGCGTCCTGGCGAGCTCGGCCCGCGCGGCGTCGAGGTCCCGCTCGGCGCGCTCGGCGCGGGCGCGCAGCTCGCCGCGCGATTCCTCGAGGACCTGGGCGCGGGATTCCAGCGCGGCGCGCAGTTCCTCGCGCTCACGCGCCGCGTCGGCGCGCAGCTGCGCGAGTTCCTCCGCGTGCGCCGTGGTCACCTGGGACAGGCGGCCGGCCGTGTCGGTGAGCCGGGCGAGGATCTCGTCCCGTTCCCGCTCGTTGTCGGCGCGCACCTGGTCGAGCTCACGCGCGGCATTGGCGCGTGCGTCCTCGGCCCGCGCGTCGGCGGCCGCGGCGCGCTGATCGGCTTGCGCGGCCTGCGCGAGGGCCTGGTCGCGCGCGTCCTCAGCGGCGCGCACGCGTGCCTGCGCCCCGGCCCGGGCCTGCTCGATCGCCTCCTGTGCCTGCGTCTGCGCGCGGCTCGCGCGCTGCTCGGCCGCGGCGATGCCCTCGGCCTTGTCCGTCTCGGCCCGCGTGATCGCGCTGTCGCGGTCTTCCTCGGCGATGGTGATGCGGGCCTGGGTTTCCTCGCGGATCCGGTCGAGCTCGGCGGCTTGCGCGGCGGTGGCCTCGGCCAGCCGGTCGCGGGCTTCGCGGGCCTGGGCCTGGGCCGTCTCCCGGCGCGCGTCCGCCTCCTCGGCCGCCTCGTCGGCCTGGGCGCGGGACTGGTCCGCGGTGGCTGCCCGGCGCTCGGCGTCGGCCCGGGCGGCTTCAGCTGCGACGGCGCGTTCCTCTGCGGCCGCCCGGGCGGCTTCGACCTCGGCCTCAGCGGCGGTGGTGTCGCCGAGGGTGGTCACGGTGCCGGTCAGCCGTTCGGCGGCCGCCGTGAGCGTGCCCGCGAGTTCTTGCATCTGCCGCAAGATCTCGGCGCCGGTGATGCGGGCCATGGTGACGGTTGGCTGCCTGGTCCCGGCCCCGTCCTCGTCGGCGCCGCCCTGGCGGGCCAGTTCCTGGCGGCGCCGGAACGCGGTCAGCGCGCTGTGCGGCTTCCCGGTCACCGGATCCGGCTGGCCGCAGTACTTGGGCTTGGCGCCGACCGTGTACTCGTCGGCGCGCGGCTCGTTCTCGCATCCGGGGTACGCGCACCTGACGGCCTCGGTTGTCTCCGGCGTGGCGCTGGACATCGGCGGGCTCCTCTCGCTGGCTTGTGAGCCTATCCTAGCATAATTGCATTGTGCTATGCAATGATGAAATGAAATAATGAAATGATGAAATGGTGATGTCGGCGCCTGCCGGGTCCCTGATGCCGGCGAGCCGCGCTAGCCCGGATCACCGGTGTCAGGTCTTACTGCCACCGCGTGTGATGATGGGTAGATGACTCCGAAGGCGCGCGAGCAGGAAAAGTCCCCGTGACTGGCATGCGCCGCCTCACCCAGGAACAACTGGACTCCTTTAGCTACACCGTGGCCGAGCTGCGCCGGATCGCCCTGGAACGCGGCGTACTTGTACCGCGTGGCGCTCTGCACCACGAGCTAGTCCGCGCTCTCACCGCCGCGGGCGTCGAGTTGCCGCCCAAGCAAGCCGCTTAACCACCGCTGGCCCTAAAAGGCGCCCGCCCCGGCTCACTGGCCAGAGCGGGCGCTTCGCTGTGTGAGAGATCAGAAAGGAGGTTCGTCCGAGTACCCCGCCAGCAGGCGATGATGCCCACGGGTCCGCCTCGGCCTGGCCGGGGCCGCCGTTCCCGGTGCTGGTGCGGGTGACCTTGGTGACCTTCGCCGAGGCATTCCGTAGTGATGGACCTACCTCATCGATCTCCACCTCGTAGACGGTCCGCTTGCCGCTGCCGTCCTTAGCCTCATACGAGCGCTGACGGAGCCGACCAGTCACGATGACCCGGGTTCCCCCGGTTCAGGCTCTCGCCGACGTTCTCGGCCAGCTGCCGCCACGCCTGGCAGGTGAGGAACAGGCTGTCGCCGTCCTTCCACTCCCCCGACTGCTTGTCGTAGAACCTTGGCGTCGATGCGATACGGAACCGTGCGACCGGCTGCCCGGCTGGCGTGAACCGCAGCTCCGGGTCATCCACCAGGTTGCCGGTGATGGTCAGCTGGGTCTCGTTCATGGTCTCGTTCTCCTTCGTGCCTTGTCCCGCTGACCTGCGGGAGCTTGACCTTGCATTCGCCGTCTAGGCGGGTGGCGGGGCTGCCCGCCACCGCACTCTGCGCCGCGGCGCGCCGCCGGAGGCTCAGGGTCAAGCGCTCCGGTAAAAAGTTTCGGGTTGTGAAAGTTTTTCGGTTTGCGGGACGCTTGATGCTGAGTGGCGGTGCGCAAAGCTGAGGCGAATGCAGATGAGCCCGCCGAAGGCGGTCCATCCGGGTCTTGGCCGGCCGTGGCCTTGAGCGGCCGCACGGCGACGCAGCCTGCAAACGCCGTACGGCCCGTAACCGGGTTTGATCTCATTAGGCGTTACGACGGCGCGCAGCGAGGCACGTGTCGAAGCTGACTGCACCTGCGGCGACGGCTGGAACGTGCCAGTCCGAGTCTGGGACTACATCAGCGAGCGGCACGCATCCGCCCACCGCAAGGTACGGGATGGGCTGCCGGGTGCATCCCGCATGGACGTCGCATCGAAGCTGAGGAGCTTGGCGGATTGTGAGGTGCCGCCGGGGGACGATGGTCTCGTGATGTGACCGTTCACATCCCGCGGTCGATCGGGTCACGCATGCTCACCCGTGCGTCGCGACGTGCATCGCGCATCGGTCGGACAGTTCGTCTGCAATCTGCGCGAACCATTGCTCCCCCGGCTGATCCGGCACGTCGACCTCCTCGGGCACCGCAACGATCCAGCCGTCGATGGAGCTGCACGCGGCGATCTCAACGACGACCGCTCCCCCACCGTCGTGCCGACAGAGCAGCACGGGCGCGCTGTGGTGGCCGGCGATCAGGTCGCGAATATGGTCCGGGGTGATCGACCGCACGACTCCCCTTCCCCAGAAAGCGGGCTAGACGGCTGACCGACTACGTAGTTCGCTATCTAACTCGCTAGCTATCTCCGTAGCGAGCTTGTCAGTCAGCGTGTCGGCAAGAAAGCAAGCTGCCTGACCGGCCGACACGCTCACCTCGTAGACGGCCAGGTTGCTAGGTCGCTAGCCAGCCAGGCAGTAGCGTGCGGGGGAGAGCCGAAGGGAGACGGCATTGCCCAGAGAAGCGCACCGCGTCGCGTTCAGCAACAACAAGGGCGGCGCGGCGAAAACGACGTGGTGCAAGGAGATCGCCGCATCACTCGCGCGACGCGGCCGCGACGTGCTGGTCATCGACATGGACCCGCAGGCCAACCTCACCCGGCGGATGGGCGTGGTCGAGGATCCCGATAACCCGCGGCCGACGGTGAGCGAGGCGATCAAGGCCGACCAAGCCAACTGCATCGCCGATGTCATCGTCCCGTGTGGCTGGGACGATCCGACCGCGGCGCGGATCGACGTCGTGCCGAGCCGCATCGACCTCGAGACGCGGGTGAGTGAAGCTGCCCTGCTCGGGTCCGTGCTCCGGCTGCGCACCGCGCTCGGGGATCAGACCGATGACTACGACTGGGTCCTGATCGACTGCGCCCCATCGATGGGACACCTCACCCATCTGGCGCTCGCCGCATCCGATGCCGTGCTGATTCCGGTGGTGCCCGAGTACGACCATGTCGTCGGCGGCAAGCGCATGGTGGAGTTCATCGCCGATTACCGGACGATGCTCCATTCACCGGACCTTGAAGCCATCGGTGTGCTGGTCGGCGGGCTACGGAGCAACACCGCGTTGCACAGCTTCCATGTCGACGGCCTGGGCGAGGTGTTTGGCGACATCGTGTGGGATCCGTTCATCCCACACCGCACCGCGATTGCCGAAGCGCAGGACCGGGCGACGCCCGTCCACGCGGACCCGACCCTCAATCGTGAGATCGCATGGATCTACGACAACATCGCGGATCGGCTCGAGAAGAGACTGGCATGAGCACCGAGGGGGAGACCCGGACACGGCGTGACCGCGGGTTCCAGCGGCCCTCCGGACCAGCGCTCGTGGCCCGGCCGGAACCGCTCGCCGGCGGCGATCCGGTTGAGCCGTCCGCAGCGGCAACGCGCGCACCCGCGCCGCCCGGCGAGCCAAAAGAGCGGCCTGCGAAGCAAGCACCCGCTCCGCGGTCGGCGCCGAACGTTGAGTCGGCACCGGTCGAGGAGTTGCCGATGCCGACGCCGCGGGTTAGTGAGATCCGCGTGCAGTTCAACACGAAACTGCGTCCCGCGGTGATCGAGCGGACCAGGGGCTTCGCGGAGCATCACAGGGCGAACATTCAGGAGATCGTCGAGCAAGCGCTCACCGAGTACCTCGACCGCCGAGGCTGGAAAGATAGCTAGCCGTCTAGCCGGAAGGCTATCCACAGAGCTATCCACAAGGGTTCGCTACAGCTGACCGCCGGTCCACTCCGCTGCCTGCGCCGCAGTCGGCTGCCGCATGGCCATGACGGTGAGCTCTAGCGCGGCTCTAGCGCATTCCACCGCCGCTGGTAACGCCGGGCCAGCTGCCGGGAGGTGTCCTGAGCTCTGAGTACCCTGGCCGTGGTCGCGCGGTGGCGGTTGCTGCGGGCCTGGCCTGGTGCGCGGTCGGTATCCACCGGGGGCACTCGGCCCGGCGCATCCGGGCCGTCCCTGCGACCGTCCCGGGGCGAGGTCGTATCGTCTGGACCGCTGGCCATCGAGGCGCCGCCTCAATTCCGGGTAAGCGGGATTGAAGACCTGATACCGGTCCGGGAGGAGGTCCCCCGATGAGTCGTGAGACCACCCTGGCCCGTGCCGCCGCACGCCACGCAGCGGACGCCTGGCGCGCTCACCGGGCCGACTGCCCGAGGTGCGCCAGGTCCGCCCGCTCCACCCGGGGGCCAGGCCCGTACTCCCGCGGTGTCCCGCTGTACCTGGCCTACGAGTCGGCGAAGAAGGAGCTGGCCCGTAATCGTGAGCTGGACAAGCTGCCTGCGCCCGGTCAGGGCATCCTGTTCTGACCGGCACTGGGCACGCGCGCCCCGCATGGCGCCGGTGTGTATCGCAAGTTGGTGTACTGCCGCGCGCCCGGGCCGACGCCGACGACAGGTATGCCGCCGCGCACTTGGCCGCACTGCTGACTGCGAGGGTGTTATCAGAGATAATGCGCGGGAGTCAGGTTCCATCGTGGACTCTGTTCCTGCATGTGACCTTGGCGGAAGATCACATCCTGCAGGACGGCTAGCAGGTTATCGGAGATAAGGGGCCGTTACCCCCAATAGGACGGATGCGCGGGGAGCAGCTGGGCGCCTTCTCTTCGGGCCGCCTCGCTGCCGTGCACAGATGATGGGGCGGTCACCGCGGGCGAGGCCAATGCTGGAACGTGCTGGCCTGCGCGGCCTTGTCCACCGTGAGGGCACGGGGCAGGACGTCCTTCACCCGCAGGCAGTTGACCCGTCCGGGTTCAGGCCGAACCGCCGCGATCGCTCCGCTTCTTCGCCCTGCCCCGCTGCGTCAGCAACCCGGCCAGCTGAATGGCGGCGTCCACGTCGCCGACGTCGGCCCGGGCGCGCAGGATCTGCGCGGCCCGTCTAGGTCGCCCCGCTCGGGCAGCAGGTTGGCCAGCTGAATGGCGGCGTCCACGTCGCCGACGTCGGCCCGGGTGCGCAGCTCGTCCAGGTCTCCCCGCTCGGCCAGCAGCCAGGCCAGTTGCTCGGCGGCGTCCTCGTCGCCGACGTCGGCCCGGGTGCGCAGCTCGTCCAGGTCGCCCCGCTCGCGCAGCAGCCCGGCCAGCAATGCGGCGGCGTCCGCGTCGTCGGCATCGGCCCGGGCGCGCAGGATCTGTACGGCCTCGTCTAGGTCGCCCCGCCTGGCCAGCAGCCAGGCCAGCTGAATGGCGGCGTACCCGTCGCCGACGTCGGCCCGGGTGCGCAGCTCGTCCAAGTCGCCCCGCTCGGCCAGCAGCTCGGCCAGACGCCTGGCGGCGTCCGCGTCGCCGATGTCGGCAGCGAGCCGGTATAGCAGGATGGCGTAGCGGTACAGCAGCCCGCGCTTGGCGCTGTCGGCGAGGCGGGCGGCGTCGGCGGGATCGCGTACGTGGCTGAGCAGGGCCTCCCAGGTGCTGGCGGGTACATGCACAGCCCAGCGTTCCCGGCTGGCGTGCTGGAGCAGGTAATCCGCCACGGTGTACCCGGCGACCTGGCCCATGACACCGGACCCGGCGGGGCTGAGCGCGGCGGCGGCGCCGTGCAGCTTCTCTGTGGCATAGGCCAGCGCCCGCTCGAACCAATCGGGCGGCGCCTCGGCCTGCTGCGCGCTGGTGCAATAGCCCGGCGCGGCCGCCCGCAGCAGGCCGGCGCTGAGCGGGGCGCGGCCGCCGAGCCGGGCCACGTCCAGCGCCGCGGTCAGCACCGCCCACCCGTACGGGTCCGCGGCCCGGGCGTCCTGCCAGCGGGCCATCAGCTGCGGCGCGGCCGCCAGGGTCTGGGTCAGCCCGTACCCGGCCGCGCCCAGCGCCAGCGCCAGCCGCCGGTCCCGGGCCGCCGCGGCGCGAGCCCGCCCCTGTTCGGCCGGGCTGAACTCCTCGCCGATCCGGACGACCTCGGCTAGGTCCAGCACTTCGCGTTCCCGCGCGTGCGGATCGGGGCCGCCAGGGGCGGACAGCGCGGTGTAAGCGTGGTACCGGTCCGGCCACAGCGTGGCGATGATCACCACCGGGCCCGGGGCGCCCAGCAGCGCCCGGACCACCCCGCCGGCCAGCCCGTGCTCACCGTCCAGGTAGCGCTGCAACTCATCCAGCCACACCACCGTCCGCCCCGGCGGCGCCGCCGCCAGCGCGGCCACCTCGCCTGGCCCGGCCGGGTGCACCAGCCACCAGTCCGGCAGCAGCTCCTTCACCGCCTCGGCCGCGCACCGGGTCTTGCCCACCGAGGAGCCGCCAACCAGCAGCACGAACCCGCCCCGCGCCGCCGCGGCCGCGAGCGTGGCCCGCACGCCATGACCGCCGACATCGGCATCGCGCGGCACGTACTCCGGCGGGACCTCGTCCGGCACCCCCGGCACGCTGATCGCCGCGTGCACCCCCAGCCGCCGCGGGTCAGCCTCACGTACCCGGACCGCTCCCGGCGGCCGCGCCATCCCGGCACCGGAAGCCGGGTTCCCCGCCGAGCCCGGCGCGGTGACGCCCAAGGCGACCAGCTTGGCGGCGATCACGGCGGCGAACTGCTCCGGGGTCCGGCCGCGCAGGTCCACCGCGACCAGGTCCGACAGCAGGCCCGGCAGCTGCGTGTCATCGAACCGGGCCGGCAGCACGTACTCCCGCTGCTCCCGCACCGCCCGGTTCAGGGCAGCCCGGCGCTCGAGCCGGGTCCAGTCCCGGGCCGCGTACTCGGCGGAGATGAACACCACGACCGCCGCGGTCCGCTCGCCGTAGATGACCGGCAGCTCCTCGGCCAGGTACTTGCCCCACAGCTCGATCTGCTCATCAGCGTCGTAGAAGCAGCGCACCCCCCGCGCCTGCAGCGCCCGGGCGACCTGCTCGACATAGTCCCGCTGCGCGACGGCGAACGACAGCGCCACATCCCACCGCCGCCCCGGCCCGGTGCCCGAGCCCGCGCCGCTGTCCGCTTCCGCCATGACGACCGAGTCTCCCACCTCGCAGGGAAGACCTGGTCCCGCACCGCTGGCGCGACCGCCGGATGCCCTGTCTTATCAGAGATAATGGGCCATTAACTCTGATAACGTCCGGCTATGGGAACGGTCCGGCGCATTGCCCCGGCCGCCAGAGACGTCACCCTCGGCCAGGCCGCCCACGCCTACCTCGCTACCCTGCGCGGCGCCGAGCACGCCAGCACCCGCCGCACCTACGGCCGGATCCTCCGCCGGGTCGTGACCGAGTTCGGCGCCGACACCCCACCGGACATCGACGCGGAGCGGCTCGCCGCCTGGTTCACCGCACAATGGGCCGACCGGGCGCCGTCCACATGGAACGTCTCCCTCGATGCCATCAGGTCGGCCGCCGCCTGGTGGAGGCGGCAGGGCTGGATCACCGCCGACCCGTCGCGGATGCTGAAGCGCCGCAAGCCACGCCCCGACCGTGCCCGGGCGCTGTCCCGCGCCGGGGTCGAGCAGTTGCTCACCCGCGAGGACATCAGCCTCCGCGAGCGGACCCTCTGGCGGATGCTCTATGAGACCGCCGCGCGGTCCGCCGAGGTGCTCGCGCTCGATATCGAGGACCTAGACCTGCCCAACCGGCAGGCCAAGGTCCGCCGCAAGGGCGGCGCCATCGACGTCATTATCTGGCAGACCGGCACGGCTCGGCTCCTGCCTCGCCTGCTGAAGGGCCGCAAGTCCGGGCCGGTGTTTGTCACCGAGCGGAAGGCGAGGGTTCAGCTGCCCGCCGCTGATCTGGACCCCTCCGGCCGGGCCCGGCTCAGCTACCAGCAGGCCGCCGCCCTGTTCTCCAAGGCCTCCGGCGGGGCGACCTTGCACCAGCTCAGGCACTCCGCGCTGACCCACGACGCCGAGCTAGGCACCGGGACGCCGATGCTGATGGCCAGGAGTGGTCACACGTCCATGCGGTCGCTGGCCAAGTACGCGCGGGTGTCGGCCGAGGCCCTCGCCCGGCACCAGGTCGAGCGAGACCCGGCGCGGCGACGGTAAGGACGGGTGTCGATAGCAATGCGCCCGGTCAGCACGGCCATGGCGTCCAGTTTCCTGAAAGCGGCGGGCGCGATCGGGCGGGTGACGACCAGCGAGCGGCTCGAGGCAAGCCGGCGGGAGCGGCGAGTCCTGGCCGGGTCTGCCGAACCGCGGGGCGGCTGGAGCAGGCCGGACGGGAACAGACGTGGGCACTGGTCCCGGCCGCGCGGAGGGGATCGGCTGCCGCAGAAGGTCCCAACGCCGGGAAGATCTCAGAAATTGGCCGAGAACGCCGAGCACGTCGGTGCGTCCACGTTGCATGGAGCCTACAGCGGCAGGCAGGGTGGCGATTTGGACGGCTGCCATCTCGGTGTCATCCCTCGACCCGCATGCCGTTCCTGTCGCGTTCGGCGCTGTGGTCGCCAAAGAGACTTTCGATCTTCTGCGTGCTCGCTTGCAGCGGAACTCGGTGCTGAGCTATCTACGTGCCACCCGCGCCACGACCTACTTGAGGATCGGTCCGTCCGCGGGAGCTCCGGCGCTGGTCCTGAGCATCGGGTCACGGAATGCCATGGGACCCGATGACGAGGCGGGGGCAGACCTGGTGCACGCTGGCGGGCATCTCCCCGATCCTGACTCAGATCTAGACGCCGACGAGTTCTGTGTCAAGCAGCGCGGGGAGTTGCTGGCTTACGCGATGGCCCTCACCCGCAGCTGGCCGGACGCCGAGGACGCGGTGTCTCACGTAGTAGAGAAGATCTACGAGCGCCGCGCCAGGAACGGAAGTGTGTGTCCCGAAGGGCGCGATCCGGTCGCGTGGGCTAAGACGGTCGTCCGCAACTACGTCACTGACAGCTACCGCCGTCGTGCAGCAGAGGACAGGCGTACTAGAGTTCTGGCCCCCTTTGCGGGGGATCTGGCCGAGGACGTCACCGATCAGATCATCGCGAGGAACGCGCTGCTTTTCGTGGCTTCACTCGACCCTCAAGCTCATCAGATCGCGATGATGCGGTGGGTCGATGGTCTGAAGCCGCAAGAGATCGCCGGCCAGCTAGGCATGAACCCCCGCTCGGTGCGCACCTCACTGCACCGGACCAGGAAGAAAATGCGCACAGCACTGGGCGTCGCCGAACCCCGGAAGATCCTGAGGGAGAAGACGACATGACCGGCCTAATCGTGGCAATCATTTCCGTCGTAGCCGTAGTTAGTGTGACCTTGGTCGTGGCTCGGAAGCGTGCCGCCCGGCAGGAGCGGGAAGCCGCTGAGCTGTACAGGCAGTACGTTGCCGGTATCCAGGCGCTTACCCAGACATACCTGCTTCAGGCGCCTTCTGATGAGGAGTGGCTAGCTGGGATTAAGGCCACAGGCCTGGACACTGCCAGGAAGCCTTCCCAGGCCAAGGACGCGGAGAGTGTCCCCCGGATCGATGCGCTGATGCTGGACGTAGAGCGTGATCGGATCGACTGGCACCGCGTTGTCGGGCGCGCGCTCGCGGAGGCGGGCGCGCCGGACCGGGTGGCCCGGCAACTGCTGCGAGCGGTCAGCGAGTCCGGCGGCAGCACTGAGCCGATGGATGAGTGGATGCTGGCCTGGCTGGCCCGCGCCGCAGACCCGCTGGTCCGTCAGGCGCCCGCGGCCGCGGCGGAACTTCTCACCCGGGCGGTGGCCAGTTCCCCGATCGGTTCGGCTCAGCATGTGCGGCTGGCGAGTCGGCTTGCCGACGCTTGCTACCGGGCCGGTGACCGGGCGGCGGCCGAGCAGGTGGCGCTCCGCGCGCTGGAGTATGCCGTCGAGCCGGATCTGTTCATGGACCTGCACTGGACGCTGGCGCAGTGCCGCATGCTGGAAGGCAAATCCACGGAGTCTCTTGCGACGTTGGATCGGGCGCTAACTTCGCCCGGGATTTCAGCACGGCACCGCGCCAGGCTGCTCGTGCTGGCCGCGCGGACGCACAGCAATATCGGCGAGGCCGAGAAGGCGGGCCAGGTCGCCGCCAGGGCGCTGGAGGCAGCGGCGGAAGCGGGCGATAACTGGGCTATGGGCTGGGCGTTGCTCGTTATGGCGCTGGAGACCTCGATTCGGGGAGGTATGGCCGACTCGCTGCCGCTGTTTGACCGGGCGCTGGCGGTGACCCAGTCCGATCCGGCCCTGGCCGACCTGCGGCTGCTGCTCCAGATCAACAAGGCCATCACGCTGGGCTGCCTCGACCGGTACGAGGAGGCACTGACCGAGGCTGAGCAGGCCCGGGACCTCGCCGACCAGGTCGGCACGAACTTCCGGGCGGCTCAGGCGCATGGCGCTCTAGCTCAGTTGTTCTTCCAGACGGGGCGATGGGACGACGCGCTGGCCGAGGTAGGGGTACTGCCCGGGGACCTCAAGGAACCCGGGGCGGCCTGCTGCGAGCTTGGCATCGCCGCCGTGATCAGCTTCCATCGTGGCGATCCTGCTGCGGCACGGCGCCATCTCGATGCTGCCGCCCTGCATGCCAGGCAGATCGGGCACCGGCTAATCGCCCCCTTGGCACTCGCCCGCAGCCTGGATCGCGAGCAGGACGGCTCGCTATCAGAGGCGCTGGCCGCGTTGGCGGAGGCGTTCTCCGATATCGACGATGACCTTGAGGAGATCGAGGACCTGTTTATTGACGCTGTCCGGCTCGCCATCGCTACCGGCGACCTGGACACTGCCCGGGACCTCGCCGACCACGCCGCCGCACTGGCCGCCGAATCGAAAATCCCGCACCGGCAGGCGAACGCGCTCTATTGCCGCGGTCTGCTGGACCATGATGCGCACCAGCTACTGGCGGCCGCGGAACGGTACCACGCCGCCAGCAGGCCGCTGCTGAGGGCGAAGGCGCTGGAGGTAGCGGCCAGGGAGTTCACCGACGCCGGCGACGCCGGCCAGGCGCGGGTCGCGTTCACCCAGGCTGTGGAGGCCTACAGCTCCCTGGGCGCGGCCGCGGATGTCAACCGGCTCCAGGCCGCGCTCCCCGCCCGCGCCGTCCGGCGCGTGCCGCGCGCCTGGCGTCGGCGGGCGCGCAGCGGCCGGGGCAGTCTCAAGCCGGCCGAGATCAACGTGACCGCGTTCGCCGAGGAGGGACTATCCAACCCCGAGACCGCCGTCAGGGTGCCGCTGTCCCGCCGGACCGTCGCGACCCACGTCTCCCGCGGGCTGTTCCAGAATTGAATCGCCGCGAAAGGGCCGGCAATGCCTGACGAGCATGAATTCTTCCCGCAGCCCCGCGGCAATCCACCGTGGTGTTTCTGCAGGCACCGGGACTGTCCCGGGTGGGTCGCCTACGTGGCCTGGCATCAGGGCGACACCGGCGAGGATGGCGAGGACGGCGAGCCAAGTAACGAGGCGATCGAGGCGCACAGGCGGATGTCAAGACTGATTGCCAAGCTGACCTGCTATTACAGCGCGCTGTTCGGTATTGAGGTGGACTTGAATAGAGCGCTGGAATTGGCTGACATCGACAGGGCAGCCGAGCTGCGCAGGTAATACACCTACGCCCCAGCATGAACAGCCCGGCCAGGGGCCGAGGCGGCGCTCCGGTCAGCATGGTGAGCACTACTTACTTCGATCGCGGCAACTGGAGCGCACCTGCTATGGCGGGTCAAGGGCCAGCACGCTGCCGCCCGATACGGGGCCGACTTCAGAGAGCGCAGCCTGCTCGAGCAGTGCGCCGCTAACCGGGTGATAGCCCGCGCTGTATCACCCGACGCAGGGCCCGGCGGGTGCTGGCCGGACGAGCTGCTCTTCCGGGTGCGGGCAGACCTCCCGGCGGTCGGCGAACTCGGGGGCGGGGAGCAACTGTTCGTAAGGACGTGGCGGCTGGGGCTTGCGGTCAGCGCGGGTCGACGCCGGTCGACGCCGCGACAGCGCCCAGGACGGTCCAGGAGTCATGCGGGATTCACCTACGTCAGCTCGTATGGTCAGGATCCGAGGCCGTCCAACTGGCCGGACTTGATGTTGCGTACGAAGGAGCCCCAGTCCCAGGGCTCCGGCGTGTTCCGTTAATGTCCGTATTTGTCCTAATCCAGGCAGTAGAGGCGGAGGGTCTCGGCGGGGGTGGTGTGGTCGCGGCGGCCTTCGGGGACGTGCAGGTAGCCGGCGTCTTTGAGGGCCGCGATGATGGCGGCGCGGATGGTGGCCAGGTTGGCGGGCCCGCGGCCGGTGCGGCTGGTGGCGCTGTCTTCTCCGAAACTCAGGTCACGGATGTGATGGTGCGCCTCGATGGACCACTGCTCGCGGACCAGCCGGGCCAGGTCGCGGGCGGTGGCATCGGCGCTGGTCAGGCTGGTGATGGCGTAGACGGTCTCGCGGGAAGCCCGGCCGGCCGGGGTGTCCTGCCGCCAGCGGCAGATCTTGAGGGCCTGCCGGGCGCCGGGGAAGTCCAGGTGGCTGACGTGAGCAGCCTTCACGGTGCGGGTCTCGGTGCGGCCGTGGCCCTTCTCGCGAGTGACGTCACCGGCCGGCACCTGCCGCCAGGGCAGAGCCCTGAGCCGGGCGTGCAGCAGCGGCTGGTTCCGCTTCACGACCGCGATGTAATGCGCTCCCTTGTCCTTGACCAGCCAGTCCAGGTTCGCCCGCACGGTATGCAGGGCATCGAAGGTCACCACCGCCCCGGCCAGGTCCAAAGGTCCCAGGAGCTCGGTAAAGTGGCTGGTCTCGTTGTGCCCGTCGCCGACCTCCAGGTGGTCCAGCAGGCGCCCGGCGTGCTCAGCGGCACCGAGCAGGTGCACCCGGGTGCCGTCGGCCCGGCGGGCCCCGCGGGAGGTCTTGCCGTCCACGGCCACCGCCCGCAGCCGGGCCCGGGCCAGCGCTTTTGCCTGCTGCGCGGCGCGCCGGGCACGGTAGCCGCGCACGCCGGACTGGACGCCGGGACGCCGGCGGCTGCGCGGGCCCGGCCCGAGCAGGGCCCGGGCCAGGGCCCGCGGGTCCAGGCGGTCCGGCACCACCCGGATCGTCTTCTCATCCGGCGCCCGGTACCGGCCGGCCCTCGGGGGCCACGGCGCGCGCC
>Ga0335081_10005999_pt1 | contig 19269 bp, 19 predicted proteins | sample Lox_Sample_35_FD_206713 | JGI IMG/M metagenome (GOLD analysis project Ga0335081, IMG submission 206713) | Soil microbial communities from Loxahatchee National Wildlife Refuge, Florida, United States - Lox_Sample_3.5 | ecosystem: Environmental > Terrestrial > Soil > Wetlands | place: USA... | reverse complement strand
GTTTTTGGCGAAACGGGACGAAAACTCGCAGTATTAAGACCGACCCTGACCTTCCCAGCTACAGGTAAGCCAAGGCGGAGTTCGCGAAGCTGCAGTAAATTCACTTCCCAGCACTCCTATATCGGAGTCCGCGTTGCACCCAACACCACGTCGCAGTCGGTTGTGGCTCGATTAGGGTCTCAGATTTCATGGTTAGCCAAGAAACGGACTAGTGCTGGAAGTTAACCTTTTTCGGGCCGGGCTGCTCGTGAGCCTGAAGTGGGGACCCCGGAACCGTAAATCTGGTTACGTTGGTCAATCACCGCTTGTTTGCCCCGGCAAGTCCGGCCTTTCGAGTTCAGCTCCTCAGCCATTTGCCGACAGGTCATGCGCTTGTCGGCACACATTGAAAAAACCTCTCTCACCTGTTCAATCTCACATTCTTTCCCAAGAACCAGAACGACTCGGTCACTCTTGATGTTCTTCTGGTCGCCAGGCCTCAGAATCCCCTTCTTACGTCCCGACGCAGAAATCAGCATTCTTTCCAGACCATACGGTACTAATCCACCTGTTTGAAAGCCTTCCAGAACGAGCCGTTTTAGCGCGTCATAGACTTTAACGCTCAGTTCTCTGCTGAACTCGCCCGCCATAATCCGCTTGATGGACTTCATCAATACGCTTTGAATCGTCCCGTCGTTCAAGAATTGCTCAGCGCAGTAGTGGACGGGTATTCCCGCCTTCGCACAAATAAACTCATAATGCGCGGCCTCATCAGGATTCTGAAACCTCCCCCAGCGGCTTACGTCGTAGACGAGAACCGCTTTAAAGTCGGCCTTTCCAGCAACCACGTCTGACAGAAGCTGGCTTAGACCCTTGCGATGCTTGATTAACACTCCAGTTCGGCCTGGATCGGTGTAAGTGTGGCGCACGTAGAATCCACGTCGCAAAGCGTACTCCCGAATGGCGGTTAGTTGGAACGGAATCGAATATTGCTGATCTTCAGTAGACATGCGCAGGTACTGCGCGGCAGGTATGAGCGGACGAGCGGTCATAAATGTCCTCCTTCTTAGGAGTTCACTTCGACCAGAATTCAAAGAACTTTAGCCTCACCTGTCTGGGTAGGAGCCATGCCTAAAAAGAAAACGGCTATCCTGCGGCGGGTGGAAGCCTGGTGGAATACACTTTTGGGCATGAGAGGTCACGAGCGTTATCTGAGATTTGAAAACCTGGAGATAGGCTCCCCAATCCTCGCCAGATGCAGTATGTGCAGCCGGGTCTTTACAGAAAAGCCTAAACCAGGCGATAAAACCAATGATCTTCTCCTGAAAATGCGGGAGGATTTTAAGGCGCATGAGTGTAAGCCGCAGGGAGAATCAGGAACAACGTGATTCTGGAGATTTCGCCTTGTCTATCGCAATAAGTCCAACGCCAGCCGCACAGTACAATATTCAATCGATAACCAAGTCACAGCCATCAATGCTTACGCAGAGAAGCACAACTTCTCCATATCGCGGTCCTATCTCGATGCTCACAAGACGGGGCTGGTTTTGACCAATGTGCACCCGTTCTGAACATGAAACTATCACGTTTTTATCGCGGCAGCATCGGGAAAAGTCGGTACTTAAGCTCCGCAAAAGGCTCCATGAAGGCATGGCGAGAAGAGGAAACGGGAATCGTTTTGAAAAAAGATCTGACCGGGGATCTTGGTACCGTCCCCGGTCAGGCGTGTGGCGGACCCGCACTACAAGATTATTCACTTCACAAAAGCGGAAAGGGGGAGTATAAGTGTCCCCTAAGCCACGAGAAAGCTATTTACTTGAGCCAATTAAGCGGCTTCCTGGCAGGAGGATGTCTGCGATGACGATTGCGATTGGAATGCTTTGTGAGGGTGGGGCTGTCTTATCTGCCGACAGTAAGGTTGTTTTAACAGACGGATCAGTCGTTAAGGGAGCAAAGATTCATGCTGCGACGACTTCGTGGGGGTCGTATGCAATTGCTAATTCAGCAAATGATGCGAACGCCGCTAACAACATGCGGAAAATCAGCTGCCAGCCGCCTTGCTGAAGAATTCCTCAACTAGACTAGTTGGATTTCTGGCTTTAACGATCTTGCGAATCGGGTTCCTCCTTGCCCGCCCCCGGGCGTGAATCCGACTCCAATATTGGAGTTCGTCTCACTCAATTGACTTCCGGTCCGAACCGGGACATACTTCGTGTGCTCGGCCATTCCCCATGGCCCTGACGACCCTGGCGATCTCTCCGACGAGGTGCGTCCATGAAGCCGAGTCTGCGTTTTCACGTTGCAACACTAACCGTTCTTCTGCTCTCCCTTGCGGCGCCGGTCGCCGCACCCGCTCAGGTTTTCACCAGTCTGGCGAGTTTCGACGTCGCTAACGGAGATGATCCCGAGTTCTCATTCCTTGTTCAGGGGCTTGACGGGAATTTCCACGGGACAACTCCGAGAGGCGGCGCAAACAGCGACAGCAACTGCAACCTTTTTACCTATCTTTGTGGCACGCTTTTCAAGGTCACGCCGGAAGGTAAGCTCACTGTGCTTCACAACTTTTGCGACCAGCCGTTCTGTGCAGTAGATGGCGATGGACCGTTCGAGGGGCTGGTTCTTGCAACCGATGAAAATTTCTATGGGACAACCAGTTTTGGCGGCGCGGACAACAGCGGCATTGCATTCAGGATAAGTTCGACCGGATGGTTAGTACAGTTACACAGCTTTTGCTCAGAAACCAACTGCGCCGATGGCGGAGGCCCGTCCGCGTTAATCCAGGCTACGGATGGAAATTTCTACGGCACGACGAGTTCTGGCGGGGCTTACAACTACGGCACAATATTCCGACTCGCCCCGCAGGGCAAGTTGACTACGCTCTACAGCTTTTGTGCCCAGGCTTCTTGCCCGGACGGCCAAATACCCGGCCAGGGTGGGCTGGTGCAGGCCACCGACGGGAACTTCTACGGGACGACCTACGCCGGCGGTGAGTTCAACAGCGGCACCGCATTCAAGATCACCCCTTCCGGCGTATTTACCCTGATCTACTCATTCTGCTCGGTGCTCCGCATCCACTGCAATGACGGCGAATATCCTAACAATCCGCTGATTCAAGGAAGCGACGGCAATTTCTACGGGACGGCAATGAGCGGAGGTGTCCGAAACAACGGGATGATTTTCCAACTTACGCCGACGGGCACGCTCACGACGTTACACAGTTTAGAGTACGGCGACGGTCAACAACCCTTCGGCCCGCTTGTGCAAGGAAGCGACGGGAATTTCTACGGAATGACAAACTTCGGGGGCTACTACGATTATGGCACCATCTTTGAAATCACCTCGGAAGCCGTGTTTACCGTGCTGCAGAATTTTGAACAGTTGTATGGCGCTTATCCTTACGGCGGACTCGTCCAAGGCACCGATGGAACGTTCTACGGGGCAACCTCTGGCGGCGGCTCGTCTTCGAAATGCGGCTCCGAGGGTTGTGGCACTATCTTCAGTCTGAACACCGGGCTTGGCCCGTTCATCTCAGCCTTACCCACTTCTGGCGAGGTCGGCTCGAAAGTCATTCTACTTGGCAACAACCTCGTGGGTTCAACCGCTGTCACTTTCAACGGCACAGCGGCAACATTCAGGGTCGTGTCTCCTACTGAGATACGGACGACAGTTCCAACCGGCGCGACCACCGGCAAGGTGCAGGTAACGACGCCCGGCGGCACGTTGACGAGCAATGTGGTGTTCCGAGTCAGATAGGAGATTTAAAGCTATGAAAATCAGCAAAGCGATGTTTGTAGGCGTATTACTCATCACATTTGCTCCGCTGGCGCTAGCAACTGGAGAGAAAGTTCTGTATAGCTTCATCTCGGATGCCGACGGGGACAATCCAGTTTGGTCTGGGAATCTTGTTTCTGATAGCGCGGGTAATCTCTACGGCACAACCGTTTCCGGCGGAACCTATGGTGCTCTCGGCGGCACGGCATTTGAACTAAGCCCGTCCAAGAACGGCTGGACCAAGACTGTCCTCTATAACTTCGGAAAAAGCGGCGACGCAGCTAACCCGGAATCTGGTTTGGTATTTGACGCAGTGGCGAATCTTATCAAGGAGAAACCAACTGGGCACCTGCGTATCCCGTCTCTGGAACAAGTGTGGCGTAAGCTCTCAGCCTTCGAGGATCGGTTGGCGAGGATCGAGGAACGGCTGAAACCGCGCTGAAGGCGTCGCAAGCCGTAAATGGTCGCATGTGACAGGGACCAAGACCGCGTGCCTCGTGCGGAGCGAGCATACAATGAAGAGCGGAGTCACTGAAGTGCAACTGACGATCACGGTGGCAACCCAGATGGTGCGGTGCCTCGTCCTGTGCCAGTTCGGCTAGTGCAGTCAAGTCATCCGTTGCGCCAGTGGCTACGGTCCCTGCATTACCGACAATGCAAAAAGGCCTGCAGCCGCGCTTTCGATCCGAGTCGATGGCCTCACTCATGGCCGCGATATCAACGCAGTCGTGCGAATCCACTAGGATCTTACAAAACCCACTCTCTCCGACTCCGAGCAGATCACAACACCGTTCTGCCCAAGCATGCGTGGCCACTGAACCGTACATCGTCAATCGTCAAGCAACATAAGAGTAGGATGAACGTCGTCATGCCGTTGCGCAGAATCAAGCCCCTATGGAACACAAAAGTGGTGACCGTCATATCGAAGGCGATCAGCAACGCAGCAGGTCTTCTTAAGAATCCAATGACCAGCAGGATCCCGCCGATGAATTCCGTTGCCTTGCATAGAAAAGCGGCCAAGTAGGGAAAAGGGATCTGGGTAGGCTGGAGGGTGCTTGCGAAGTCTGACAGTGCGGCCGGATGGAGAAGAGTCAGGCCGTAGCGTATAAAAATCACCCCGCACCAGATTCGAAGAAGCGCGATCGAATCCGTCCAGACAGTGCCTTGACCAAACAAAAACTTGTTCATCCTTGCTTCCTTACTTGCCCAAGATCACCGTGACGGTGTTAGTGGCGTTGTTGGTGACAACAATGTCGCCTTTGCCGTCGCCGTTCAGGTCGCGAATTGCCAGGGCCTTGGGGTGCCCTGGAACCGATAAGATCGAGCGCGACGCGACCGAACCCTGCTTGCTCATCATGAAGATCGTGATGCTATCGCTATCTGGGTTCGAGACCACGATGTCCCCAACTCCGTCGCCATTGATGTTTCCGATCGCCACAATGTTCGGACGTTTCGCGGTCACAAACGGTGAGCCGGTCATCTTCGTGAAACCACCGCGACCATCGCCGATCAAGACTGTCAAGCCATCTTGGCCGGTGCGATCGGAAGTGCTGCTGGGGGAGTTGACGATTGCAAGGTCAGGAATGGCGTCTCCATTGACATCGCCGATGGCGACGTTGAATGGGGAATCACCGCACAGAAAGGGCGAACCAGCCGGCTGCAGGAATCCGCCCTTGCCGTCGCTTAGAAGAATGGTGACGTTGTCTCCCTCTAGATTCGGGCTGACGATGTCGGCTTTACCATCGCCGTTTAGGTCGGCGACGCGGATTCGTTTGTAGGGGTGCTTGCCGACCGCGACATAACTCCCAGGTGTGGCGAAGCCGCCTTTGCCATCGCCAAACAGTATCTCCAGCCGGTCTTCTCCCCAGCTGTCTGTAACCATCCGGGTTCCCATCGCCATTGAAATCCCCTGTAGCAATGCCATGCGGATGTGGCTTGACCGCGACGGTGAACGGGGAGTGAGGTGCACCCGCAAATTGTCCCCGGCAGTTGCCCAAAAGCACGGTCAGATGCTGTGTCTCATGGTTCGCAAAAGCAAGATCAAGGCAACCGTCGCGGTTGAAATCGCCGACCGTAACATCATTGGGATCATGCCCTGCGGGAAACGGTGAGCCGGGAGCCGGCGAAAACCCTCCTTTACCATCTCCCAACAGCACCGAGGCATCGCCGCTCTGCTCGTTCGCCGTCACGATATCGAGCTTGCCGTCGTTATTAAAATCAGCAATCGCAACACTGCCTGGCCCGTTCCCGACCGGGAAACGCGAGGATAAAAGAACGCCTCCAACCACGTTGACCGAGAGACTGGTGTTTGTCAGTTTGAGCGTCTCCAGGCTCGGGACACAACACGGGCAGCTAAAAAATATTCCGGCCAGGCCAACCCCAATCCACGCGAACGGTTCGCATGACGCTAATGTTACAGATGCCAGAAGGCCAGAGTCGAGCAACTCTCCGGCTTGCCCGTGATGTGACTAGAATCGTGCGGCGTGCGTGATACATTCTCAGCATGATCTTCGTCGTAGAACGGTGAGCTTACCTCTTCACAACGCGTGGCTCTGGGCTTTTGCGGCATGTGTCGCCGCTGCCCTCCTTGAGGGCATGATGTCGGGTACTGGAATCAAAGCTAGATTTGCGGAGTTGCGACTCCCGAAGGGTGCGCTGCCACTCTGGGCTTGGCCGGTCGTGGGAGGTACGTACTATGTCCTTTTCTTTTTCTTGCTGAGATCAATTCTGAATCGCCCTGCCATACTACCCTGGACCTCAGTCACGATCATACTTGTGGCCCTGTTGCTGATAGCAAACGCGAGTTGGAATTGGATGTTCTTTCGCAAAAAGGATCTTTGGTTGAGCTTCGTCTGTTTTGTACCCTATTGGTTGCCGTCACTAATGCTCGCAGGAGTTCTGCATCGCATTCGCAGCCCGCTCTTAGGCTGGTATACCCTCTACCCTGCCTATCTAATGTATGCCAGTTGGTGGGGTTATCAAGTTTGGCGGCTCAATGGCAGCGCGTCACAAAACCATTAACGGGCAAAGGTGCTTCTACAAGGGCGCGGATTACACTCTGCAACTGTGAGATGTTCGTCGGCCAACCGGAAGTTAGGTTTTACAATGGAGGGATTGTCATAGGAAGTCTCGATGCGAAACTTATCTCAGAAGCGGCGAATGGTTGACTGCCAGGTGCCCAATTCCTTGACTTCACTGCGCATAGTGCGTTGTTGCCGCCTCGGATCCGCGCTTCCCCGAATCTCTGGACGCCTAATTCTGAGAGCTGTCCGGACGGCAGGCTTTGGGGTGCTGGCAGCGGTCGCCATGGCGCGGACGCCGCGACAGCAGCCACCGTCTTTTGAGTTTTCCTCTCGCGAATCGAGCCTTTGCATCCCGGCCGAGATAGTGGCGGGCGGCCTTGTTCTCATGCAGGCAGAAGTGAATGGTCACGCAGGCTGGTTCATTCTCGACAACGCTTCGCAGGGATTTACGATCGACACGGAATATGCGCGACGTAACTCACTTGAGTTTACAGATCGGGCCCGGGCAAGTGGGGGAGGTGCCGGTCCGATCGATGCGGGCATAGTGCACGACGTGCGCGTCAGCCTGAAGGGCTTAGGCCTCACCCATCGCAATCTGATCGTGATTGCACTGAAGGCCATCGAACCCGACATTGGTCATACGGTGGATGGCATTCTGGGTTCGCGCCTGTTCGATGACTTTGCCGTTCGTGTGGACTACGACCGGCCGTGTGTGTCGATTTACCCGCCAGATCGGTATCATCCCAATGGCAATGAAACGGCTTTCCCAGTTCGCATCGACCAACACGGATTTCCGTTTCTCGACGCTTCGATAACGCTGCCCGGAATGGCACCGATTCGTGGCACCTTTCTGATCGATGGTGGCGCAAATAGCTTCGCAGATATTTACAAACCATTCGCTGCGGCCCATGGAATTCCGCCGCCCGGGATGCAGCTTCTGATTGAGCCGGGAACCAGTACTGGGGGACGTACCGAGTCTCGAGACGGGCGGGCGGATCGGATTGCCCTAGGGCCGTATTCGATCAAGAATCCGCCCATTACTTTTGCCGAGGATACCGAGGGCCTGCTGGCGGCGGCCGACTATTCCGGCCTCATCGGCGCCGAATTCCTTGAGAGATTTACCGTGACGTTCGACCATCCCAATAAACGTGTGTGGCTGGCTCCGAATCGTCACTATGCGGAGGTCGCGGCCTATGACCAGAGTGGATTAGGACTTCGTGCCGATCCTCCTGATTTTCATCGATTCATTGTGACCAGGATCCTTCCCAATTCAGCCGCAGCCCAGGCAGGCATCTTGCCGGATGACGTCATCGCGTCGATCGCGGATCGTCCTGCTCAAGACCTGACGTTGACCGAACTGCGCAAGCTCCTGTGCAGGCCTGACGGACAGTACCCACTCGGAATCAGGCGTGGCAATCGGGAGATTCAAGTGAAGATACGACTTCGCCAACTCCTGTAAGAAAGAACTGACTTGCTCACCGGCAAGATATACGAGAGGATCATCTTGCGCGGATGAAAGAGCTATTTGCATACCCCTCTGTTCACTATGCCCCGCGCTTTGCTAGCAGCCCGGAAGAAATTAACCGAATTGCCGCGCGCCTGAAGCAACCATCATCCAAGTTGGTGGACTGGGTCGCTGAGCGATTCCATCAGCAGCCTAGCGAAGCGGCCGCAAGCCTTGCAGAGTTGGTCAGCTTTGAGCCTGTCGAGAACCTCTTCTATGTACATGAGAGCGTCAACAAAGCTCGGCGCTTCCACAACAGCTTTAGGCGGTGGAGGGGAATAGTTGAGAGCCACTTGTTCGAAGTGTCGGAAGAGTTCCCCACAGCTGTCTTCCTGCTGAAACACTTCGATATGCAGGCCAGCTACTCGGGCAAGATGGTGATCCGTGCTGGCGACATCATCCAGAATGTGTTCGACGGCAATCAGCGCGCGCAGGCGCTCGATTGCGTATTGCTGGACATCTTTGCCCCGTTTAGGGCCGAATGGGAGAGAGGTCTTGAATTCTGTAGCCTGTAGCGGGAGTGGGTAGAAGATGTCGCAACGGCAGTTGAGGCGCTGCGGAATATTCCGAAGCAGTGTCGCGAAATGGATGAGAATTCTCCCGCTGGCACTCTTGCGAAGTGACCAAAAGGGAGCCGAGGCTGCTTCGCTGTCCGTCAAGCGCTTAAAGCAATAAAGCAATGTCGGGGCACTGACGTCCGCTGCGTACGGAAATCATCAGTTTGCGGGCAGAGGCGCAGAGCATTTTCGCGCCGTGCAAACTCAAGCGCTTGCGGAGCTGCCACGATGGAGGTTTTTGGGCAAACCCCGTGGCTAAGTCATTATTCCGGTTAGCCATGGTCCGCCCGAAGTCGTTAGCAACGCTTCGGACGGGCTTGTGGGAAATTTCCCCAGATCGGCAGCGGGAAGTCTACGGAAGCGAAGGAAACTGAGCGTGTTGTCGTGTTGTCGGCAACATGGAAACTATTCCAGCCCGTTTTGCCCATCGTGCTTTTTGCGCGGCCAGGGTCGAGCCAGGACCGCAGCGAGGCTATCTTTGCTGCTTGTTTAGCTTGTCGAGCGCGCGCTTCAATTCTTCCAGCTTCTGTCCAGCTTCGCCGAGCTTGCCTTCCGCAGTCAGGCGCTGGTAGTCGGCAAGGTCTTTGGCAGCTTCCGCGATCAGCGCGTTGAGATCCCCTGCGAACCGGGGGGACTCGGATGCAGGAGCGCCCGGAGCAGGGCCTGCGCTTGTTGACGGGGCACTTAAAGAGGAGACCGCTCCGCCAAAAAGAGACGCCATCGCCGACTCGAAGGTTGGTCCATAGGCCAGCTTATCTTGCAGTGCGAGCACCACGAGACGCAACTCTGGCATCGGACTACGCTCCGCCTGCAGGTAAATCGGCTCCGCATACAACAGTGCTTTCCCGGACGGAATCACCAGCAGGGCGCCGCGGCGCACGTGCGAGCCTTGCTGATTCCACAGCGTTAGCTGTCCAGAAAGTTGCGCATTCTGATCTATTCGCGCCTCGATCTGCAGCGGTCCGTCGACCAGCTTGGTTTTGGGGAAGTTGTAAACTACCGACGTGCCGTATTGCGCGCCGTCGCTGCGCCCGGCAATCCAGCCAATCAAATTATTCCTGTTGGCTGGTGTGAACGGAAGAATCTCCACGAACTCCTCGCTGGTTTCGCCTGGCAGTTTCATCAGCACGAAGTTCGGCTGCATCGCCTGGGTTGTTTGCTCGCCGCCCTGGCTCATGCCGACCTCGGTGGCGACCGTCCACAAATCTTCACGGTTGTAGAACGCTTCCGGATCCGTCATGTGGTACAGACCGTAAACTTCCGCCTGCAGTTTGAGCAACAACTCGGGGTAGCGCAGGTGTTTGCGCAGCCCCGGCGGCATCATGGCCGCATCCTTGAACAGACTGGGGAAAATGCGACGGTAGGCCGCGATGATCGGATCCTCTGAATCAAATACGTAAAACGTGGTTGTACCATCGTAGGCGTCGATGACCACCTTAACGCTATTCCGCATGTAGTTAATGGGATTGCCGTCGAGACGGTAATGACTTGAGTACGGATAGGTGTCTGAGACCGTGAACGCATCCAGCATCCATGACAGCCGCCCATCGGCGCCGAGCACGATGTACGGATCGGGATCGTAGGTGAGAAAGGGAGCTAGCGCCGCCACGCAGTCGCGAACGTTGCGCCGCATCAGCAGCCGGCTATCCTGGGTGACGTCATCGCTGAAAGGCAGCTTCGCCAGGTCGCCTCGGTCGAGCGCGATAACGACGCGGCGCAGGAAACCTCCCAGCAGGATGCCGCCGTTGCCCTCATAGGATGTCAGATTGTTGGTCTGTCCCTGCGGGTAGTTGAATTCCTTCTGCCGTGTCTTCACGTAAACGTCGGTATCAGTCAATTCGCCGAAATAAACCTCCGGCCGTGTCACGTTAAGACCACGCACCGTGCTCTGGACGGGCATGTTGCTGAGAATCAGCGTGGGCAATCCTTCCGGCGTGAATCCATTTACCGAATTCATGGTGATACCGTAGCCGTGGGTGTAGATCAGCTTCTCGTTAATCCAATTGCGGCTGCTCTCAGGGAGCTTGTCGACGTTCAGTTCGCGTGTCGCTAGCATCACCTCGCGAGTTGCACCATCGATTTCATATCGATCAATGTCAATGTCGGGGAAGTCATAGTAGGTGCGAATTTCCTGAATCTGGCGCAGCGTGTCCTGGAGTGCGTGCCAGTCCCACAGCCGGATGTTCTGGAGCGTAGCCTGATTGTTGGCGGGGTCGGCCGCATCGACGGTCGTCTCAGCAGGGAATTCGCGCTGCACCACCCGGTTCAATCCGTAGGCCTGCCGCGTCAAGTCGGTGTTGTACGCGATGTAGGGCCTCTCGCGAACCAGCTCATTCGGTTTGACGATGAAGCTGCTGACGTACCAGGCGACTCCTTGAAGCGCAATATAACAAACCACAGCGGGAAGGACCGCCGCCACGAGCCATCGTCCACGCGGCGCGCGGACGGAGTTGACGAGTGCGACCAGTGCGCCGAGAACGAGCGCTGCGCAGACGACAAGCAGCCCTGTGAGGGTGACGTGCGCGTCAGTGTAGGTCACGCCTCCAAAGATCGTATGTTCCTCGAACAACAGTTCGAACCTGCCGATGTACACGTCCATCGCGAGCATCAGCAACAGAAACGCAAACGCAATAGAGATCCCGCGCCAGGGCAGAGTGACCGAGCGGCTGAGACGGCCGGCGAGCACGGCCGTTCCGCCCGAAATGAGTATGAAGAAAGCGGCGAGTACACAGACAATCACGGCTAGCGTAAGCAACCAGCCCGTGACGAGTTGCCACGCGGGCAGGGTGAACAGAAAGAAGTTCAGCGGCTGGCCAAAAATCGGATCCACGACGCCGCCAGTGGTATGCGGCGCGTACCAAAAGAGCGCGAGTGTCGGCCACTCCGCGATCATGCCGGCGCCGGTTGCAGCGGCAATGACGAGCGAAACAGCGAGCGCGATGAGACGCAGGACAGGCTCAACCGGTAACTTCACCGGCTGTCTGCCGATGAAAATCGTCTGTCCGCTTGGTAAATCAGGGAGATGTGCCCGCTTCAGAGCAAGAAACGACCCGTACAGAATGAGAAATGTGACCGCGGCAAAGGCCGCGAAGATTCCCCACTCAAGACCCAGCGTTTTCCAGAATACCTCCCCATAGCCAAGCGACCCGAACCAAAGCACGCTGATGTAATACGACAACGCGGTCCGACCGCCAAAGACGATGCCGGCCAGGACGGCGAGAATAAGCAGGAAGCGGCGCCGCCGGCGAGGCCGTCCCTGATGCGGTGGCGGCCAGTCAATGGTCTCGGGCATCGCTCCACCTCGTTTTTATTAGCTTCATGTAGTTATCTGCATGATACTCCCTCCGCTCAGGCAAATTGCCTCGTACCTTGACCCTCGCCGCACCGCCGCTGCACGGCGGCAGCCTTGTCCTTGGTGATCTAAACGGCAAGCTGAGATCGTATTCTGCTTTCCTGGGAAGGACCTGGTAAATGCGGGTGAATGACGCGTAACTCAGACGTAATCCATTTCGACGAAGGAGCACTGGCGAATGTGGGCCACGATAACTCTTGTTAACATTTCACTCATTGAGAAAGTCGCCGATGCTGGGCAAACTGGAAATTGTTCCTGGCCAGAAGTCGGCTTGGGGGAAGTTTGCCGCTGATTGAGGAGATTCCTACATCGAACGTGAGGTAACTGCCTCCAAAAAATCCACAAAAGATTGGTTGTTTCTTTCTTGTTCTCCGATGTTCACGCGTCTCATAGAGCTAGGCGCCTGCCGATCTCATAGTGCGGAAATTTTCGTGAGCGACGTGAGATATGCCCCAACCTCAGGCATTTGCTCAAAACATTGGATGTTGGCTCTATTCTCTAAGCACTAGCTCTAGAAAACGAGTCAAGCTTGTCGTCGAGACCCAGGAAACGACCCTGCGGGCAGCCTGGACAAGCTCAGCCTATTGGACATCAGCGGCCTGGTATGGCTTGAGCTGGGAAGCGATTTTCTGCTTGTCGCCGACCACAAGGATTTTCATCTGCTCGGGTACCAGATAGCGGTTCGCAATCATCGAAACCTGTTCCGGAGTTACTGCGTTTACTTTTTGGACGTATGTTTGCAGATACGCGTCGCCCAACCCCTGCAGCTCCACAAAGTTCAGCTGGTTGATGATTCCCTGCCGCGACGAGTTCCGCAGCACGAAAATCCCGCTCATGTATTCCTGAATCCCTCTCAGCTCGGCCTGGGACGGCGGCTCGTTTCTCAGCCGATTGATCTCATAAAAGATCTCCTTGAGTGCAGGACCAGTCACGTTGGTGGTAACGTCTGCTGTCTCTGCCCAATAGGCATCGTGGTAGTGAGTCAAGACGGTGCTGAAAGGCGAGTAGGTGTAGCCCTTGCTCTCCCGGATATTTGAAGTGATGCGCGAGCCAAACGAGCCGCCCAACAGAGTATTCATCACCAGAAGGGGAATATAGTCGGGATCGCTCGGATTGAGCACGGGCAGGCCGATATACACGGTACTCTGCACTGCGCCCGGCTTGTCGACGAGTTCAAACGCATGTCCGGGAACAGGCTTGGGAACATCGATGCGGGGGGTAGCATTTCGCGGCCAGTACCTGAAATCGTCGGTCACGGCTTTGCGCATGGATGCGGAATCAAACTTGCCAGATACATAGACGCGAGTGCGCGCCGCTCCAAAATTGCTTGAGTAATACCTGCGTACTTCATCAACGGAGTAGCCTTTCACCATAGCTTCAGTCGGGTACAGTCGGCCGTAGGGATGGTCGGGGTAAAGCAGCTTGCTGAAATGCTGCTGTGCCACATTGCCGGGCTGCGATAGCTCGATGCTCAGCTTGCGTACGGCGTCGTTCTTGAGTCTCGGAAGTTCGGACTCGGGCAGTAACGGGTTCTGAATAACATCGGCCAGGAGGGCCACCAATTTGGGGCCGAATTCGGAGAGCGCGTCGCTTTCAATCTGTGTCTGGTCCGGACCCACGCTTATGCTTACCGCCCCGCCCATGCCAGCAGCCTCCTCGGCCACCTGCTCCGCCGACCGTGTTTTCGTACCCTCCTTCATCAAGTCGGCAGTAATATTGGCTAGCCATATCTGGTTCTCTCCCTCGTCCAGAGCGCCAGTGCGCACGATCACATCGACTGTTACCTTGGGGACATCGCCGTACTCCACTAGCGTGACTTTCATACCGTTTGACAGCGTAAAGTCCTGATGGGAAGGGACGTTAAACGACTTCATGGGTCCGCCCGCAGGCGGCGCTTGCTTAGAGGGTGCTGCCAAAACGGGAATTGCGAGACTTAACGCGCCGATTGTGAAAAGGACCGTTCGCAGAAGTGTTTTCATATTGATTCACTGTCCTTGTTTTTTATCGTCCGTGGACGATTTGGTTTCAACCATCAGCACCGTACGATTGGTGGGACGCAGATACTCCTGGGCTGTCTTCCGGATTATCGCCGGTGTGATTTTGCGGAATTGTTCCTCGAGCGTGTTGATGCGTGCCGGATCGTCATCGAAGAGGGCGAAACTGGCCAGCAGGTCGGCACGCCCGAAGCCGAAAAAGTCCTCGACCTGGCCATACAGACTGGAACGCAGCTTGACCAGTGCACGGTCAACCGTGGCTTGATCAAGCAGCCTGCTGCGCACTGGCTCGATCACTGAATCGGCCGACTGGATGATTTTTTCCGGAGCCACGTTCTCGTCATGGAACAGATCCACGATCCAGAGCATCGGGCCGTCGTAGTTGTACATGTTCCCAAGCTGGTTTATTGAGCCCTCAACGTCCGCCGTGTAACCGCGCTTTTTCACGAGTTCCTGGCGGAGCAGACTATCGTCGCCTTGCACCAGGATCTGGTCTAGCAGCCCGATAGCGTAATACTCGGGGGTGTTGCGATCGGGCATGTGGTAGGCAAAGGCCAGCGCTGGACGCTTTGCCTGCGGGTCCACTTTCCTGACCTTCTTCTCTTCAGTCTGCCGGGGCTCACTAATGTCGGGCATGGGCGGAGGCTGAGTCGAAGAAATTGGGCCGAAATATTTCTGCACGAACTGCTTCGCCTGTTCCGGATCAAAATCTCCCACGATCGCTAGCGCCGCGTTGTCCGGAGCGTAATATTGCTTGAAAAAGCTCTCTACCTCCTGGAGGGTGGCGGCTTCAATGTCGTGCAGATCGCCATAAAAATTATGCGCGTTATACCAATTCACGTTGGCATACTGAGGCATGTCGAGCCAGGGGAAGCCGCCATACGGCGTATTCAGCACGTTGATCTTCACTTCGTTGGTCACAACGCCCTGCTGATTCACCAGGTTATCCTGGGTGACAGCGAGCCCATGCATGCGGTCCGCTTCGGCCCACAGAATCGTTTCCAGCTTGTTCGATGGCACAATCTCGTAATAATTCGTGAAATCGAAGCGAGTGGATCCATTCAGAACTCCTCCGTTCTGTTGCACCAGCTTGATGAACTCCATCTTGCCCAAATTCTCTGAGCCCTGGAACATCATGTGTTCGAACAGATGGGCAAAGCCGGTGCGGCTCTTGGGCTCGATGCGGAAGCCAATGTGGTAGTAGACACCCACGGTAACCGTGGGCGCCGTGTGGTCGGGAGAAAACACGACTCTCAGACCGTTGGGAAGCTTGTAATAGTCCACAGGAACGTGGAATGCGGGCACCCCTTTCTGCTGGGCATAATCAGAGTAGGCCGACATACCGAACAGCAGGGCGGTCAGCAACAAACCTCGGGTAAATGTCTTCATCTGCTTCACCCCATTTTCTTCTTTAGACGCCTGACATCAATAATTCGGCGTGACAAAACCTGAATAGCAGAGATTACTATCGTATGCCCATGCGAGGGCTTGCGCCACGCAAGGAGTGGGTAGGAACACACCGCGTCAAAATACTTCCACGAATGGCGTTTCGGCCGCCCCGGTTCGCCTGCAACGTGCGCGTCAACTGCCAGCATGCAGTTGCGCTGCGAGCGAGTCACGGGCTAACCATAACTTACGCCCGACGACGGATTCTCAAACGGACGTTGTCCCGAAGTCGGCTTGGAGGACTCGAAGCTCATTTATGGCTAACTTCCGGATTTGCCGACAAATCCGCCAGCCGCCGTCCCTCACCTGAGAGTTCGGGCTGTTCGGCCCAAACGTCCCGATGCAAACTATTATGAATATCGACAATCCGTAGCGACTTATGGTGAAGTTTTTCCCGCCGTCTGCACGCCTGAAATCACACCCTCGGCGAACCCTTTTGCCGTCTCCCCCGTACCTTGCACAATCACAAATTGCGTGTCCGGTAGTTCGGTCTTTTGCGCCTTCACCGTGCTTAAAGCATCATTGCCCGCTACAATCAACACCATGTGTGATGGCATCACTGGGTTCGTTGCCGCGAAGATCAAACTATCGCGTTCCGAAGCATAGGTCTTTCCGTTTACCTGGAAGGCAGCGCCGCTATAGTTCAGCCCAAGCTGCCCCGCCCACGCCGCCAGGGCTGAGTTCGTCTCCGGACGCCCCACGAACACCACATCGTGGGTCATCAGCAAATCGTTCGTGACCTCAAAGTCCTTATAGATCTGAATCCGGCTCTCGTAGTCATCCAGAAACATCGCCTGCAACTGCTCGGCCGCATAGCGGTTCGCGCCCGCATCGCGGAGCGTGCCGTATACAATCAGAGCGGTCTTCTCGCGGTTCCACATGTCGCTTGCCAGATACGCCGGTCCGTTCGGTGGATCTACAGCCTCTTCTTTTGCTCCCGCAAAATCGAGGAACGACTTTGCCGTCACCGTCTTGGTTGTGTTGGCATTAAAGTAGTCGTTCATCAACTTGAAGAACGCCTCATCACCCTTCTGCCGGCGCAGTGCATCCAGAAACAGCACGCCCTTGGATTGGTCTCGGACAAACTGGTTCGCCGGGTTGTTCGAATCCAGCTCCAGCCTGCGCCAAGTCGTGCGCTTGGCATCCAGGGCCTGCTCCGGATTCTTGGACGCCAACACTCGCCGGTACGAAGTTGCGCCCGCTACAAACCACACGTCCGCGTCGCTGGCCGGTAAGAGCCACCCCTTCCACACACGATCTTCATAATTCGCCTGTTCCCCGGCCGCCTTCGGCGGACTTGCCGGTGCCGAAGCTGCCGCCAGCCGCGTGGTTTCATTCCGCCGCAAGATCGCCTTCGTGCTGGGCGAAGGCTCCGCAGTGAACAGGTAATAGCCCGAAGGGTACAGTCCATCATCCTTCGAGAAGTCGCCCTTCCGCGGCACCCACTCGCGCTGGTTCGGCTTGCCGAACGCTGCCCACACCATCATGTGCGATGCCATCTCCGAGGTCACGACCTTCGCATCCATCGTGTAGGGACTCACCAGCGGCGGGGTCCGAAACGCCAGGAACGCGAACTGCTCGTCGATTTGTCCCATGTATTTGCCATACAGTGCCTGCCAAGCCCGGTCGCGCATGCGCGGAACATACGGGATATAGCCAGTCTTCTCCTTCGGGTCCGGATGATCTTCCAGGCGCACCGTCAGGTCTTTAGCGTTGTTGTCGCCCCAGTAAAAGCCAGGAGTGTTCCCGAACCACTCGTTCTTCGAACTGCGCCACAGTCGCGTATGATCGGTGCCGAGGTCCAGCATCGCGATTTCATTCGTCTTCGCATCACCGATCAGCCACTCATTGGTATAGAGGCCGTTATTGCGGGTACCTAAGTACTTGACCACGTCATCGATGTTTCCGCCGTACTGAATCGCCGTCCGCGCGCGAAAGGCAACGGGCGTCCCTTGCAGATTGAATGGAGTCTGCTCGATCGTGGTTTCTGTTAGCACGATTCCGGCATCGTTCTGATACCAGTCCGTGCCGCTCTCTATCCCGCCAGGATAGCTCTGCATCAGCACGCGATGTCCCTGCGTCGGCTTGATGTCGAGCATCACGTTGGTCTGTTCCGCCAGAGTCAGTGGCCACCACGTTACGTGTCCGATTACCATCCTACCGTCTTTGGTCGCCGGCCCCGTGGCCGCAAAAGCACTGCAGTGATTCAACACAGTGTCCTGCTTGCCGTTGGCATAGGGCGGCTTGTCCAGGTCTAGTCCCTCCAATCCCGTTGCAGTCGTCGCCACTGCGCTCGACAGTTCTCCCATCTCCACGGTGACATTCGCTACCACCACATCGATCAGATCGATTCGCCGGTCCTGCCACTTCGCTCCGGCATCTGACGCTCCTTCGGCAATGCCTCGCATCTCTTCCAGAATCTCTTGATCGAATCCGCGCAAAAACAGCGCATTCGCCGTCGTCCGGTAGTCCTTCCAATGATCCTTATCGCCCAGCAGGGCTGCGCAGCGCTCGAAATACTCTGGAATCTCCTTCGCCATCAAATAGCCATGCTGGTACCCGCGCTCATACGGCGCGCCTTCGATATGCAGATAAATCCACCCTGCCGCCGGATACCGGTACGCTGGCCCGAACGTCTTCACCGCATCTGCCACAGGCCAGCCATCCCCGTCAGGCAGCTCGTTAATTTGAATTCCCTCGAACCAGGCCTTGCCAGAAAACGCCCCTCCGTTCCCTGCGGTGAGCAGCACCGCATCGGTCGAGTGGCTGGCGACGAACTTCAACGTGACGTGCGTCCACGGTCGTGTTCCTGCCACCGACGCCGAGTGAATATCGAAGGGCATCGAAGCCATCGTCAGAGCTGCGCCCGAGGCAATCGGTGAGCGGTCCGTATCGCGCACCTCCAGGTTTTCCGTGCGGACCCAGCCCCAATAACTACGGTCACTCGATTCTTAATCAGGATTCGCCATTTGTGACTGTAATCACAGACGCTCGCCGCACCTCGGGTCGAAAATCCAAGAACAATTTGGCCCACCTTAAGAGGAGTTGATGAGCGGCACGTTCGGCTCGCACGCATGTCGAGGGTTGGCTCTGATCTGGTCTGCAACGACCATTATGTATTTGGTCGTTGTGTCCGTGGTCATCATTCGCAATGCGAGCTTTCGCCTGGACATTGGAGTGATCAAGATGACCGGAAGAGCTGCACTGTGGCCCATTCTGCTCCCAGCAGTGATTGGACTGGTCGGACTCATCTTAGTTCTATGGCATGTGAGATGGGGCGGATGGCTGCTCGGTGCATATTCGTTGTATTGGGCCGGTGTACTGGCTGCCGGATTGCCAGCAATCTGGAATGCGAAGACTTCCTTTTGCACTCGCACGATATGCATTACAACGCCTTGGATTGGCCGTCTGCTCCTATTCGCTCTCGCGGCATGTTTTTTCCTAGTGGCATTGCGGATTTACCTCAATGCTCGGCTGCGGCCCCGCGATTCGGCAGCTGCACTAAATGCTCATTCACAGGCTTGATCGTTCGATCACCCTTCCTCAGGGCACCAACTCTCAATCAGATGTCGCGTAAGCTTGAGGTGTGTCAACTCTTCTGTGTAAACGACCGGGGTTTGGTTTTTGGGATGGGTGCGCGAGG
>Ga0335081_10005998_pt1 | contig 19270 bp, 14 predicted proteins | sample Lox_Sample_35_FD_206713 | JGI IMG/M metagenome (GOLD analysis project Ga0335081, IMG submission 206713) | Soil microbial communities from Loxahatchee National Wildlife Refuge, Florida, United States - Lox_Sample_3.5 | ecosystem: Environmental > Terrestrial > Soil > Wetlands | place: USA... | reverse complement strand
GTGGCGATGGCGTTGAAGGCGTTGAACAGGAAGTGGGGCTGGAGCTGGCCGCGCAGGAACGAGAGCTGGGCCTTGGCCAGTTCCGACTGCAGCTGGGTGGCGCGCATCTCGAGCTCGTGGGCCTCATGGGTGCGCTGGCGGTACCGGACGGAGTAGTCGACGGCGAAGGACGAAGCGAAGATCACCCCGTAGGTCAGGAAGTCGATCGGGGCGAGGGTCAGCTGCGTGTGCAGATACACCGTCCAGTCCCACGGCAGATCCAGCGGATCCGGCAGCCAGATATTGGGCACCATGCGCAAGAGATAGCGCGCGTTCGCCACCACCAGGTAGATCGCGACGCTGCCCAGCAGCAGGCCGGGGAGGCTCCGGCTGAGCTGGCCCCGCGCCAGCGGGAAGCGCCGGATCAACAGGAGCGCGGCCGGGACCGCGACGATCCAGGTGTACCATTCGAAACCGTCCCAGAGGGTGATCACGTTCTGCACGTGCTCCCGCATCGCCAGCATGCGCAGCTCGCGCTGCCAGTAATAGCCGGCGTTCAGCAGCGTGATGATGACGAAGGCGACCGCGACCTGGATCTTGAGCACCGCATGCGGCTCCCCGACCAGCCAGGTCAGATAACGCGAGGTGATGCGGTGGCGCGGAGAGGTCATGCCGTCGGCAGCTTGTAGCAAATCCCTCGCCGCGGCCGCAAGCCCCGCGGGCCGGCGGGTTGGTCAGCCCCCTCCGGCCGGCGGGCCGGCGCGCAGCCGCTCGAGCCAGCGCCGGGCGTCGGCATCGTCCGGGTTGAGGCGCAGGACCGCCTCGAATTGCGCGAGCGCCTCGCGGGTGCGGCCGGGCAGGGTGGCCAGGGCGATGCCCAGCGCCAGGTGCGCGTTGGCGTTCGCCGGATCGATCCGCAGCGCCGCCTCGAACTCGGCCACCGCCTCCGGCAGGCGGCCGGGCACCGCCGCCAGGGCGTATCCCAGGTTGTAGCGCGCGTCCGCCGAGCCGGGATTGAGCCGCGCCGCCGCCGCAAAATGTTCGATCGCCTCCGGCATCCTCCCCGGTACCGCCGCCAGCGCGATGGCCAAGTTGCTGTGCGCCTCCGCCAGCCGGGGATCGAGGCGCAGCGCGGTCACATAGGCGGCCAGGGCGTCGGCCTGGCGCCCGGGCAGTGCCGCCAGCGCGCGGCCCAGGAAATTGTAGGCCGCGGCGTAGTCCGGCTTGAGCCTCACCGCCGTTTCCAGCTGGGCCACCGCCTCCGGCAGCCGGCCGGGAATCCGCAGGAGCGCGATGCCGAGATTGGCGTGCGGGTAGGGCAGATCCGGGGAGAGCCGCAGCGCGGTCTCGTATTCGACGATCGCCTCCGCTTCCCGGCCCGGGATCCGGGCGAGGGCGCTGCCCAGTTGGTTGTGCAGCTCCGCATCGCCGGGCTTGAGCCGGACCGCCGCCTCGAAGTGTTCGAGCGCCTCCGGCAGCCCGCCTGGCGACTCCGCGAGAATCAAGCCGAGATTCCCGTGCGCCAGCCACGAGGCGGGATTGCGCGCCAGCGTCGCGCGATAGAGCGTCGCGGCATCGCGATACATGCCGCATTGGCGCCACGTCAGCAGGCCCAGCACCGCCGGCACCACCCCGACCAGCATCGCGCCGCCCCGCTGCGTCCCGGCGGCGCGTCCCGCGAACATCCGCCGGCCGGCCGCCGACAAACCCACCGCCAGCGGCACGAGGATGCCGAGGCTCGCGAGATACTGGAAATGGTCCGCCACATAGGAGAAGAGGAACGGGTAGACGTTGAAAAAGCCCAGCGCCGGAAACAGCGTGCCGGCGAAAAACAGGAAGCCGGCGAGCGGCCCGCGGTGGCGGCGCGCCACCAGGGCCAGACCCGTGACCCCCACCAGAATCCCGAGCGGATACAGATACTGCCACCAGACGGCGGCGCTCACGCTCCACCGGGGGTAGAGGAAAATGAGGTCCGCCGGCCAGACCAGCTTGCCCAGATAAAACCAGATCACCCGGCCGGCGAGCAGGCCGCGCTCCAGAAACGTCAGGGCAAAGTCCGTCCCCGCCGGCCCCAGGCGCACCTGGACGGACACAAAGAATTTCTGCTCCACCCACGCCGTGAAGAGTCCCCCGCCGATCCCGAGCACAAACCACGGCAGGAGCGGGAGCACGTCCCGCCGCCACTCCAACCGCCCCCGCCGCCACCACAGCACCACCCACAGGGCCGCCGGCAGCGTGGCCGTCACCGTTTTGCTCAACAGAGCGAGGATAAAGAGACCCAGCGCCAGGACGTACTGCGCCTTCCGGCGGTCCCGGTCGAAATCGAGGTAAACCCAGGCGGCGGCGAGATAGAACACCGCCGAGAGCGTGTTCTTCTGCTCCGAGATCCACGCCACCGATTCGACGCCCACGGGGTGCAGCGCGAAGATCAGGCCGGCCAGCAAGCCCGCACGGCCGTCGACAAAGCGCCGTACCAGCGCGGCCGCCAGACAGGCGGCGGTGGCGTGCAGCAGCAGGTTGACCAGATGGTAGCCGACCGTTGCGTCGCCCCACAAGCGGTGCTCCACCCAAAAGGCGCTGTGCAGCAGCGGATAGTACTGCTGGCTCGCGCCCGGCTCGAACCAGATGCGCCTCAGCCCGTCGAGGGAGCGCAGCTCCGGCTTGGTGACGTGGGCGTCGTCATCCCACAGCATGCCGCCGCGGATGGCCGGCAGGTAGGCGAGCAGCGTGGCGCCAAAGATCAGCAAGCCCGTCCCGAGGCCCCGCCAGCCGCCGGGCCCGGATCGGACGCCGCCAGGAGCAGAGGGCGTGGCCACACGGGCAACGCTGCGCATCCGGTCCGGCCCCGCAACCGCGAAAGCGCGCCGCCGCCGGACGGCAGGGTCATTTCGACTGCGTCAGGTCGAGAGGAATCACCCGCACGCTTAGATTGACGCCGGAGATTTCCATCCAGAATCCGTGGAATGCCGCGGGGGTGATCCGCACCCTGGGCGAATGGAGCGTCGGCGCGTAATTGTAGGATTCGGTCCGATTCTGCTGCTTCCACCGCGTGCCGTTCTCCAGCGTGAAGACCGTTTGTCCGTGCCACCCATCGAAGTCTCCAACCAAGTGACTCTCCAGCGGCTCCTCCTTTTCCGGCTTGGCGTTGGCCCGGTCGAGGGTGAGCAGGGCCGTGAACCAGCGGGGTTGCTTCCTGGCCGGCGCTGCCGCCGGCTGGGGACCGGCTTCCGGGGCCTTCGCCGCGGCCGCCCCGGCTTGCGCCGCCGCCTGCGCCTCGGTAACCGCCAACTGCGCTTTCGCCTCGGCCTCCCGGGCCTTCGATTCGGCCGCGGCGATCTTCCGTTCCGCCTCCTGCCGGGAAGCCGCGGCCTGGGCTTCCGCCTGGTGCCGCGCGGCGGCGGCCTGGGCCTCCGCTTGCTGCCGCGCCGTGGCCAATTCCCCCGACTTGTACTGCTGCACCAGCGCCTCCAGTCGGGTCAATTCCTCCGGCGTCAGTTTCTGCAGGCCGGCGGCGGTGAAGGCGTCGGGCGGCAGCGACTTCAAAAAATCCCCGTCCGCCCTCGCCAGCGCGGCCAGCGCCAGCAGGCCGCCGATCAGAACGTACTTTTTCATCGGCCGAATTCTCGGCTCAACCGCGCGCGTCTGCAACGCCATTGCGCCCGCCACCACCCGCCGCCGGCGGCCGGCCGATGGCGCAAAAAAAACGGCAGCCCGCCCGGGCTGCCGTTGCTTGGTTGGGGCGCGGAATTTCGTCCGCGGGCCTAGAAGGCCTTCTTCAACTCCACGAACATGAACCGGCCGATGATGTCGTAGGTGCTCTCCACCGTGTTGTTCTCACCCGGGGGATTGCCGTCGACCGGCACGTACGGAGCCATCTTGTTGAAGAGGTTGTTGGCCCCGACGGTGACCGTGGTGTTGCGCATCCAGTGCTGGCCGAAGTTCGGGAGCGTGTACGTGATGCCGACGTCCGCGGTGAAGTACCGCGGGATGGTGTACGGATTCCCGTCAATCCGGTCGGAATTCGTGGTGCTCTGCCCGCCGAACATCGAGCCGGAGGCCGTCGTCGGCGGCACATAGTTCAGGAACAGCGAGGCCGCCCACGAGCCATAGGCGTAGTTGATGTACGGCTTGATGATGTAGCCGGGCAGCAGGCCGTTGGTGCCGCCCAAGCCGTTGGTGCCGTCCGTGAAGTTCCGCGCGTACTGGTAATACGGCGAACTCGGGTTCGGCCGGAACTTGTAGTTGAACAGCACGTTCGCCTGCGCCCCGACGTCGAAGCGGCCCAGGTTGGCCGTCTTGAAGTTGTAGTCGATGGCGATGTCCAATCCGTTCGTCCACTGGTCGCCCGACGGATTGTTGGTGACGTTGAGGAAGCCGAAGTTGGTCGAGGTGACCTGGTTCGGCGTGGTGGTCTTGAGGGTCGTGCCGTCGGCGAAGATGAAGCCCGGGGCATACGCCGAGCCGGAGCCCTTGGCGTTCAGGTCGGCGACGATCGAGGTGTAGTCGAGGCCGCCCACCTTGTCCTGCGTGATCTTGTAGTAGTCGACCGACACGGACAGGCCCTTGATATCCTTCGGCGAATATACGAAGCCGACGGTGTACGACTTCGAGTTGGACGGCGGCAGGTTCGGGTTGCTCAGCTGGTTGGTGCTGCCCTGGATTGTGACCAGGTCGCCGAGGGAACCGCCCGGCGAGGCGCTGCCGTTGCCCTCGAGGATCGAGAACGTGGGCGAGTTGCCGAGGGCCGGACCGAAGAGGTTCACGATTGACGGCGCGATGAAGCCCTTGGCATAGGTCGCCCGGAGGACAAAGCTGTCATCGACCGGATTCCACTTCAGGCCGATCTTGGGCGAATTCGCATGCCCGCCGGGTTCGATCTTCTCGTACCGGTCGGCCAGATTCAGGTTCACCGAGTAGAAGGCGGGAATGTTCTGCTTGGGCGAGGTCAGCGGCACGCCGACCTCAAGGAAGGCGCCCTTGCTGTCGCGCGAGCCGCCCGCGAAGGTGTTGGCCGGGTTGTAGCCCAGCGCCAGGCCGTTGGCGAAGAGCGCGTCCACCGAGGCGCTGACGTCCTCATGGCGCGCCTCGACGCCGAGCGCGAAGTCGACGTTGCCGGCCGGCAGCGTGAAGGGCGTGCCGCGCAGGATGGCCTGGATGTTGCGCAGGGAGGTGTCGCCACTGTTGAACAGGGTCGTTCCCAGCGCGGCCAGCGTGGCCGGATCGTTGAACCCGGGCAGGGCGAAATAATTGTAGACCGGCAGGTTGTTGCCCTGCGAGTCGGTCAACGTGGACAAGGGCTTGCCGGCCGCATTGTAGACGTACCCGCCCGAGGAGTTGAGCAGGGGAATCATGGCCGCGTTCATGTTGGCCCCGTTGACGCCGCCCAGGATGCGGGAGAGCAGGCTGGCGCGTGAGTAGTTGTAGTTGATCTCCCAGTTGTACTGGTCGTTGATCTGGCCCTTCAGGCCGCCGACGAACCGCCAGGTGTTGGTCTCGTTGATACTGGAGCGCTGACCCAGTTCAATCGTCCGCTGGCGGGCCGAGAGCGGTCCCGGAAAATCAACGTTGAACACGTTGTACGGGTTGTTGGCGGGGATGAAGAGCGTGTTGCCGCCCCCGGGACCGACGCCCGCGATGGGCGACGGCGCCAGCGCGCTGCCGCCGTTGGTCGTCTGGGAGAACAGGAAGTCGCCGAAGACCACCAGGTTCTTGCCGATGAGCTCACGATCGCCGTTCAGCACAAACTGGTTGCGCTTGGTGTTTTCGATCAACGGATTGCCAAACAGCGTGGTGTTCAGCGCCGTGGCGCTGCCGGCTGCCTGCCCGGCCGGCGTGGCGCTGACCGGGAGATAGACGCCCTTCCCCTGCAAGTAAGTCAGCGCGGCTGACCCCGTGTTGCCACCCGTGACGGACGTGTCATTGGGGCTGCTCTTGATGCCCGGGGAGGTGATCGCGGCATTGAAGCCCGTAGCCCCGGCGGCAATCAGCGTTGAACCCGCAAGCACGTCGCTGTTGACGCGACCCGGGTAAGTGCCGCTGAAGACGGCGCTGGTGGGATTGAAGCCCATCGCCGCTTCGTCAGTCGGCGTCAGCGTCGTCAGCGGACGCGACGTGGTGAGCAGGGGAATGTTCTCGAAGTGCTGCGCGCCCACCGTGAGCGAATAGCCGGATCCGGAGGCGCCGCCGAGGATGTAAAACTCCTTGGTCTTGTAGTCGCCGTTTCCGGTCGTGCCAAAGCGCGTGCCCGCCTCGAAGCCGTTATAGTCCTTCTTCAGGATGACGTTCACGACGCCGCCGATGGCATCCGTGCCATAAATGGTGGACGCGCCGTCCTTGAGGACTTCCACGCGGTCAATCATCGCCGTGGGAATGGTGTTGAGGTCGACCAGGGTTCCGGACTGGAAGGGCGAACCCGTCATGCGCTGGCCGTTGATCAGCACCAGGGTGGTGAGGTTTCGCAGGGCGACGTAGGACTCGCCGGCGGCGCCGTTGTTGGCCTCGGTGCCCTGGTTGCCGTTGCCGGCGAAGAAGGGGGTCAGCTGGCGCACCAGGCGCAACGCGTCGGTGGCGCCCGCCTGGCCAAGGTCGGCGCTTTCGACGGTCACCACCGGGCTGGCCGTCACGATCTGCGACTCGGGCAGATACGATCCGGTCACCACGTATTTCTGCATCTGGACCGTCTGGTTGTTTTGGTCAGAGGCCGCCGGGGCCGCGTTGTCTTGGGCGAACACGAACGATGGCAGGGCTGCGCCAAAAACAAACGCAAGCGCCGCCCGGAGCTTCCTTACGGAATTCAGGTTCATTGTGTGATCAGTTGTGCTTTGGTTGGTAAGAGGTTGTGGACTAAGCCCACCCAATAATCTCTTGGGGCCGAGAGTAAGCATGGCTTCTGCCAGTATGCAATAATTATGTTAAAAGGCGGCAATTAAATGGTAACAGGCTAGGAGCTTACGATGAACCGCTTCGCTCTTTCGCCATTCTGGGCGATGAACGGGCGAGCGGTCAATTGACCGCTCGCCTCCTCCGACGCGATCGGCTGGAATCGCGGCTGCGCTGCCGATGAAGGAACTGCTCGAAATCCTGGATCTCCTGCATGCCGACCCGGCCGCCGCCACCGCGCTCGCCACCCTGGTGCGGGTGGACGGATCCTCCTACCGGCGCCCGGGAGCGCGCCTGCTGCTGGCCGCGGATGGCCGTTGCGCCGGCTCGATCAGCGGGGGCTGCCTGGAGGACGATGTCGCGGCCCATGCCAGCGAGGTGCGCGCCGGCGGCGCGGCCCGGACCGTCACCTACGATACCACCACGGAGAACGATCAGGTGTGGGGCGTGGGACTCGGCTGCCACGGCGTCGTGCACGTGCTGGTGGAGCGCTTGTCCGGGCTGCCCGCCTGGGCGCGGGTCCTGCGCGAGAACCTGCGGCGGCGCGTGCCGACCGAATTGGCGGTGGTGTGGGGCGAGACCGCCGCCGCGCGCGGCACCTACCTGGCCGGCGACCTTCCCGGCCTGCCCGACGCCGCGATCTTCCGCCAGCTGGTGGCACCACCGCCCGCGCTGGTGATCTTCGGTACCGGCAACGACGCCCGGCCGCTGGTGCGCTTCGCCCGGGAACTCGGCTGGCACGTGACCGTGGTGGATCCCCGCCCCGCCATGGCCACCGTCACCCGATTTCCGGAGGCCGACTCAGTGGTGGTCGCACGTCCGGAAGAAGCCGCCGCCCGCGTCGCGCCCGCCCCGGACGCCCTGGTCGTGATCATGACCCACCACTATGCGCACGACCTGCCTCTCCTGCGGCACCTCCTTGCCCGCCCCCTCGCCTATCTGGGCCTCCTGGGTCCCCGGGCCCGGGCCGAGCGGATCCTCCGGGAACTGGACGCGGGCGGCCTGCCGGTCACCGCGGAAATGCGCGCGCGTCTCCACGCCCCGGTGGGTCTCGACCTTGGCGCCGAGACAGCCGAGGCGGTGGCACTCTCGATCCTGGCCGAGATGCAGGCGGTGCTGGCCGGACGCGATGCCCGGCCGCTCCAGCAGCGGACCGCGCCGATCCATGGCTGACCCGCTTCGATTCGGCGCGGTGATTCTCGCCGCCGGCGCGTCGACCCGCATGGGCACGCCCAAACAGCTGCTGCCCATCGGCGGCACCTCGCTGCTCCGCCGCGTGGTCGACGCCGTCCTGGCCTCACCCGCGTGGCCGGTGGTGATCGTGCTCGGTGCCCACGCGGAGCTCATCCGGCCGCAGGTGGTGCGCCTGCCCGTGCTGCTCGTCGACAACGCAAGCTGGGAGGAGGGCCTCACGTCGTCCATCCGTGCGGGGATCGGCGTGCTCGAATCATTTTCGCTCGCCCTCGATGCGGCGCTGCTGGTGCTCGGCGACCAGCCCGGGCTGTCACCCGGGGCCCTCCGTCGCTTGGTGGCGACCCATGGCCAGTCCGGAGAATCGATCGTGGCGGCCCACTACGGGGGCCATCCCGGTCCGCCCGCGCTGTTCGCCCGGAGCCATTTTCCTGAACTCCTGGAACTGCGCGGCCTGGGCGGCGCCCGCCCGCTCCTGGCGCGGCACGCAGACAGAGTCGCCACCGTCGACCTGCCGGAACTCGCCGTCGATCTCGACACCCCGGAGGACTATCGCACATTCCTCGCCCGCCACCCCGCCCCAACCGGAATCCAGCCATGAGCCTATCACCCCGCCCGCCCCTCATCCTCGCCGGCCTGCTGCTGTTTCTGTCCCCGGCCGTCAGCCGCGCCCAGACCCCGCCCGCCCCGGCGGGCAAGGAGGCGCTCAAGGCCGAACTCGCCCGGATGGAGGACGCCTTCTGCGCCATGGCCAGGGACCAGGGCATCCTCGCCGCATTCGAGCATTTCGCCGCCCCTGACGTCGCCTTCATCGACACCGATCCCCTGCACCTCCGCGGCCTCGCCGCCGTGCGCGCGCGGATCGGGCCCGACCGGCCCGGCACCAGCCTCACCTGGTCGGCGCTGTTCACCGACGTGTCGGATGACGGCACGCTCGGCTACAACTGGGGACGCTACGAGGCCCGCTTTCCCGGCTCCGATGGCCGGGAGGTCGTCCGCACCGGCTTTTTCCTCACCATCTGGAAACGCCAGCCCGACGGCTCGTGGCGCTACGTCATGGACAACGGTGCGCCCGACAAACCGCCGGCGGCCCCCGCCGCCGCTCCGGCGGCGCCAGCCGCCCCGCCGAAGCCGGGACCCTGAACCCCGCCCGCGCGGTCAGGGAAGCTTCGCCTCGGCGACCTTCTTCGCCTGCGCCGCCCGGTAGTCGTCGAGCGCCCGGCTGATCTGCGCATCGGCCAGCGCGAGAATCGCGGCGGCGAAGAGGGCGGCGTTGACCGCGCCCGGCCTGCCGATCGCAAACGTGGCCACCGGCACTCCGCCCGGCATCTGCGCCATCGACAGCAGCGAGTCGAGGCCCTTGAGCGAGGCCGACTCCATGGGGACGCCGAGCACCGGCAGCGGAGTGAGCGCCGCCGCCACCCCCGCGAGGTGCGCCGCCCCGCCCGCCCCGGCGATGACGATCTTCAGCCCGCGCGTCCGCGCCGTCGTCCCCCACTCATACATCAGCTGCGGGGTGCGGTGGGCGCTGATGACGCGCTTTTCGTAGGGAATCCCGAGCGCGTCCAGCGTCTGCGCCGTGTGCTGCATCGTCTCCCAGTCTGACGTGCTGCCCATGATGATGCCGACCAGTGCGTTTGCCATAGGCCCAACGCAGTAGGCGAAAGGCGCCGGCCTCGGCAAACGAAAAGGCAGGGCATTTGCCCTGCCTTGCGCTGCACCGCGGCCGGCCGGTCCGGCTCAGATCAGCGACACGCCCTTGGGCACCCGCACCACGGTCGTGCCCGCGATCTTGTCATGCCACGACTGCTTCCCGTCGTCGAAGACCACCCAGAGGAACCCGAGGCCGATCACCACGAGCGAGATGAGGCAGCCGAGCGCCCGCACGATCGCCGCCGTCCAGTCCAGCGGGCGGTCGTCGAGGCGCACCACCTTGAGGTGGAAGATGCTGCCGCCGACCGTGGTGCCCCGCAGCTTCCACAGGACCGCCGCGTAGGCCGCGGCCAGGAGCCCGAACAGGCCGCAGTTGACATGCAACCACGGTACCAGCCGGGTGACGATGAGGACCAAAATCAAATCAATGGCCATCGCGAGCAGCCGGATCCAGAACCCGGCGCGCGGCAGGGTCACGGCCGAGATGATCGGCGGCAAGGGCGCCACCGGGACGGGGGTAACGGCGCCGGGTGCCACCGTGCCAGCGGCCGGCTCGGCTCCGGCGGCGGCAAAGGCCATGCCGGCGACCGGGGCGGCGGGGGCTGGAGCCGCCGGCATCGCGGCGGCGGGCGCCGCCGCCGCGGACTTGGCTCCGTTTTTGCGCATGTTCAGGACGAGCGCATAAACCACCATGCCCAGGCCCAGCACCCCGATCAGGGCATGGACGATGAAGGCGAGAATCGGGACCAGGTAGAGCAGCATCACCACCACACCGCCGATGATCACCGTCACCGCGGCATGCCCGTAATTCCCCTGGCCGAACAGCCCCGTGAAGCGCCGTCCGAACCACGCGAGCATCGCCACGCGCCCGAACAGCTTCGCCACGACCAGCCCGATGCCAAGGAAGGGGATGACCACCACGCCAATCCCGGTGATGGCAAGCAGCACAATGACCAGCGGGATCGCCAGCATCGTGAGCAGGGTCGCCAGAATCGTGAATCCCGGCCGTTGCTCCAGGGTCTCGGCGCATTTCTCGACGCCCCGCGGGAAGATCAGCGCGACCAGGGTGTAAAGCAGAAGGAACGCCGCGGCCACGAGCCACGCCCACCCCGCGCCGCTGGCAAACGACAGCAACCGGCCCTTGAGCAGAGCCGACTTCACCCAGGCATACAACCAGCCGAAGCCCGGGAAATGCCCGCCGATCGAGACCGTCTGCACGCTGCCATGGACCGCCGCCGGATCAATGGTCGGCGTGCCGCCGATCACGACCACCTGGCCCTTGACCACGGCCTTCGGGCCGAGATCGACGTTGCCCAGGACGGCAACCACATCGCCGTGTACCGTGCCGTTGACACGCGTGTCGCCCAGCACCGCCACCGCGGCGTCGCCCACCGAGCCGTTGACGGTCGTGGTGCCCAGCACCGAGACGGCCGCGTCGCCGACCGTGCCGTTGACGGTGGTGCTCCCCAGCACCGAGACGGCCGCGTCGTTGGCGTCGCCGTCCACCGTCGTGTTGCCCGCGATCGACACCGCGGCGTCGTTGAGCTGCTCGCCCGCGGCCACGTGGGTGTTGTAGCCGATCGAAACCTTGGCGTTGTCGCCCGATGACATCCTGGCGTGGTGCCGGGGTGCCGTGTGCATCGCCTTGGGCGTCTCGGCCGCAGGAGCCGCGGCCGGGGCCTCGGTGTCGAGGCGCCGCATTTCCGCCGCGGGCGGCTGCGCGGCCGCCGGGGCCGGAGCGGGTTCCGGCGCGGGCTGCGCCGCCGGGGCCGGCTGGGCCGGCGCGGGGGTGGCGGGGGCCGGAGCGGGCGGCGGTGTGTCCTCGCTCCGCAGGGCGACCGCGCCCAGCAGCGCGACCGCGGCCACGGCGCTCAGGTATTTGATCAGGGGATGTGTCTTCATGGGTTGAAGCGGGTTGGAGGTGAAAATTGCCGGCGGTCAGCGATGGGACCAGAAGGTGCGGTAGGCGGCGGCGCCCAGCCCGAAGAGCATGGCGTAGAGCCCCGCCACGAAGGCCGCGGCCCCGTAGAGCCACCACGCCGGGATCTGGCGCACCAGCAGATCAACCAAGTCGGCCAGCCAGTGCCCCGCGGCCACGAGGCTGTCCACGAGCGCCAGCGCCGGCCCAAAGGTGTGCTGGACCTGCGCGGAATCGAGGCCCGCCTGCACCGGAAGGCCCGCAAACATCAGGACGGCCGCGGCGCCGACGCAGACCGCGACGAAGAGGACGCGCACGCTTTGCGGCCAATGGTTCCAGGAGCGGTGCCACCAGGGAATGACGGCCTGCCGCTCGAGGGCGGCCAGCACCCGCGTTTCCAGGGAGGCGGGGGCGCGGCGGTCCGGCAACGAGCGCAGCGCCGTGTGCACCAGCTGTTCGAGTTGTTCGGGGGTCAGGCGTTCCATGGCGAAAGGCTTTCGGTTTCGGAGGGGTTCAGGATTCGAATTTTTCGTGGCTCGCGCCGCTGCGCAACAGCACCCTGGCCAGGGCCTCGCGCCCGCGCATGATGTCCGTCTTCACCTTGCTCAGCGACACGCCGAGCCGCGCGGCAATCGTCTCGTACGGCAGGTCCTCGAAATGATACAGCACCAGCGGCACGCGCTGATGCTCGGGCAGCTTCTCCAGCGCCCGCTCCACCCACGCGCGCCGGTCGGCCTGATTGAGCGTGTCGAGGAAGTTGTCCGGCGCCGCGAACTCGACCGGCGCCGCCTCGCGGTCGTCCTCGTCGCCGGGGCGCGTGATCTCGGAGAAGAAGCGCCAGCGCTTCCGGTAGCGCTGGAGATGGTTGATGCTCAGGTTGGTCGTGACGGTCTTGAGCCAGCCGCCGGCCGTGACGCTCTCGCGCAGGTTGTCCCAGTGCTCGTACGCCTTGAGGAACACCTCCTGGGAGATGTCTTCGGCCTGCGTCTCGTTGCCGAGGAGACGCACCGCCGTGGTGTAAACCATGTCCTGATAGTTTCGCATGAACGTGGTGAAATCGACCGGGGCCGTCATCCCACTTTGAGAGGCTGGCACAGTTGACTCATCGTTCATGCGGAGAACACGTTCCGACTCGGCAAAGTCGCAGGAAGCTCGGCGCCCCACCCCGCCGGGGGACCGGTGGAGGCCGCCCTTCACCCCTGTCAGAGAACCGCGCTTCTGCCAAGGGTTAACCCGCCGGAAATCAACGAGCTGCCGGCCTTGCCCGCGCCGGCCCGGCCGTCATAATGGCGGCCAAACAACGGTTCCGCGTCCCCTCCCCGGGGACCACCCAACATGGCAACTTCAAATGGCTCGCCTCCCTCCACCCTCCCCGAAACTGGATTCCTGCCCGTAGACCCGGCGCTGGAAGCCGCCGTGCGCGCCAAGGGCGAAAAGCTCTTCGCGCTGATGGCCGCGCATCCCGCCCCCGGCATCTTCTCCAAGAAGGGCGCCTACGCGCGCCTGATGGAATGGGCGATGCGGGACCCGGCCTTCAAGACCCAGCTCTTCCGCTTCGTGGACGTGCTGCCGGCGCTGGATTCCTCCGGCGAGATCGTCCGGCACCTGCAGGAGTACCTCGGCGACCAGGCTGTCGCGCTCAATCCCGCGCTGAAGACGGGGCTGGCCGCCGCCTCGCTCGCCCCGGCGCTCGTCGCCGGCCCCGTCAAGGCGCAGGTCCTGGACATGGCGAAGCAGTTCGTCGCCGGCGCCGGCCCCGACGACCTGGTCAAGCAGCTCCACCTCAACACCAAGGCCGGCCGCGCCACCACCATCGACCTGCTGGGCGAAACGGTGGTCAGCGAGGCCGAGGCCGACGAGTTCCTCCGCCGCAATCTCGAGGTGCTCGACACGGTCGCCACCGCGCTGCGCGCGTCGCCCGAGCCCGGCGCCAGCGACGTCGGCCCCGCCGGCCCGCTGCCGCGGCTCAACCTGTCGGTCAAGATCTCCGCGCTCACGCCCGACGTGCACCCGGCCGATCCGGAGAACAGCATCCTCGCGCTCAAGCAGCGCCTGCGGCCGATCCTGCGCCGCGCCATCGAGGTCGGCGCGTTCATCAACTTCGACATGGAGAGCTACAAGCTGAAGGACCTCACGCTCGCGCTCTTCCGGTCGATTCTCGAGGAGGACGAGTTCCGCGCCGGCCCGGCGATCGGCATCGCCCTCCAGGCCTACCTGCGCGACTGCGAGCGGGACCTGCGCGCGCTCATCGCCTGGGCGCGGGAGCGCCGCCGTCCGCTCACCGTGCGCCTCGTGAAGGGCGCCTACTGGGATTCCGAGACCATTCTCGCGCGCCAGCGCGGCTGGCCCGTGCCGGTGTGGTCGCGGAAGCCCGAAAGCGACGCCAACTTCGAGAAGCTCACCGTGCTCCTGCTCGACAACGCCGACATCGTCACGCCGGCCTTCGCCTCCCACAACGTCCGCTCCTGCGCCCACGCCATCGTCCAGGCCGAGCGCCGCGGGATCGACCCGCGCGCCTACGAGTTCCAGGCGCTCTACGGCATGGCGGACGAGCTCAAGGCCGCGCTGCTCCAGGGCGGCCACCGCGTGCGCGAGTATTGCGCCGTCGGCCAGCTGCTGCCCGGCATGGCCTATTTCGTCCGCCGCCTGCTCGAGAACACCTCCAACGAGGGCTTCCTGCGCCAGAAGAACACCGGCGAGGCGACCACCGAGCAGTTGCTGCAGAACCCGGTGGAGTTGCTCGCAACCGGGAAGCGGGCCGCCGACGCCGGCCAGGCCGCCCCCGCGGCGTTTCGCAACGCCGCCAACACCGACTACACCCTCGCCGCCGCGCGGGAACAACAGCGCGCGGCCCTCGAGGCCCTGGGCGCCCGCCTCGGCCGCAAACATCCGCTGATCATCGGCGGCCGGAAGATCGCCGACCGCGAGTACGTGCCCTCGGTCAACCCGGCCCGGCCCGCGCAGATCGTCGGCCATTGGGCCAAGGCGACCGTCGCCGATGCCGAGGCGGCCGTGGCCGCCGCGCGGGCGGCGTTCCCGGCGTGGCGGGCGACGCCCGCCGCGGCCCGCGCCACGATCCTCGAGCGCGCCGCCGACCTGCTCGAGACGCGCCGCATGGAGGTCAACGCCCTGATCATCCTCGAGGCCGGCAAGCCGTGGATGGAGGCCGACGCCGACACCTCCGAGGCGATCGACTTCTGCCGCTTCTACGCCGCCGAAATGCGCCGGCTGGGATCGCCGGAGATCACCCAGCGCACGCCCGGGGAGTATTGCACGCAGCTCTGGACCCCCCGCGGCGTGGCGGTCGCCATCGCGCCGTGGAACTTCCCGCTCGCGATCCTCACCGGGCTGACCGTGGCCCCGCTGGTCGCGGGCAACGCGGTGATCATGAAGCCGGCCAGGCAGACCTCGGTCATCGGCGCATTCCTGGCCGACGTGCTGTTCGAGGCCGGCGTGCCGCCGGGGGCGCTCAACTACCTGCCCTGCTTCGGCGGCGAGATCGGCAACCACCTCGTCGCCCATCCGCAGGTCGACGCCATCGCCTTCACCGGCTCGCGGGCCGTCGGCTGCCGGATCTGGGAGCTCGCCGGGCGCACGCCGCCCGGCCAGGCCAACCTCAAGAAGGTCGTCTGCGAGATGGGCGGCAAGAACGCGCTCATCATCGACAACGACGCCGACCTCGACGAGGCGATCCCCGCCGCCCTTTACAGCGCCTTCGGCTACAGCGGCCAGAAATGCTCGGCCCTGTCGCGGCTGGTCGTCCTCGCCGGCGGGTACGACCGGTTCCTCGAGCGCTTCCTCTCCGCGTGCCCCAGCGTGCCCGTGGGCGACCCGGCCCTGGCCGGCACGATCGTCGGACCGGTGATCGACGGCGACGCACAGAAAAAAATCCTCGGTTACATCGAGCAGGGCAAAAAGGAGGCACGGCTCGCCTGGCAGGCGAAACTGCCGCCCGAACTGGCGGCCGGCGGCGGCTATTTCGTGCCGCCCACGGTGTTCGCCGACGTCCGGCCCGAACACGTCATCGCCCGCGAGGAGATCTTCGGCCCCGTGCTTGCGGTGATGAAGGCCCGCGATCTCGACGAGGCCTTCGCCCTCGCCAACGGCGCGGACTACGCGCTCACCGGCGGCCTGTTCTCCCGCAGCCCGAGCGCGCTCGAGCGCGCCCAGCGCGACTTCCTGGTCGGCAACCTGTATCTCAATCGCGGCATCACCGGCGCGGTCGTCGAGCGGCATCCGTTCGGCGGCTTCAAGATGTCCGGCGGCGGCACCAAGGCCGGCGGCCGCGAGTACCTGCAGAACTTCATGTTCCCCCGGGCGATCGCCGAGAACACGCTACGGAGAGGTTTCACGCCGCCGGAGGAATAACGTTTCGCCCAGACCCGCCGCAACTTCCCGCCCGGCGGCGGGTCTTCAGGGCGATGCCGATTCTGGACTGGAGCCTGACCGTCCTGCTGCTGGCCGGCGGGCTGGTGGGCGCGGTGATTCCGCTGCTGCCGGGCACGACGCTGATCCTCGCCGGCGTGGTGCTGCACAAGCTGCTGGCGCCGGCCTCGCTTTCGTGGTTGGTGGTCGGCTGGGTTGCGCTGCTTTGGCTGCTGTCCCTCGTCCTTGAGGTCACCGGTGTCATGCTGGGCACGCGTCTGGGCGGCGGCTCCAAGTGGGGCATGCTCGGCGCCGGGGGCGGCGCGCTCGCCGGGGCGATGGTTTCCCTGCCCGCGCTCCTGCTTGGCACCATGCTCGGCGCGATCCTCGCCGAGCGGGTGGCCCGCAAACGCAACCTCCGCGAGCTCCTGCTCGCCGGCATGGGCGCGGGCCTGGGCTTTGCCTTCAGCTACCTCAGCCGCCTCGCGTGCGCGCTGACGATGATCGGGGTCTTCATCCTCGCCGCGCTCCGCGCCTGAGCCGTCCGGCTCACAGGCGGCAGATCAGCAGCTCGCGCTCGTAGACGATCTCCTTCGGCAGGTGGTTGTGGAGGTCGAGGAACAGCTCCTCGTGTTCAATCACCTCGCGCCGCCAGGCCCCGCGGTCGACGTTCATGATCTCGTCCCACCGGGCGCGCGGAAAATCGAGCCCGCCCCACTCGATGTCTTCGTAGCGCGGCACCCACCCGATCGGCGTCTCCTTGCCCAGGGCCCGGCCGCGCGCGCGGTCGACGATCCATTTCAGGATGCGCATGTTCTCGCCGAAGCCGGGCCAGAGGAACTTCCCGTCCTTGTCCTTGCGGAACCAGTTCACGTGGAAGATGCGCGGCGTCTCGGTCAGCTGGCGCTGCATGGAAATCCAGTGCCGGAAGTAGTCGCCCATGTGGTAGCCGCAGAACGGGAGCATCGCCATCGGGTCGCGGCGCACCTGGCCGACCGCGCCCGCCGCCGCCGCCGTCGTCTCCGAGCCCATGGTGGCGCCGACGTAGACGCCGCTCGACCAGTTGAAGGCCTGGTAGACGAGCGGGATCGTGCTCTGGCGCCGGCCGCCGAAGATGATCGCGCTGATCGGCACGCCCTCGGGCTTCTCCCAGTCGGGATCGACGCTCGGGCACTGCCGTGTCGGCGCGGTGAAGCGCGCGTTGGGGTGCGCGGCCTTGCGACCGCAATCCGGCGTCCACTCCCTGCCCTGCCAGTCGACCGCCCGCGCCGGCGGCGTGTCGGTCATGCCCTCCCACCACGGACCGCCGTCCGGGGTGAGGGCGACGTTGGTGAAGATGCTGTTCTTCGCCAGCGTCGCCATGGCGTTGGGATTCGTCCGTTCGCCGGTGCCCGGGGCCACGCCGAAGAATCCGGACTCGGGATTGATCGCGTGCAGGCGCCCGTCCGCGCCCGGCCGGATCCAGGCGATGTCGTCGCCCACCGTCCACACCCGCCAGCCCTTGAAGGCCTTTGGCGGGATGAGCATCGCGAAATTGGTCTTCCCGCAGGCGCTGGGAAACGCGGCGGCGACGTAGGTCTTCGCGCCCTCCGGATTCTCGACCCCCAGGATCAGCATGTGCTCCGCCATCCAGCCCTCGTCGCGGGCGATGTTGGAGGCGATGCGCAGCGCGAAGCACTTCTTGCCCAGCAGCGCGTTGCCGCCGTAACCCGAGCCGTAGGACCAGATCTCGCGGGTTTCCGGGAAATGGACGATGTACTTCTGCTCCTTGTTGCAGGGCCACGGCACGTCCGTCTGCCCTTTTTTCAGCGGCGCGCCCACCGAGTGCATGCATGGCACGACCCGCCGGCCGCCCTCGTCGATCAGCCGGAAAACCGGCCGGCCGATGCGCGTCATGATGCGCATGTTCGCCACGACGTAGCCGGAATCGGTGAGCTCGACGCCGATCCGCGACAGCGGCGAGTCCAGCGGCCCCATGCAGTAGGCCAGCACGTACATGGTGCGGCCCTTCATGCAGCCGTGGAAGAGGCCGCGCAGGGTCTTCTTCATCGCGAAGGGCTCGACCCAGTTGTTCGTCGGGCCGGCGGCGTCCCGGGACAGGCTGCAGATGAAGGTGCGGTCCTCGACGCGCGCCACGTCGCCCGGATCGGAGCGGACGAGGTAGCAGCCGGGCCAGCGCTTCTCATTCAGCCGGATGAACGTGCCGCCGGCCACGAGCTGCGCGCAAAGTCGGTCGTACTCCGCCTGCGAGCCGTCCACCCAGTGCACGGCGTCGGGCTGGCAGAGCGCCACCATCTTGCGCACCCACTTGAGGAGGTGGGGATTCGTGCTCAGCGGTGCCGCCGGGTTCCGCTTCTTCATGGCCGGCGCGACGGTAAAAAGCGAATTGCGGGTGGCAAACCGGAAAACCCGCGGGCAATATGGAGTAGCATGGTTATCGGGCCCATTAGCTGAATTAAGCTCCGGGCGCCAGCCCGCCGTCACCGCACCCTGCGATTGGTTCCCCCACCCCTTCCCTCCATGAACAAACTCTGCACCTTCGGCGGCGCGACGATCGGCAGCTATGTCGGCTGGTTCCTCGGCATGCGCTTCGGCTACTTCGCCGCCTTTGTGGTGAGCGGCGTGGCGTCGCTGGTCGGCGTCTATGCCGGCTGGAAGCTGGCGCAGCGCCTCCGCTGAGCGTTCCGGGTCACGCCGGCGGGTCGGCCGGCTCGACGTGGACCGCCACATCGGTCACCGCGAGCGGCGAACGCAACAGGGCGAACTTCACCGCCCGCGCGATCTCGTGACCCTCGCGCACCGAGAGCTCGCCGTCCACGTGCACATGAATGTCGACCAGGTAGCTCAGCCCGCTTTTGAGCACGCGGCACTTCTCGACGCGCCGCACCCCGGCCACGCCCCCGGCCACGGCCCGCACGTCATTCTCGACGTCGCGCCAGGCGGCGGTGTCCATCACCTCGAGCAGCGCCGCGCGGGCGATACCGAAGCCGTTGTAGGCGATGACCACGCAGGCGGCGAGCGCCGCCCAGGCATCCGCGGTCTCGTAGCCGCGCCCGCCGATCAAGGCGATGCTGATGCCGACGAAGGCGGCGGCGGACGTCAGCGCGTCGGCGCGGTGGTGCCAGGCCTCGGCCTGGAGCGCCGCGCTGGCCACGGCCCGGCCGGCCGCCTGGATCCGCCGCGAGAAGAAGATCTTGATCGCCACCACCCCGACCAGCACCGCCAGCGTGGCCCAGTGCGGCGCGGCGTGCGGATGCAGGATGCCCCGCACGCTGTGCAGGCCGA
>Ga0335081_10005997_pt1 | contig 19271 bp, 17 predicted proteins | sample Lox_Sample_35_FD_206713 | JGI IMG/M metagenome (GOLD analysis project Ga0335081, IMG submission 206713) | Soil microbial communities from Loxahatchee National Wildlife Refuge, Florida, United States - Lox_Sample_3.5 | ecosystem: Environmental > Terrestrial > Soil > Wetlands | place: USA... | reverse complement strand
GTTACCCGCGCGCCGAACTTTTGAAAGCTAGGCCAAGCCGGTCGCGCCCGTCAAGAGCTAGTATGAAAAGGTAAAGGAACACACCACATATGGGGATTGCGGGGAAGAATCGGGAGGGGATGCGCAAGTATCGGAGATTCGTGGGGAATCCGAAAGAGACGAACGACGGGCAGGGCGATTTGGATGTGCGCAACGCGCCTTCCGGCGCAATTTTCGGCGCTGCAGGCGGCGCTTCCGTCCGGTCTTTTGGCCGGCTTGGTAAGCGTGGAACAAACGACCGCGTCACCGATCCGTCATGCGATGTCGCGCAACCACGGGGCTTTCCTGGTGATTCTGAGTGAAACGGCTCGGCAAAACCGGCATTTTTCTCACCCATCGCGGCTAAGTTATTGAGCTACCAAGGAGACTCAGGCGTGCGCCGATACCGCCGTTCGACTCGTGCGGTTCCCATTGAATAAGTCGCCCGGGCGCCGCCGGTAACGCGGCACCGGGGCGGGGACTTCGAGATTAACCTTAAAGAAGTCTTACTTTCCGCTTCGCCTTAGCGTTCCTTGACGGCTCACAAGAGGGGCGCCGATAACCTTTTGTTAATGGTTGGGTGTGGGTTCCAGCGTCTGTTTCGCGCGGGGCGTATCGTTGCGTTTGCCGCCCTGGTGGTCGGCTGTTCTCAAGTCATCCACAACGATCCGATCAACCTGCCGCTCTCCGGCGACCCGCAGCAGGTCGCCGCCGAGCTCAACACCGACACGCGGCCGACCCTCGACGACACCATCGTCGCGGTCACGTTCTCGGGCGGCGGCACGCGGGCGGCGGCGTTCTCCTACGGCGTGCTGCAAGGCTTCGACGACACCCGTGCCACCATCGACGGCCACTCGCAGTCGCTGCTCGACCAGCTCGACTTCGTCTCCGGCGTATCGGGCGGCTCGGTGCTGGCGGCGTACTACGGGCTGAAGAAGCGCGCCGCGCTGGCCGACTTCAAGGAGCGCTTCCTGCTCGCCAACGGCGAGGAGTCGCTGCAGACCAGCTTGAGCTTCCTCAACCTCGCCAAGGGGCTGAGCGGCGGCATCAACGACACCACCGCGTTTCCGCGCTGGCTCGACGCCCATCTGTTCTACGGCGCGACCTTCAAGGATTTGAACACCGGCGGGCGGCCGTTGGTCTGGATCAACGCCGCCGACATCTACAATCGGACCGCCTTCATCTTCGCCGACGTCACGTTCCGCGCGCTGTGCAGCAATCTCGCCGACTATCCGGTGTCGCTTGCGGTGGCGGCGTCGGCCGCGGTGCCGGTGGTGTTCGCGCCGATCGTCATCCAGAATTTCCCCGGCGGTTGCCCGGCCGCCTTGCCGCCCTGGGTCGAACGGGCGCGCCACGACGATACGGCGGCGCCCTTGATCCGCTCCTATGCCGACGCGCTCGAACGCTATCGCCAGGGCGAGCTGAAATACGTCAAGCTGCTCGACGGCGGCATCGTCGACAATTACGGCCTTGCCGGCTTCACCATTTCGCTCCTTGCCACCAATGCGCCGTACGGCCCGCTGTCGCCGCGCGAGGCGGTGAAGCTGCGGCGGCTGCTGTTCATGGTGGTCGATGCCGGCCGCGGCCCGTCCGGCGCCTGGGCGCAGACGGTGGCCGGGCCGTCCGGCGTCGATCTCATCAACGCCGCGTCCGACACCGCGACCAATTCCGGCGCCATCGGCAGCTACACCAGCTTCGACGGCATCATGGGCGACTGGCGCGAGCGGCTGGTGAACTGGCGCTGCCATCTTTCCGAAGCCGAGCGCAGCCGGCTCGGCGCGCCGCCGGGATGGAATTGCAAGGATGTGAGGTTCTTCGTCGGCCGCGTCTCGTTCGATCAGCTCGGGCCCGATCGCGCCGCCGCGCTCAATGCGGTGGAGACGCGGCTGCGGCTGCCGCCGCAACAGGTCGACATGCTGATCGACGCCGGGCGCGATGCGCTCACGGGGAACGCGGTGTTCCGCGCCTTCCTCGGCCAGACGCCGCAGCCGTCGCATCCGCCGCTGCGCCGCAAGCCGGCCGGCACGCCGGCCGCCGCCGCGCCGCCGGCAGCTCCTCCCGCGCAGCAGGCCGAAGCGCAGTAACGTCCGCGGCCTCCTTGATCGCGCCGCCTTTTCGGCGTTGAATTTTGCGTCCGCACCGGCGGCCACAAGTCCGGGCGGATCGCGGGAGGAACATCATGCACGACATCGAACGGCGCGCCTTCATCAAAGGTGCGGCTCTCGGCACGCTCGCGTTCTCGGTCGGCGGCGCCGAAGTGATGCTGACGCCGCGGCAGGCGCACGCCGCCAACGTGCCGCTGCGCACGCTGACTGCCGAACAAGCGGCGACGCTCGAAGCGGCCGGCGAGACGCTGGTTCCCGGCGCGCGAGACGCCGGCATCGTCAATTTCGTCGATCAGCAGATTTCCGGCCCGCCGGAGGAGGCGCTGCTGCAGGCGCGCATCTTCAACGTCCGCCCGCCCTACGCCAATTTTCTATCGCGCGGCGCTTGGCGCCATCGACGGCGCCAGCGAAAAGACCAAGGGCAAGAAGTTCGCGCAGCTCACCGCCGCCGAGCAGCACGACTTCATCGGCCAAATGCGCATCAACAAGATCGACGGCTGGCAGGGCCCGCCCGGGCCGTTCGTCTTCACCGTGCTGCGCAGCGACGCCGTCGACGTGGTCTATGCGACCATGGACGGCTACGCCGCGCTCGGCGTGCCCTACATGCCGCACATCGCGCCGACCAAGAAGTGGTGAGGGGAGGGGGTCATGGCAAACGAGAAAGTTGATGCCGTCATCGTCGGCGCCGGCGCTTCCGGCTCGGTCTACGCCGCCGTGCTCGCCAGGGCCGGCAAGAAGGTCGTCGTGTTCGACAACGGCCCGGACTGGCAGCTGACCGATCTGATCAGCTCGGATATCTGGGGCCGGCGCATCACCGGTGCTGCTCGAAGGCAAGCATCCGTTCGGCTACACCGCGCAGGCCGGCTGGGGCGTCGGCGGCGCGGCGCTGCACTACTTCGCCAATTTCCCGCGCTACCTGCCGACCGACTTCAAGATGAAGAGCGAGCACAATCGCGGTCACGATTGGCCGATCGCCTACGACGACGTGGCGCCGTTCTACGACAAGGTGGCGGCCGATATCGGCGTCTCCGGCGACGCCAAGGCCGAGGAGCGCTGGCGGCCGGCCGGCGCGCCCTATCCGATGCCGCCGATGAAGACCTTCCCCAACGGCGAAGTCTGGCTCAAGGCGGCGGAAGCCAACGGCATCCATCTGGTGCCGACCGCGGTCGGTATGAACTCGGTTGCGTTCAAGGGCCGCGACGCCTGCATCTATGACGGCTGGTGCCATATCGGCTGCCCGATCGGGGCGCTCGCCAATCCGGTGGTGGGCTATCTCGGCGAGGCGCGCAAAGCCGGCGCCGAGGTGCGCGCGCTGTCGACGGTGACGCGGGTGCTCACGAGCGCCGACGGCAAGCGCGCCAGCGGCGTCGAATATTTCGACGCCAAGCACGAGCGCCAAGTGCAGGAGGCGAGCGTCGTCATCCTCGCCGCATGGTCGGCGCAGAACCCGCGCATCCTTCTGAACTCGGCGACCGACAAGCATCCGAAGGGGCTCGCCAATTCCAACGACCTGGTCGGCAAGTTCATGATGACCCATCACATCGCCGGCACCTGGGCACTGTTCGACGAGGACATCACCCCGCATATGGGCACGATCGGCGCCCAGTTCATGTCCTACGACCGCTATCCCAAGACCAGCTATCCGAAGGCGTTCGGCTCGTCCTTCATCGTCACCGGCGCGGCGATGAAGACCAACGACTTCGCGCTGGCGCGCGGCGATCTCTACGGCGCCGAGCTTGCCGCATTCATGAAGCGCGCCGCCCGCGGCATCACCCGCTTCACCATCTTCGGCGAGGACCTGCCGCAGGCTGCCAACCGCGTCGAGCTGGCGAGCGACAAGGACGCGTTCGGCATGCCGCTTGCCCGCCTCATTCACTCGTTCGACGACGACGCCATCGCGCTGTGGAACGCCAACTTCGACCAGGGCCTGAAGGTCGCCAGAGCGACGGCCGCCAAGGAAGTCTGGCCCGGCAAAGGCCCGGTGGTGCCGACGAGCCACCTGCACGGCGGCGCCATCATGGGCACCGATGCGTCGAACTCGGTCACCAACAGTTTCGGCCAGACCCACGAAGTGCCGAACCTGTGGATGGCCGGCCCCTGCATCTTCCCGACCGAAGGCGCCTCCAACCCGACCTACACCATCTTCGCCGTGTCGCTCCGCGGCGCGGAGCAACTGGCGAAGACGTGGGGGAGTGTGGCGGGATAGGACTACTCCGCCGCCGCCTTCGCATGCCCGAGCTGCTTGTTGAGCGTGGTGAGCAGCGCTTCGGCGGCTTCGGCGATCACGGTGCCGGGCGGGAAGATCGCTTCGGCGCCGGCGGCCTTCAGCGCATCGTAATCCTGTGGCGGCACGACGCCGCCGACCACGATCATAATGTCGCCGCGGCCGAGCTTTTGCAGCTCGGCTTTCAGCTCCGGCACCAAGGCCAAGTGCGCGGCGGCGAGCGAGGAGACGCCGAGGATGTGGACGTCGTTCTCGACCGCCTGGCGCGCGGCTTCGGCCGGCGTCGCGAACAGCGCGCCGATGTCGACGTCGAAGCCGAGGTCGGCAAACGCGGTGGCGATCACCTTCTGGCCGCGGTCGTGGCCGTCCTGGCCGATTTTGGCGACCAGGATGCGCGGGCGGCGGCCTTCGTCGTCCTCGAATTGGGCGACGAGCTTTTGCACCCGTTCGACGGCGTCCGACATGCCGGCCTCCTGCTTGTAGATGCCGGAGATGGCCTTGATCTCCGCCTGATGGCGGCCGAACACCTGCTCCAGCGCCAGCGAAATCTCGCCGACGGTCGCCTTGGCGCGCGCCGCGTCGATGGCGAGCGCCAGCAGATTGGCGTTGCCGCCGGCCGCGCCGCGGGTCAGCGACGCCAACGCTTCGGCGACGGCCTTCGGGTCGCGCTCGCGCTTCAATCGGGACAATTTATCGAGTTGCAACTGCCGCACCGCGCCGTTGTCGACTTTGAGCACATCGATCGGGGTCTCGTGCTGCGGCCGGTATTTGTTGACGCCGATCACCGCCTGGGCGCCGGCATCGATGCGCGCCTGGGTGCGCGCCGCGGCTTCCTCGATGCGAAGCTTCGGCAGGCCCGCTTCGATCGCCCGCGTCATGCCGCCGAGCTCTTCGACTTCGCGGATGTGGCGATGGGCCTGTTCGGCGAGATCGTGGGTGAGCCGCTCGACATAGAACGAGCCGCCCCACGGGTCGATCACCCGCGTGGTGCCGCTTTCCCGGGCCAGCACGATCTGGGTGTTGCGGGCGATGCGCGCGGAAAAGTCGGTCGGTAGCGCCAGCGCCTCGTCGAGCGCATTGGTGTGCAGCGACTGCGTCGCGCCCTGGGTCGCCGCCATGGCTTCGATGGCCGTGCGCGCCACGTTGTTGAACACGTCTTGCGCCGCGAGCGACCAGCCCGAGGTCTGGCAATGGGTGCGCAGCGACAGCGAGCGTTCGTCCTTCGGATGAAACGGCTGCATCAGCTTGGCCCAAAGGAGCCGCGCCGCCCGCAGCTTCGCCACCTCCATGAAATAGTTCATGCCGATGCCGAAGAAGAACGACAGCCGCGGCGCGAAACGGTCGATGGGCAGATTGGCGGCGAGGCCGGCGCGCACATATTCGACGCCGTCGGCCAGCGTATAGGCGAGCTCGAGATCCGCGGTCGCGCCGGCCTCCTGCATGTGATAGCCGGAGATCGAGATCGAATTGAATTTCGGCATATGCGCCGAGGTGTAGGAGAAAATGTCGGAGATGATGCGCAGCGACGGCTTCGGCGGATAGATATAGGTGTTGCGCACCATGAACTCTTTAAGAATGTCGTTCTGGATGGTGCCGGCGAGTTTTTCCGGCGGCACGCCTTGCTCCTCCGCCGCCACGATGTAGAGCGCCAGCACCGGCAGCACCGCGCCGTTCATGGTCATCGACACCGACATCCGGTCGAGCGGAATGCCGGCGAACAGGGTGCGCATGTCGTAGATGGAATCGATCGCGACGCCCGCCATGCCGACGTCGCCGGAGACACGCGGGTGATCGCTGTCGTAGCCGCGATGGGTGGCGAGATCGAAGGCGATCGAGAGGCCCTTCTGCCCGGCGGCGAGATTGCGCCGGTAGAAGGCGTTGGAATCCTCCGCCGTGGAGAAGCCGGCATATTGCCGGATGGTCCAGGGCTGGGTGACGTACATAGTGGGGTAGGGGCCGCGCAGGAACGGCGCGAGGCCCGGATAGCTGTCGAGGTAATCGATGCCGGCGAGGTCGCCGGCCGCATAGGCGCCCTTGACCGCGATGCCTTCGGGGGTGAGCCACGGCTTCGCCGGCTTGGCGCCAGGGGCGGAGGCCTCAGCGAAGTCGACCTTGGTGAAATCCGGGATCTGGCTCATCGAGTCACCCGCTCTCATGACAAGATATCGTAGGCCGCGCGCAGTGTCGCCAGGGCATCGCAGCCGGCGTAAACGAACGATTGGACCCCCGCCGCCCGCAACTTCTGCTCCGATGCGCCGGGCCGGCCGGCAAGATAAATGTGCCGCGCACCGGCGGCCTTGAGCGCGGCCGCCGCGGCTTCGGCGTCGCTGTCGTAGCTGTTGTCTGAGCCGCACAGGCAGGCGAGCGCGGCGCCCGATGATCTGAAGCCCGCGGCGAGCGGCGAGGCGGCGCTACCGCTCTCGACCGCCTGGATGCCGCCGGCCTCGAAGAAGCTCTTGGCGAAATTGGCGCGCGCGCCGTACTCGGCGAGCTTGCCCAGCGTCGCCAGAAAGATCTTCGGCCGCGTACCGGTACGCGCGAGAATTTGGTCGGACGCGTCGCGCAGGGCTTCGAACGGTTCGGCGAGGCGGATGCGCGGCAGCGCCGGGGCGGTGATCGGTGCCGCCGGCTCCTGCGGCAGCTTGACCGGCGCAACGTCGAGGACGGCCGGCCGGGTCTCGTGAAGGTCCGGATATTCGTTGGTGCCGGTGAGAATATCGGTGCGGCGGGCGATCGCCGTTTCGCGCTCGGCGCGGACGGCGGCGACTTTCTCCTGGATAAGGCCGCGCTCCAGCGCCGCCCAGACGCCGCCGGCGCGTTCGATGTCCTGGAACGCCGACCATGCCGCCTGACATATCTGCGCGGTGATCGCCTCCAGCGCGCCGGAGCCGGCGGCAGGATCGGCGACGCGAGCGAGGTTGGACTCCTCCAGCAGCACCAATTGGGTGTTGCGCGCGATGCGGCGGGCAAACGCATCGGGCAGCCCGAGCGGCGCGGTGTGCGGCAGCACGGTGATGGCATCGGCGCCGCCGAGGCCCGCGGCGGCCACCGCGATGGTGTTGCGCAGCATGTTCACGTACGAGTCGCGCCTGGTCAGCATGCGCCAAGCGGTTTCCGCCGTGACCAGCGCCGGCTTCGAGCTAAGCCCGCACGCTTGTTCGAGCCGCGCCCACAGTTTCCGCACCGCGCGGAACTTCGCCATGGTGAGAAACTGCTCGGCGTCGGTGGAAAGCCGGAAATAAATGGCGTCGCGCGCGGCGGAAAGGGTCATGCCGCCCGCTTCGATCGCCCGCAGATAAGCCACGGCGCTCGCCAGCGCGAAGGCAAGCTCCTGAGCCTCCGAGCCGCCCGCATTGTGGATGATGCGGCCGTCGGCGACCGCGAACGGTCCGCGAAAGCCTTCGCCGGCAAGCGCGGCGACCATGGCGGCGAAATCGTTCGACAAGTCTTCCCAGGGTTTGGCGCTGCGGCCCGCGGCGGCAAAGCCGCCGATCGGATTTAGGCTGGCGCGCAGGTCGACCTTAGCCGCGTCGAGGCCTCGGCCTTTCACGAGCGCCGCAAAATCTTTCACGACATGCCGCGTCGCCGGCGACAGGTTGAGATCGATGACGATGCCGGCATCGAGATGCACGCCGTCGAGCACGCGATTGAGCGTTTCCGGCGAAGCATCGAGGCCAAAACCATTGGCGCTGACCGAGCCCGTGAAAACCAGCACCAGCCCGGTGGCGCCGTTCTGCAGATCCTCGAACGCCTGCGCATTGGCCGCGGCCGGATCGGGATGATCGGCCCGCTGCATCACGGTCCACGGCATGCCCGGCGCGCGGCCGGAGATCGCGGTGGCGGACGGGTCGCGCGGGTAGAGCGGCTCGATGGTCAGGCCGCCATGGGTGCGGCTTTCGAGCTTGACGAACGGCGCGCCCTTGAGCACGGCATCGACCAGGCCGCGCCACATCTGCGCCGTCGCCGGCGGAAATTCCGTGGGGTCTTGCGCGTCGCTCATCGCTGTCAAAATGCCATGCCCTAAGGTACGGGCCAACCAGTGAGATCGTGCAAGGGCCGTGCCGCGCGTCTTTCACCTCTGCCCAGACGCGGGGAGAGGCAGCCTAACGCCGTGCCAGCTTTTCAATTCCGCTTACGTCGACGTGCTTGAGCGCCTCGCTAACCCGCACCCCAGCGATGACGCGATCCGGGGCGATTTCGGCGAGCGGCACCAGCACGAAGGCGCGCTCGAACAGATGCGGATGGGGCAGGGTGAGGGTCGCGTCGTTCACGGCGAGATCGTCGTAGGCCAACAGGTCGAGGTCGATGGGGCGCGCTCCCCAGCGCTGTTCGTGGGCGCGGTCGCGGCCGAGCGCGCGCTCGCAGTCTTGCGCCCGCGCCAGCAGCCTATGGGGCGAAAGCGTGGTTGCGACCGCGATCACGGCATTGATGAACGGCGGCTGCTCCGTGATCCCCCAGGGCGAGGTCCGGTAATCCGACGAGCGCGCGGTAAGCCGCACCTCGGGGCCGTCGCACAGAAGCGCGATGGCGCGCTCGAAACTCGCCCGTACGTCGCCGACATTGCCGCCGAGCGCGACGAACGCCTCGGCCATCTCAGCGGCCGGCGCCACGCCCGCGCGCGATGACGACGCCGACGTCGTCAAAGGTCGCGGCGATCGGCGCGTGCGGCTTGTGCACGGTGACCTCAACGCGCTCGACTTGCGCAAAGCGCGCCAGCACCGCGTCGGCAACCGCGCCCGCCGCCGCCTCGACCAGCCGATAGCGGCGCGCACAGAACGCTTCGGTCGCCGTCCGCACCACGAGGTCGTAGGAGACGGTGTGCTTTAGCATGTCGGTGCGCGAGGCTTCGCCAAGATCGATGTCGAGCTTGAGATCGAGCTTGAAGGTCTGCCCGACCTTGGCCTCGTGCTGCATCACGCCGTGATAGGCGTGCAGCGCGAGCCCGGTGACGAAGACCGCGTCGCTCATCGGGCCCGCCGGATCGCTGCAGCGACGGCGAGCGCCTGCACCGTCGGCGCCACGTCATGGGCGCGGACGATGGCCGCGCCGTTCTCGACGGCCATGAGATGGGCGGCGAGCGAGCCGCCGAGCCGCTCGGCCGGCGCCGACGGCGCGACCGTATTGATGAAACGTTTGCGCGAGGCGCCGACCAGCAGCGGCAGGCCGAAGTCGCGCAATGCATCGAGCCGGGCGATGCAGGTCATGCTCTGTTCCGGCGTCTTGCCGAAGCCGATACCGGGGTCGAGCACGATGCGGTCGCGGGCGATGCCGGCTTCCCAGGCGATTTCGAGCGAACGGGAAAAGAACGCCGTGACCTCGGCGATGATGTCGAGGCTTGCGTCGGCGGCGTCGCGGTTGTGCATGATAATGACCGGCGCGCCGTGGGCGGCGACGACGCGCGCCATGTCCGCCTCGCGCTGCAGCCCCCAGACGTCGTTGACCATGGCCGCGCCGCGTTCGAGCGCCCAGGCGGCGACCGCGGCCTTCATGGTGTCGATGGAAACCGGAACGCCGAGCGCGGCGACGGCGGGCAGCACGCGCGACAACCGCGCGCGCTCCTCGTCGAGCGGGACCGCGACCGCACCGCCGTAAGGCCGGGTGGATTCCGCGCCGATATCGATGATGTCGGCACCTTCGGCGGCGAGCTTTTGCGCTTGCCCGATGGCCGCGTCCGGATCGAGGAAACGGCCGCCGTCGGAGAACGAGTCCGGCGTTACGTTGAGGACGCCCATGACCAGCGGACGGCCTTTGTTAAGCAGGTCGCGCAACACATTGGATGCAGGGGAAAAATCGGCCGCGGCCGCGGTGGCAAAATCGCCACTTGCAGGCGTTTGCTTGGCCATCGCGCGAACCGGTTTTTGCGCCATATCGGTGGCTCCCTGGACCGCCGCTTTGCGCGGTCGGGCAGGGCAAGTCAAGCTGCGGCCGCGCAACGGCTCCCGGACGGCGAGGGATGCAATGACGGCGATCAGTACTTGATCAAGGTCGGCAGCTTCCTGGCGCTTTCGATCCAGCGTTCCACCGTGCGCTGCTTCGGCAGCAGGCGGACCAGACTGCGCTTATTGGCTTCCTGCATCTTGGCGACCAGGTGCCCGGGGTTGCGGAATTTCAACTCGTTGACGGTCTTGACGCCGACCGCCCGCAGCAGCTCCGAATATTCCCAGCCGACGCCCTTGACCCGCATTCGGTCGGCGCTGGTCACCCAGCCGAGCACGCGCTCCGGGTTGGTTCTGGTGAGTTCGGCGAGCTTGAGCCGCTGCTTCGGCGTCTTGGCCGAGCGCAACAGCCCGATGGTGGTCCGAATCCCTTCCGACTTGAGGATCTCGGCCGTCTCCGGGCCGATGCCTCGAATGTCGGTTATGGGATATGCCATCGATGCCTCCCCCTCAGCGCCGCGTCGCAACCGCCGTCACCCCGTCAGCGCCGTCGGCGCTGCTTGGCCGAGGCGGGCCCATCCTTCACGGCTGATGCTTCGCCGAGCAGGAAGTCCAGAACGATCCCAGCCTTGCTCGACAGAAACCCCACGATCCGCTCCGACGTCGGCGACGAGATATTCGAACGAGTTTGTGTATTCCCCCTTCCTGCACTGTCGGCAGGTTGCCGGCATAATGTACAGTCGGTCGGGGTATGACAAGTATATGTCGAGCAAACAGACACTTTGACACGCGTCTTTGCGTCGAATCTTCGTGGGGGCGTTGCAAACGTGCAACGGTTTGTTCTGCGCGACGGCGATAGAAAAGACCGCGGCCGCGCACTATAGAAATCCAATGCGCCAGCGAGGTGACGCCATGACGGCTTCCGCAGCTTTGCCGAAAGTTCTCGACCGTATCGACCGCGATCTCGACGCAAGCCTCGAGCGGCTGTTCGCGCTGCTGCGCATCCAGTCGGTGTCGACCGACCCGGCCTATGCGCCGCAGTGCCGGACCGCGGCCGAGCATGTGGCTGCCGACTTAAAGGGCCTCGGCTTCGATGTCAGCGTGCGGCCAACCGCGGGCCATCCGGTCGTGATCGGCAAAAGCGGCAGCGGCGCGGGCAACGGCAAGGCGCCGCGGGTCTTGTTCTACGGCCATTACGACGTGCAGCCGGTCGATCCGCTCGACTTGTGGCAGACGCCGCCGTTCGAGCCGCGGATCGAGACGCTCTCCGGCGGCCGCAAGATCATCGTCGCCCGCGGCGCCTGCGACGACAAAGGCCAGGCCATGACCTTCGTCGAGGCCTGCCGCGCCTTCAAGGCCGTCACCGGCTCCTTGCCGCTCGACATTACGATGATGATCGAGGGTGAGGAGGAGTGCGGCTCGAAGCACCTGTTCGGCTTCGTGCGCGACAATGCCGCCGAACTGCGCCGCGATCTGGCGCTGGTCTGCGACACCGGCATGTGGGACGCCGAGACGCCCTCGATCACCACGTCGCTGCGCGGCCTGGTCTACGAGGAGGTCCGGCTCACCTGTGCCGATCGCGACCTGCATTCCGGCCTGTTCGGCGGTGCGGCGCGCAACCCGATCCACGTTCTGGCCGACATTCTTTCCGCGATGCACAACGCCGACGGCGCCGTGACCATTCCGGGCTTCTACGACGGCGTCCACGAATTGCCGGCCGACATCAAAGCCGACCTCGCTGGGCTTGGGCTGACGCCGGAGAAATTCCTCGGGCCGATTGGGCTGAAGCTTCCGGCCGGCGAAAAAGGCCGGCTGCTGCTGGAGCAGATTTCGACGCGGCCGACCGCCGAGGTCAACGGCATCATCGGCGGCTATACCGGGGAGGGGGCGAAGACCGTGATCCCCGGCAAGGCCATGGCGAAGGTCTCGTTCCGCCTGGTCGGCGCCCAGGACCCGGACAAGGTCCGCGAGGCGTTCCGCGCATTCGTGCGCGCCCGCCTGCCGGCCGATTGCTCGGTCGAGTTCGGCAGCTTCTCCAGCGCGCCTGCCTTCGAAGTTGCCTTCGACAGCCCTTCGCTCGGCAAGGCGCGCACCGCGCTCGCCGAGGAGTGGGGCAAGAAGGCCGTCACTATCGGCGCCGGCGGTTCGATCCCCATCGTCGCCGACTTCAAGACCGTGCTCGGCATGGACACCTTGATGGTCGGCTTCGCCCTCGACGACGATCGGGTGCATTCGCCGAACGAGAAGTTCGATCTGAAATGCTTCCACAAGGGCATCCGCAGCTGGGCCCGCATCCTGGCGGCGCTGGCGGGATAGCCCGGCTGCGGCATCTGGCTTGTCGCGCCCCGACGCGATAAGCAGGACAATGGACTCGGTCACCCCACCGTCCACGGTCGCTGCGGCCGCGCCGCCGTCATTGCTCCACTATCGCTCCTTCGTGCTGTTCTGGGGCGCCCGCACCTCGACCAACGGCGCCTACCAGATGCAGGCCGTGGCGGTCGGCTGGCAGCTCTACGATCTCACCCACAATCCGCTCGATCTCGGCCTGGTCGGGCTGATGCAGTTTTTTCCGGTCGTGTTGTTCGCGCTGGTGATCGGCCACACCGCCGATCATTTCGATCGCCGCGTCGTTGCCGGCACCTGCCAGGTGGTGAAAGCGATTTGCGCCGCCTTATTCACGCTGGGCACGCTCATGGGCTGGCTCGACCGCGAGGCGATCCTGCTCCTGATCCTGGCGAGCGGCACCGCGCGCGCTTTCGAGATGCCGGCGATCCATTCGATCCTGCCCGGCATCGTGCCGCGGGCGCTGTTGCCGCGCGCCATCGCCGCGTCGGCGACCGCGCAGCAGACCGCGATCATCTGCGGCCCGGCGCTCGGCGGCTTTCTCTATGTGCTCGGGCCGGCCGTGGTCTATGGCCTGTGCACGGCGATCTTCGTCGCCGCCTGCATCCTCATCAGCTTCGTGCAGGGAAGGCTTCGCGCCGTGCAGACCAGGCCGGTCAGTCTCGAGACGGCCTTTGCCGGCTTTCGCTATATCCTCAACAATCCGGTGCTGCTCGGCGCCATTTCGCTCGATTTGTTCGCCGTGCTGCTCGGCGGCGTCACCGCGCTGTTGCCGATCTACGCCCGCGACATCCTCGGCACCGGCCCGTGGGGGCTCGGCCTGCTGCGCTCGGCGCCGGCGGTCGGGGCGCTCGGCATGTCGGTGTTCCTGGCGCGGCATTCCATCGAGCGCCGCGCCGGCCTCTTGATGTTGGGCACCGTCAGCGTTTGGGGAGTCGCCGCCACCGTGTTCGCCCTGTCGACGGTGCTGGAGCTCTCCTTCGTCGCGCTGATGGTCTATGGCGCGGCCGACGCCATCAGCGTGGTGATCCGGCAATCGCTGGTGCAGACGCGCACGCCGCACGACATGCTGGGCCGCGTCCTGGCGGTGAATTCCATGTTCTCCGGCTCTTCCGGCACGCTCGGCGAATTCCGCGCTGGCGCGATGGCCGCCTGGATCGGCGCCGTGCCGTCGGCGCTCATTGGCGGCGTCGGCGTGATTGCGATCGCTGCGGCCTGGTTCGGCCTGTTCCCGTCGCTGCGGCGGCTCGAGCGGCTGACCGGCGAGCACGCCCATAAAACGCCCGAAGAGGCGCCGGCGGACGCGGCTGCGTAAGGCGGAATGACGCACCGCCCGAGGCGGTCAAGGACGAGTAAGTCTGCTATCGTGCCGCATCGGACGCGACCAAGGCGGGCGGCGACGCAAGGCCGACACGCCAGCGACCATAACTTGCGATTCTGAAACGGGAGGGATTTGGCATGAAAACGCGCTATCTGATCGCAATGGCGGCCGCCATTGCCGCTGCCGGCTTGGCCGGCCCGACACTGGGCGCCGACGATTACCCGAACCGGCCGATCACCTTTACCGCGGTGTTCGGACCCGGCAGCGCCAGCGACACCATTTGCCGCATTATCGCCGACAAGCTCGGCCCGGCGCTCGGCCAGCCCGTCATCGTCGAAGATCGCCCGGGCGCGGATGGCGCGGTGGCCGCGCTCTACGTGCATCACCAGCCGGCCGACGGCTACAATCTCCTGATGGCGACCAATTCGCCGCTGTCCGCCGATCCGTTCCTGCACAAGGACATCAACTACGATGCGATCAAGGACTTCGTGCCGGTGACGCGGGTCGGCAGCTTTACCCTGATGCTCGTGGTCGATCCGAAACTACCGATCCATTCGGTCAAGGAACTGGTCGACTATGCCAAGGCCAATCCCGGCAAGTTGACCTATGCCAGCGGCAACACCGCCGGCATCGTCGGCATGGAGACCGTCAAGAAGTGGGCCGAGCTCAGCATCCTGCACGTGCCCTACAAGAGCACGCCGCCGGCCATTGAGGACATCATTGCCGGCCGCGTGTCGATGATGTTTGCCGACTTCACCACTGCCATTCCGCACGTCAAAGCCGGCACGCTGCGGCCGCTCGCGGTGTCGCGCATCAAGCGCAGCTCGCTCTATCCCGATCTGCCGACGCTCGACGAAGCCGGCGTCAAAGGCTTCAACCTCGACGCCTGGGCCGGTCTCGTCGCGCCGACCGGCACGCCGCCCGCGGTCATCGCCAAGCTCAATGCCGCCCTGCGCAAGGTCATCGACAGCCCCGACGTCCAGGCAAAATTCAAGAACGTGGGCTTCGAGGGCTTCTCCTCGACGCCGGGCGAGCTGGGCGACTACATCAAGGCCCAGTATGTCGAATGGGGCAAGATGGTCAAAGACGCCGGCATCCAGCCCGACTGATCGACGCACACACGACGCTGCCGCGGCGCGGACGATTGCCGTCGTTCGCGCCGCGCGCATTTTTGAGCGTCGAGAAGCTTGCAACGCGTTGCCGGCCGCCGCGGCCTATTTGGCCTGTTGCCGCACCACCAGCACCGAGCAGGTGGCGTAGCGCACCACGTGGCCGGCATTGGAGCCGAGGAAATAGGTGCGCACGCCGGCGCGGTGCGAGCTCATGACGATGAGGTCGGCGTTCATCGCCTTGGCCTCATCGAGAATCTCGCGGTCGACATTGCCCTGCAGCACCACGGTCGAAATCCGGTCCGGCGGCAGGCCGGCTTCCTGGGCGACGATGGCGATCGCTTCCTCGGCGGAGGCGCGCTGCTGCGCGTCGAAATCGGGCGGCACGTATTCGGCGAGCATCGCCGGCGTCACCGGCAGCACGTTGACCAGGCGAACGACGCCGCCAGATTCCTTGGCCATCATCAGCGCCGTGGCGATGGCCGGCTTGGCGAGCTCGACGTCGGCAAGATCGATCGGCACCAGGATGCGTTTGTACATGGCCGGCCCCCTCGAAGAGCTTGTTGTTCAATCGGTCGCGGCGGCGATCGATTTCGGCGTGACGAAGTGCTCGAGCCGCCCGGCGTGGCGCGGCAGGCGCGACCAGTCGTCGAACGCAAGATCGATGACGACAAGGCCGGAGGTCGGCAGCTTCTCCGCCAGGCGCTCGCGGGCCTCGACGTCGCCCGCGACGCACAGCCGCACCGCGACCTCCTGCAGGCCCGGATTGTGGCCGATCACCAGGAGATTATGGGCGCTGCGGGTCTCGGCGATGACTTCGATCAGCGCCTCGGCGCTGGCATTGTAGATGCGCTCCTCGGTGACGAGCCGCGGCGCCTTGGCGAAGGTCTCGGCAATCAGTTCCCAGGTCTCCAGCACGCGCTTGGCCGGCGACACCAGCGCCGCGTCGGGGACGAGGCCGTGGCGGGCCATATAGGCGCCGATCGCCGGCGCGTCGGCGCGGCCGCGCTTGGTCAGTTGGCGGTCGCGATCGCGCTGGCCTCCCTCGGGGCGCTCGGTCTTGGCATGGCGGAGCAGCATCAGGCGGCGCATGGCGGCAATGTCGCTTTCTCCGCCGGGGGAGTCTAGTGTGGCCGCGCACACTGCCTGCCGACCGAAACCTCGCGAAAAATGGACGAAACCGACATCAAAACCTATGGCCGAAGCTGGTATGCGGCCACCAAGGTCGACGCGCCGTCGCGGCCGGCGCTGCACGTCGATCTTGACGTCGATGTCTGCGTCATCGGCGGCGGGCTCGCCGGGCTGACCACGGCGCGCGAACTGGCGCGCTCCGGCTGGTCGGTGGTGCTGTTGGAGGCCGGCAGGCTCGCCGCCGCGGCGTCCGGCCGCAATACCGGCTTCGTGCTGCCGGGTTTTGCCTGCGATGCCGACAGGATCATCGCCCGCGTCGGCTTCGAGCGCGCCAAATCGCTGTGGGCCCTGTCGCAAGCCGGCGTCGACTATGTGCGCGAGGCCATCTCGGACGAAGCCGCCCGAGGCACCGAGCCGCAGGACGGCTGGCTCTACGTTTCCAAGGTCGACAACGGCGACGAATTCCTCGCCCTGGTCCGCCGGCTCAACGATCTCGGCTGCGAGATCGAAGGCTGGCCGACCGAGCGCACCCGCGCCATCCTCAAAAGCGAGCGCTATTACCTCGCCGTCCACTACGTGAAGGCGCTGTCGATCCATCCGCTCAATTATGCGCTGGCGCTCGCGGCCGCGGCCGAGCGCGACGGCGCCCGCATTTTCGAAAATACGCCGGCGTTGTCGATCGATCCGGCCGGCGTGCGCAAGCGCATCGTCACGCCGGCCGCCAAGCTGCGCGCCAATCACGTCGTGCTGGCCGGCAATCTGCAGATCGGCGGCGTGATGCCGCGGATCGCCTCGACGCTCGTTCCGGTCACGACCTACGTCATCACCACCGCGCCGCTCGGCCCGCAGCTCGCCGAGGCGATCGGCTACCGCGGCGCGGTGAGCGACACGCAATTGTCCGACAATCACTATCGCATCGTTGGCGGCGACCGGCTGATGCTATCGGGCCGCGCGACCGTCTGGGCGCGCAACCCGCGCCGCTATGTGCGCGCGCTCAAGGGCGACATCAAGCAAACCTTTCCGCAGCTCGGCGACGTCGAAGTCGAGTACGCGTGGTCCGGCACCTTGGGCAACACCGTGCACCGCATGCCGCAGATCGGCGAGCTCGGTCCCGGCGTCTGGCTCGCCTCAGGCTTCGGCGGCCAGGGCCTGAACACCACCGCCATGGCCGGCAATCTGATCGCCCGCGCCATCGTCGACGGCGATCAGACCTGGCGGCAGTTCACGCCGTTCGAGCTGGTGTGGGCCGGCGGCATTGCCGGCCGCGTTGCGGTCCAGGTCCGCAATTGGATCAAGCGCCTTCGCGACGGCTTGGCGGAGCGCAAGTCGAAGGCCCACGAAAACGCCCAAGCGCTGGCGCACCGCCAAGCGCGCGAGGCCGAACGCCTCGCCCGCGAGGCGGAGCTTGCGCGCGAGGCAAGCGAGATCCTCCACGCCGCGGCCGAGCCGGCAGCACTGCCGGCGGAGGCCGCCATGGAGCCCGAGGTGGACGCGGAGCGGCGGCCGCCGCGCCGTGCCGGCGGCCCATCGGGGCGGCATCGCGCCCGGCGCAAAAAGCGGCGCGAACGCAGCGACGCGTAGTCAGGGCGTTGGCTTACTTGCGACGGCGGGCAAAATAGATCTGGATCAGGCCGACGCCGAGCGCGCCAATGCCGATCTGCCACAGCGCATCGTGGCCGGTGATCAGCCCAAGCACGATCAGAATGGCGCCGGCGACGATCGCTTGCATGGAATGAGAGGCTGCGATCGGGGCGCGGACAGGCGGTCCGCGCCGGCTCAAATCTTCTGGAAATGAATTTCCTCGGCGACGTGGGTCCATTTGGCGATGTCGTCGATCAGCCGTTTCTTGAACTCTTCGGGCGTCGACGGCGCCGGCTCGTTGCCGAAGGTGTGCATGCGTTCTACCGTCGCCGGGTCTTTGAGGATGCGCACGGTCTCGGCGTTGAGCCGCTTGAGGATCGGCTCGGGCAGGCCGGCCGGCGCGATCAGGCCTTGCCAGGCGCTGACGTCGAAGCCTGGCACGCCGCTTTCGGCGATGGTCGGCGCCGACGGCAGCGCGAAATACGGCTTTAAGCTCGACACCGCGAGCGCGCGCAGTTTGCCGTTGCCGATGAACTCCATCATGGTCGCCGGCGGGTCCATCATGAAATCGAGCCGGCCGGCCAAAAGCTCCATCACCGCCGGCGCCGAGCCGCGAAACGGCACGTGCAGCACCTTGATCTTGGTCGAGAGCGCAAACAGCTCGATGGCGAGCTGCGGCCCCGAGCCGATGCCGGGCGTGCCGTAGAGCAACGGATTGGGCCGCGTCTTGGCGACGTGAATGAGCTCGGCGACGCTCTTGATGCCGGAGTCCATGTGGGTCGCCATGACATAGGGATATTCGGAGGCGAGCGAGATCATGGTGAAATCGTCGACCGAGCGGTACGGCAGATTGGCGAAGGTCGCGGCGGCACTGGCGTGGCCCGAGGGAATGACGCTGAGCGTGTAGCCGTCGGGGGCGGCGCGTGCGACCTGCGCCGCGGCCACGGTGCCGGAGGCGCCGGGGCGCGCCTCGACGATCACCGCCTGGCCGAGCGCACGTCCCAAGCCATCGGCAAGGAGCCGCGCGATCACGTCGGACGGGCCGCCGGCCGGGAAGCCGTGGATGATGGTGATGCTGCGGGTCGGCCAGTCGCCTTCGGCGCGGGCCCGTCCGGTGGCGATGCCGACGCCGGCGGCGATGCCGCCGAGCACGGTGCGGCGCGTCAGTTTTTTGGTCATTCACGTCCTCCCGGATCAACTTTGTCGTGCCGCGCCATGCGCCGGCCGCTTCAGCGGCCGTCTCGTCTTGCCATGAACGCCAGCCGCTCGAACAGGTGCACGTCCTGCTCGTTCTTGATCAATGCGCCGTGCAGCGGCGGAATGAGTTTTTTGGGATCGCGCTCGCGCAAGGTCTCCGGCGAGATGTCCTCGACCATCAGCAGCTTCAGCCAATCGAGCAGCTCCGAGGTCGATGGCTTCTTCTTCATGCCGGGCACTTCGCGGATCTCGTAGAACAGTTTTAGGGCTTCGGCGACCAGGCGCTGCTTGATGCCGGGAAAGTGCACGTCGATGATGGCGCGCATGGTGTCGGGATCGGGAAAGCGGATGTAGTGGAAGAAGCAG
>Ga0335081_10005995_pt1 | contig 19274 bp, 13 predicted proteins | sample Lox_Sample_35_FD_206713 | JGI IMG/M metagenome (GOLD analysis project Ga0335081, IMG submission 206713) | Soil microbial communities from Loxahatchee National Wildlife Refuge, Florida, United States - Lox_Sample_3.5 | ecosystem: Environmental > Terrestrial > Soil > Wetlands | place: USA... | reverse complement strand
CTCGTCGACCGCATAATGCTGGCTCCATGCGCGCCCACCCTGATGGGCCTCGCCCCCGAAGAACCCGAGCCAGTCTCCCGGCGGTAGCCAGACCGACTGCTGGCCGCCCGGGCTGACAACCGGCGCGACCAGGAGCGACTCGCCGAAGAGATATTCGTGCGGATGCCGGTAGGCCTCATCCTGCTCGGGGTACTCGAGGTACAGCGGCCGCAGGATGGGCAGCGACTCGCGGTGCGCCACCCACGCATAGCTGTAGATGTAGGGAATCATCTGCGTGCGCAGCGCGAAGTACTTGCGCATCAGCTCGATGCCCCGGCTGCCATAACTCCACGGCATGCGCACGTTCCCAGCGCGCGGATTCTCGTGGGCGCTGTGCATGCGCAGGATGCCGCTGAAGGCACCGAACTCGATCCAGCGCGCATACAGATCGAAGTCGATGTGCCCGCCGTGAAAGCCGCCGATGTCGTGGCTGATATAGGGAATCAGCACGTTGCCGCCGCGCGCCGAGTAAGCCACCTCGTAGGAGAGCACCGGCCACTCCGAGTAGGTGTCGCCGGTGAAGTAGCCGGGGTAGCGCTCGCTGCCCCAGTCACCATAGCGCCCGAGGATGAAGGCGCGCTTGCCGGTGTGCTGCTCGGAGTAGTCGTAGAAGACCTTGTTGGTCCAGAGCTGCTGGTTGAGTCCCGGCATGTCGACCGAGCCGCTGCCGCCGTCGACCCACCAGGAGTCGACCCCCTGACTCATGAGCGGGCCGTGGAGCGTGCGCATGAAGACCTCCGCCTGGCTGCGATCCGACAGGTCGAAGTAGATGCGCGCAGGTGGCGGCACGTCGCGGATCGCCACCGGCCCGAGGACGATGCCATCGGCATGCTCTCCCGGCTCGCTCTCGGGGTCCGGCTCGACCTTCAGCACGAGCTCGTTGGGCCCTCCGGCCCTCACGTAGGGCGTGAGGTCGGAATAGGTCAGGCGTTGCGGCCAGTGAATCCGGCTGGGCGTCACCTCCTTGCCGTTGACGAGCACGCGATAGGTCTTGCGGACCTCGCCCACATATAAGAAGAGCCTGGCCGGCAGCTGCTGCGGCAAGTCCACCGAGCGGCGGTACCAGCCGAGGCCGCGGTGCGCCGCGAAGCCCTGCTCCTCCCAGGGCACGCCGATGCGGATGGGCCGCCAATGCTCCCCATCGGTCGCGAATGTCCACCCCTCACTGATGTCCCGGTCGAAGGTCGGCCGGGTGGGCGCGGCGCGGCCGAGCGCGGCCAGCACCTCGCCCGCATGACTGTCGCTGAACGACAGGATGCTCTCGTCCGTGTGGATGTAGCCCGGGTGATCGTTGAGGCTCAGCTTGATACCCCGCTGGTGCAGCCAGCGCATGAGCTCGAGCGGCTGCGGAAAGAGCGGACTCCAGTCGTAGCCACCGTCCCAGCCGTAGTTGTGCCAGGCGAAGTCGAGCACCAGCGTATCGAGTGGAATGTGGCTCGCGCGCAGCCGGGTGAGCTCGCCCATGAGGTACTGCTGGTTATAGCGTTGGAACTCCGGCCGCTGCGACTCGGCACTCGCGGGGAAATACTCGAAGTTGAAATCCGTGATCATCGGGCCGAGCACCCAGCGCGGGATCATGGGAATCGGGCCGCAGAGCTGCGCGTACTCCCTGAGCGCGCGGCGGTAGTCGCGGCCGTAGGCGATGAGGTACCAGTCCTGGCCCCGCTCGCCGGTGCGCGGCTCGATCCACGAGCGCGCGCCGTTCTCGAGCGGCGTCGCGCTGTCGTCGATGAAGGCGTAGCCGCTGCGGCTGAGGAGCCCCGGCAGCGCCGGCGGCAGCACCAGATCGATTCCCGGGATTGAATCGTCGACGGGGCTGTCGAGGTCTGCTCCATCGCGGGGCAGGTTCCGGGCGGCGATATTGTCGAGCGAATAGGCGAGCCCGCCCAGGTTGCCGGAATCCACATCCCCCGGGTGCCAGCGGTGTACCTGACCGCTGCCGTCCTGCCAGCTCACCTCGAGGTTTGCGGGAGTGAAGGGACCCGACCGCGGCCGGTAGCGCACCGTGAGGCTTCCGGTCGAGGCGACCAGCCACCCGCCCTCCTCGCGCGCAGCGACCGGTACCAAGGGCCAGGCGCGCTTCACTACCACGGCGCTGGGCGCATCGGCGAACTGCGCCGCGGGCGAATACTCCATCCGGACCAGGGATGCGGTCAGGAACTCGAAGCGCGCGTTGCCGGAGCGGACCGCGGTAACGGCGGGCTCGCCGGCACCACACAACAGAAGCAGCAGCCCGCCCAGCACGCCGTGCGCGGCCAGGCGCACGGCGAACGGGACGGGCGGACGTGAGTCGCGCAAGCGGCGCGACTAGCGGGCGGCGCTCGAGGGTGTGGCCGGCTCGGTCACCAGCACGTCGACCTTGAGCTGCGTGGTGCCGGGGATCATGGCGCGGTACTGGCAGGTGCTCTCCTGCTTGAGGTTGCGCGTCGTGAAGAGCGGCAACACCTTCTTGCCAACCTGATCGAACAGCTCGCACTCGAACTCGGCCTCGCGCGGATCGTGTCGATTGGCCACCAGGTCCACTTCCTTCCACTGTGCGGCCACCGGCGCGCGGGTGTCCGCCGTTGCCGGCTGCAGCACGCTCATCTTGACCCGCACGCCCGCGAACGGATCGGGCGCCGTGGTCTGCGTGCAGCCATAGGGCCACACTTGAAGATCCGGCCGAGCCCCGAGCTGCAGCAGGATCTCGCGCATCTTGGCCTGTAGCGCGTCGCAGGTGTAATTCGTCGTGTGCCCCTGGTACACGAAAGTCAATTCCTTCGGCGTCCAGACCGCCGCCTGCGCGTCCGCTCCCCAGGCCGGCAGCGCGCAAGCGAGCGCGCCGGTTGCGGCGAGAGCCGCAGCCGCTTGCCTCAGGGTCCGCCCTTCGCCAGCATGAGCGAATCGCATATCCACCTCCGCCGCCGCAATTGCGGTGATGACGACTTGATATCGCAACTCGCCGAGGCTGTGCAACTGCACGGGGCAGCGCGCCTTGTGGCGCTGGCCGTCCTCGCGATTGCTGACCTCGGCAATACGCAACCGGCATGCGCGGCGCCGCCACCCGCGCACGCGCCCGCCACGGCGAGACTCGCCACGGCGGACACTCTTGTGACCGTTCGCGCCGGCGATCGTGCGCCACAGCTCACCACCCTCGGCTCGGGTGCGGATCCCGCGTGGCGCAATCAGGCCCGGGAGGCGCTCCCCGACCACGTGGAGGCCGACGGCGCCTCGTACCCGCTCGCGTGGCGGGTCAATCGCACCGCGACCCGTCTGGCCGGAGACCTCGAGCTCGTGTACGAGAGCGACTCTCCGCGCCTCGAGCTCATCTGGCGCTGGCGCGCGCGCTCGCCGTTTGGACCCCTGGAGCACGACCTCGAGATCCGCAACCTCGGCGATCGGACCGTGTGGCTGCCGCTACTGCCGAGCCTGCGCTTCGACTGGCGCATCGACCCGCGCACACGCCTCGAGCGCTTCTGGGTCGAGAAAGGCGCCGACACGCCCTCGCCCGCCGGGACCCACCTCGATCAGATGCACGACGGCGATACCTGGTATGGCACTTCGAGCACCTACGCGCGGCCGATTCCCGCAGAGCCGCGGGAGATGATTCCCTGGGTGTTGGTGGAGGAGCCGGACGGCCCTCGCCGCGGCTGGTACCTCGGCATCGAGTTCAGCGGCCGGACGCACCTCACGCTCGAGCGCCGCGGAACCTCGTTGCAGGGTGAGGCGGGACTCAATCCCCTGCCCGGTCCCTACCGCACGCGGCTCGCCCCGGGAGAGAGCTTCATCACGCCGACGATCTTCGTCGGCGCGTTCAGGGGCGGGCCCGATGCGGCCGGCAACATCCTGCGTCGCTGGGTGCGCTCCGTACTGCAGAACCCGCGAACCACCGGCGACCCCTCCTACCCCCTGATGGTGAGCAACAGCTGGGGCAGCGGCATGGCGGTGGACGAGAGCCTCGCCCACCGCATGATCGAGGATGCGGCATCGCTCGGACTCGAGATGTTTCATCTCGATGCGGGTTGGTTTCGCACCGTGGGCGACTGGCGCGCGGACGCACTCAAGTTCCCGGCGGGTGTCGCGGCGCTCGCCACCTTTGCCCACGCCCGTGGCCTCAAGTTCGGTCTGTGGGTCAGCTGGGGACAAGCCGGCCTCGCGCATGAGCCGGGCGCGCTCACCATCCACGACCCCGCGATGCGCGACTGGCTCATCGCCGAGCCTCCCGCGGGCTGGAAACCGGCCGAGCCGTACAAGGGCATCACCGTCGATCTCGGCGTGCCCGCGGCCGCCGCCTGGGCCGAGCGCGAGCTCGAGCGCATCGTAGGCGACTACCGCCTCGACATGCTCGAGCACGACGGCTATCTCGTCGCCCAGGGCAGTAGCCGCACGAACCACCCGGCAGCACCCCCGGAACCGGGAACGCTCCAGGTTCGGGAGGACTCCGGCTACCTATGGGTCGAGGGATCGAACTCCACCGATGTCAGCGATTACGCTACACGGGCCTACTACCGCATCTACGAGGGATTGCGACGGCGGCACCCTGCGCTTTTGTTGGAATTGTGCAACGACGGCGGCCGGATGATGGACTTTGGCAGCGCGGCCCACGGCGACTACTTCTCCACCACGGACACCTACGACCCGCTGGCGAATCGACGGGCCTTCTTCGATGCGAGCCACGTCCTGCCGCCCGCCATGCTCGAGAGCTACGTGGCCGACTGGCCGACCGAGCGGCCGTCGGGTTTCCGTTACATGCTGCGCAGCGGCATGCTCGGCTGGTTCTCGCTGATGCTCGACACGCGCCGCTGGACGGCTGAGCAGCGCGCCGATGCACGGGCGCAGCTCGCGCTCTATACGCTGGCGCTCCGCCCCCTGATTCGCGCCGCCGACCTCTATCACGTCTCGGAGCGTCCCGACGGGGTGCATTGGGACGGCTTTGAATACTATTCTCCCGCGCTGCGGCGCGGCGTGCTCTACGCCTTCCGCGGCTCGACGCCGGATGAGCCCACGCATCGATTCCGTCTCGCCGGGCTCGACGCCCGGGCACGCTACGCCGTCGACTTCCAGGATCGCGGGCCGGCCGCGCGGACCGAGCGCAGCGGCCTCGATCTCGTGCAGCACGGGCTCGAGGTCACCCTCGACGCGCCCCTGTCCTCGGAGCTCGTGTTCTTCGAGCGGATCGGGGCGCGCCCGGCCGACCGATCGGCGCGGGTGAGTCCCGCGCGGCGCTAGCCCGCGTCCACCTCGAGCGTCCCGCCCGCTGCCCGATGCCGCCGGGTCGCTGCCTGCGAATGCTTCGCCTGTCGTTGTAGATTCGCGACACGCGCTTGTCATTGCTAATCGTTCGCATTAGAGTCCGTCCAAGGTGCGAGCGGTGGCGTGAATGCGTCAGCTACATGTCGGGTAGATGACGCGAGCTGCGGACCGCACCTCCTCAAGAACGACGAACGAAGGAGAACGGATCGGCTTTCGACGTCTGCTTCAACTCTGAAACGCCTGCTTCGGCTCAGAACGCCTGCTTCGGCTCAGAACGCCTGCTTCAACCAATTGGGAGGGGACCACCCATGCGAGCTAAGAGCAACAAGGCACTCCACCGGAGAGCCCGGTTCGCTGTGACAGCACCTGTTTCACCCGTCATCACGCGGCCGGGGGCGCGCTTCGGCGCAACCAGCATCGCTGCCGCTGTAGCCGGGATTCTCTACGGCTCAGCCTCGGGAGTCGCCTACGCAGCCGACCAGGCTCAGGCCTCCGCCGCCGCGCCAGCGGCGACCGGCAGCGAGTCGCTGCAGGAAGTCGTGGTGACGGCGACCGCCATCGGCGTCAAGAAGCTCGAGGCGAGCTACAACATCGTGTCGGTGGACGCTGAGGCGATCAAGCAACAGCAGCCGAAGAGCACGGCGGACCTGCTCAAGGTCTCGCCGGGTATCTGGCCGGAATCCTCGGGCGGCCAGACCGGCGCCAACATCGAGGTCGCCGGCTTCCCCTCGGGCGGCGACGCCCCGTTCTTCACCAACATGATCCAGGGCCTGCCGATGTACGGCATGCCCTCGCTCTCCTTCATGGATTCGAGCTCGTTCCTGCGCATCGACGACACCATCGAGCGCGTCGAGGTCGTCCAGGGCGGACCGGGCGCGCTGTTCGGACCCGCGCAGATGGGCGCAACGGCCAACTTCATCCTGCGGCGCGGCAGCGATGCCCCCGGCGGATCGATCTCCGAGATGTGGGGCGATGAGGGGCTGTGGCGCACCGACGCCTACTACGGCTTCAAGGTGAGCGACGGCTGGTACGCCAGCCTCGGCGGCTTCTATCGCGACTCCAAGGGCGTGCGCCCGCCGCAGTTCTCCGCCGACGAGGGTGGCCAGCTGACAGGCACTCTGAGCCATGACCTTGACGGCGGCTCGCTCATGTTCTGGGCCCGCGTGCTCGACGACCACAACCAGTTCATCGTGCCGGTCCCTGTGATCGAGAGCGGCAACGGCAACATCTCCGCTTACCCCGGCTTCGATCCCCTGGCCTCGTCCTACGGCAGTCGCGACATCCAGAACGTGAGCCTGCCGAACCCGCAGGGCGGCTTCGAGACTGCCAACCTCGCCAACGGCCGCGGCACCCAGTTCGAGTACTTCGGCATCAACTGGGACCAGCAGATGAACGACTGGCATCTGCTCAACAACTTCATGGTCGACGGCGGCGGGCTGGACACGAATGCGCTCTTCTCCGGTCCGAACCCGCGCCCGCTGAGCTATTACCTGTACGGCTGCCAGGTGGCGGCCCCGGCGGGCTATTGCAACGGCGCGACCGCGGTCGACTCCAACAACTTCTCGCTCAACGCCGCGGGACTTCCCACCGTCGGCGGCAGCAACGGCGCGGGCAACGGCCAGGGGCTGCCGCTCGGCACCGTTACCGCCGTCTATGCCAACAACGGCACAGCGGTGCCGCTCGGCACGAGCGTCATCCAGCAGGGCTGGTGGTTCATCCAGAAGTCGCTGGCGAGCCTCACCGACGAGTTCCGCGCCACGCGCGAGATCTTCGCCGGCAACAACCTCACCGGCGGCCTGTACCTCGCGCGCTACAGCATGAACGACAACTGGTCGCTCGGTAACCAGATGCTGATGACCAACACGCCGAACGCGACGGGGATCGCGCTCAAGTACACGCAGCCCGGGACCGGTCTGATCTACAACCTGTCGAGCCCGCAGGGCTTCGTGAACATGAACGGCAACTACAACATCCTGCAGCACGGCAACGCCACCAACATCGCCGGCTATCTGTCGGATTCGTGGCGCATCAACGGCTGGCTGCTCGATGGCGGTGTGCGCGTCGAGAACATCGACGTCCATCAGCGCACCTGTAACCGCACCAACACGCAGATGGGAGCCGCGAACGATCTGTTCGATAACGCCGTACCGCTCTGTAATAACACCAACGACGTGGAGCACTACACCCACACCATGCCCACGTGGACCTTCGGTGCGAACTACACGTTCACTCCCAACATGAGCGCCTATGTGCGCGTCAACGACGGCGTGCACTACGACGACTTCGACAACAACATCCGGGGTGCCAACGGCAACTTCGCGCCGCTCGAGACGGTCAACAACTACGAGGGCGGCTTCAAGTTCCAGAACCAGTTCTGGTACCTGGACGCGAGCATCTACGAGCGTGACTTCACGGGCCTGCAGTACACGCCCTCGACCAGCACCGGTGTACCGATTCCGGGCCAGACGCTGATCTACGGCGCCAAGACCCACGGTGTGGATGCCAAGGTGAACTGGACGCCGGTCACTGGACTCAACATCCTGCTGGTGGGTGACTACATGGACGGTCACTACACCGACTACACGGGCTGCATCCCCTATACGGACATCCTCGGCAATCCCCAGTGCTCCGCCATCAACGGCGCACCGCTGCAGCGTCAGCCGAAATACCAGTTCCGCCTGACGCCGAGCTACGCGATGCCGCTCTCCTGGGGCGACCTCACGGGTTTCGTGACCTACGAATACGTCGGTCAGCGGTACGAGGATCTGGCGGGCCTGCAGCCCCTCGGCACCTACTACATGCTGGGCGCCGGGATCATCGCCGACGTTGGCAACAACTGGCAGTTCCGCGTGCAGGGGACCAACCTGACCAACCAGATCGGTCTCACCGAGGGCAATGCGCGCATCTTCGGCTCGGCCGTGGGCCTCGGCGGCGTGCTGCTGGCGCGGCCGATCGAGGGTCGCGAGATCAACATCACCGCCAAGTACAAGTGGTGAGCTGAAGCCCCTGCCCCCTCGCGCCGCCCGGCGCGAGGGGGTTCTCTTTTGTGTGCTCGGTCTGGCCGCGGCTCCGGTAGCATCGGCTGCATGAGCGCGCTGACCCCCGAGCTTGCCGCTGCCATGCGGCGTATCGACCCCCTGCTGAGGTCGGGGGACTTCCACGGCGCGCGCGCTGCGCTCGAGGCAATCCTCGGCGACCACCCGCAGTTCGTCGAGGCGCTGCGCCTCCTCGCCGGCACCCGGCAGGCGCTCGGCGATCCGGGGGCGGCGGAAGAGCTGCTGCGCCGGGCGCTCGATCTCGAGCCGGGCTGGGCGCCGACGCTCGCGAGCCTCGGCGAGCTGCTGCTCGGCAGCGGCCGTGGGGCCGAGGCCGAGCCGCTGCTGAAGCGCGCCGCCGCCGCCTCGCCCCCTTATCCGCGCGCGGCGCTGCTGCTGGCCCGCTACTACAATGACACCGGACGGCCGGCCGAGGCGCTCGCGGCCGCGGCTCCGCTCTGCCTCGCCGGCCGGGCCGACGCGGAGCTCTCGAGCCAGCACATCGCCGCGCTCGCCGCGCTCGGCCGCCCGCAGGAGGCTGTAGCTGTCTATCGGCGCGTGACCGCCGCCACCCCGGCGAACCCGGCGGCGGCGCACGCACTGGCGCTCGCGCTCAATGCGACCGGCCAGCACGAAGAGGCCGCGCGCGTCGCCAGCCAGCTCCTCACCCGTGGCTATCGTCCGGCGGCGCTCTACGACACTTACGCCCGCAGCCTCATCGCCCAGGGCGCCCGCGATCGCGCCGAGGAGGCTCTGCGCGAGTGCCTCAAGCTCGAGCCGCGTCGAGTGGAGGCGCATAGCAACCTCGCCCAGCTCATCTGGCTGCGCACCGGCGCAGTCGCGGCGGCGACGGCCGAGCTCGATCGGGCGCTCGGGACCTTCCCGGGCGATGAGGCTCTATGGGCCGCCAAAGCCGCCCTGCTCCAGGGCGCGGGTGACCCGCGCGCGGCCTACGACTGTCTCGCTCCCTGGGCGGCGCGCCGGGAGGCACAGCCGGCGCTGCTGCTGCGCGCAGGCCTCGCCGCCCTCGAGTTCGCGCCGCAGGACGCGCGCACGCTGGCCGAGCGGGCCCTCGCGCTCGTACCCGATAACGCCGCGGCACGCACCGTGCTCGCGGCAGCGCTGCTCGGCATCGGCGACGCGCATGCCGCGCTCGGACACTGCGAGCGGCTGCTCGCCAGCGATCCCGATGACCAGTACCTCATCGCCCTGCAGACGACGGCCTGGCGGCTGCTCGGGGACGAGCGCTACGCGCAGCTGTGCGATTACGCCCGTCTCGTGATGCCGCTCGAGCTCGAGGCCCCGCGCCCCTGGCGCGATATGGAGAGCTTCCTCGCCGACCTGCGCGCGAGCCTCAACCGTCTGCACGATCCGCGCGGCCACGCGCTGCTCTTCCAGTCGCTGCGTCACGGCACGGAGACCACCCAAGACCTCTCACGTAGTACTGATGCGGCGATTCGTGGACTGTTCAGCGCGTTTGCCGGGCCCATCAACCGCTACCTCGAGCGCATCGGCCCCGGCACCGATCCGCTGCGCCGGCGCAACCACGGCCGCTGGCGCTTCAACGGCGCCTGGTCGGTGCGCCTGCGCTCGGCGGGGTATCACGCCATCCACACACATCCCCGCGGCTGGATCTCCTCGGCCTGCTACCTGGAGCTGCCCGACAGCCTGCGCGACGAGACGAGCGACGAGGGTATCCTGACATTCGGCGAGCCCGGGGTACGCACCGACCCCGCTCTCGGCAGCGAGTTCTCGGTCCGACCGCGAGTCGGGATGCTGGTGCTGTTCCCGTCGTACTTCTGGCACGGAACCGTGCCCTTCCACGGCAGTCAGCCGCGCCTGACGGTGGCGTTCGACGCGGTACCCGAAACTTAGACCCGGAAACCCGCGCGCTCGTCCCGTGGTTCCGCGAGTCAGGTCGCTCGCGTGCCAGCGCGCCGTCTGGTTACGCTAGCATACGGGCAACTCATGGAGGATCCGGCCATGGCGCATTCGTTGTCTCGCCGAACCCTGTTCGAAATCGGAACCGTCGGCCTCGCGGGAGTGGCGCTCACACCCGCGGCCTCAGGCGCGCCCAGCAGCGACGGCATGACGTCGGAGACCGAGGCGGTTATCCGATCCTGGTTCAAGCTTTGGGGAACGAGCCGGACCTGGGCGCCCTTCGACGCCCTCATGGCGGACGACTTCACGTTCAGCAGCCCGAACCACGACGACCATATCAGCAAGACCGCCTTCAAGAGCAGGTGCTGGGAGCCCAACATCAACCTCACCCAGGCTCTCGATATCGAGTTGCTCATCGCCAGGGGCGATCAGGCATTCGTCAAGTATCTGGGGCGCACTACCACGGGGAAGACCTTTCGCAACGTGGAGCTGCATCAGGTGCGAAACCGGCAGGTCGCGTCGATCGAGTGCTATTTCGGGGGAAACATGAGCTTCCCGGCCGGCGTGGAGGCGCAAAAAAGCTAGCGGGAGTCCGTATGGCGAACGTGCTCGAGCAAATAAATGCGTATATAGAATCTCAGCCTGCGGCAAAACGGGATGAAATGAAGGCGTTGCACTCTGCCATCGTGAGTTTCTTTCCGGATTGTCGTCTGTCGTTCCTGGATGGAAAAGACGACCGAGGGCGGATCGTTACCAACCCGAACATCGGCTACGGCCATCAAACGATGAATTACGCCGATGGCAAGACCCGGGATTTCTACCAGATCGGTATGAGTGCCAACACGGGTGGAATTTCCATCTACATCATGGGGCTGAAAGACAAGAACTACCTGTCAGAGAAATTTGGCAAGTCCATCGGAAAGGCAAACGTCACCGGATATTGCATCAAGTTCAAGAAACTGAGCGATATAAACCGGGAAGTACTTGACGCTGCGATACGCAGCGGAATACGCAAGCCCAGCACCCGGCAGGATTGAATTCGCCTACTTCACCGGCGGATTGGCATTGAAGGCAATCGCGATGCGCGGCTCGTCCGCCTCGTGCGTCTCGACGTAGTGCTCCATCCAGCAGGGAAAGAGCACCAGCAACCCCTCGCTCGGAGTCAGGTGGATGTCGCTGTGCCCGTTGACGACGGCGCCCTTGACGAAGCCGTGAATGACCCCCGGGCGCGGATCGCGGAACACGAACTCGCCCGAGCCGGGCGGCACCTTGAGGTAGAAGCTCCCCGAGAGCAACGAGCCCTCGTGCAGATGCAGGAAGTTGAAGCCCCCGCGGTCGTGCAGGTTGACCCAGGATTGCAACTCGAACTCCCGCTCGCCCTGCCCCATCTCGGTGAGCGCGCTCGCGCAGGCGGTGCGGATCGCCTGTCTGAGCGGCGCAAACACCGGCCGCTCGAGCACCGTCATGTCCTTGCTGTTCCAGCCCTGGCGGACCGTGCGCCCGGCCGGCTCGGGATCGCCGGCGCGCAACGCCATCACTTCCTTCACCCAGGAGCCGAACTGCGGCTCGAGCGCGTCGAGCTGCGCCTGCCAGATGCGGGTCGGAAAGAGATCGTGCGATCTGAGCTCCGGCACGACCTCGGGCGCGCGCGCGGGCTGCGGCGCGGAGTCCGGCCGGCTCCCGCCGAAGGTGACGTTGAATCTCACGGCAGCTCGCGGATGCGGATGTTGCGCACGGCGAGCGCTCCCGGGTGGTCGCCCTGGATGCCGATGAGACCCCGCGCCGCCAGGCCATAGTTCGGGTACTTGGAGAACTTGCTGGCCGCCACGCGCTGCTTCCAGTCGGCGCTGCCGAAGTCGTACTCGACGACCCTGACTCCGTTCAGCCAGTGCTCGACGTGGCTGCCCCGGACGACGAGCCGGGTCTCGTTCCACTCATCGAACGGCTTCGAAACGCCGGCGGGCACGCCGTACAGCGCGTAATCGGATCCCGCCGCCGTAAGCGGGCTCTTGCCGTCCTCCGTGTTGGCGTCATCGAGCAGCTGATACTCGGGGGCGCTCCAGTAGATGTGGTCGTACTCGCGCGTGCCGCGGTAGAAGATGCCGCTGTTGCCGGCCTTGCCGATCTTCCATTCGAGCTCGAGCTCGAAATTCCCATATTCGCCGGTCGTCACGAGATCATCGACCGGGCCGTCCTTGTGCAGCACGCCGCCATCGACCTGCCAGCCCGCCGGCAGCCCGGGGGCCTTCCAGCCGCGCCAATCGGGCGCGCTGTGATCCTGAAGAAGCGCCCGCCAGCCTTTGGAGCCCGCGCCCTGATCGGCGGCGGAGCCGGCGCTCGCCGCCAGGACGAGCGAGAGCGCCGCGGCGCCGAGCGAAGTCTTGATCATGAATGGCTCCTCGGGGGTCTCGCCCCTCAGGTGAGGTTGAGTTTCTTCAGCAGCTCCGGCGGCGCGCCTTCGAAGCTCGTGAGGGGCACGTTGCCGATGTAGCCGAGGTCCTTGCGCCCGGCGGGACTCGAGTAGAAGGCGGCGGCGGTCAGGTCGCGATAGAGCGCAAAGAAACGTGCGGCCTCGCGCCGCTCGGGGGTCGCGCGCGAGGCGTCGCAGATCGTGTCGCAGATGCCCGTCTGCCCAACGAGATCGAGGTCGGCAAAGCCCTTGCCGGAGCGCCGCGCGGCCTCCTCATCCAGCCAGCGCAGGCCGCCGAGCACGATCGGCCGGTCGCGGCTCTGGTCCGGATACGGGGCGCTCACCCATTCGTCGATGAAGTCCACGACGCCGACGGCCGAGGCGCTCGGGGAGTGCTCGTCCGCCGGAATGATGAGGTCCGAGAGGACCCCCGCGAGCCGCCGCTGCGCCGCTGTCAGGGTGAGCGGCCAGAACTCGCCCCGCTTGTGAGGTGTCATGAGATCCGGATCGGTGCCATAACCGGGTGCTGCCGGCGGGCGCAGGAGCGCCGTGCCGTGCCTCGGCTGCCCCGCCGCCCCGCGCCACGCCGGCCAGGCCGCGCTCGCCGCCAGCATCCACTTGATCGTCGTACGCCGGTCCATCACAGCTCCTTGCGCCGCAGGCGCTCGAGGATGTGGTCCGCCGCGCGCCAGGCGACCGCCATGATGGTGAGCGTCGGATTCTTGTCGGCGTTGGAGGGAAACACGGCGCCGTCGGTGACGAACAGGTTCGGCACGTCCCAGGTCTGGCACCACTGGTTGGTGACCGAGACCTTCGCATCCGCGCCCATGATCGCCCCGCCCACTTCGTGGATGATAAGTCCTCCCGGGAGGATCGCCTTGGCGCCGTCGGTCTCGATCTTGTGCGGCTTGCCGCCCATGGCCTCGATGATCTCACCGAAGGTGCGCTGCATGTGCGCCGCCTGGCGAGTCTCATGCTCGGAGAATTTCCAGTGGAAGCGCAGCACCGGGATGCCGAAGCGGTCCTTGACGCCGCCCGGGTCGATCTCGCAGTAGGAGTTCTCGTTCGGGATCATCTCGCCGCGGCCGCTGAAATACACGAAGGAGCCGTACAGGCGGCGCACGTCCTGCTTGAATTTCACGCCGTAGTTGCCGCCCGTCAGCCATTCGAGGCCGCTCCCCGTGCCGGGCCCCGGCATGCGTCTGCCGCCGCCGAACTCGACGTGGTAACCGCGCGCAAAGCCGAGCTTGCCGGCGAGCTGCTCCTTGTAGAGCCACCAGGGCATGTAGTACGCATGACCGTCCGCGCCGTCTTCGTTGAGCGGCGGCAGGCTCTCGAGCTGCGGGACCTGCCCCCACACGTCACTCCCGACCGTATCCATGATGTAGCGGCCGACCTTGCCGCTCGAGTTGGCGAGCCCGTCCGGGAAATGGGCGCTCTTCGAGTTGAGGAGAATCCGCGCCGACTCGCAGGCGCTCGCCGCGAGCACCACGACACGGGCGCTCGCATGCTCGTGCTTACCCGTGGTGCGGTCGACAAAGCTGACGCCGCTCGCCTTGCCATCGGGCCCGAGCGTGACCTCGTACACCATGGCATCGGTCGTAATGTCGAGCTTCCCGGTGGCGAGCGCCGGCGGCAGATGCACGGTCGTCGACTGATAGTTCGCGCGGATCGAGCAGCCCCGCCCGCAGGGCGTCGCCCACAGGCAGGGAGCGCGGCTCTGCATGGCGGTGGCGAGAATCTCCTGCGCCCGAGCGTTGCCGGGATGGATGCGCTGGGGGTTGCTCGCGTGATCGAGCGGGCGCGTGAGCACCGCGCGGTGGCCCGGGATCACCGGGATGCCGAGGCCTCTGGCCGCTTTCGCGATCGCGTAATCGGCCACGATGGGCCTGGGCGGCGGCAGCAGGCAGCCGGGCGGAGAGTTGGGCGTGTTCTCCAGGCCCTCGCTGCTGCCGTAGACCCCGATCAGCAGCTCGACCTTGTCGTAGTACGGCGCCAGAGCCTCGTAGGAAAGGGGCCAGTCGAAGCCGAGTCCGTCGCGGCTCTTCGGCTTGAAATCGTACGGGCCGTTGCGCAGCGAGATGCGGCCCCAGTGGTTGGTGCGTCCGCCGAGCATGCGCGCCCGCCACCAGTCGAAGCGGCCCCCATGCTCCTCGGTCGTGCGGACGTAGGGCTCGCCGGGAACCTGCCAGCCGCCGTCCACCGTCGCGTCGTAGAAGCCGAAGGGCTTCTGCGGCGTGCCCTCACCGCCGAGGGGAGCCAGGTCCGGCGTCTGGAACATCGGCGTCTCGCTCTCGGGCCTGTAGCGACGCCCGGCCTCGAGCATCAGGACGCGCGCCCCATCCATGCACAGGGTGTAGGCGGTCTGCCCGCCGGCCGCCCCTGATCCGACCACGATCACGTCGTAGGCGCGCTGCTGGGTCTGCGGGGTTACGAACGGCATGGCACCTCTTCCGTCAGGCGGACTTCAGGAGCGGTAGGGCTCGCGGCCGACGCCCTGCACGGCAATACCCTGCGCGGCGAGCACTTCGTGCTGGAGTGCGTACATCGCCGCCGCGGCCTCATCGATCGCCCGCGTGAAGGCGAGCGAGCCGGCCAGGATCGGCTTGAGCCGCTCCTTGTCCTGAATCCGGGCCCGCGGGTATTCGTGCTCCACCACGAGGTAGGTTCTCTCCGGGTCGATGGCGAGCAGCTCGCGTGCGGCCAGCTGGTGGTCGAGCCAGTCCACCGAGCGATTCTGCAGGTACGCGAGCGGGTCGTGGCGCGCCGTGCCTGGCAGCTCATGCTCGGCGAACACCGTCTGCTTCTTCCAGGCGTTGAGCTGCTCGGCCGGATCGCGGCTCGGCTCGGCGCCGTGCCAGTCGCCGCGCTGCAGCGTCTGCCCGCCGTAGCCCCACGCCGCAATGCCTCTCGACTCGATGACCTGTCCCTTGACGTGAAAGCCGCCGATCAGGAAATTGTAACCACTGTCCTTCAGGTACTGGAACAGCGAGCGCGAATCCTGGCCCATGAGGATCGCGTGCGACGGATCGTAGTGGATGCGGAACTGATCGCCTACCCCGTGACGCTCGCAGATGCGATGCAGCGCGATCCACGGACCTGGCGCATAGGCGATGTTGTTGTGCCAGTGGTCGCTCACGTTCCAGCCCGGCATCGGGCACTGCTCGACGCGGTAGGTGAGGCCGCGGGCCTTGGCCTCCTTCAGCAGCGGTACGAACACCGCTTCGAACATGACGAGATTCCCGTCCATGCTGAGCTGCGGGTTGCGTCCGACGAAGCCCGTGACCGCATCGGTCCCGAGCAGCACCGCGGCGTCGAAGACCTTGAGCATCATCTGGTGCTTCTTGGCTCGCACGGCCTCGTCGGCGGCGAGCATGTTGTCGAAATAGCCGAGGTCCGACAGCCCGACCTTCGTGGCTTCCATGGCGCGGCGCACGCGTGCCGCGCGCCGGGCGTCGAAGGGCGCGCGCAGGTCGAGGGTGTTGGCCACCGGATCGAGCATGGCCGCGGCCGGGACGTCGCTCTCGCTCGGGTGCAGCGCCGCCGACAGCTCGATGTTGGGCGCGCCGATCTCGGCGGCGAACGCGAGCCACTCCTCGATGGCGAGATCCGGATCCGCATCGCGCCGTGCGCGCGGCGTCAGCTCCTGCAGCGCCGCGGTGAGGATGCTGAGGCGCATCGGGCGAGGCTTGAACTCACCGCGGGGCATACGCCACCTTCTCGTTGCGGAAGCTCGCCGCGAACAGCAGGAAGATCGCCGCGGCGAAGGCCGCCGGGTAGAGCCAGATCGACTGCCAGTCGTGCATACCCTGGGCTGCGTACAGATCGTCGATGCGCCCCGCGGCCGAGAATCCCACCAGCATTCCGAGGCCGTAGGTCGCGAGCGTGATCAGCCCCTGAGCGGCGGCCTTGTGCCCGGCGCCGGCCTTGGAGTCGGTGTAGATCTGGCCGGAGACGAAGAAGAAGTCGTAGCACACGCCGTGGAGCGCAATGCCGATGAGCAGCATGTAGGCGAGCTCATGCGCGTTGCCGAAGGCAAACAGCACGTAACGCGCCGCCCAGGCCAGCATGCCGATGAGGAGCGTAGCCTTCATGCCGAAGGTCCGCAGGAACAGCGGCAGCGCCAGCATGAACAGCACTTCCGACATCTGCCCGATGGTCTGCTTGCCGGTGGCGTTGGCGACCTGAATCTCGGTCAGGAACTGATTGGCGTTCTGGTAGTAGAAGGCGAGCGGAATGCAGATCAAGACCGAGGCGACGAAGAACACGGCGAAGTTGCGCTCCTTGAGGAGCACCAGAGCGTCGAAGCCGAGCGCCCGGCCCAGGCCGCCGCCCTCCCCGTCCGCGGGACGCGGCGGCGTAGCCGGCAGCGTGAACGCGTAAGCACCCAGCACGAAGGAGGCAAGCGAGGACATGAGGAAGGTCTTGCGCAGCAGGCCCTCCGTGATGCCGGCGTGCGAGTCCCAGGCAAAGAGGTAGCTGATTACGAGTCCCGCGACGATCCAGCCGATCGTGCCCCACACCCGTAGCCCGGGGAAATGCCGCGAGGGGTCGTCCACCTGCCGGAACGCAATCGCGTTCACCAGAGCGAGCGTCGGCATGTAGATGATCATGTACGCCAGCAGCACGGGATAGAAGGCGCCGAAAGCGCTCGTGCTGTAGAGCACGTACATCAGGATCCCGCCGGCGATGTGCACGATGCCGAGCAGCCGCTCGGCGTTGAAGTAACGGTCGGCGATGAGTCCGACGATGAAGGGCGCGATGATGGCGCCCCAGGCCTGCGTGCCGTAGGCGAGTCCGGTCTGTGCGCCGCTCGCGTGCAGATTCGTGGCGAGATAGCTTCCCATCGTGACAAACCAGCCGCCCCAGATGAAGAACTGCAGGAACATCATGGCGCACAGACGCGCCTTCGTGCGTGAGCTCACAGCTGCATCCACGCCGACCCGGCACGAGCGCTCGCGACCGACTGCGCGATGAAGCGCAGCCCGCGCAGGCCGTCCTCGACGCCCGGGTATTCGCGCAACGGCGCCTGACCGCGCCCGACGCGCCGTACGTCTTCCATGAAGCCGCGATAGACGTTGGCGAACGCCTCGAGATACCCTTCCGGGTGGCCGGCTGGGGTGCGGCTGGCGGCGCGCGCGGCCGCGCTCAGATATCCACGTCCGACCCGCAGCAGCTCCCAGGCCTTGCCGGCGGGCTTGTAGATGAGCGTATTGGGCTCCTGCTGATGCCACTCGAGCCCGGCCTGCGTCCCGTAGATGCGCAGTGAGAGCCGGTTTTCCTCGCCGCACGCGATCTGCGAGCACACCAGCGTTCCCTTGGCGCCTCCCTCGAGCCGCACCAGCATGTTGGCATCGTCATCGAGGCGCCGGCCCGCCACGAAGGAAGTGAGATCGGCGCACACGGCCTCGAGGCGCCGGCCCGTCACGAACTCGAGCAGATTCGCAGCGTGCGTGCCGATGTCACCGACGCTGCCGCCGATGCCGGCACGCGCCGGATCGGTGCGCCACTCGGCTTGGCGGTTGCCGGCCCGCTCGACCGGCTCCATGAGCCAGTCCTGCGTGTACTCGACCATGACCTTGCGCAGCTCGCCGAGCCGTCCGCCGCGCACCAGTGCGCGCGCCTCGCGCACCGCCGGGTAGCCCGTATAGACGTGGGTGAGCGCAAACAGCGTCGTGCCGGCCTCCACCAGGCGCACCAGCTCCTCTCCCTCGGCCACGGAGAGCGCGAGCGGCTTGTCGCATATCACGTGGATATCGGCCGCGAGAAAGGCCCGCACAACCGGATAATGCAGGTGGTTGGGAGTCGCCACGATGACGAAGTCGATGCCGTTGGCGTCGGCCGACTCGGTGCGCGCCATCTCCTCGTAGGATGCGTAGCTGCGCTCGAGCGACCATGCCGCGGCGCTCTCGCGCGCGACCTCGGGGTGAGATGACAGGGCGCCGGCGACCAGACGCGCCTCGCCGTCGAGCTCCGCCGCCAGGCGATGCACCGCACCGATGAAGGCGCCGCGGCCGCCGCCCACGATACCGGCCCGCAGGCGGCGCTGAGTGGGGTCAGGCGTTACGGTCGGGCCCATCGGGGTGAATGCTAGCGCATTTCACCGACCGGCCCCCATCGCGACCTGACTGCGTGGTGGGGGCGTGCAATCATTCGCCCGCTATGTCCTCAGGGATGCGGCAAACCGCCCTGGTGCTCGCCGTCGCGACGCTGATGGGTGCGCCAGTTGTACGCGCCGACGGTGATAGCGGGACGCCGCCCGGCACGGGGTGCAGCGGACCGCTCTATCCGCGCTTCGATCGGGTGTTGCTGCTCGAGAGCGCCGCCGCGACCTCGGCCAATGTCAGCATCGGTGACCTGACCGGCTCTGGTCGTCCTGACCTGGTGTTGGCGAAGGGCAGGCACTGGCCCCTGATGAGTCGCGTCCTGCTCGCTGACGGTCACGGTCGGTTTCCGGTGGCCCATGACCTCGGCGATCGACCCTACCGGTCTTATGCCGCGGTCCTCGGCGACATGACCGGCAAGGGCCCGCTGGACGTGGTGCTGGGAAATGACGCCCCCGATCCCAAGGTCGTCCTTCTCAACGACGGTAGCGGCAACTTTCACATAGGCTCCACCTTCGGGCGCCCGGAATGGCCGACCCGCAACGTTGCGGTGGCCGACCTTAATGGCGACGG
>Ga0335081_10005994_pt1 | contig 19274 bp, 17 predicted proteins | sample Lox_Sample_35_FD_206713 | JGI IMG/M metagenome (GOLD analysis project Ga0335081, IMG submission 206713) | Soil microbial communities from Loxahatchee National Wildlife Refuge, Florida, United States - Lox_Sample_3.5 | ecosystem: Environmental > Terrestrial > Soil > Wetlands | place: USA... | reverse complement strand
CGAGGTTGTTCCGGGTCGGCGGCCGGCGGCCTCGGCGCCGGCCAGCATCCGCTGGGCCAGGCGCTGGGCCAGCGCCTGGAACACCTCCTCCTTGCTGGCGAAGCTCAGGTAGATGGTGCCCTTGCCGATCTGGGCCTCGCGGGCGATGTCGTCCATCGAGGTGCGGCGGTAACCGTACTGGCCGAACACCCGCAGGGCCGCGTCCAGGATCACCGCGCGCCGGGCCTCGGCGTCCCCGCGCGGCGGGTTCATGCCGGGACAGCCAGCCACCTGGCCGGCTGGACAGCGATCTCGGCGATGCTCAGCTCGATCGGCTGGGTGATCGCGAACAGCACCGCCCGGGCCACGTCATCGGCCCGGGCCAGGACCGGGCCGGCGGCGGCCGCGACCCGGTCCAGCGCCTCTTCGGCGAACAGCCCCCCGGAGGACGGCCCGATCTCCTGGCCGAGCGAGGCGGCCAGGCCGCGCAGCAGGTCCGGCTGATGACGGGCGAGGTTGGTCGCCGTCCGGCCGGGGATCACGGTGACCACCCGGATCGTGTCGCTTTCCAGCTCCTGTCGCAGCGAGGCAGTGATCGCGTTGACCGCCATCTTGGTGGCCCCGTAGAAACCTGGTGCCACCAGGCGGGTGGCGCTGGAGGAGATGTTGACGATGTGCCCCTGCGCGCCGCAGGCCCGCATGGCGCGGACCGCCGCCCGCGACCCGATGGCCAGCGCGAGCACGTTGACCTCCAGCATCTCCCGCCAGGCCTCCGGGTCACCGTCGGCGAGCGGGCCGCGGTACGACACCCCGGCGTTGTTGACCATCACGTCCAGCCGCCCCGTGTCGGCCATCGCCCGGTCGACCAGGCCCTGCACCGCGGCGGGGTCTCGCAGGTCGGCGGCCACCGCGGTGGCCGCGCCGCCGGCCTTGGCGACCGCCTCCGCCGTGCCCGCGAGCGCCTGCGCACGGCGCCCGGCTGCGAACACGTGCGCCCCGGCCTCGCCCAGGCGCAGCGCGACCGCCCGCCCTATCCCGCTGGACGCCCCGGTGACCACGGCGGTCTTCCCGGTGAACCCTCCCATGCCGCACCTCCAGGCCATGACCGGATGACTTGTTGACTCAAATGACAAAACTAGTCAGATAGCCGGGCAGTGCGCAAGCACCGGCTGTAGTCAGATCCGTGCGGAGTCGGGTCCATAGACGTGCCTATCCCCCTCGGGCGATGTCGGGTAGCACCCTACAATTGGGTTGTTGTCAAAGCGGGGCAAGGCCGGGTGCTCATGGGGATCCAGGACGTCGCGGGCTGGGTATTCATCGCCGGCGGGACGGTGAACGTGGGCCGCGCGCTGCCTGTGCTGGTGCGAGCCAGACGAAGCCAGAGATATCCTGCCGCGGTCCCGGCCGGGGTGTGGTCCGGGCTCATGGCGGGTCTGGGCCTTCTCGCCAGCGGGGTTCTTTCCCTTCGTTATCCGCGCTATCCGCACGGTACCTGGCTGGGCTGGATTCCTGGCACCCTGGTCGGCGCCGCGCTGATAGTCCTGATTGTCCCCTCGATCGTGGCTCGCAGGAGGGCCAGGCGTCTGGGCCCTAGCTCGGCATACGCTGCCAGTCTCAGTTCCGCGGACATGCCCGGCCCTGGTCCCGCGATCGCGCCCGACGCCAGGACCGCGGGTTTGATCGAACGGATCAAGAACGTCAAGTTCGGCACGGTCAGGCTGGCCCCGGGGTACGACGAGGAAGAAGTGGACACCTTCCTCGACAAGCTTGTGGCAGCCCTCAGCCAGGACGGCCAGCTGAACCGCTCGGAACTGCGTGACATCCGATTCAGCACGACGCGGCTACGCCCGGGGTACGCCATGCCGGACGTCGACACCTTCTTGGAAGAGGTCGCACAAGCCACCTGGTAGCAGCTCCGAAGGGCTGCGGCCAACCCGGTCAGGGGTGGCCGGGGCCGGTGCGCGGCGGGATCATCGACTTCAGCAGGTCCAGCACGCCGGGGTTGGCGACGCCGCGCCAGTCCGGGGTCAGCAGGCCCCACGACTCGGGGTCACCCCAGTTGGACCGGTGCCGGTTGGCGACCGGAATGGTGCCTTTGGGCTGGGTCGGGTTCAGCGCCCACCAGCACCAGTCCACGTCGTTGCCGGTGAGCCAGGCGTGGAAGTTGTTCCACCAGGCGGCCGAGCCAGCCGGCGGCGATGGCGCCAGTCCGAAGTTGGCCAGCGACCGGGTGTCGTTGCCGAACTCGCCGATCCACACCGGAGCGATCTGCTCGGTGAGCAGGTACCCGCCGCTGCGGTGCATCTGGCTGAGGTAGGCCTGCCGGGGCTGGCCCCCCGGGTGGAACCAGGGATAGTCGTGCAGGCTGTAGACGACCTGGCCCGGACGTTCGAGCCGCACCGGGTGCCGGGCCACGCCGGTCAGGTCGGCGGCGTAGCTCAGGCCCTCGCAGATGATCAGCACGTGCGGGCTGATCTCGTGGATGAGGTTTCCGGCCGTGGTGTACATGGCCGCGATGTCGGTCTTGGGCCTGCTCCCCCAGGTCGGCGTGAGCACGCGCCAGCCCATCGTCGTCCGCCGTGGCTCGTTCATCAGGTCCATGGCGGCGACGAGCGGGTTCGGCCGGTAGCGGGCCGCGATGTCCTGCCAGGCCGCGAAGAACTTGCTGGCCGGCCAGCGGTGGTTGTACCACAGGCCGTTGCCGTCGTCCTCCGAGCAGCACCAGCCCGGGTCGAGGATGTGGCAGTTCGGGATCACGATGAGGCCCGCGCTGGTGAGCGCCTCGACGCAGGCGTCGTAGACCTGCATCGGCGTCGCCCCGGACAGATCGGGGTTGGCGGCCAGGTACTGGTCGGGGACCGGAGCGGCCTGCTCGGTCATCCACAGGCTGAACGGCAGCCGCACGCTGTTGAAGCCGAGCCCGGCGATCAGCCGGGCCAGCGCGTGCCGGTCCGTGCGGTCCAGTCCCGGCGCCACGCCCAGGTCCTCGTGCGCGCCGTACCAGTTCACCCCGGCCAGGCGGACCCGCTTCCCGTGCGCGTCGACGATGAACCGGCCGCTGGTCGACAGCGGCAGCGCGATTTCCGGGTCAGTCACCGCCGGACCCCGGAGGCGCCCCGGGCATAGCTGGAGTGTACGCGCCGCCGGGCTCGGCCAGGCTATTCCCTGGCCAGCATGGCCTCGGCCTGGCGTTCCAGGTCGAGGTAGGGCTCGCCGCTGACGTCGACCACGACGCGCTTGATGGTGCCGCCGGTGAAGTGGTAGGGCCGCTCGCCCGGATAGTCGCTGGTGACCGCGGCGCCACTGTCACGGCCCACGCACAGGCCTTCCCCGGCGAGTTCGAAGTAGCCGGGCTGGGTCTTGATCCGGCCCTCGCCGACCTTGCGGTCCCCGTGGTAGAGCGACAGGACGCCGGCGGCCACGCCGGGCGGATCCTCGCCGGCCTTCTCGAAGGACGCGGACAGGATCAGGTTCTCCCCGGTGGGCAGGTCCTCGGTCGACGCCACCTTCTGCTCGACCATGCCGACGAAGTTGTAGACATAGTGCAGCCGGTTGTCCTTGACGTACAGCGCGTGCCCGCCGAACCACGACCCGTGGGCGAAGATCACCCCGTGGGCCCCCGGGGCCGGGATGTCCACCTGGGCGCCGATCGAGTAGGAGCGGTTGCGGATGTTCACCGCCTGGTGCTCGGGGACGTCGGCGATGTCGGGATAGTAGACGTACCGGTTGCGCGGGCTGGCCAGCTGCGGCCGCGGTGTCTCCAGGATCTCCAGCGCGGACCGGTCATCGAGCGGGAAGGCGCCGTTGGCCCCGGCCTCGGCGAACCACAAGTTCACGAGCTCGCGCAGCTTCTCCGGCTGCTCGGCGGCCAGGTCATGCAGCTCCGAGCGGTCCACATCGGTGTGGTACAGCTCCCAGGTGTCGTCGTTGAAGTGACTCCAGCCGCTGATCGTGGGGTGCGTGGTAACCGCCTTCCAGCCGTCGTGCCAGATCGCCCGCGAGCCGAGCATCGAGTAGAACTGGGTCGGCCGGGCCGACGGCGCGGACGGGTCCTCGAAGGCGTACCGCATGCTCACCCCGTCGAACCGGGACTGGACATACCCCTTGATCACCTCCGGCGGCGTGACGCCCAGCAGGTCCAAGAGCGTGGGCACGATGTCGATCGCGTGATGGTACTGGTGGCGGATCTCGCCGCCGTGGCCGAGCGCCGAGGGCCAGGCCAAGATGCACGGGTCGGAGGTGCCGCCGTTGAATTCGTACCGCTTCCACATCTTGAACGGCGTGTTGAACGCCATCGCCCACCCGGTGCAGTAGTGGTTGTAGGTCTTCGGCCCGCCCAGTTCATCCAGCATGGCCAGGTTGGCCTGCAGGTCATCGGGGATGCCGTTGAAGAACTTATTCTCGTTGACCGACCCCTCCGGGCCGCCCTCGCCGGACGCGCCGTTGTCGGACACCACGATCACGATCGTGTTGTGCCGCTGCCCGGATTCCTCCAGATAGTCCAGCAGCCGCCCGATGTGGTGGTCGACATGGGACAAGAACCCGGCATACACCTCGGCCATCCGGGCGAACAGGTGCTTCTCCCCCGCCGACAGGGAATTCCACGGCTTGGTGTAATCCACCGCGGGGAACGGCTGGCCGGCCGGGCCGGTACGGGTCTGCGGGGTGCCGATCGGGTTGAGCGGAGGAAGCTCGGTATCTTGCGGGACGATGCCCATCTGCTTCTGCCGGGCCAGGATCTCGGCGCGGATCGCCTCGTAGCCCTGGTCGAACCGGCCCCGGTACCGCTCGATCCACTCCCGGGGCGCGTGGTGCGGCGCGTGGCACGCGCCGGGCGCGTAGTACAGGAAGAACGGCTTGTCCGGGGCGACCGCCTTGGCGTCCTTGACGAACTCGATCGCCTTGTCGGTGAGGTCCTGGGTGAGGTGGTAGCCCTCCTCGGGGGTGGCCGGCTGGTCGACCGGGTGATTGTCGTAGACCAGCTCCGGGTACCACTGGTTGGTCTCCGCGCCGAGGAAGCCGTAGAACCGCTCGAAGCCGCGCCCGGTCGGCCAGTTCCGCCGGGTCGAGGCCAGGTTCATCTCGACCGTGGGGCACAGGTGCCACTTGCCCACCATGTAGGTGTTCCAGCCCTGTTCGCCGAGGATCTCCGGGATCATGCCGTTCTGCGGCGGAATGGTGCCGCTGGCGTTGGGGAATCCGACCGCCGCCTCGGTGATGCAGGCCATCGAGTTGCGGGTGTGATTGCGCCCGGTCAGCAGGCAGGACCGGGTCGGCGAGCACAGCGCCGTGGTGTGCCACTGGGTGAACCGCACCCCGTCGGCCGCGATCCGGTCGATGTTCGGCGTCTCGACCGGCCCGCCGTAGCAGCCCAGGGCCGAGAAACCTACGTCGTCGAGCACGATGTAGACCACGTTGGGCGCCCCGTCCGGCGCCTGGGGCGGCTCGAACGGCGCCCAGTCCGGGACCGAGTCCCGGATGTCTATGTTGATCGTGCCCTTGAACGGCTCGCTCATCGCGTCTCCTGGTCACTACCCCGTCGGCGAGATATCCCGCGACGACCCTCGCACCTGGGGCGGTGACCAGGGATCACCCAGCACGGGTGATCGGCTCCGAGCGTGCCGCCGGTCACGGCCTGACGGGTCAGATCGACCACAGGGCCTGGGTGGGTGACATGCGGGCGGCGCGGAGCGCGGGCACCAGTCCGGCCAGGGCGCCGATGGCCAGGGCCGCGCCGATTCCGCCGGCCCAGGCCAGCGCGGGTATGACGACGGCCCAGCCTTTGACCGAGGCGTAGACGGCGGTGGCCAGGGCTCCGGCGGCCACGCCCGCCGCGCCGCCGGCCACGGCGAGCAGGACGGCCTCGGCGAGGAACTGGACGCGGATGTGGCCCTTGGTCGCGCCCAGGGCCCGGCGCAGCCCGATCTCGGACCGGCGCTCGAGCACCGAGATGATCATGATGTTGGCGACGCCGACGGCCCCGACGAGCAAGGCTACCGCGCCCAGGCCGAGGAACAGGCCGTTGAGCGCGCTCTGGGCGTCGGCCCGGGCGACCAGCGCCTGCGACGGCTGGCTCACGTCCACCTGGCTGGGTGCCTGCGGGTTCGCCGCGGCGGCCAGCAGCGCCTGGACCGAGCTGACCTGGCTGGTCTGGGCGCGGACGTAGATGGTGGAGGGGTGCCCGTCGGCACCGAGGTAGGCCTGCGCGGCCGGGTAGCCGACCAGGACCGAGGTGTCGATGCCGGGGGCGAGCACGGCCGGGGTGAGGATGCCGGCGACGTAGAACCACTGGTTGCCGAGCCAGATGCGCTCTCCGGAGAAGACCCGGTCGATGCCCAGCCGCTGGGCGGCGAGGGCACCGAGCACGGCGACCGGTTCCCGGGCGGTCGCGGGGCCCAGGAAGTGGCCGTGGGCGACCGTGTCTCCGGTGGCCTGGAGCAGGCCCAGGCTGGCAGCCTGCACGGTCAGCGCGTTGGTGTCGATGGCAGGGATGAGCGGGCTGCGGTAGACGTTGACGTGGCCAAGGTAGGAGGTGTCCTGCACGGCGGTCACCCCGCCGATCCGCCCGATCATGGCCGGAGCCTGGTCGGGTAGCTCCGCGGGCTGGCCGAACAGCGTCGTGCCGTTGCTGACCGTGAGCATGTTCGTGCCCAGGCGGTCGATCTCGGACAGCAGCCCGGCCTGGGACGACGCGGACAGGCCGAGGACCGCCACGATGGCGGCCACGCCGATGGCGATGCCCAGCGCGGACAGGGCCGCCCGCGGCTTGCGGGTACGCAGCCCGGCGCTGGACAGGCGCAGCAGGTCGGCCGGGGACATCGGGCGGGGAACGAGCGTGGTGGAAGTGGTCATGAGCGCTCCGCGGGCTGGACCGGGCTGATGGCGGTGTAGCTGGCGGTGTAGCTGGCGGTGTCGGCGGCGGTGTCGCTGGCGACGCGGCCGTCGAGCATCTCGATGCGGCGGGGCATGCGGCGGGCGATGCCCGTGTCGTGGGTGATCACCACGATGGTGGCGCCGCGCTGGTTGAGGGCCTCGAACAGGGCCAGGATGGACTGGCCGGTGGACTGGTCAAGGTTGCCGGTGGGCTCGTCGGCCAGGATGATGGCAGGCTCACCGACCAGGGCCCGGGCGATGGCCACGCGCTGGCGTTGCCCGCCGGACAGCTGGGTGGGCCGGGCTCCGGCCCGCGCCGCCAGGCCGACCAGCGCCAGGGCGTCCATGGCCCGCTGCCGCCGGCCAGCCGGGCGGACCCCGGCATAGAGCAGGCCGCCGGCCACGTTATCCAGCACGCTCTGATGCTCGGCCAGGAAGAACTGCTGGAAGACGAAGCCGATGCGGGTGGCGCGCAGGAAGGCGACAGCGTGATCGCTCAGGGCGGCCACGTCGGTCCCGGTCACGCGCACCGTTCCCGAGGTCGGCCGGTCGAGCGTCCCCATCAGGTGCAGCAGCGTGGTCTTGCCCGAACCTGACGGGCCGGCGATGGCCACGAGTTCCCCCGGGCCGATGCTGAAGCTCACCCCGCGCAGTGCTACCACCGGCGGCTGACTGCGGTAGATCTTCGTCACCGCGTCTACCTGCAAGACGGGGGTCATAGCTGCGGAACCACCACCTGCTGGCCCGCGCGCAGGCCCGGGCCGGTCACCTGCACCAGGCCGGCGTCGTCGTCGAAGAGCCCCAGCGACACGGGTACCAGGTGACGGGCGCCGTCCGCGCCCGCGATCTCGACGGCGTACCCGGCGGGCTGCGCGAGGAGGGCGTCGATCGGGACCACCAAGGCGTCGCGGACCGTGCCGGTGGTGATACCGACCTGGACCGGGGCCTGGTCGAGGGAGCCCGCGGCGGCCGGGTCGCTGAGCCGGATGCCGACGTCGATAGTCGCCGCGGAACTGCCCGAGCCGTCGGAGTCAGACGAGCCGGACGAGTCAGACGAACCGGGCGAGCCCGAACCGTCGCCCGGCGGCGCGCTGGCGATGGTCCCGACCGAGGTCACCACGCCCGGGGTGGCCGTTCCGCTCGGCAGCACGACCGACACCTGGGCGCCGGGTATCACCTCGGGCTGCTGGGTCGCGTCGAGCTGGGCGGTGACCTGCCTGGTCGTGGACGTCGCCTGCAGCACGGCAGCGCCCGGCTGGGCCGGGGCGCCGAGGGTCGCGGACACGGCAGAGACCCTGATCGCGGTGGGCTCGAACACCGCCTGGCCGAGCGGGAGGCTGCCGGTCGGCGCCAGCCCGAGGCCAGACTGGAGCTTGTCCAGCGCGGTCGCGGTGGCCGCGCCGAAGTAGTCCGATCGGGGATCAAGCTCGGCACGCGGGGCGTCGCCGAGCGCGACCAGGTCGGCGTTGAGCTGCCGCACGTCGGTCCCGCTCATGCCCTCGGCCAGGCTCCGGTAGGCCGGGACGAATCCGTACAGCAGCGGTACCGGTGACCCGCTCACCGAGTACACGGCCTGCCCCTGGCCTACCACCTGGCCGACGGCTGGCAGGGCGGTGAACGTCTCCGGGCCGCTGGCCGGCGGCTGGCTTCCGGCGGGCGGCACGACGACCGTGTAGCTGGCCGCGTAACCGAGGGTTCCGGTCACCGTGGTCTGCGACGACAGCGACTGCCTGGCCACCGGGGCCAGCGAGGTCGCGTCGGCACCGCTGGACGGCGCGGCCGGCGGCCCGTGGAAGGGCCTGATGATGCCCAGGGCGGCCGCGCCGCCGATCAGCAGGAGCGCCGCCGCGGCCGTGACCTGGCGGCCCCGGCGCCTCGGGCGCAGGACCGGCTCCGGGGCGGCGGCTTGCGCCACGGAGGGCTGGACGGGCGCGGTCACGGTTGCTGTCCTTGCAGGTTGCCTGGCAGATCCGACTGGCATTCCTGCCAGGCCTTCTGGAACTGCGGGGAGTTCGGGTCGACGCCCGCGGGCAGCCCGATCGCGCCGCCCGCGGTGGGGTCGGGGAACTGCGGGACGCCGTGGGTCTGCATGCAGTGGGCGAAGGTCAGCAGCGCCGTGTTGTTCGACCCGCCGCCGTTGGTGGCGCCGCCGGGGCCGAGCAGATGCTGGCAGGCCTGGACCGCGGGCTGGAACTTCGGGTTGTCCTGGACGCTGCCGCTGATCAGGAAGTGCCCGTTCTGCGGGTCAGGGAAGTCGGGTACGCCGTGGGCGCGGACGCACTGGGCGAACGCCACGGCGCCGCTCTGCGACGACCCGGACGGGGTGCCGGCCTGCGGTGCGGACGGGGGCGAATCCGCGGAGCTTCCCGTGCCGCCGCACGCCGCCAGCGCGACGGCAAGCACGGCCAGCAGGGCGAAGAACAGCCTGTCTTTCATGTCATGCTCCTGAACGTTGTGGCCTCATACCGCTGGGAGGCTATGGAGCAGGTGGTTACACCGCGGTACCGCTGTTACTGCCGTGTAACTGCGGGACCGGCATAGTGGGAGGGCGAACGCAGGGGGAAGGAGGGCCCGATGAGGGTGCTGCTGGTCGAAGACCACGCCAAGCTGGCCAGCACCCTGGCCCGCGGCCTGCGCCGTGCGGGCATGGCGGTTGACCTGGCCTTCGACGGGCAGGACGCTCTCGACCACCTGGTCGGGACCGGGTACGACGTCGTAGTGCTGGACCGTGACCTGCCCCGCGTCCACGGCGACGAGGTCTGCAGGCAGATCGTGGCCGGGCCGGGCAACAGCCGGGTGCTGATGCTGACCGCGTCGCGTTCGGTCAGCGACCGGGTCGACGGCCTTCGCCTGGGCGCCGACGACTACCTGCCCAAGCCGTTCGCCTTCGCCGAGCTGGTGGCCCGGATCCAGGCACTCGCCCGGCGGACCACGCAGGCCCAGCCGGTCACCCTGGTCCACGGGGACCTCGTCCTGGATCCTGGCCGCCGGGTCGCCACCCGGTCCGGACAGCAGCTGGCGCTCAGCCCCAAGGAGTTCGCGGTGCTGGAACGCCTGCTCGCCGCCCAGGGACGCGTTCTTACCGTCGGCGACCTGCTGGAGGGAGTGTGGGACGAGATGGCCGACCCGTTCACGGGCACGGTGAAGGTGACCATCAGCCGGCTGCGGGCCAAGCTGGGTGAGCCGCCCGTCATCCAGACCGTGCCGCCGGGAGGTTACCGGATCTGACATGGGCATCCCGCTGGCCCGTCTGCGGCGGCCCCGGCTGCGGCTGCCGCGCGGCACCGTGCGGCTCCGGCTGACGGCGCTGTGCAGCGCGCTGTTCGTCGCCGTGGGCGCCGGGCTGCTCGGCATCACCTACGTCCTGATGGACCGGGCCCGCACCACGGCGCTGGTGCGGGCCAAGGGCGGCGAGGTGATCGCGGCCAACGGGCCGCCGGCCGGGTGGTCCTCCCCGCACGTGGCCCGGCAGGGCGGCGGTCCCCCGTCCGCCGGGGCGGTGCAGCTGGCCCGGCAGCTCGGAGAGCAGGCGGCCGCGCAGCACGCGCACGATCTGCACCAGCTGCTCGTCCTGTCCGGGCTTGCGCTGGCCATCATGGCCGTGCTCGCCATCGGTCTCGGCTGGCTCACCGCGGGCCGCATGCTGGCGCCGCTGCGGGCGGTAACGATCGCCACCCAGGCGATCACCGAACGCAACCTGCATGAACGGCTCGCCATGCCCGGGCCGGACGACGAGGTCAAGGACCTGGCCGACACCATCGACGGCCTGCTCGCGCGGCTGGAGACCGCCTTCGAGGCGCAGCGCCGGTTCGTGGCCAGCGCCTCGCACGAGCTGCGGACGCCGCTCACCCTCAACCGGGCGCTGCTCGAGGTGGCCCTGGCCGACCCGAGTGCCAGCGCCGGGGATCTGCGTGCCGCCTGCGAGGAGCTGCTGACCGCCGGCGAGCAGCAGGAGAGGCTCATCGACGCCCTGCTCACCCTGGCCACCAGCGAGCGGGGCCTTGACCGGCGGGACCTGTTCGACCTGGCCTCGGTCACCAGGCAGGCTCTCGCGCTCCACGACGCGAAGGCCGAAAGTCGCGGGCTGCAGCTGGCCGTCCGGTTCGGGCATGCCCTGATCCGCGGTGACCCGGACCTGACCGAACGGATGGCCGCCAACCTGATCGACAACGCGATCCAGTACAACCTGCCCGGCGGCCGTGTCGAAGTGCGCACCGAAACCAGATATGACCATGCCGTGCTGACCGTCATCAACACCGGCGTGCCGATACCGGCCGACCAGGCCGAACGGCTGTTCCAGCCGTTTCAGCGCCTGGTCGCCGACCGGGCCCGCCACCCCGACGGCCACGGGCTCGGCCTGTCCATCGTCCGCGCGATCGCCGCCGCGCACGATGCCGACCTCAGGACACGGCTCCGGCCCGGCGGCGGGCTCAGCGTCGAGGTGCACTTCCCGCCCGCGCCCGGGCCCTGGGCGGCGATCGCGCTGCCGTGAGCAGATCTGCCCACAGCAGCGGGCGGGGGGGTTGCGGGCGGCCGTGCCGCAGGCTGGAGGCATGGCTCACGACGAGAAAAATCCTCTTTTCACCGAACGGGTCCGGGAACAGCTGCTGCTGCAGCGGATCCTCGTGCTGGACGGGGTGCTCGACGACGACAACGGCACGCTGCTCGCGACGCAGCTGCTGACCCTGGCGGTGGAGGACCCGGCCACCGACATCGCGCTGTGGATCAACTCCCCCGGCGGATCGGTCCCGTCCATGCTCGCCATCCGGGACGTCATGCGGCTGGTGCCGTGCGAGGTGTCGACCCTGGCCCTCGGGCTGGCCTGCAGCGCCGGGCAGTTCCTGCTCTCGGCCGGGGCCAAGGGCAAGCGGTTCGCGCTGCCGCACGCGCGCATCCTCATGCACCGCGGCTCGGCGGGCATCGGCGGCAGCGCCGTCGACATCGAGGTCCAGGCCGACGACCTGCGGCACACGGTCGACACCGTGCTCGGGCTGATCGCGGAGGACACCGGGCAGCCGCTCGAGCGGATCTTCGATGATTCGCTGCACGATCACTGGTACACGGCCGCCGAGGCCCGCGAGTACGGGTTCATCGACGAGATCGTCGGATCGTTCGGCCAGATCATGCCTTCCCGAAGACACCGGATCGGTTTGAAAGGTGGGTCATGAGTACCTACACCATCCCTAACGTGATCGCTCAGCACCCGCGGGGCGAGCGGATCATGGACGTGTACTCGCACCTGCTCACCGAGCGGATCGTGTACCTCGGCACCGCGATCGATCCGGGCGTGGCCAACGCGCTCATCGCCCAGCTGCTGCACCTGGAGGCGGAAAGCCAGGAGCAGGAGATCAACCTGTATATCAACTGCGAGGGCGGCGACCTGCCGCCCATGCTCGCGGTGTACGACACCATGCGGTACATCCAGGCGCCGGTGGCCACCACCTGCGTGGGCCAGGCCATCGGCGTCGGCGCCGTGCTGCTGGCGGCCGGGACGGCGGGCCGGAGGTCCATGCTTCCGCACGCGCGGGTCGTGCTGTACCAGCCGGCCGCGCGCGGGCAGGGACCGATCCCGGACCTGATCCTGCAGGCGGACGAGGTGGTGCGGATGCGGGCCGACATCGAGTCGATCCTGTCGGCGCACACCGGCCAGTCCGTGCCGACCCTGCGCGCCGACACCGACCGGGACCGGGTGCTGACCGCCCAGGCGGCGCTGGCCTACGGGATCGTCGACCAGGTACTGGGGCAGCGCTCAGCGGATGAGAACGCGGCGCAGGTCAGGCCGCGAGCGACAGCTTGACATCCGGGCCGGACGCGCGGGACGCCCCGGTGGCCCGCTGGCGGCGCAGGTCGGTGGCGACCTGCTCGGTCAGCACGGTGAGCGTGGTGCCCAGCGCGCCGGCCAGGGCCGCGATCATCTCGCTGGAAGGCTCCTTGCGGCCGCGCTCGATCTCGGACAGGTACTGGGGCGAGATCCCGGCCCGGCCGGCCGTCTCGGACAGCGTTTCCTGCTGATCCAGGCGCAGCGCACGCAGGCGCTGGCCGAGCACCTCCCGCCACAGCGGTTCGGGAGCCTGAGGCTCTCGGCGCAGCGGATAGACCTTCGCGTCCTCGGCCATAACTCAGCGTAGGAGCGGACGGCCGCCCGTACACAGAGGTTTCGCTGCCAGCAGACTCATGATCAGCCGGCATAATAAGCGGTATGTCCAGAGATGGCGGCGCGCCGGGGTTCGATACGAGCGTCCCGAACATCGCGCGCGTCTACGACTTCTTTCTCGGCGGGAAGGACAACTACGCCGCTGACCGTGAACTCGCCGCACGGATCGCAGAACTCTCCCCTGATTGGATGCAGGCGTGCCATGACAACCGGCGCTTTGTCGGCCGGGCCGTCACCTGGGCCGCTGGGCACGGCATCCGGCAGTTTCTCGACCTCGGGGCCGGGCTTCCCACGCACCCGGCCGTACACGAGATCGCGCGTGAAATCGCCCCCGGCGCGCGGGTGTGCTACGTGGACAACGATCCCGTCGTGGTAGCGCACGCGCGCGCCCTGCTGGCCAAACCAGTCGGTGTCGATGTCGCCGACGTGGACCTTTCCGACCCCGTCGCCGTTCTCGGGCACCCTGGGATAACCAGCATCATCGACTGGTCCGAGCCCGTGTGCGTGCTTCTCGCCATGATCTTGCACTTCTATGATCCGGTAGCGGCACGCGAACTCGCCGACGGGTATGCGTCCCGGCTCGCCCCGGGGAGCGCGCTGGCCATCTCCTGCGGCAGGAACGACGACCCAGCCATGTGGCAGCGGATGCGTGAGAACTACACCGCAGCGACGACTTACAACCACACGCGGGATGAGCTGCGGTCGTTTTTCGGCACGCTGCAACTGGTCCCGCCCGGACTGGCGCTGGCCCAGACGTGGCGAGGTGGCATGGCAGACGTACCGCGCCGGCCGCGCGCACCCGCGTACGTGCTCGCCGCCGTCGGCGTCAAGCCCTGACCCCTCCGCCGGCGCGTGAGGGGACATCATGATCGACCTATGGCGGTCACGCGGCGAGCGCTTACGAGCCTGGATCCGCGATCCCGGGCCTAGATTCCTTCGGTTTACTGGGCGGCGATGGCGGCCAGGACGTCCAGCTTGGCCGCCCGGCGGGCGGGCCAGCTGGCCGCGACCAGGCCGAGCAGGGCGGCCAGGATCAGGAAGATCACCAGGCTGGAGGAGGGCACCACGGTGTCGGTGATGCCCTGGTTCCGCAGCGAGGAGACCAGCGCGATGCCCATGCCGGTTCCGATGATGATCCCGATGATGGCGCCGAAGATGGCCAGGATCACCGCTTCGGAGCGGATCATGGTCCGGACCTGGCGCCGCCGCATGCCGACCGCGCGGAGCAGGCCGATCTCACGGGTGCGCTCGAACACCGAGAGCATGAGCGTGTTCACGATCCCGATCAGCGCGATGAGCACGGCCAGGGCGAGCAGGGCGTAGACCAGGCCGAGCACCTGGTTGACGGCGGACACCTGGGCCTGCTCGTACTGGGCCTTGGTCTGGACCTGGACGTTCGGGAACGGGGCCATGGCGCTGGTGACGGCGTTGTCGACCGCGGTGCTGCCGTTGGTACGCAGCAGCAGGGCGCCCGGCGGCTGGGCCGGGTAGTGGGACTGGAAAAACCCGGAGCTGACCACGTAGCTGCCGATCAGGGCGTTGGCCTGGTAGATCCCGCCGATGCGCAGGGTCGCCGGACCGGTCAGGGCGAACCTGGCCGGGACCGTGTCGCCGACCGCCAGGTGCTTGTTCTGCGCGGTGGTCGAGTCGATGAGCAGCTCGCCCTGAGCCAGGGCGGCGGAGGTACCCGAGGTCATGCGCAGGTTCACCGTGGCGGCCAGGTTATTCGTGGACACCGCGGTGAGCTGGGACAGCGTGCTGCCGAACTCGAACTGCCCCTGGTAGACGGTGCTGGTCGCGGTGACACCCGGCACGGCCGAGGCGAGCGACGCCGCCGAGTTGCTGAGCTGGCCGGACCCGGTGGCGGTCACGATCAGGTCCGCGTTGATGGCCTGGTCCGCGCTGCTGGTGGCCGAGCGGGACACCGAGGCGCCGAACACCGACATCGCGGCGACCAGGGCCAGGCCGACCATGAGCGCGGCGGCGGTCTGCGCGGTGCGCCGGGGACTGCGCATGGAGTTCTCCCGGCCGAGCTTGCCCGGTTCCCCGAGCAGCCCGGCCAGCGGGCGCCCGATCACGCTGGACAGCGGGCGGGCGATGGCCGGGGCCAGGGTGGCGGCCCCGAGGAAGATGCACACCGCGCCGATCCCGACCAGCGCGATGGCCGGCTTGGCCAGCCCGAGGGCGAGCAGGATCACCCCGACCAGGGCCAGGACCGTGCCGCCGATGAACCGGCGCCGGAGCGAGGCGGTCGGACCGGACCGGCGGTCATCCAGCGCGGCGACCGGCGGGATGCGCACCGCGCCGCGGGCCGGGCCGAACGCGGCCACGACCGTCACGCCGACGCCCACCAGCAGCCCGACCACTGCGGTACGCGGCGCGAAGACCAGCGATCCGGGCGGCAGGCTGATCCCGAACCCGCGCAGCAGCGCCTGCAGCCCGAGCGCGGCCAGCACGCCGAGGCCCAGGCCGATCACCGAGGACACCAGCCCGGTCAGGAACGCCTCGCCGAGCACGGAGCGGAACACCTGACGGCGGCTGGCCCCGACGATCCGCAGCAGCGCCAGTTCCCGGGTCCGCTGCCCGACGATGATCGAGAACGTGTTGAAGATGGTGAACGCGCCGACGAACAGCGAGATGAACGCGAAGACCAGCAGCGCCGTGTCGAAGAAGCCCAGCGCCTGGTCGACCGAGTTCGTGCTCTCGTTCACCACGGTCTGCCCGGTCACCACCTCCACGCCCGGGGGCAGGACCTTGGCGATGGCCCGCTGGACCGCGGCCTTGTCCGCGCCGGGAGCGGTCACCACGTTGATGTCGTCGAGCTTGCCGACCTCTTGGGCGATGGCCTGCGCGGTCGGGAGGGTGAACGCGGCCAGGGTCGCCCCGGCCAGGTTGTTCGCCGTGCCGAACTCGGCGATGCCGGTGATGGTGAACGTCCGGGTCGGCCCGGCGGTCAGGATGCGGACCTGCTGCCCCACGGAGAAGTCGTACTTCTGCGCGGTCCCGGCGTCCATCACCACGTCGCTGGATGTGGTCGGCGGGCCGCCCGCGATCAGGTGCAGGCTGGAGAACTGCGGATCCGGGTTGAAGCTGACCGCAAGGGTCGGCGCGCCGCCGGTCTGGATGGCCTTGCCGTCGCGGCTGATGAACTGGGCGTAGCCCGTGACCTGGCCGTCGGCGGCCGCCACGCCGGGCACGCCGCGGACCGTGGCCAGCAGCGACTCGGGCAGTTCGTTGCGCACCGCGTTTCCGCCGCTGCCGAGCTGGGCCACCCCGCGGACCTGGAAGTCAATCTTGGAGTAGATATTGGCGAACAGCTCGGTGAACGTGTTGTGCAGGGTGTCGGTCAGCACGAACGTCCCGGAGATGAAGGTGACGCCGAGCACGATGGCCAGCGCGGTCAGCGCCAGCCGGAGCTTGTGGGCCAGCAGGCCCTTGATCGTGACCTTCCACATGTCAGGCTCCCAGGGTCCGCACGCGCTCCAGGATGGAGTCGGCGGTCGGCTGGTGAAGCTCACCCACCACCTGGCCGTCGTCCAGGAAGACCACCCGGTCCGCGTACGCGGCCCCGCGCGGGTCGTGGGTCACCATGACGATCGACTGGCCGAGCTCGGTCACCGAGTGGCGCAGGAACGCGAGCAGGTCGGCGGAGGCACTGGAGTCGAGGTTGCCGGTGGGCTCGTCGGCGAAGATGAGGTCCGGCTTGTTGATCAGAGCCCGGGCACACGCCACGCGCTGCTGCTGGCCGCCCGACATCTCGCTGGGACGGTGGTTCAGCCGGTCGGCGATGCCGAGCTCCTTGACCAGGTAACCGAGCCACTCCTGGTCGACCTTCCGGCCCGCCAGCGCCGGGGGCAGGGTGATGTTCTCGGCCGCGGTCAGCGTGGGGACCAGGTTGAAGGACTGGAACACGAAGCCGATCCGGTCCCGGCGCAGCCGGGTAAGCCCGGCGTCGTCCAGCGTCCCGATGTCCAGCCCGCCCACGAACGTCTGCCCGGACGTCGGCCGGTCCAGGCCCGCCATGCAGTGCATGAGCGTCGACTTGCCCGAACCCGACGGGCCCATGACGGCCGTGAACCGGCCCCGGTCGAAGGTCACCGTGAGGTCGTCCAGGGCGTGTACCGCCGCCTGGCCGACCCCGTACGTCTTGGCTAGGGCGACCGAGTGCGCGGCCGGTATGGCCTGCGTTTCCTCGGCCAGTGCCGCTGATGTGGGTTCCATGTTTCCCTCGTTTTCCCCTGACAGTCCTGAAGCTGCTTAGTACCGACAGCGTCGCAACACAGCACCCCGGCGCGCATCGACCGGCCAGCCAGTTCGCGGGCTGAACCGCATGATGGACCGGATGGATGAAGTCCATCCACCGATCGACTGACCCGAGCTGCAATGCGGCTGATGACGACCCCGTTGCCGTCGCACACGGCCCCCTTCTGCGCGTGCTAGTCCCCGGGGATGACGATAGCCTCGCGGAGGCCTTCGGGCTACGCCTTAAATCGAGGGATTAAAGGTGCAGCTTCGAGCGTCACCGCCCGTCAATGGAGGGCGGGAACGTGTCCGAGGTCACGCACCAGGGTCCGTTCCGTCGAAAATGTTTCAGTACTTCGCGGGGCAATAATAGGTAGATGGAGGGTCAGAACGCCGCGGACCGGATTCGCGGGAGGATCGGTGCGGCGATCATTGAGCGGATCGCCGGACCGCAGGTGACGTCGCGCCGGCCGCCGGCTGACCGGCCCCGGGGCGAGCCGTGGTTCGCCGAGGGCCGGCCGATCCGCCAGGTGCACAGCGATTCGGCCATGTTCGTCGGCGCGATCCGGGCCCTGCTGCTGCAGTCGCTGCACCCGCTGGCCATGGCGGCCGTGGCCGAGCACTCCGATTACCGCGGCGATCCGTGGGGTCGGCTGCAGCGGACCAGCCATTTCATCGGCGCCACCACATTCGGCCGGGCCGAGGACGCCCAGCAGGCCATCGCCCGGGTCCGGGCCATCCACCAGCGCGTCACCGGGACCGCTCCGGACGGGCGGCCGTACGCGGCGTCCGACCCGCACCTGCTGACCTGGGTGCACGTCGCCGAGGCAGACAGCTTCCTGCGGGCCCACGCCACGTTCGGCACCAGCCCGCTGGACCAGGCCGGGCGCGACGGGTACGTCGCCGACATGGCCAGGATCGGCGTCGAGCTCGGCGTGCCCGACCCGCCGCGGACCGAGGCCGAGCTGGCCGACCGGATCCGCGCCTACCGGCCCGAGCTGGCCGCCACCGCGGAGGCTCGCGAGGCGGCCCGGTTCCTGCTGCTGCGCCCGCCGCTCCCGGTGATCGCCCGGGCCCCGTACGGGGTGCTGGCCGCGGCCGCGGTCTCGCTGCTGCCCGGATGGGCCCGGCGGCCGCTCCACCTGCCCAGACTGCCGGTCACCGAGACCGTACTGGTCCGCCCGGCCGGGCACGCCATGGTGCACGCGATCCGGTGGGCGATCACGGCGCCGCGTCCGGCCCAGGCCGCTTTAGCCTCCCCACGAGCCACATAAGGTGACGCAGTAATGACGCAGATAATCCAGATGCCGGGTCCGACGCAGGAGAGACAACCATGTTCAGCGCAGATTTCCCTGATAACCAGGAGAAAACGAGCCTTCCCGGGCTAGCTGCCTGGGTCCGCGAGATCGCGGAACTGACCAAACCCGACACCGTGGTGTGGTGCGACGGCTCCCAGGAGGAGTGGGACCGGCTGACCGCCATGCTGGTCGAGAGCGGGACTTTCACCCGGCTCAACCCGGAGCTGCGGCCGAACAGCTTCTGGTGCGTCTCGGATCCCAGCGACGTGGCCCGCGTGGAGGACCGGACGTTCATCTGCTCCGAGCGGGAGCAGGACGCGGGGCCGACCAACAACTGGATCGCGCCGGCCGAGATGCGCAAGACGTTCGCGGAGATCTTCGACGGGTGTATGCGCGGCCGGGTCATGTACGTGATCCCGTTCTGCATGGGGCCGCTGGGTAGTTCGATCTCACAGCTCGGCGTGGAGATCACCGACTCGCCGTACGTGGCGGCCTCGATGCGGATCATGACCCGGATGGGCACGCCGGCGCTGCGCTCGATCGAGGAGACCGGGTCGTTCGTCCGGGCCGTCCACTCGGTGGGCGCGCCGCTTTCGCCGGGCCAGGCCGACGTGCCGTGGCCGTGCAACTCGGTCAAGTACATCTCGCACTTCCCCGAGACCAGGGAGATCTGGTCCTACGGGTCCGGCTACGGCGGGAACGCGCTGCTGGGCAAGAAGTGCTACGCG
>Ga0335081_10005993_pt1 | contig 19274 bp, 18 predicted proteins | sample Lox_Sample_35_FD_206713 | JGI IMG/M metagenome (GOLD analysis project Ga0335081, IMG submission 206713) | Soil microbial communities from Loxahatchee National Wildlife Refuge, Florida, United States - Lox_Sample_3.5 | ecosystem: Environmental > Terrestrial > Soil > Wetlands | place: USA... | reverse complement strand
CGGCGGGATCGTCAACGACGAGCTGGCGATCCGCACGCCGCCGGTGTCGCCCACGAACGCCGTCCTGTCGTGCAGGTAGGAGACGTGGTGCGAGGCGTGCCCGGGGGTATAGGCGACCTCGAACGCCCCGCCGAACAGCTTCTCGCCACCGTGCAGGACCCGCAGATTGTCCGCCGGCACCGGGACCATCTCGCCCCAGAGCCGGTCCATGTCCGCGCCGTAGAGCACCTGCGCACTCTGGATCAGTCGCTCGGGGTCGGCCATGTGGCGAGCGCCGCGCTCGTGGACGTGCACCTCCAGGTCGGGCCAGCGCTGGACGAGCGAGCCGCTCGCGCCGGCATGGTCCAGATGGATGTGCGTCAGCAGCAGCGCCCGCGGGCGCTCGCCGTCGAGGCCCTCGAGCAGCGTCGGCAGGCACGACGTCGGACCCGGATCGATCACGACGTCGTCGACCAACCAGGCTCCGATCACCCGGGGGATGCCGAGGTGCATGACGTCGATCAGCCGCATCGTTCGCTAACGGGTCTCGTCGTCGTCGTCCGGGTTCACGACCGGGAGAATCGCGGTCGGTTCGACGTGCGGGTCGGGCTCGTCGGGGAAGATGTCATCGGGCGCGACGTCCTTCTCGTCCGCGTCGAACCTGTCGGCCTCGGAGTCCACCTCCATATCGGCGTCCGGGTCCGCCATGAGGTCGTCTTCGACCGGCTCCGCCGCATCGCCCGCCGGCACGGCCTCAGCCGGGAAGCTGTTCGCCGCGGAGTCGGTCAGGGCCAACAGCTCCCGCGCCAGGTCGCGCGTGTCCTCGACGATCCGGTGGCGCTCCGCCCAGATCCGGTCGGTCTCGGCGTCGAGCTCGCGAACCCGCTCCTCCGCCGCGGTCACTATCTGGGCCGCCTCCTGGCGCGCGGCCTCGAGTCGATCCTCCGCCTCGCTCCGGGACTGGTACGTGATCTGCGCGGCCGCCTCATGGGCGCGCTGGAGGATCCCCGACACCTCCGCCCCGACCCGCTCGAGCGCCCGGCGAATCGCGGCGTCGGGCGACCGGGTCGCCTGCAGCTCCGCGACGAGCTGGCTGGTCTTCTGCACGTACGCGTCGACCGCGAGCCGGTCGTACCCGCGCAACGCGCTCGGGAACTCGACGTCGGCCACGGCCGGGACCGGGTTATCAGGGAGAGTGGCGAGCGGCGCGGTGATCTCCTGCATGAGCGCGTGTTCGGTGGAGGCTGAACTCTGATCGGGCATGACCGTGACCATACCGAGTGCACTCCCCTACGCAAGAATCGGTCCCCGACCCCGGTCGCGCTCGCCCGGGATCAAAGGATTCATACAATCCGAATCCCATGCCGGAGCGACCTTCGCACCACCTGCCCGAGCCCGACCGGCCGTGGATGATGCGCACGTACGCCGGGCATTCGGACGCCCGCCGGTCCAACGAGCTGTACCGCAAGAACCTCGAGAAGGGCCAGACCGGCCTGTCGATCGCGTTCGATCTCCCCACCCAGACCGGCTACGACCCCGACCACGAGCTCGCGAAGGGCGAGGTCGGCAAGGTCGGCGTCTCGATCGCCCACAAGGGCGACATGGAAACGCTGCTGGACCGCATCCCGCTCGATCAGATGAACACCTCGATGACGATCAACGCCACCGCCGCCTGGCTGCTGGCGCTGTACATCGTCGCCGCCGAGGACCAGGACCCACCCACCCCCGAAAAAGAGCTCCAGGGCACGACCCAGAACGACATCCTCAAGGAGTACCTGAGCCGCGGCACGTACGCGTTCCCGCCCGGTCCGAGCATGCGGCTGATCGCCGACACGATCGCCTACACCGTCGAGCACGTGCCCAAGTGGAACCCGATCAACATCTGCTCCTACCACCTCCAGGAGGCGGGCGCGACGCCCGTCCAGGAGATCGCGTTCGCGATGAGCAACGCGATCGCGGTCCTCGATGCGGTCAAGCAACGCGTGTCACAGGACCTCATGGGCAGCGTGTTCGGCCGCATCTCGTTCTTCGTCAACGCCGGCGTCCGGTTCATCGAGGAGCACGCCAAGCTCCGCGCGATGGCGGTCCTGTGGGATGAACTCGGCCGCGAGCGCTACGGGGTCGAGGACGAGAAGCAGCGCCGCCTGCGCTACGGCGTCCAGGTCAATTCGCTCGGCCTGACCGAGGCCCAGCCCGAGAACAACGTCTACCGGATCGCGCTCGAGGCGCTCGCGGTGACGCTCGGCCGAAACGCCCGCGCGCGGGCGATCCAGCTCCCCGCCTGGAACGAGGCGCTCGGCCTGCCCCGACCCTGGGACCAGCAGTGGTCGCTGCGCCTTCAGCAGATCCTCGCGTACGAGACCGACCTGCTCGAGTACCCCGACATCTTCGAGGGTTCCAAGGTCATGGACGGGCTGGTGGCCGAGCTGCTGGAGGGCGCCCGCGACGAGATGCACCGGGTCGCCGAGCTCGGCGGCGCCGTCGAGGCGGTCGACTACATGAAGGCCGCGCTGGTCGAGTCGCACCGCAGGCGCTGGCAGCGGATCGAATCCGGCGAGCAGGTGGCGGTCGGCATGAACCGCTTCACCTCGACCGAGCCCTCGCCGCTGACCGCCGGCGCCGACGGCGGGATCCTCGTGGTCGACCCCGAGATCGAGGCCGAGAGGAAGGCCGCGCTCGAGCAGTGGCGCGCAAATCGCGACCAGAAGGCCGTCGACCAGGCCCTCGCGACCCTCGCTCAAACCGCAAGCGACGACGACGAGAACATCATGCCCGCGACGATCGCCGCCGCCCGCGCCGGCGCCACCACCGGAGAGTGGGCGCAGGCGCTCCGCGAAGCGTTCGGCGAGTACCGCGCGCCGACCGGCGTCGGCGAGGCCGCCGCGGCGTCGAGCGAAGAGGTGTCCGAGCTCCGCGAGGAGGTCGAACGCGTCAGCGAGGCGCTCGGCCGCAGGCTCAAGTTCCTGGTCGGCAAGCCCGGCCTCGACGGGCACTCGAACGGCGCCGAGCAGATCGCGGTCCGGGCCCGCGACGCCGGCATGGACGTCGTCTACGAGGGTATCCGGCTGACCCCGTCCCAGATCGCGACGTCCGCCGCCCACGAGGGGGTCCACGTGATCGGCCTGTCGATCCTCTCCGGATCCCACCGCGAGCTGATCCCGGCGGTCCTCGAGGCGCTGCGCGAGGCGGGTGCCGGGGACGTGCCGGTGGTGGTCGGCGGCATCATCCCGGCGGACGATGCGGCGGCCATGCGCGAGTCCGGGATCGCGGCCGTTTACACCCCCAAGGACTGGAACCTGAACGCGATGATGCGGGACATCATCGAGCTCGTCGCCGCCCGTTACGGGGTCAACAGCGCCGTCGGAGCTTGACCCGCACGCGGGCCCCCGCAGACGGACACCACCTCGGGACACGCCTGCGCGACCGTGACCTCACGGCTGCTCCGGCCGTGCTGAACCTGATCGAGAGCCGTGCTCCCGACGCCCGCGAGCAGGCGGCGGCGCTGCTCGCGGAGGTCTCGCCCGCCGCGCTCGGACACGAGGCGCCGGCTCACATCATCGGCGTGACCGGGCCCCCGGGCGTCGGCAAGTCCTCGCTGCTCTCCCAGCTCGTGAAGCATTGGCGCTCCGGCGACCGATCGGTCGCGGTGCTGGCGGTCGATCCGAGCTCACGGCGGTCCGGCGGCTCGCTGCTGGGCGACAGAGCCCGGATCGAGATCGATCCCAAGGATCGCCGGGTGTTCGTCCGTTCGACCGCCGCAGGGACCCGCCTCGGCGGGCTTGCCCCAGCCACCCGGGCGGCTTCCGAGGCGCTCGCGGCCGCGTTCGACGTGGTCGTGATCGAGACGGTCGGTGTCGGCCAGTCGGAGACCGAGGTGGCCGACGCCGTCGATACCGTCGCGGTCGTGCTCCAGCCCGCCTCGGGCGACGTTCTCCAGTTCCTCAAGGCGGGCATCATGGAGGTCCCCGACGTGCTCGTCCTCACCAAGACAGATCTGGGACCGATCGCCATGCGCGCGATGGCCGACCTCCGGGCGGCGCTGCTCGCGCTCGGCGCGACCGAAACCGAGGTGTGCGCGGTCTCGTCCGTCCCGCCCCCGCAAGGGATCGCGCAGCTGGCCCAAGCGCTCGAGGACCATCGGATGCGCGTCGACCTCCCCAAGCGGCGGCAGCACGCCCGTCGACGGCACGCGCTCGAGGACTTCGCCGTCGAGTTCGGGGAGCGCGGCCTGCGCGCGCTGGGCGGGCGCCTCCAGGCCGAGCGGTGGCTGGAGCAGCAGGACCCGGCGCTGGACGTGCCCTCGCTCGAGCGCGCGCTCACAGATCGCGCGGAGAGACGAGCATGAGGAGCGTTCGCCGGCGCCAGGGCGTGGCCCGCCGCATCGTGGTCCCCGCGGAGCCGCTGGTCGATGGCCCGACGGCGCTGCGCGCCTGGCGCGACTCCGATCTTCATCCCTTGGTCGCGGTGTGCCAGGACCCCGAGATCTCGCGCTGGACGCGGGTTCCGTTCCCATACGGCGTATCCGACGCCCGTAACTACCTGCTCCAGCGCCACGACGCGCTCCACGCCGGCGTGTCCGCGCCCTTCGCGATCGTGCTCTCCGGAGATCGAGACCGCCTGCTCGGGTCGATCTCGTTGATGCGGTTCTCCTGGAAGAACGCCCGCGGCGAGGTCGGCTACTGGCTCGCGCGGGACGCACGGGGGCAGGGCCACGTCACCCGCGCCGTGCGGCTGATCACGAACTGGGGTTTCGTGCACCTCGGCCTGCATCGGATCGACCTGGTCGCCGCGACCGAGAATCCCGCCTCGCAGCGGGTTGCGGAGCGCTGCGGCTTCACCCGCGAGGCGGTGCTGCGCTCCTACATGGTCAGCAAGACCGGCCGCGACGACATGGTCGCGTTCGGCCTGCTCGCCTCGGATGTCCGAGCGTGACTAGCAGGTTCGGCTAGCCTTGACGGCATGGAGCGAGTGCCGCTGCGCGATGGCCACGGCCGCTTGATCGGCGACCTGCGGGTGTCGGTCACCGACCGCTGCAACTTCCGCTGCCAGTACTGCATGCCGGCGGACGGGCTGCCCTGGCTCGAACGCGCCGAAATCCTGACGTTCGAGGAGATCGCTCGCGTGGTCGGCCTGTTCGCCGACATGGGCGTCCACGACGTGCGCCTCACCGGCGGCGAGCCGCTCGTCCGCAGGCACTTCCCGCAGCTGGCGCGGATGCTCGCCCAGATCGACGCCGTGCACGACCTGTCGGTGACGACCAACGGCTTCCTGCTCGAGCGTGACGCCGAGGCGCTCGTTGGCGCCGGCATCGATCGCTTCAACGTGTCGGTCGACTCGCTCCAGCGCGACCGCTTCTTCGAGCTCACCCGGCGCGACGCGCTCCCGCAGGTACTTCGCGGACTCGAGCACCTGGCGACGTTCCCGGAGGCCCATCCGATCAAGATCAACGCGGTCGCGATCCGGGGCTTCACCGAGGAAGAGGTGATCCCGTTCGCCGAGCTGGCCCGGCGCACGCCGTATGAGGTCCGGTTCATAGAGTTCATGCCGCTCGACGCCGACCACGCGTGGACCGAGGACCAGGTGCTGACCGGCGCCGAGATCCGCGACGCGATCGACGCCGTGCACCCGCTCGAGCCCCAGCCGCGCGAGCCCCACGCCACGGCCCGCGTCTACCGGTTCGCGGACGGCCACGGGAAGATCGGCCTCATCAATCCCGTGTCCGAGCCGTTCTGCGGCGATTGCAACCGGGTGCGCCTGACCGCCGACGGCCGTCTGCGCACGTGCCTGTTCTCGCTGAACGAGACCGACCTGCGCAGCCCGATCCGCGACGGCGCCGACGACGACGAGCTCGAGCAGATCATACGCGACGCGGTCTGGCGCAAGGAGCTCAAGCACCACGTCGGCGAGCCCGGCTTCATCCAGCCGGCGCGCAGTATGTCCGCGATCGGCGGCTGAGCACCCCTGAAGAGCTTCGTAAGAGCGCGCGCGATTAACTCTTTCGCAAGAATTTAGCCAGCATCATCTAGGGCGCAGATGCTCCTCCTGATGCTGTTTGCCGTGATCGCCGGCGCGGGGACCGCGATCACGCCCTGCGTGCTGCCGGTCGTGCCGGCGCTGCTGGCGTCGAGCGCCACCGGCGGCCGACGCCGCCCGATCGGCATCGTGGTCGGGCTCGGCGCGACGTTCACGATCGCGATCGTGCTGCTCGCGCAGCTGGTCAAGGGGGTGGGCCTGGCCAGCGGCGCCGCGCGGACGCTCGCGATCGTGGTCCTGATCGTGTTCGGGATCGCGCTGCTGGTGCCCGACCTGACCGCTCGCATCGAGGCGCCGCTGTCTCGGCTCGGCCGTTTCGGCCCGAAGAGCCGCGGCACCGGCTTCTGGTCGGGGATCGGAGTCGGCGCCGCGCTCGGGTTCGTGTGCGCGCCCTGTGCCGGTCCGATTCTGGCCGCGGTGACGTCGGTCAGCGCGTCCAGCGGCGCGAACGCCCGCGTCGTCCTGGTTGCCGTCTCCTACTCGGTCGGCCTGTGCGCGGTGCTGCTGGTCTACGCGTTCGCCGGCCGCGCGGTGATCGACCGGATCCGGCGCATCGGACGCGGTAACACGGTCAACCGGGTTCTCGGCGCGGTGCTGCTGGCGACCGGGGTCCTGATGATCTTCAACGTCGACGTCCGCTTCGAGGAGGACCTTGCGAAGGACACGAGCCTGCCAGCGGTCCTGGTCGATCCCACGAGGGCGCTCGAGAATTCGAACGCCGTCCAGAAGCGGCTGGCCTCGCTGCGCCCGACGTCGCGGTTCGTCACCGCCCAGCAGGAGGCTTCATCGAAGCCCGTCCCGACGGTCGCCCAGCGCGAGGTCGCGATCCCCGGCGTCAAGACGCCGTCCCTGCCCGACCTCGGGACCGCTCCCGACTTCACCGACAACCAGGACTGGTTCAACACCCCCGACGACCGCCCGCTGACGCTGGCCGGACTCCGCGGTCACGTCGTGCTCGTAGACTTCTGGACCTACACCTGCATCAACTGCCTGCGCACGCTGCCGTTCCTCAAGGGCCTCTATGCCCAGTACCACAAGTACGGCCTCGAGATCGTCGGCGTCGAGACCCCCGAGTTCACGTTCGAGCAGGAGGCGAACAACGTCAGGCAGGCGATCAACTCGGACGGGATCAAGTACCCCGTCGTCCAGGACAACAAGTACGGCACGTGGGACGCGTGGGAGAACCAGTACTGGCCGGCCGAGTACCTGATCGACGCCAAGGGCCAGGTCAGGCACTACCAGTTCGGCGAGGGCGACTACAAGCAGAGCGAGGCCGCGGTCCGGGCGCTGCTGGCTGGCGCCGGCGCAAGCAGCCTGCCGCCGCCGATGACCGCGACCGCGATCACCGCCTCGGCCGGGCTGGGTACGCCCGAGACCTACCTCGACACCCAGCCGCGCCAGCAGAATTTCGCGACCAAGCTGTTCGTGGGCAACCGCGACTACTCTGGCGCGTCGACTCTCAGCCTGAACCAGTTTGCGCTCAAGGGCCCGTGGAACGCCTCGTCGGAGTCGATCACCGCCGAGGGAGCAGGCGCCTCGGTCAGCGGCGCGGTCCAGGCCGCCAAGGTGTACCTCGTGCTGACCTCGGCCGGGAACGTACCCCGCCAGGGCCGCGTGCTGCTCGACGGCCAGCCGATCCCGAACGCCCACGCCGGCGCCGATGTCAAGGACGGCGTCGTCACCGTGACCGGCCAGCGCCTCTACTCGCTGGTCTCGTTCCCGACCGCGCAGGACTTCACGTTCACCGTCCAGCTGCCGCCCGGCGTCAGCGCATACGACTTCACGTTCGGTTAGGCCCGCGCGGCGCGGGCAGCCGCCGCCGGTCCATCATCGCCGCCGCCTGCAGGAGGTCGTCGGGCGAGTCGACGTCGAACAGCTCGTCGGGATCGCCGACCTCGAGCAGGACCGGATCGATCCCCGCGATCGTCTCGCGCAGCGGGCGGGTCGCGGCGCTCGCGAGCGCGCTGAGCGCCGGCAGCGCGCGACGCTGGTAGCACCCGAGCAACGGCTGCATCTCGCCCTGCGCGCACGCGACCACCGCCGGCGACCGCCCAGGATTGGCTTTGGCCAGCCGCTTGAGCAGATCGACGCTGACGAACGGCAGATCGGCGCCGCACACCAGCACCGGGCGGCCGTCGGCCAGCGCGAGCGCCTGCATGATGCCGATGACCGGGTGGCGCCGCGGGTCGGGCTCGATCCACACCGTCACCCCGGACAGGTAGGGAAGCTTGGTGTCGGCCTTGGCGAGGATCGCGACCCTGCCGACCGCCTGTCGGACTGCCTCCAGCGGATAGGAGATCAGCGGACGGCCATGCAGCTCGACGATCGCCTTGTCGCCGCCGATCCGGCGACCGCCGCCGCCGGCCAGGATCGCGCCGACCGCTCTTGTGCGGACCCGCATCAGCCCCCCTTGCGGTGGTCGTTCACACCGCCATCGTAGAATCAAGGCGATGGAGGGCTCAACGTCTGTACGGAGTTGGCTCCGTTGTTACCGCTGCTGGTCGCAGAACCTCGAGGTGCAGGTGCACTACGAGGGGATTCACCGGATCGATCCCGAGACCGGTGAGCGCGGCGAGGTCGTCGACGAGATGCAGGAGGCGGTCGTCCAGTGCCTCGAATGCATGCACGACCAGCCGCATCTCGGCTTCCACAACGGCCGCGTCGAGCCGATCGAGGACCGCTGGGAGCGGATGATCGCGGGAACCCCGTGGGTCGCCTCGTGCACGGTCACGGTCGACGCCGACGACGTCGAGACGTGCTCGGGCCCCGAGGCCGGCGACGCCCTTTCCTACGCGGCGTTCGGCGATCACGGCACGCGCGAGTTCTTCACCCACGTGCGCTTCCACAAGCACGACGACGACCGGATCGTCGTCCACCTGCTGGTCGAGCTCTACGCCCGCTCGGCCGAGGAGGCCACCGAGGTGCTCGAGGAGGCTGCCCGCGGCACGCTGGCGATCACCTCGCTTGCCGAGGAATCGCGTCCGCCCGCATCGACGGGCGGCGAAGGACAGCACTGACCCGCCGCTGCTGCCACCACCGCCACCCTTCGGTGACGAGCAGCGCCAGCGCGACCGGCACCGTCGCCGGGAGCTCGTCGATGAAGAAGAACAACAGATCGAAGCACCCGGCGATCGCGAGCGTGAGCACCGCCGCCTGCCATTGCCGGCGCCACTGGGACGCGAGCACCGCGCCCAGCAGCGCGGCCACGAACAGATCGCCGTAGCCCATCGACACCGTCCCGAAGATCTCCGACTGGAGCTGCGGGAGCCCCGCTGGCGGCTGCGCCGCGACGAGCACGTTGTTCGGGGACTGGAGCAGGTCGGAGGCCACGAGCCACACGTCCGCGGCCGCCATCAACACGATCCCGGCCTTGAGCCAGCGCGGCGGGGTTACGGCCGAGAGCAGCACGCCGAGCGTCACGCAGCTGAGCGCAGACAGCACTGCGCCGGCCGCCTCGCCGGCGAGCGTGTTCTCGCTCGTCCACGCGAGCACGAACAGCGGGATCGCGGCGAGCGCCGCGAGCGGCTTGGCCCCGCGCATCGCCCACCCGAGCGCGACGGCGGCCAGGATCGGCACCGCGACCAGCGCCAGATCGGTCAGGCCGGCGGCGGTGGCCGAGACATAGCGGATCGCGAAGATCACCACCACGATCGACCCGATCGGCACGAGCGCCCACCCGCGGCCGCGGAACCGCTCGAGCCAGGCGACCCTGGCCACCGGCCGCGGTGCCGCGACCACGCCGGCCTGCAACACCAGCAGGCCGGCGTCTGACGGGATGAACGGGAGCGCCACGCCCGTCAGGGTACGCGGCCTTCTGAAGAGAGACTCTTAGGCTGAGAGCGCCGCCCTCAGCCGCCTTGCGCTACGAGTCCGTCCTCAGGCGTCGCTCGAGCTCGTGGAGCTGGTCCCGGAGCTCGGGCGGGAGCCTGTGGCCGAACTTGCCGTAGTGCTCGTGCATCTGTGGGAGCTGCGCGATCCAGCTCTTCGGATCGACCGCGAGCAGCTTCTCGACCGCTTCCCGCTCGATCTCCAGGCCGGTCGTGTCGACTCCGCCCTCGCCGACGGGCGGCACCAGCCCGATCGGCGTGTCGTTAGCCTCGGCGCGGTCCTCGAGCCGGCGGAAGATCCACGCCAGCACCCGGGAGTTCTCCCCGAAACCCGGCCACAGGAACGTCCCGTCGTCGTTGCGCCGGAACCAGTTGACGTAGAAGATCCGCGGGAGCTGGGCGCCCTTACGCCGGCCGATCTCGAGCCAATGGGCGAAGTAGTCGGCCATGTTGTAGCCGCAGAACGGCAGCATCGCCATCGGATCGAAGCGCAACTTCCCGACCGCGCCCGCCTGGGCGGCGGTCGTCTCCGAGGACATCGTCGAGCCGAGGAACACGCCGTGCTCCCAGTCGCGCGCCTCGTGGACGAGCGGGACGACGGTGGCGCGCCGCCCCCCGAACAACATCGCGTCGATCGGCACGCCGGCGGGATCGTTCCACTCGGGAGAGACCGACGGGCATTGCGCGATCGGCACAGTGAAGCGAGCGTTCGGATGCGCAGCCGTCGACTCGGAATCCGGCGTCCAATCCTGCCCTCTCCAGTCAATCGCGTGCTCAGGCGCGTCGCCCATCCCCTCCCACCAGATGTCGCCGTCATCGGTCTTGGCGCAGTTGGTGAACACGACATCGCTTTCGAGCATCGTCAGCGCGTTCGGGTTCGTCTTCCTGCCAGTGCCTGGCGCCACCCCGAAAAAGCCCGCCTCGGGGTTGACCGCGTACAGCCGGCCGTCCTTGCCGAACTTCATCCAGGCGATGTCGTCGCCGATCGTCTCGACCTTCCACCCGCGCAGCGCCGGGATCATCATCGACAGATTGGTCTTGCCGCACGCGCTCGGGAACGCACCCGCGATGTACTTGGTCTCGCCCTCGGGCGAGGTCATCTTGAGGATCAGCATGTGCTCGGCCAGCCAGCCCTCGTCGCGCGCCATCACCGACGCGATCCGTAGCGCGAAGCACTTCTTGCCGAGCAGCGCGTTGCCGCCGTAGCCCGACCCGTACGACCAGATCTCGCGGGTCTCGGGAAAGTGGACGATGTACTTGTTCTCGGCGTTGCACGGCCACGGGACGTCCTGCGCCCCGTCGACGAGCGGCGCGCCCACCGAGTGCAGACAGGGGACGAAGTCGCCGTCATCGCCGAGGTGGTCGAGCGCGTCCTGGCCCATCCGGGTCATGACCCGCATCGATGCGGCGACGTAGGCCGAGTCGGTCAACTGCACGCCGATGTACGAGATCGGCGAACCGATCGGCCCCATCGAGAACGGCACCACGTACATCGTCCGGCCCCGCATCGAGCCGCGGAACAGGTCCGTCAGCGCCTCCCGCATTTCCTCCGGGTCACACCAGTTGTTGGTCGGGCCGGCGTCGTCCTCCTCGAGCGAGCAGATGAACGTCCGGTCCTCGACCCGCGCCACGTCGGCGGGATCCGACAGGGCGAGGTAGGAGTTCGGGCGTTTGTCGTCGGACAGCCGCTCGAACGTGCCCGCCGCGACAAGGGTCTGCGCGAGCTGTTCGTACTCCTCATCCGAGCCGTCGCACCAGTAGATGTCGTCGGGCTGGGTCAGCGCGGCGACCTCGTCGACCCACTCCTGCAGGCGGGTGTGATTGGAGTTGGATTGGTACGTCGGGGCGAAATGGGCCATGGGCGTCAGCGACTCCTAGGATCTCGATGGGCTCACGATCCTATCCGGCTGAAAGCGAATATGACCCGCTCATGGCCTAAATCCGGTTCGGATAAATACTTCATTCGACATTGGATTCGGCGGACCGGGTACCCCCCTCTCCCCCGGGATCGCGGCGCGGAACGAGCACCAGGCGCTTGAACTCGGCGACCAGCACGCCATCCTGGTTGAGCACGCGCGTATGCACCCGGACCGTGCCGCGGTCTGGCTTGGACTGCGAGGGGCGCACCTCGAGCACTTCGGACTCGCAGAACAGCGTGTCGCCGTGGAACACCGGAGCGGGATGCTTGAGTTCCTCGGTGGCGAGGTTGGCGATCGCCTTGCCGCTGACGTCAGACACGCTCATTCCGAGCGCCAGCGAGTAGACGAGCGGCCCGACGACGACATTGCGCCCCTGCTGGGACTGGCGGGCGTAAACGTCGTTGATGTGCAGCGGGTGGTGGTTCATCGTGATGAGGCAGAACAGGTGGTCATCGGCCTCGGTAACGGTCTTGGCCGGCCAGTGCTTGTAGACCTCGCCGACCTCGAACTCCTCCAGGTAGCGCCCATAGGGATGGGCGCCCGAGGCCTCGCGAACGGTCTGATCAGTGTCGACTTGGTTCATGGGGCGGAGAATGTCAGAACACCAACGGTGCGCGCCTGCGACCCCAGCAACTAACGTTCCCTCGATGCGAAACCCCCGTGACTTTGGAAAGCCCCTGGCGATCGGCGCCCCCGCGCCGACGCTCGAAATCCCCTTCAAGCCCTCCCGGATGATCCATTTCCTCGACTTCTCCAACGAGAAGATGGTCGCCAAGGCGCCCGATATCGCGCCGACCGTCGACATCCTGCTCGGCAACCTCGAGGACGCGGTCCCGGTCGACCGCAAGGAGGCGGCCCGGGCGGGCCTCGTGCGCGTCGGCAAGGACATGGAGCTCGGCGACACCCAGCTGTGGGCGCGAGTCAACAGCCTCGAATCGCCGTGGGTGCTCGACGACATCACCACGCTCGTCACCGAGATCGGCCACAAGCTCGACGTGATGATGATCCCGAAGGTCGAGGGCCCGTGGGACATCCACTACGTCGACCGGCTGCTCGCCCAGCTGGAGGCCCGCGCGCGTCTGGAGCGGCCGATCCTGATCCACGCCATCCTCGAGACGGGCCTGGGGGTGGTCAACCTCGAGGAGATCGCGACCGCCAGCCCGCGGATGCAGGGGATGAGCTTCGGCCCCGCCGATCTCGCCGCCTCGCGCCGGATGAAGACCACCCGCGTCGGCGGCGGCCATCCGGGGTACCGCGTGATCGAGGACCCCGATGCCGACAATCCCGATGCTCCGCGAGTCACCGCCCAGCAGGACCCCTGGCACTACTCGATCGCCCGCATGGTCGACGCGTGCACGTCCGCCGGTCTGCTCCCGTTCTACGGTCCGTACGGCGACATCCGGGACGTTCAGGGGTGCGAGACGCAGTTCCGGGCCGCGTTCCTGCTCGGATGCGTCGGGGCCTGGTCGCTTCACCCGGTGCAGATCGAGATCGCCAAGAAGGTGTTCAGCCCCGATCCCGAGGAGGTGCTGTTCGCCAAGAAGGTGCTCGAGGCGATCCCCGACGGGCGGGGGGTTCACATGATCGACGGCAAGATGCAGGACGACGCGACCTGGAAGCAGTGCAAGGTGATGGTCTCGCTGGCCGAGATGCTCGCCCACAAGGACCCCGAGCTGGCCGAGGCCTACGGCTTCGAGCCCGCGGCGGTGTAGCGGGCCGAGGCGATGCGGATCTCGGCCAAGGCGGACTATGCGGTGCGCGCCGCGGTCGAACTGGCGGCGGCGAGCGACGAGAAGCCGGTGAAGGCCGAGCGCATCGCCGTCGCCCAGGACATCCCGCTGAACTTCCTCGAGAACATCCTCGGAGAGCTCCGCCACGCCGGGATCGTCCGCAGCCACCGCGGCGCCGAGGGCGGGTTCCGCTTGGCCAAGCCGGCCGATCAGCTGACGATCGCCGACGTGATCCGCGCCGTCGAGGGGCCGCTCGCGAGCGTTCGCGGCGGGCCGCCGGAGGACGCCACCTACCCCGGCGCGGCGACCGCGCTCCCACGAGTCTGGATCGCGGTGCGCGCGAGCCTGCGCGGCGTGGTCGAGCACGTCACGCTCGCCGACGTTGCCGCCGGCAAGCTCCCGCAATCGATCGATCAGCTGGCCGAGGACCCGGAGGCCTGGGTCACGCGCTGACGCCGCGCGGCGCCGGCCAGCGTCACGCGCTGAGTGGCTGGGCGTCGGCGTCCTCGCCGGCCGCGGCCGCCTCGGCCTCGGCTGGGTCGCCCGACACGACCGAGCGCACGGGCGGGCGCACGAACACGATGTCGCCGGGAGCGAGCTCGAGCTCCTCGCTCTGAGCGCGCGTCAGCTGCGCCCGCGCCGGCTCTCCGCCGGTCAGCTCGAGCTCGATCCTGACCTCGAACCCGAGGTGCACGACGCGCTTGACCATCCCTTCGATCAGCCCGGGCCCGGGGCTCAGCGACAGGCTGACGTCATGCGGGCGCACGAGCCGGCCCTCGATGTTGCTGACCGGCCCGAGGAACCCCATCACGAACGGGCTGGCCGGCTTGTCGTAGACCTCGCGCGGCGCGCCGACCTGCTCGATCGCACCCTTGTTCATCACCGCGATCGTGTCAGCGACCTCCATCGCCTCCTCCTGATCGTGGGTCACGAGCACCGTGGTCACGCCCTGCTCGTCGTGAAGCCGGCGCAGCCAGCGCCGCAGCTCGGCGCGAACGTTGGCGTCGAGCGCGCCGAACGGCTCGTCGAGCAGCAGCACCTGGGGCTCGACCGCGAGCGCGCGAGCCAGTGCCATCCGCTGGCGCTGGCCTCCCGACAGCTGATGCGGCCGCTGCCCGGCCCACTTCGTCAGCCCGACGAGCTCGAGCAGCTCGTCGACGCGAGCGCGGACCTCGGCCGGCTTGCGCTTGCGGATCTTCAGCCCGAACGCGACGTTCTCGAACACGGTCATGTGCGCGAACGCGGCGTAGTGCTGGAACACGAACCCGATCCCGCGATCCTGGGGTCGCGCGGTGGTGACGTCCTGGCCGTCGATTCGGACGATGCCCTGATCCGGTTGCTCGAGGCCGGCGATGATCCGCAGCAGCGTCGACTTGCCCGAGCCGCTCGGGCCGAGCAGCGCGGTCAGGCCCCCCTTGGGCACCTCGAGCGACACCTCGTCGAGCGCGGTGAAGTCGCCGAACCGCTTGGAGATCGATTCCGCTTCGATCCTCATCGCGCCTCCTCCCGTCTGGATCCGAACAACGTCATCAGCAGCAGCACCGCGATCGACAGCACCGCCAGCTCGGTCGCCAGCGCGTACACGCTGGTCGTCACCTGGCTGCCGATCTGCGAGTCGCGCTGGTACAGGAGCAGCGGCAGCGTAAGGGTCGCCCCGGGGACGTTCGAGGACACGACCAGCACCGCGCCGATCTCCCCGAGCGCCCGCGCGGTCGTCAGCACGACGCCGTAGGCGACGCCCCAGCGGATCGTCGGCAGCGTCACCCGCCAGAACGTCTGCCAGGACGACGCGCCGAGCGTGGCCGCCGCCTCCTCCTGCTCGTCGCCGACCTCCCGCAGCACGGGCGTGACCTCGCGGACGACGAACGGGAGCGACACGAACACGGTCGCGATCACCATCCCGGGGACGGCGTAGATGATCTGGATCCCGTTGTTCTGGAACACGTCGGCGAACCAGCCGCCCTGCCCGTAGACGAGGATCAGCGCGAGCCCGACGATCACCGGCGAGACGACGAACGGCAGATCGATCAGCCCGTCGAGCACCGATTTGCCGCGGGCCTTGCTGCGCGCCAGAACCATCGCCGCGCCGACGCCGAAGATCGTGTTCAGCGGCACCGCGATCACCGCGAGCAGCACGGTCAGCCAGAACGCGCTGATCGCCGCCGGCGTGGTCACGTACGACCAGGCGGTGGCGACCCCGTGCTCGAACGTCCGCCAGAACACGACTCCCACCGGCAGCAGCAGGAGCAGCGCGAGGTAGGCCAGCGCGACGAACCGCAGGGACAGGGTTGGCCGGCGGCTAACGATCAACGGTGGCTCCGGCCCGGCGCAGCACGAACAGCATCAGGAGAGCGACCAACATGAGCACGGCCGACAGGGCCGCCGCCGACTGCTCGGAGCCGTTCTCGATGTCGGCGTAGATCACGAGCGAGGCGATCTGCACCTTGCCGGCGATCAGCGCCAGCGAGCCGAACTCGCCGATCGAGCGCGCGAACGCGAGCGCGGCTCCCGAGAGGATCGCGGGCCGGAGCGCCGGCAGCACGATCCGCCGGAACGTGGTCGCGTTCGACGCCCCGAGCGACGCCGCCGCCTCCTCGACCTCGCGGTCGAGCTCGAGCAGCACCGGCTGCACCGAGCGCACCACGAACGGGAGCGTGACGAACAGCAACGCGACCACCACCGCGCCCCGGGTGTAGGCGAGGTGGATTCCGACGGGGCTGTCGGGGCCGTAGAGCGCGATCAGGGTCAGCCCGGCGACGATCGTCGGGAGCGCGAACGGCAGATCGATCAGCGCGTTGACGAACCGTTTGCCGGGGAACGAGTCCCGGACCAGCACCCACGCCACGAGCGTGCCCATCACCGCCCCGATCGCCGCCACGAGCAGCGATGCCACCAGCGTGATCACAAGCGCGCGCACCGCCAGCGTGTTGTCGACCGAGCTCCACAGCGTCCCGAGCCCCGACGAGAACGCCTTGACGACCACCGCGGCCAGCGGGATCAGCACGAACACGCCCATATAGAGCATGCACAGCCCGAGCCCGAGGTCGCCGGCCCGCACGGCGCTGTACCGCGCCCCCGCCCGAGCGCGGGGACGCGGCGAGACCGGCGCCGTCAATGACGCGGTCTGGGTCTCAGCTGGCAGTGGGCACCCCCGCGGCCTCTTCGATCTTGGTGATCGAGCCGGTCGACGGCGCGAAGAACTCTGCCGTCACCTTGGTCCAGCCGCCCAGGTAATCGATCGTGAACAGATCGGGCGGTGTCGGGAACTTGCTCGCGAACTGCTTGGCGACCGACGCGAGCACCGGGCGGTAGCCCTGCTGCGCCCAGATCGTCTGCCCGGCCGTCGACCACTGCCAGTTCACGAACGCCTTGGCCTGAGCCGGATGCGAGCTCTTTGTGGTGACCGCGATCGGCGTCTGGATCAGGAGCGTCTGCTTGGGGATCACGACCTGGATCGCGTCCCCGGCCTTCTCGGCCGCCAGCGCGTCCGACTCGTAGTCGAGCAGCACATCGCCCTTGCCGCCGGTGAACGTCTGCAAGGCGGCGGCGGCGCTCGAGTCCTGCACGCTGACGTTCTTGGTCAGCAGCGTGTTGACGTACGCGAGGGCCTGGTCCGCGGTCTTGCCCTCCTTGAGCTGAGCGCCGTAGCCGGCGAGGATGTTCCAGCGCGCGCTGCCCGAGGTCGAGGGGTTCGGGGTGATCACGTCGACGCCCGACTTGATCAGGTCGTCCCAGCCGGCGATGTGCTTGGGGTTGCGCTTGCGCACCACGAACACCACCACCGAGTCGCTCGAGAAGCCCTGCTCGGGGTTCGCGTTCCAGTTCTTGGACACGATCCCGTCCTTGACCAGCCGGGTCATGTCGGGCGTCGTCGAGAACGCGACCACGTCGGCCGGCTGGCCGGTGTCGACCGCGCGGCTCTGCGAGCCCGAGGCCCCGAACGACTGACCGAACGACACCCCCTTGCCAGCGCTGGTCTGCGTGAACGCCGCGGTCAGCGCGTCGTAGGCCTTCTTGGGCGTCGAGTACCCGACCAGATTGAGCTTCGTGCTCCCGCCTCCGCTGGTCGCGGCGGCGTTGCTCGTTGCGCCGGAGCCCGCGGAGCTCGACGTCGAGTCCGAGGAGCCGCCGCAACCGGAGAGCACGGCCCCGCCGCCGATCGCGACGATGGCGGCGGTCAGAATGCTGGCGTTCGTCCGGTGTGTTCTTGCTCTCATACAGGGCTCCCCTGGTGGCGACGTGTTTCTCTGGGATCAGGCCGCCGGCGCGTGAACCGCAAGATGCCGATCGGCTACTTCAGTTAGTGCATCGACATTACCAGATTGATCGCCTTACTCAGCTTGTTCGAGGACCTTCGGGGAACTACGTGACCGTAGGTACGGCGCCATTTTGGCGCCGGCTCCGCTACCCTCCGGCCCCCCATGCGGTTCTTCGAATACGAGTCGCGGGCGATCGTCGCCAAGGCCGGGATACCCGTAACCAAGCATGGATTCGCCAAGACGACCGACGAGTCGCGTCGGATCGCCGAGCAGATCGGCGGCCCCGTGGTGATCAAGTCGCAGGTGCTCAGCGGCGGCCGGATGAAGGCGGGCGGCGTCAAGTTCGCCGACACCCCGGATGAGGCCGCGCGCTACGCCGAACACATCCTCGACCTCGAGATCGGCGGCCATATGCCCCGCGGCGTTCTCGTCGACTCGCGCGCCGCGGTCAAGCACGAGTACTACGCGGGCGTGGTCTGGGACGGGCTCCGCAAGCGGCCGGTGATGCTGTTCTCGGACATGGGCGGCATCGACATCGAGCAAGTCGCCGAGGAGCACCCCGACCACGTCGCCCGCCGCCATTTCTCGACCCGCGCTCCGTTCTCCGAGTGGGAGGCCAAGCAGCTGATCGCGTCGCTGGGCATCAGCGGGAGCGCGCTGAATCGTCTGACGCCGATCGTCGCCCGGCTCGCCCGTCTTTTCCTCGAGTACGACATGACGCTGGCCGAGATCAACCCGCTCGGCGAGCTCGAGGACGGGTCGTTCGTCGCGCTCGACGCCCACATGGACATGGAGAACGAGGCCCGGCCCCGCCAGCAGGCGCTGCTGCACGAGCTCGGGGTCGGCGACGAGGAGACGCGGCTGGCGCGCGAGCCGACACCGTTCGAGCTCGCGGGCGAGCAGGTCGATTCTCAGGATCACCGCGGCGTGGCCGGCAACGTCACCGAATTCGACGGCAATCTCGGCCTGGTGATCGGCGCCGGCGGCGGTTCGCTGACGCTGTTCGACGCCGTCCGCGCCCACGGCGGCGACCCGGCCAACTACTGCGAGATCGGCGGCAACCCCTCGGTGCGCAAGGCGTGCGGTCTGGCCAAGCTCGTGCTCCAGAAGCCCGGGGTCGACAAGATCGCGGTGATGATGTCGATCGTCTCGAACACCCGGGTGGACATCGTCGCGCGCGGAGTGATCAAGGCGTGCGTCGAGCTCGGCTACGACCCGGCCGAGAAGATCGCCATCTTCCGGATCCCGGGAGCGTGGGAGGAAGAGGGCTTCAAGATCCTCGATAAGTACGGTGTCGAGTACGCCGACCGGAGCGTGTCGCTGCACGAGGCGGCGCACCGTGCGGTGGTTAAGATCCAAGGAGCCGCTGCCTAGTCATGTCCATCCTGATCGACGCGAGCACGACGTTCATCGTCCAGGGCATCACCGGCCGCGAGGCCGTGAACCTCACGCGTGAGTGCCTGGACTACGGCGAGGGCGCGAAGATCGTCGGGGGCGTCACGCCGGGTCGCCTCGGCCGCGACGTGA
>Ga0335081_10005992_pt1 | contig 19275 bp, 18 predicted proteins | sample Lox_Sample_35_FD_206713 | JGI IMG/M metagenome (GOLD analysis project Ga0335081, IMG submission 206713) | Soil microbial communities from Loxahatchee National Wildlife Refuge, Florida, United States - Lox_Sample_3.5 | ecosystem: Environmental > Terrestrial > Soil > Wetlands | place: USA... | reverse complement strand
ACCTGGCCGCCCTAGTCGGCACGCAACTGTAGGGGTTAATACCAGCGGAGCCGCCCCGGGCTGGGGCGGCCCCGCTGGTGCTGTTGCCGCGGGGTCAGCGGCTCTCGATCCGGCGGCCGGTAATGGTGTCCACGGTGATGCGCACGTACACGTCGCGGTCGCCGCCGGGCCACGGCCAGATCGTGGCGTCGCGCCGGATGATCTCGAGCTCGGCCGGGTGCGCGACGCGGTGCGCGTGGCCGCGCACGAGAACGCTCCAGCCCTGGCTGAGCGCCTCGTCGATGTGATCGACCTCGAACGCGACATGCTCGTCGGCGTGCCCGTCGATCGCGGTACCCTCACTGGTCCTGATGACGACGGTGCCTGCCACCACGGCGAAGTTGACCGGGAGCACGACCGGACCCGAGGTCGTGCCGAACGCGATCCGCCCGATGCCGCCCGACGCGATCAGCCGGCGGCACTCGGCCGGCAGGAGCTTGGTGACGATGGGCGGGCCGATCGTCCGGCCGTATCCGGGCGGTGCCAGGGCCCCGGCGCCCAGCAGGGCGGCCGGTGTGGTCTGCAGCGCGGCGGCGAGCCGGCGCAGGGCCGTGAAGTCGGGGCGGGCCGGATACCTCTCCACGTATTCCAGGTAGCGCAGGCTCATCCCGGCCCGGGCCGCCACCTGCGCCTTGCTCAGGTGGAGTTCGGCGCGTCGCCGTGCGACTCGCTTGCTCAGGTCACCAGGATCCGGCGGCGACGGCCAGGCCCGTTCGCTCCGCTGTGGTCCGCGGTCAGCTTCCGGTCCCTGGCCCGGCCTGGGTATGTAGCTCACGCTCATCGGGATCACGGCGCCGCCAGCCGGGCCCGGGGCCGCGGACGCCGCTTCACCTCCTCGGTTCTATCGGCTGTCATACAGGGCTTTCGCCCTCATCTGGCCAGCCTCGGTCCGGCGCAGCCGCGCGACGAGTGGCCTCGGACATATCCGGCCGGGACGTTGGTCCATCGGTGACGTCGCGCTTTGACCGCAGGCCGCCGAAGCCCATGGTCCCGGCCGCGGAGTGACTTAGGTCTCTGGTCGCACTCGTGCGATGCCGCCAGGCTGGACAAACCAAGACGAACGTCAGGCGGTGATATCCATGATCGAGGTCAACGCGACGGCTTTGTCAGCCCATCCGTTTCTGCACGGCATATCCGCCGACCACCTGAGCAGCCTCGCCGAGGCGGCTCGTGACGTCTGGTTCCCGGCCAGGTACCGGCTCTTCGAGGACGGTGGCAACGCCAACCGGTTCTGGCTGATCCAGTCCGGTCACGTGTCGCTGGACCTGCACGTCCCGGGTGAGGGCCCGGTGGTCATCGAGACCATCGGCATGGGCGAACTGCTGGGCTGGTCGTGGCTGTTCCCGCCGTACACGTGGGCATTCGGCGCCGTGGCTGCCACCGCGGTGGAAGCCTTCGAGTTCGACGCGCCCCACGTACGCGAGCTCTGCGCCGCCGATTCCGAACTGGGTTACGAGATCAACCAGCGCATTACCCGGGTCCTGGCTAAGCGGCTGCAGGCGACCCGGATCAGGCTGATCGCCCGTTCGGGTCACTCAGCAGCGGTGCACTGACGACCAGAACGCCGGGCCAGGGACCGATCCAGGCCGAACGTTGAGGAGGCCGGGCCATGGTAACCAAGCCAGTCGTGGTGGGAGTAGACGGATCGGAAGAGTCGCTGCTGGCCGCGGAGTGGGCCGCCCTGGAGGCGAAACGGCACGGCCTGCGGCTCCGCATCGTGTCGGCGCCCGCGCTGATGCCGCAGATGCGTGCCTACCAGGTCTCGCATACGACGGTGGCCGACGCGCTACGGGGCTTGTCCGAACGAGCCCTCGAGGGAGCTGTGGCCCGGGCTGAGGAGGTAGCCCCGGGCCTGGAGATCACCACTGACCTGCTGTCGGGGCCGCCGGCCCTGGCCGTGGCGGGCACTGGCTCATGCGCGGCCATGCTGGTGGTCGGCGCCCGCGGGGCAGGCGGGTTCGCCGCCATGCTCCTTGGGTCGGTGAGCCGGTACGCCGCTACCCGGGCAGCGTGCCCGGTCATCGTCGTCCGGCAGGTGAGCATGGCCGTCCATCAGGAGGTCGCCGTCGGCATCCGCGATCCGCAGGCAGGCAGCGCGGCGCTGACGTTCGCGTTCGAGGAGGCGGCCGGGCGCCATGCGGACCTGGTGGTCGTACACGCCTGGTACTTGTTTCCGTCCGCGCTGCGCGCTCCGGTGGATCAGGACGCGCCGTTCCACCCTGAGCAGATCTCCGACGAGGCCGCCCGTATCCTGTCGGCTGCCCTGGACCGATGGCGGGAGAAGTACCCCGGCGTACGGGTCCGGCAGGACATCATCCGCGGCCATCCCGCCCACGTACTGGCGAACTACTCAGCTCGCGCCGACCTGGTCGTGATCGGCAGGCACGGCGATCCGGGCATCGGCTCGACCCAGCACGCGCTGCTCGACCACGCCCGCGGGCCGGTAGCCATCGTCCCCTCCGGCGGCTGATTCCTCCCTACCGATTCCTCCCTACCGATTCCTCCCTACCGACGAAGGTCCCCCGACACGGCGGCTAACGGCTCTGACTGCTGGGCAGACGGCGACGTCAGGGTGAGAACTGGAGCCCCGGGACACCACCCGGAACCGGTTCTTCAGCGTTGGGTCGGAGGAGATCTCGTGATGAAGACAATCGATGATTTCGCGGTCGCCGACCAGCAGGTGCTGGTGCGCGATGACCTTAACGTGCCCCTCGACGGCCGCCGCGTCACCGACGACGGCCGGATCCGGGCTGCGCTGCCGACCCTGGCCGCCCTGCTGGACCGCCAGGCCAAGGTGATCGTCTGCGCCCATCTCGGCCGTCCGGCAGGCCAGCCCGACCCGAAGTACTCACTGGCGCCGGTTGCGACCCGACTGGGCGAGTTGCTCGGCCGCCCGGTGCCGCTTGCCGCTGACATCACCGGCCCGTCCGCGCAGGCCTTGGTCTCGGCCGTGTCGCCCGGCGGCCTGGTCATGTTGGAGAACCTGCGGTTCGATCCGCGGGAGACCAGCAAGGACGACGTCCAGCGGGGCCTGTTCGCCGATGAGCTCGCCGCGCTGGCCGAGTTGTATGTCTCGGACGGGTTCGGCGTCGTGCACCGGAAGCAGGCCAGCGTCTACGACGTTGCCCTGCGGCTGCCGCACGCCGCTGGTTACCTGGTCCGGGCCGAGGTCGGCGCGCTTCGCCGCCTGACCGCGGACCTCCGACGGCCCTACGTCGTCGTGCTCGGTGGCGCGAAGGTCGGGGACAAGTTCGACGCGATCGGCGACCTGATCAGCGTGGCCGACCGGATCCTGATCGGCGGGGCCATGGCCTTCCCGTTCCTGGCCGCCGAGGGCTGCAAGGTCGGCACATCCCTGCTGGACGCCGGCCAGATCAACCTGGCTCGCAGCTACCTGGACCTAGCCGCCCGGGTCGGCGCGAGGATCGTGCTGCCGTCCGATGTGGTCGTGGCGGCCGAACGCGACGCCGACGCGCCGCACGAGGTCGTCGCCGTCGATGACATCCCGGCGGACCGGATGGGCCTGGACATCGGCCCGGAGTCGGCCAGGTTGTTTGCCGTCAGCATCCGCGGCGCCAGGACGGTGTTCTGGAACGGCCCGATGGGCGTCTTCGAGTTGGCCCCGTACGCCAGCGGCACCCGGGCCATCGCCTCGGCGCTGGCCAGCAGCCAGGCGTTCAGCGTGATCGGCGGCGGCGACACCGGCGCGGCCATCCGTGCCCTCGGCTTCTCCGACGGCGCGTTCGGCTACATCTCCACCGGCGGCGGCGCCAGCCTGGAGTTCATCCAGGGCAAGACGCTGCCCGGCCTGGACGTCCTGGACAAGCCATGAGCTGGCGCGGCTTTCCCTATTGCCTGGTCGTGCTGCGGCACGGGCAGACCGAGTGGAACGCGGCCGGGGTGTTCACCGGCTGGGAGAACGCCTACCTGACCGCGAGGGGAGAATTCGAGGCGGCCCGTGCCGGGGCGCTGCTGGCCGAGCACGGCGTGCTCCCCGCCTTCGCGCACACGTCTCTGCAGCGGCGCACGATCCGGACCGCCGACCTCGCCCTGGCGGCCGCCGATCGCGACTGGATCCCGGTGCGCCGGTCCTGGCGGCTCAACGGCCGGCATTACGGGGCACTGCAGGGCAGGAACAAGGCCGAGGTCATCCAGCAGTACGGTGAGCAGCAGGTCAAGCTCTGGCGCCGCTCCTACGACGTGCCGCCGCCGCCGCTCGATGCGGCCGCGGCGGCTTCGCAGGCCGCAGATCCGCGCTATCAGAGCCTGCCGCCCAGCACGCTGCCGCGGGCTGAATCCCTCGCGGACGTCACCGCGCGGCTGCTGCCGTACTGGCACGAAGTGATCGTCCCGGACCTGCGCGCCGGCGGCTGCGTGCTGGTGGTGTCGCACGGCAACACACTGCGAGCGCTGGTCAAGTATCTGGAGTCCATCCCGGACGACCGGATCGCCGAGCTCGAGCTCCCCACCGGCATCCCGCTGGTCTATCAGCTCGGACCTGACCTGCGCCCGGATGCCGTAGGCGGTCAGTATCTGGACCCGCACACCTGTTACGACGCCATCCAAGCCATCACAGACCCTGAGGAGGTTTGCTATGAACAGCAGGCAAAGCGATGAGCAGCGTCGCATCGTGGTCGGCGTGGATGGCTTCGAGTCGTCCAAGGCCGCGCTGCGCTGGGCCATCGGCCAGGCGAAACTGACCGGAGCGGTGGTGGAGGCGGTGACCGCCTGGCACGTCCCGGTGGGCACCGGCTGGGTACCGACCGCCGACATGCCCGACTACCAGGAGGACGCCTTCGCGATCCTGGCCGAGGCCATCGACGAGATGTGCGCGGTCGACCCGGACGTCCAGGTCTGCCCGCGCGTGGTGGAAGGCCGAGCCGGGCCGGTGCTGGTGGACGCGGCCGACGGCGCCGACTTGCTCGTCGTGGGCTCCATGGGTCATCACGGCCTGAGCGAGGCGCTGCTCGGCTCGGTCGGCCAGTACTGTGCGCATTACGCGTCGTGCCCGGTCGTCATCATGCGCGGCAAGCACGAGGGCTGAGGCCATGCACTCTCGCATATGGAGACTCCGCTTCCAGCAGGTGCCTGGAAGCGGAGTCTCTCTCGTGGTCACGGCCGTAGCCGGGCCGGCTATGGCTCGAGAACAAGCCGGGCCTTGGCCTTGCCGTGCAGGACCTCACTGATCGCGTCGTTGACGCCGGCCAGCGACCTGGTCTCGTAGATCACCCTGGTCCGGCCGGCGGTGTGCAGGCCGAAGACCTCTATCAGGTCGGCTCGGGTGCCGACGATCGACCCGATGACCGATGTACCGTTCAGCACGGTGTCGAAGACCGGGATACGCAGCGCGCCCGACGCGGGCAGGGCGACCAGCACGAGCCGCCCGCCGCGGCGCAGCCCGGCGTAGGCCGTGGCGAACGACCGATCATCGACGGCCAGGCCGATCGCGACGTCGGCGCCGCCGTGGCGCTGGAGCGCCTCGGCCGGGTCCTCCGCGCGGGCGTCGATGACGATGTCGGCACCGAGTTCCGCCGCCAGCTCGAGCTTCTCGTCGGTGATGTCGACCGCCGCGACGGTCCCGCCGAAGATCCTGGCGTACTGCACGGCCAGGTGACCCAGGCCGCCCACGCCGGACACGGCCACCAGGTCGCCGGGACGCACGTTGCCGACCTTGACGGCCTTGTAGGTCGTCACCCCGGCACAGGTCAGCGGGGCTGCCTCACGCGGGTCGATGCCAGCCGGAACGGGCGTAGCGAAGGCCGCCTCGGCCAGGAAGTACTCGGCATAGCAGCCGTCCACCGAGTAGCCGGTGTTCTGCTGGGACAGGCACAGCGTCTCCCAGCCGGTCAGGCAGTACTTGCACGTGCCGCAGGCGTACCCGAGCCACGGCACCGCGACCCGCTGCCCGACCTGCGGGCTGGTGACTCCCTGACCGACCCCGGTCACGATGCCCACGCCCTCATGCCCGGGGATGAACGGGACCGTCGGAGTGACCGGCCAGTCGCCGTTGGCGGCGTGGATGTCGGTGTGGCACAGGCCGGATGCCTCCATCCGGATGACGACCTGGCCCGGGCCGGGCTCGGGTACCGGCCGGTCCTCGATGACAAGCGGCTGGCCGAAGCCGGGCACTACTGCTGCTCTCATTGGTTTTCCCTTCAACGCTGACGCGGCACCGTGCCGCTCCCCCACCCTCCGCCTGCGCGACGGGCGGCGTTAGATATGGGGGTCATGACCTGCCGGGACCTAAGTCCCGGACGTCTGGCATCGTCAGGGCAAGGCGATCCGGGCCAGGTAGTAAGTGGATCGGCTGGCTGGCGCGTTAACTGGGTGTGGGACACCAACAGGACGAGTTCGCGGAGTTCTACCGGGCTAGCAGGGATTCCTGCCTGAAAGCGGTGACCGCAATCGTCGGTGACCGCGAGCTAGCCGAGGAACTGGTCGCCGAGGCCTTTGCCCGGGCGCCTGCGCGACACCCAGCCTGCCCAGGGCCCGCTGACGATCGCCGAGGTCAGCGGCGAGGAGGCGGCCCTCCGCCGCCTCGAGGTCACCCAGCCCGGAACGGAGCACCAGCCATGAACGACAAGCTGAACGCCCAGTACGCGACCGGCCTATCCCGGCAGAACATCGAGCGGGCGCTCATCGCCGCCGGGAAGGACCCCGGCCGCCTTCAGCCCGGCGACCTCGCCATGGTCGAGCACTTCCACACGATGGGCCCGATCGCCACCAGCCAGCTCGCCGAACTGGCCGGCATCACCAGCGACGACCACGTACTCGACGCCGGCAGCGGGATCGGCGGGACCGCCCGATTCCTGGCCAGCCAGTACGGCTGCCGGGTCACCGCCATCGACCTCACCGAGGAGTATTGCGACACCGCCCGCTGGCTCAACCAGCTCACCGGGCTGGCCGAGCGGATCTCCGTCCGGCAGGGCGACGTCACCGACCTGCCGTTCGGCGATGCAGCCTTCCAGGTGGTCACCAGCCAGCACGTCCAGATGAACGTGCCCGACAAGACCCGGCTGTACTCCGAAGCCCGCCGGGTGCTCGCCCCCGGCGGCCGGCTCGCGGTCTGGGACATCGCCGCCGGCTCGCCAGGAAAGCTCAGCTATCCGCTGCCCTGGGCCGACCGGCCGGAACTCAGCCACCTCGCCTCCCCCGCGAAGCTGCGCGCGGCCATCGAATCCGCCGGGTTCACCATCACGCACTGGGCCGATCTCACCGGCCCAGCGGCCGAGCTCATGCAAGCGGTCCTGGCTCAGCCCGCCGGCCCGCTGGGGCTGGACGCTATCGTGGCCAACTTCCCCGCGAAGGCAGCCAACCTCACCCAGGCCCTAGCTAGCGGCCGGCTCCGCGCCATCCAGGCCGTCGCGCATACCGCCCGCTGACAGATGCCGTGGTGTCATACCGCGGCACGATCCCGTTCGCCAGTCCGGACGCGCAGAGCGCTGTCGACCGGCGTCACCCAGATCTTGCCGTCGCCGATCGTTTCGGTGCGGGCATGCTTGGCGATGGTGTCGACGACCGTCTCGGCGTCGTCATCCAGTACCACAAGGTCCAGCCGGACCTTCGCCAGGAGCACGGCCATGTGCTCACCGGCGCGGCCGGTGGCCCTTTCGGCCACGCTGGCGAGCCGACCGTACTGCTTTCCGAAACCCCGGACGTCGGTCACTGTCAGCCCGCGGACCCCGTGGTCGATCAAGGCCGGTACCAGCTCATCGAGCTTCTCCGGCCGGACAATGGCGGTGATCAATTTCATTGTCATTCCGCTTTCCGGTGGAGTTGTTTAATACTGCGTCCGGCGATATACATCCGCCGGAGCATCGCGCATTACATGCTGCGCATGCGGTGGAACTTGCGGATGTCATCCTTGCCGGCGAATAGAGCCGCGCCCACCGCGGCAAGGCATCCGACGGCCAGCGCCGTTCCCGCGACGTGCTTCATTGTTCAAGCCTTTCTCCTGTTCCGGGCGCGGTCTTTCACGCCCCGACCGGGACACACGATCCCGAATCCAGGCCAGGATTACCTATGCGGCCGGGATCCCGTAGGGTCGAAGGCCGGCCTCGGCCGTGACTCAGGTCCCGGCCGGGGCGTCGCGGCTGCCCTCGGCTGCCCTTGGCGGCCCTTGATGGCGCGAGGCTCAGCGCGCCGAGGCGATCGGATGGAGCGTCTCCGGGTAGACGCCCGGCACGGAGCCGATCACGGCCAGGGACTCCACGAAGAAGTAGATCGCCTTGAAGAACTCGAGCAGGTCACCGTCCTCCAGCACGATCTTGCGGTACATGACCGTGCGCTGCGCGTCGTACCCCTCGTGCAGCGCCTTCCAGTCCCGGTAGTCCATGCCGAGCACATAGGTCGCCTCGAGGGGCTCGTCCGGGCCGATGATCCGGCAGTCGGTCGCCGTGCCGCCGCTCCACTGCACGAACAGGTACGCGGTGCTACCAAGATCGGGCAGGTCCCGGCAGCCCAGCGCCCACGACGCCGGGTAGATGCTCTTGATCAACTCAAAGAAGTCCCAGTACTCCTGCAGCTTGGGTGCCCGCGCCTGCTCCGAGGGCCCAGCCGTCAGCGCTGTCTGGACCGACTCGGCCCACGATGGGCTGAAGAAGTCAGGCATCGAGCTCATCCTCCCGCCAGCACCGGCTGCACCCTCTGCAGCAGCTCTTCCAGGTCGGGCGAGAGCCCGATGCCCACGTCGTTCAGCTTGCGCCGCAACTGCAGGAAGAACAGCGCTCGTACCTCGTCATCGGTCCAGCCCAGCGGCTCGTAGTAGATCCGCCGGCTGACCACGCCGGACACCGACAAGATCGTGCGCAGCGTGTCGTGGATCTCGTTGATCATCGTCGGGTCCTTGCGCACGGCGTCCTGCAGGTAGCGCATGCCGCCCTGCACGTGCCGCGACTCGTCCCGGCAGGTCGCGGTGAAGCCGGTGTAGTAGGCGGGCAGGAACCCGCGCCAGCGGGCGTAGGACAGGGTCACCTTCATGACCGACAGCGCCAGCACGCCCTCGATCCACAGGAAATAGTTGGTGCCGTAGCGCACCCGCGCCCGCTCGTCGTACGGATGGAGCCGGAGTTCGTCGGCCTGGTAGGCCAGCAACCCGAACGGCGCGACGAACGTCTCGGACACCCAGGGGAACGACGCGTCAAGCACGCTCATGATGTCGTCGCCCTTCAGCCCGACGACCTCCCGATAGAACCGGTCGAAGAAGACGGTGTGGCGGGCTTCGTCCTCGATCTGCGCGGCGATGTGGAGCTTCTCCTCCTCGCTGGCACCGATCATGAACACCGGCAGCTCGATCTCCACCTGCCGCTCGCCGTGGTGGAAGCCGGAGGCCACGGCGATGAACGACTGCCGTTCCTCCTCGGTCATCTTCTCCTGCCAGTCCACCTTGTCCTGGGTGAAGTCGAGGTCGTAGACGTCCCACCGCTGCTTGAGGTACTTGCGGTACAGGGTGGTGAAGTCCGGTAGCGACTTCAGGTCCTTGTGGACGTACTCGATCACGTCGTCGATGTCGACCTGAAGCACTTCGGCGAGGGCGGAATCCTCGATCTCGCGCACCTGGTCATCGCTGAGCGCGCGGGGACCTTCCCGCAGGACCGCCGTCGGGCTCTTACGCTCAGCCATACCGGCCCCCTTACCACGGTGACGGTTACTGGAAAGTAACTCTGCACCCCATTCGAAACCGGTTGCCCGCGCCCCGTCAAGATCCGCCCGTCCGGCTCCCTGACATCCAAGTGGCCGACCCGCCGTACCACGGCCGTTTCAAGATCGTTAAGGCGGGCTGGGTTAGCGTCGCGTGACGGGATGTCCCGGTGTGATCTGGTGTGTGGCGTAGCCGTGCAAGTGAGACGAAGCTCCGGTATGACAAAGGTCTGGTCTTGTGTGAGAGGCTGATGCGCCAGTAGGCCGGCGCACTGCTGATCCTGGCGGCCTCATCCTGCTTGGCTTCGGGTCCGCAGACACCCGCACGGCTCAGCAGTTCGCCGTTCATCATTCCCAACCAGCCGATGCCGTCGGCAGTCTCAGCATTCGGGCGGGCGCGCAAGCCTGACCTGCCGCCCGCGAGTGCACCTGGGGCGTGAGGCATGCTGAAACTCTGGGGGCAGGACAAGGGAGCGTACGTGCTGGCCGCCGTCCTGCTGGCGGCTGGCTGCGGCACCGTGCCCGCGCGCGGCCAGTCAGCTGCCCCGCCGCCGACAGCGTCCGGGTCGTCAGAGCCATCCGGGTGGCCGGCTGCGTCCGGGTCGCAGGCCGCGCTCTGGCTGGACTCGCTGCAGATGACCTCGGCCAGTACCGGCTGGGCGCTGCGCTGGACGCAGAATCCCGCGGTGGTCGATGACGGTTACCTGGCGCCCGCGCGCACCACCGACGGCGCCCGCACCTGGACCTCGGTCACGCCTGCGGCCGCGCGGGCGCTGCTGACCACCCCCGATGCGCAGGCCGTGCTGCAGGCGCTCGATGGCCAGCGCGCCTGGCTGGCCGTGACCGCCGCGACCACGGATAGCTCGTCGGTGCACCTGACCGAGGTGTTCGCGACCGCCAACGGGGGCCGGACCTGGACCGAGTCGGCGCCGCTGAAGGTCCCGGACTACGCCTCTTTCCTCAGCTTCGCCGGCCCGGAACACGGCTGGCTCCTGATCGCCTACGGCGGCACGATGGGGCAAGAACCCGTCCGGCTGTACCGCACCAGCGACGGCGGCCTTCGCTGGTCACTCGCCGCCCAGACCCCGCAGACCGGGACCGGGAGCAACGGCCTGCCCGTCACCTGCGACAAGGCCGGGCTCGCGTTCGCTACCGCGTCCGCCGGCTGGCTGAGCGGCGCGTGCTTCTTTCTGCCCGACGCGCTCCTGGTCAGCCGGGACGGCGGCGTCACCTGGGCGTCGCAGGCGCTGCCGGTCCCGGCCAGCTCCTGCCTCCCCGACGAGTGCGAGGTATTCGGCCCGCAGTTCGCCGACCGGACCGGCTTCCTGGTCATCGACCGCGCCCCCGCGGCACCGTACTTCCTGGTCAGCCAGGATCTCGGGGTGACCTGGCGGAGTGAGCCGCTGCCGCCGGGCGCCGGGAAGGACCCGCGGGTCCAGTTCTTCAGCCCGCTCAGCGGCATGCTGGTGTCTGGCGGTCCGCAGGGGGCCATCGGGCCGGTGTTCTACACCACCGCGGATGGCGGCCGGACCTGGACGGCGGTGCGGCAGGGACGCTCCCTCAGCCAACTCGGGATTGATTTCGTCAGCGAGCAGACCGGTTTCGCCTGGGTTTCCGGCGCCGACACGACAGGATCATCACCGCCCGCCATGTACCGGACCACTGACTCCGGCCGGACCTGGGTGACTTTCACGCCGCGGCTGGCCGCCTGACAGGGCCGGCAGGGCCTTTTAACGATCTTGAAACGGCCGTGCCCGCCGTACCGCCATGCGGCCAGCCGCCCGCGCGCCGCGTTTCCCGTCAGCCCGCCATCGACGAGAATCCGACGGGAATCCGCCGGGAATCCGCCGGGAATCCGCCCTTCCCGACTTATTCGGAATGCCTGCCACAGAGGGGACCGTTCTGAACTCAGAAATGCCTGGAATGGCCGGGCGACGGATCTCCGCGCGAGCGGACTTTAGTCTTCAGGAAAGAGAGGACAAGGACCCTACGTAAAGCAGATCTGGCGGCAGAAACTGGCTACAGGAATACAGCGGAAGGATCTGGTTCTGATGTCAGCGGGCAGCACGAAAATCGTGGTCGGGGTCGATGGTTCTCCGTCGTCGCGGGTGGCCCTGCGCTGGGCCGTCAGGCAGGCCGTGCTCACCGGCGCCATGGTGGAGGCCGTCATGGCCTGGCAGATTCCGATGATCCTGCGCACCTCCGCCTGGGCGCCCATCTACGCGGACGAGGCAGACGGCTTGGAGGAAGACGCACGCAAGACCCTCGACGCGGTGATCAGCGACGAGGTCGCACCAGCCGATCGTCGCCAAGTCACCACGCGGGTCGTTTTCGGCCATCCGGCCGAGGTTCTGCTGGACGCCGCGTCCGACGCAGACCTGCTCGTGGTGGGCAGCCGCGGCCACGGGAGCTTCGCCGATGCCCTGCTCGGCTCCGTCGGGCAGTACTGCGTGCATCACGCGCACTGCCCGGTGCTGGTCATGCGCGGGGAACCCCATCGCGCGGCGGCGTGAATCTCATGACCACATACACTCGCGACATCCCGGCGGCGCGGCCCGAAGCAGACGGGCCGGCACCCAGGCGGTGGCTCGCACTGGCCGTGCTGTGCGTCTCGCTGCTGATCGTCACGCTCGACAACACGGTACTGAACGTCGCGCTGCCCACCCTGGTACGCGACTTGCACGCCACCACGACCGAACTCCAGTGGATCGTCGATTCCTACGTCATGGTCTTCGCCGGCCTGCTGCTCGTCGCGGGCAGCCTGGCGGACCGGATCGGCCGCAAGCGCGTGTTCCTGGCGGGCCTGACGGCCTTCGCCGCGGGCTCGACCTGGGCGGCGTTCTCAGGCTCGGTGGGCATGCTGATCGCCGCGCGCGCCAGCATGGGCATCGGCGGGGCCATGATGATGCCGGCCACGCTGTCCATCATCACCAACATGTTCAGCGACCCGGCGGAACGGCAGCGCGCGATCGGCATGTGGGCCGCTACCACCGGGCTGGGCATCGCGCTCGGCCCGATCGTCGGCGGCCTGCTGCTGGCCAGGTTCTGGTGGGGATCGGTGTTCCTGATCAACGTCCCGATCGCCGGGCTGGGCATCGCGTGCGCGCTGCCGCTGATCCCGGACTCGAAGAACCCGGACGCGCTGCCCCCTGACGTAGCGGGCGCGCTGATGTCCATCGCCGGCCTCGGCCTGGTCCTGTGGTCCCTGATCGAGGCGCCGGTGCGCGGCTGGTCGTCGCCGGTGGTGATCGGCGCGGGCCTGGGCGGCCTGGCCGTCCTGGCCGCCTTCACCGCCTGGGAACGGGCCAGCTCGCATCCGATGCTGAACCTCCGGTTCTTCCGCCGCAGGAGGTTCTCGGCGGCCGTCGGCTCGGTGGGCCTGGTCATGTTCGGGCTGTTCGGCGCGCTGTTCGTGCTGACCCAGTACCTCCAGTTCAGCCTCGGCTACTCGGCGCTGCAGGCGGGGATCCGGGTCCTGCCCGCGGCTGGAGCCATCGCCGTCATCGCGCCGTTCTCCACCCTCCTGGTCCGGGTCATCGGGACCAAGCTGACGGTCGCGGCCGGATTGCTGGTCATCGCCGGGGGCCTGTGGCAGGTCTCCACGGCTTCGGTCGCCACGACCTACGCCGGCATCCTGTCCGGCATGGTCCTGCTCGGCGTAGGCGCCGGCCTGGTCATCCCGTCGGCGACCGAGTCGGTCATGGGTTCCCTGCCCGGCGGGCACACCGGCGTGGGATCCGCCACCAACGGCACGTTCCTGCAGGTCGGCGGCGCGCTGGGGGTCGCGGTGATCGGCAGCCTGCTGAACACCCGGTACCAGGACCAGATGACCAGCGCCCTGGCGCCCTACCACGTGCCGCACGCGGTCATGGAGACGATCCTTGGCTCGCTGGGCGGAGCGCTTGCCGTGGCCGACCGTCTCGGCGGCGCGCTCGGCGCCGAACTCGCTCACCTGGCCCGGTCCGCCTTCGTCAGCGGGATGGACCTGGGCCTGGCCACCGGCGCGTGCGTGGCCGCGGCCGGGTGCCTCATCGCCCTGCTCGCGCTGCCCTCCCGAGCGCACGCCGAGAACGACGAATCCGAGCCGAGGTGACGGTGGTCAGTGCATGCCGCCGTTCATCCGGGCGGATATGGCCACGCCGAGGATGAGGATGAGGATGCCCAGGATCACCGTGGCCCAGCCGAGGATCAAGCCTGCGAGCGCCAGGCCAGCCCCCTGCTCGCCGGTGCGCCTGATCTGGTACCGGGCCATGTGGCCGAACACGATCGCCGGGATGGTCGCCAGCGGCCCGAACACGAACTGCGCGAGCCCGCAGGCCAGGCTCGCGATCGCGAGCCCGTTGGTCCTGGCCGCCCCGGGCAAGACGGGCGCCCTAGGCACCACGGGCGCTATGGGAGCTACGGGCGCTACGGGCGCCCGCGCGGCAGGCAGATCGGCCACGATCTGGTCCAGGTCGGCGTAGGTATGCGCAGACAAGGCGCTGTCCAGGCGGCCGTCGTACTCGTCCTTGGACAGCCGGCCTTCGCTGTAGGCCACGTTGAGGAGTTCCACCACGCGGTCGCGGTCCGTGTCCGAGGCCCGCATCTTTCCCCGTTCGCCGCCGGCGGCGAGCGGCGGGTTGCCGTTGGCATTCATCTGCACCATCCCCTACTCTTCCGACGCTGCACCGGGGGCGCTGGCGCGGCAAGGGCCGTTAGTCCCTTCAGGGTGCGGGGAATGGCACGAGCTCCTGGGCCAGCGCGCGGGTGCAGGCGTCCCAGGCTGCTGGGCTGGCGGGCTGGCCGGCTTGGATGAAGGCGGTGGTGGCAGCGAGCAGGCAGCCGGGGTCGGTGGCGTTGTTGAGGGTCCAGTGCCCGGTGCCGGGCACCGAGACCAGCAGCGCCTTCGGCATGGTGGCGGTCGCTCCGGCCACGTTGGCGGGCGGGTCGGCGGTATCGGCGGTGCCGTTGAGGAACACGACCGGGACGGTGCTGCTGACCACCCCAGACACGCCGGGGTCGTGCGGCCAGGCGGAGCACCATGCTTGCAGCAGCTCGGCCTGGGCGGTGACCACGGGGGCGAACACCGACGGGCCCTGCCGCCCCACCGTCGCGGGGTTCATGGCCGCCCACGCGTCGCTGCACTGGATGGTGACGTCCTGCATGGCGGTGGGCCCGGCCGGGGTCAGGTCGGCCGTGGTGAGCCCGAGCCTGGCGATGACTTGTGACCACTGGCCCAGGGCCAGGGCGTGCAAGATGGCGGGCAGCTGGACCGCGGTCTGGGCCTCGCCGAGGTAGTCCTCGACGAAGGACAGGGCCGCCACGGCCGTGATGGTGAGTGTCCGGTGCTGGCCGCCGGGGCCGGGCAGGGTGACCCGGGCGGGGCGGGCGGTCAACCGGGCCACGATGGCGGCCAGGTCGGCGGCGGGGTGGTAGGACCGGGCGCAGGCGGGGGTGGCGGCGCACCGGGCGGCCAGCTGATCGAAGACCTGCTGGTCGTGCACGGCGCCTTGCTGCCAGAGGGGGACGTTCAGCAGCGAGCCGCTGTCGAACACGGCGGTGCGGACGTGGCTGCTGTAACGCTGCAGGTAGGCCAGGCCCAGCGTGACCCCGTAGGACGGGCCGTAGATGTTGATCGTGTCGTAGCCGAGCGCCTGGCGAACCTGGTCGAGGTCGCGGACCGCCGAGGTGGTGGTGTCATGGCGCGGGTCCCGGCTGGCCGAGGCCAGGCAGCGGCGTGCGGCGGCGCTGATCGCGGCCAGGTCCAGGGTGGTGGATGCCGGCTGCAGTCCGGGGCAGGTCTCTATCCCGGATCCGGCGGTGCCGCGCTGCTCGACGAAGACCAGATCCATGGCCTGGTTCAGCTGCGCGAAGGTTTGCGCCGCCCAATCCATCCCGTTGAGCACCGCGTCGCCGAAGCCGGCCGCGTCACCGTTCCATCCGGCCAGGTAGAACAGCGGAGCCGCGGGGTGGCTGGCCGCGGTGGCGGGCAGCACCACGACCCGCAGCGGCATCGCCGGCCCGGCCGGACGCGCCCAGTCCTGCGGAACCCACACGTTCCCGCACCTGGCGGCCAGCCCGTCGACAGTACAGGCGGACATGGTGGTCTTGGGCAGGGACGAAGGCGAGGCCGACGCGGCGGGGCTGGTCCCCCCGCAGCCCGTCGCCACGAGCGCCACGGCCGCCGCAAGCGCCGTCCACCACCCCGGGCGGCGGGGAAACCCTCGCCGAGGCGCTGGCTGTGCGAACTGCCTGCTCGCCATCGTGATCACTTCCCGGCTAAGCCACCGTGACCGGCTGCTTGGGCGGCAGGCCGGTGGGCGGCGGCGGGGCCGACGAGGAGATCTGCGGCAGCCACTGGAGCCACCGGGGCAGGTACCAGTTGTACCGGCCCAGCAGCTTCATCGTGGCAGGCAGCAGCATGGCCCGGACGATGGTCGCATCGAGGAGCACGGCGACCGCGAGGCCGACGCCCATCTCCTTGAACTCCACCATCGACAGGGTGGCGAAGGTGAGGAAGACGAAGACCATGACGACGGCGGCGGCGGTGACCACCCCGGCGCTGATCTTGATGCCGTGCGCTACGGCCTGGTCGGTTTGGTGGGTGCGGTCGTAGCTCTCCCGGATCCGGCTGAGGATGAAGACGTGGTAGTCCATGGACAACCCGAAGAGCACCAGGAACAGGAACAGCGGCAGCCAGCTGGCGACCGAGTGCGCACTGGTGAAGCCCAGGAGTGACTGCCCCCAGCCCCACTGGAACAGCGCGACGACCACGCCGTAGGCCGCGCCCACGGACAGCAGGTTGAGGGTCACGGCCGTGATCGGGATGACGATCGAACGGAACGAGATCAGCAGCAGGACGAACGCGAGCAGCAGGACGAATCCGAAGACCCAGCCCGCGCGCTCCCCCATCAGGGTGTTGAAGTCCACGGTGCTGGCCGTCTCTCCGCCGACGGCAACCCGGACCCCGGGCACCTGGCCCAGCGTGGCCGGGACCACCTTGTCGCGCAGGGTGGCAAGCGCGTGGTCAGAAGCCGTGTTGTCCCCGTTGCCAGCCAGCGGCACCTGGATGATCGCGGCGGTGTGCGCGGGGTTGACGATGAACGTGATCGGCTGGTACATCTGGCCGCTGGCCAGCGCGGCCCGCTCGAAGGCCTGGCCGGCGGCCACCACCCGGGGCGCCGTGACGTCGGGCGCCTCGACCACCACCAGCGCCGGCGCCGGGCCGCCAGGAAACACCTGCTGGATGCGGTTGTAGGTCTGCAAAGCGGGCGTGTTCTGGGGTAGGTCACTGGCACCCGGGAGCGCGGTCTGCAGGCGGAACACGGGCAAGGCGAGCGCGATCAGGACGGCGGCCGCGATCCCGGCGGTCAGCGCCGGGCGGGCCAGCACCCGGTCGAGGATCGCGGTCCACACCCGGCTCTGGCCGGCTGGCCGGCGCCACCTGCTGACGAACGGCAGCTGGCCGCGGTCCACCCGGTCGCCGAGCAGCGCGAGCAGGGCCGGCAGCAGGGTCAGTGACCCGATCACGGCGCAGGCCACGACCAGCATCGCGGCTACGCCCATCCCGTAGAAGATCTTGCTTCCGGTCAGGAACATGCCGGACATCGCGGCCAGCACGGTCAACCCGGAGATCAGCACCGAGCGGCCCGACGTGGCCGCTGCCACCTCGATCGCGTCCAGGACCGGACGCCCGGCGGCGCGTTCCTCACGCTGGCGCTTGACGTAGAACATCGAGTAGTCGACGCCCACAGCCAGGCCGATGAGCAGCATCACCGCGCTGGAGGTCTCCGTGGCGCCGGACAGGTGACTGGTGAACGCGGCCAGGCCGGTGGCGGCGAGGATCGCCATCGTGGCCAGTCCGAGCGGCAGAAGCGCCGCGACCACCGCGCCGAAGGCGATCAGCAGGACCACCAGCGTGATCGGGAAGGATAGCGCCTCCGCCCGGCGCAGGTCGCGGAGCACGGTGTCGTTGACCGCCTTGGCCACGCTGGCATCCCCGGTCTCGCCGATCTGGATCTGCGGATGGGCGGCGGCCGCCGCCTGCACGGCGGCGAGCACCGGGACGACGGTGGTGGCCGAGTCATTGATGTTGCCGGTGATCCCGAACTGCAGCAGCGCGGCATGCCGGTTCGCGGAGATCTGGTTGGCGTAGGCGGGGTCGAGCGGAGAGTGGATATTCAGCACCCGCCCGGTCGCCTCGATCCGGGTCAGCACATCCCGTATCGCAGCCTGATAGGCCGGCGCGCTGACCTGCAGGCTGCTGCTATCAAAGAGCACCTGCTCGGTGGCATGCTGGCTGAAGTCGCTGGCGATCATGTGCTCGGCCTGCCCGTCTTGGCCGACCGATTGATCGGGATTGGACAACTGGATTGTTCCGACCAGATGGCCGGTCACCAGCAGAACCACGACACACCCCACCCAGGCCAGGATCGCCGTCCACGGGTGAGTCGCGCTCCACCGGCCAGCAGCACCGGTCAGGTGTCTTGCACTAGCCATACCGCCAAGCTCTGCTGCGGCTCAGGGCCCCGCTAGGGACGAAGGACCCGGGAATCACGAACTAACGCCCATGACCGTAGGCGGCCAGGCTGACCGACGGTGGATGGAGAAAGACATTGATGCCGAACGGACGGTGGCTATGGCTCCCGAGACGACGCTTCCCGCTCCCCGTGTGATCGCGGTCGAAGGGCTCGGTGACCTCTATCAGGCCCTGGTGGCCGCGGGGTACCGCGTGATCGGCCCGGCCGTCCAGGACGGCGCGATCACGCTGCGGGAGCTGCGCTCCGCCGACGAACTGCCGTTCGGCTGGGGTGTCCGGCTGGAGCCCGGAGGCTACCAGCTGCGCCGCCGGGACGACCAGGCCGCGTTCGGTCACTCGGCCGGGCCGCAGAGCTGGAAGCGGTTCCTGCATCCGCCGCGGGAACGGCTGTGGTCGGCGGCGCGGATCCCCGACGGTTTCGAACTGTCCGACCAGGCCGATGACGGCGAACCGCCGTCATATGCCTTCCTCGGCGTCCGGCCCTGCGACCTGCGGGCGATCGCGATCCAGGACCGGGTGCTAGCGCAGCCGGGCTCGCGGTACGCGGCGCGCCGCGCCCGGCTGCTCATCGTCGCGGTGAACTGCACCGAGCCCGGTGAGACCTGTTTCTGCGCGTCCATGGGCACCGGACCCGGCGCTGACCGGGGGTACGACCTGGCCCTCACCGAACTGGCCGACCAAGGCGGTCACCGCTTCCTGGTCGAAATCGGCTCGCCGCGCGGCGCCGACGTCCTGGAACGGGTGCCGAGCGAGCCCGCCGGCGAGGCCACGGTACAGCGGGCACGGTCGGCCGTGGAGGCGGCGGCGGACCAGATGGGTCGCCAGATGCAGACCGCCGACCTGCGGGAGCTGATGGCGGACAGCCATCGGGCGGCCCGCTGGGACGACGTGGCCACACGGTGCCTGACCTGCGGTAACTGCACCATGGCGTGCCCGACGTGTTTCTGCACCACCATCGAGGACACCACCGACTTGACCGGCGATCACGCCGAGCGCTGGGAGCGCTGGGATTCCTGCTTCGACCTTGACTTTTCCTATCTGCACGGCGGCGGCGTCCGGAAGTCGGCCAAGAGCAGGTA
>Ga0335081_10005991_pt1 | contig 19275 bp, 20 predicted proteins | sample Lox_Sample_35_FD_206713 | JGI IMG/M metagenome (GOLD analysis project Ga0335081, IMG submission 206713) | Soil microbial communities from Loxahatchee National Wildlife Refuge, Florida, United States - Lox_Sample_3.5 | ecosystem: Environmental > Terrestrial > Soil > Wetlands | place: USA... | reverse complement strand
CCCGTGTTCGCGGAAGCCCGCACCACGGTCGGAACTCACGTGCGCCGCCCGGTCACATGCGCGACCCGAGCGTCCGTATCACCCGGATCGGACGATGAACGCCCCACCAGCGGCATTAGCTTCGCTTCCGTGGATGAAACGGAACGCCTCCTCCGCCGATTGGCGCTCAACGACGAGAAGTTCGTCGGGATGGTCCTCACCAGCGGATCAGACGCCGTCGGGAGCGCGGCGCTGCGTCCGAAGGTCGACCTGCTCGTCCAGCTGGGCGCGCTTCTGGCCCTCGGGGCCGCCACCAGCTCGCTGCGAGCGACCGTCGATCGCGCAATCGAGGCCGGCGCGACGGAGGCCGAGATCGTCGGGGTGCTGATCGCCGTGGCCCCCGCGGTCGGACTGGCACGGGTGGTGTCGACCGCCCCCCGGCTGGCGATGGCGATCGGCTACGACATCGAGGCCGACGAGTAAGGCGTATCCGGGTCAGCGGGCAATCAACCAGGCAAGGACAGGAGGCGTCCATGGCACCCGTCACATACCAGACCATCAAGTTGAGCAAAGGCAGGCACAACTCGCCCGAGGAGGGCGCGTGCGTAATGGAGCTGGCGTCGATGCTCGCCGGCGAGCCGTTCAGCGACCATCCCGTGTCCGTGTGCCCGGTGATCGGCTCGTGCCTGAGGGCGTACAACGACTGGATCGACGACGATCGTCGTCAGGACCTGTACCGCTACGCGTCCAAGGTGGTCGGCACCCGCGCTCCTCAGGAGGTCCAGCGGGCTCGCGCCGAGCGGGTGACGGCGTGGGTCGGTGAAGCCGCCCGTCGGCGGTGGACCCGGTTCCTGCTGGTTCGCGGCATGTTCGCATTGATGCTCTGGCCGCAGCCCGACGACCTGGGCACCCGCATGGTCCAGACCGTCGCGCGGCGCCGGCGCGGTTCACACGAAGAGGTCCTTGGTCTAATCGACGACCTGGTGGGAATTGGATCCCACCCACCCACCCCCGCCACCCACCCACCCACCCCCGCCACCCGCCCGTCCGCTCAGGGCCAAGCGCCCAGCGCGCCGGCGGTCACGTCCGCGATCATCGCTCCGATCACGGCACCTGCGAGCACATCCCCCGGGTAATGCACGCCGGTGTGGACGCGCGAGTAGGCGACGAGCGCCGCCAGCGCATGTAGCGGAACGCCGGCGGCGGGCAGTACGCTGCCCACCCCGCCGGCGAAGGCCACCGCGGCGGCCGTGTGCCCGGATGGGAACGACCGCGACGCCGGCATCCGGACATGACGAGCGGTAGGTACCTCTTCGCCGGCGCGGTCCGGGCGCGGACGTCTTCCGAGCGGCTTGACCACGAGGTTCACGAACGCGGACGTGGCGGCCACCGATGCCAGACCCATCGCCGCCGCACGCCGCCCTCGCGGTCCTCCGGCGAGCGCCAGGAGCGCGCCCGACGCGATCGACAGGCGGGAGTAGTTGGCGGCGTGTGACAGCCGTCGCAGCGCGACGTCGAGTCGCGGCGTCGGCGTCCCGGCGATCGCGCCGTAGACGGCCACGTCCAACCGCTCGACCTCCGCGAGCCACGAGTCCCCGCGCCCGGAGCCGGGATCGGTCGTTGCTGAGGTGATCGTGGCCATCGTCGCTCCTTGGACTCGGGCCGCTCACGATCGGTCCAACGCCCGCGGGGCGCATCCCCCCGATAGGGTGACGCACGCCTACAGCGTCGTGCGCTCGCCGGGCGTGAGAACACGCACGTCCACCGCCGGCGCGAACCGCTTCGTGAGCTCCGCAAACTCACGCGCGGGCCGTTCGGGATCGGGTGCACGCCTCGCCGGGCGGGCGAGCGCGAACGTGCCCCAGTGGATCGGGATCGCGACCGAGGGCGCGATCAGCGCCGCCGCCTCGGCGGCGCTCTTGGGGTCGAGATGGCCGGCGCCGACGCTGGCCCCCCACCCCCACACCGGGAGCAGCGCGACGTCGACCGCCCCTCGCAGCTCTGCCATCCCCGCGAACAGGTCGGTGTCGCCCGCGAAGTACACCGCGCTGGAGCCGCGGATGACGTACCCGACCGGTTCGGCGGCCGGCCCGAACGGCCGGCGCCGGTGATCGTGCACCGCTGCCGTAGCCGAGATCCGCAGCCCGCCCACGCCGAGATCGCTCCCGGGATGGAGCTCGCGCACGTCTCGGAGCCCGTTGCGCGCGAGCCAATCCCGAGCGGGGTACGGAGCGATCAGCGGGCCCGAGCGTTCCAGTGCGCGCAGCGTCGGAAGGTCGGCGTGGTCGGCGTGCAGATGCGAGAGCAGCACGCAGTCGACCGATCCCGCCAGGTCGACGTGCGGGACGATCCGCACCAGCGGGCCGACCCGATCGCGCAACACGGGATCCGTGAGCGTCCGCACGCCGTCGATCTCCACCAGCACGGTGGCATGGCCCAGCCAAGTGATCGCGAGCGCGCTCGATGCCGAGGCCGATTCCGGGACGGGCGAGGCCGGAGAGCTCATCGCCGCGGATCGCATCGAAGCCGCCGGACCTATGCATCGTCCGAACGGGATGACGACCGAACTGTGGTGCAGGCTTGGTGCGGCGTGGGAGGCGGACGCCCTTGTGAAGACCTCGTGGCGCGAGCACGATTGAAGCCACCGGGCACGGCGAGGGAAACTATTAGTACGAGCGTGCAGCAGGACACACGAGCGTCAAGCGAGGACCCATCCCGGCAGATCCGGGTCGTGGTCGCCGAGGACTCCTACGTGATCCGGGAGTTCCTCACCGCCACGCTGAGCGCGGCCGCCGACGTGGAGCTGGTGGCAGTCTGCACCAACGGCAAAGAGCTTCTCACCGCGATCAACACGTGGACGCCGGACGTCGTCCTCACCGACATCCGGATGCCGCCGTCCGGGGCCGAGGAGGGCGTTCGGATCGCGGCATCGCTGCGCGATACGCATCCGGACGTCGGGGTCGTCGTGCTCAGCCAGTACGCCGAGCCCGCCTACGCGCTCAGCCTGCTCGAGCACGGAACCGGCGGACGCGCGTACCTGCTGAAGGAGAGAATCCGCGACAAGGAACAGCTGCTCGACGCGATCAAGGCGGTCGCGCGCGGCGGCTCGGTGATCGATCCGCTGATCGTCGACGTCCTGATCGAGGCTCGCTCGCGGGCGGCGAAGTCGCAGCTGTCGCAGCTGACCGCGCGGGAGCGCGAGCTGCTCGCCGAGATCGCCGCGGGCAAGAGCAACAGCGCGATCGCCGAGTCACTGGTGCTGACCAAGCGAGCGGTCGAGAAGCACGTGAACTCGATCTTCTCCAAGCTCAACCTCCCCGAGACGCAGGACGTGAGCCGGCGCGTGAAGGCGACGCTGATCTTCCTCTCAGAAGAGGGGCTCGACGGTTCCTGACGAGGTGCCTACACCCCTCTGGCTCGGGGGTGTAGACACCACAACTGCGGGGCCCAGGGAAACACCGTGTAAACGCGCTAACTTGGGTCGGCTTCAGTCGCAGAGGTCCAGGCGCCGTGACGCATCCGTCTGTCCAGCCGTACAGCGAAGGCATCCAGCCCAAACAACACATTCGGGTCGTCATCGGCGAGGACACGTTCCTGATGCGCGAGGCGCTCGAGCGGATCATGTCGGGGTTCGACTACATCGAGGCGGTCGCGTTCTGCGGCGATCGAGACTCGCTGACCGCCGCGATCGAGCGGGAGCGTCCCGACGCCGTGCTCACCGACATCCGCATGCCACCCACGGGGACCGACGAGGGGATCCAGATCGCGCGGGCGCTGCGGGTCAGCGATCCGGACATCGGCGTGGTAATCCTCAGCCAGTTCGCCGACCCCAGCTACGTGCTGGCGTTCCTCGATTCGGGCAGCGCGCGCCGCGCCTACCTGCTAAAGGAACGGGTGAGCGACCCGCACCAGCTGGTGAACGCCATCGAAGCGGTGGTCGCCGGCGGATCCGTGATCGATCCGAAGGTCGTGGAGGTCCTCGTCCACGCCCGCAGCACCGGCACGCGGTCGACGCTGTCCGTGCTCACGCGGCGCGAGCACGACGTGCTGGCCGAGCTCGCGCAGGGCAAGAGCAACGCGGCCATTGCCGATTCGCTCGTGCTCACCAAGCGCGCCGTCGAGAAGCACATCAATGCGATCTTCACCAAGCTCGAGCTCGACAGCCCTGACGACGTCAGCCGCCGCGTGAAGGCGGCCTTGCTGTTCCTCGCGACCGGGAACAGCCCCGGTTTCGACTAGTGGGCTCGTCCGCCTAGCGGGTCACGCTCCGCGGGATCTCGGCCCTGATCCGGGTACCGCAGCCGGGCTCGCTGTCGAGCTCGAACCTGCCGCCCGTGGCCTCGACGCGATCGCGCAGCCCCTGGAGCCCCCGGTCGTTGCGCTCGAACGCCCCGCCGACGCCGTCGTCGCGCACTTCGACGGTGAGGCTTGACGCGCTCAGGTGGGCGCGGACGCGGATGACCGAAGCGTCGGCGTACCGCTCCGCGTTCGTGACCGCCTCGCGAATGACGTAGAAGGCGGTCGCCTCGGTGGTCTCGTCCAGCCGGACGCGAGGCAGCTCGACCAGCTCGATCGGGGTGATCGACCGGGCGGCGACGTCCTGCACGGCGCTGGCCAGACCGAACTGCCGGAGCGCGGCGGGCTGGATTCCCTGGACCAGCTCGCGGAGCTCGTCGATCGCGACCAGCAGCTCGTCGTGCGCGGACTCGAACGATGCCGCCGCGGTATCGGGCGCCCGGCGCGCGTCGTGGGCGGCCAGCCCGAGCCGGGCCGCGAGCGCGACGAGACGCCCCTGAGCGCCGTCGTGCAGGTTGCGCTCGAGCCGGCGGCGCTCGTCGTCGGCCGCGAGCACTATCCGGGTTCGCGACGCCCGTACGCTCCTCGCGAGCTGCTCTCGCTCGGAGGCCAGCGCGGCGATCGCCAGCGTCGCCAGGGCCGCGGCCGCGAGGTAGATCTGCGTGGCCGGGACGCTGTCCTGCCCGTTGACGATGAACGGCCCCGGGAAGTCCGTCGCGCCCCAGATCGTGAACGCGGCGCTGATCGCGATCGCGATCGTTGCCCCGCGCGGCCCGAACCGGAACCCGGCCCAGATCAGCACCGGGAAGGCGAGATACGTCGACGGACCGCCGACCTGGGCGGCGACGGTGCTGAGGCCGATCAGCGTCGCCAACAGCAAGCATGCCTCGACGACATGCCCGCGCAGCCAGCGATGTGACGACGGGGCGCTGAAAGCGAGCACGAGGGGCAGCACGATCACGGCTCCGCAGAAGTCCCCGAGCCACCACGTCCGCGCCACACGTAGGAGCGATCCGGACGGGACTGCGTTATGGAGCGCGAGCGATAGCGGCCCGATCGTCGCGCTCACCGCGGTCGCGACCGTCAGCGCCGCGAACACCCCGACCACCCCGGCGGCGGTGTCGAGCGGCGCCCGCCGCGAAACGAACCGGCGAAGCAGTGCCGCGCCGATCAGCACCTCGAGCAGGTTGCCGAAGCTCTGGCCGACCGACGCGCCGACCGGCAACGCCGAGTAGTTGTTGACGAGCAGGTCACCGATCACGACCGCCGGCCATAGGCGCAACCCGAACAGGTACAGCCCGGCGATCCCCACCCCAACCGGCAACCACACGATCGCGGCGACGGGCCCGGCAAACCGGAACGCGTAGCCGATGTGCGCTGCGGCGTAGTACGCGGCGACGAGCAGAAGCGCTTGACCGGCGTAGCTGCGCCGGAGGTCAAACCGCGGGATCGACGGCCACGCGCGTCCGAGCACCCGATTCGGAGCGGCGCGGACGGAATGGTCCATCAACGCGATGCCCGCCGTTGCCTGGTCCTTTCCAGAAATGAAAACAGGGCTCCGTCGGAGGAGAGAGACCTCGATTCTCGCGAGCGCAGGCGGCGAATTCAACTGACGTCTTGAAAGCCACGACCGCGGTCCGGGCGTGAGGCGGGGCCGGCGCGCCGTCGCTTGGTCGCCATTCGCTGTCCATCTCGGTCGATTAGATTGATGAAAGTCGATGCATAACCGCTGCCGATCGATCATTCGTGGAGGCGAGCGGGTCTGGAGCATCGAACATTCGTCCAGATGCGGATGCGCCGGCTCAAGCCGCGGGTAGCGAAGACGCGGAGAAGTCTGAACATGCCCCGCGAGGCTCGAGCTGAGGGAGGGTGCACCGGTCACGGCCCCGTCCATGGCCGTGAGGCAGGTGCGGATCCAGGCGCACGAGCGCGCGACGTCGCGCAAGACGTCGCGCCGCTCGTCGCGGCGATCGCCGAGGTCGCCGCGCCGTGACCCTCCTCCTGTACGGCGTCGTTGAAGTCGACGGGGGCGCGTTGGCGGGAACGGGTGTCGACGATCGGCCACTCCGCGCGGTCGTGGACGGCCCGTTGATGGCAATCGTCACCGATCACGACGATCCGGGTACCCTGGCCGCCTCGGAGGCGCTGGACGAGTACGAGCGGACCGTGCAGCAGCTGATGGAGGCTCGGGCGATCCTGCCCGCGCCATTCGGTCGGGCGCTTGCCGACGACGAGGCGGTCCGCGAAATGTTGCGACGGCGCCGGCGAGATCTGCTCGCGAAGCTCGACGGCGTTCGCGGGGCGGTCGAGCTGAGTCTCCACGCGCGCTGGCGCGCCGGCGACGGCGCTCGCGATCCGCGAACGGAGTCCGGCGAGGCCTACCTTCGCGACCGCCTCGAGATGCGCCAGAGCGCGCGCCGTCTCGCTCGCGAACTCGACCCCCTCACGGCCCTGGCGCGGAGCATCCGCCGCGCGCTTCCCCAGCGTGATCTCCCCGTGCTCGACGCCTATCTCGTCGACCGCGCGCGCGTGGGCGAGTTCGTGGCGCTCGTCGCCGAGCTCGGCGACCTGCTCGACGGAGTAGAGCTGGTCTGCACCGGCCCGTGCCCGCCCTACAGCTTCGCCGACGGCGGCGCCATCCGCTCGACGGTCTGACCGCGGCCGATCAGCACCTCGGACACCATCGCCGGCGGGAACAGCCCGTGCTCGACCACCCCGGGCATCTCCGACAACCACACGGCCAGCTCGTGCGGATCCCCGAACGGCGACATGTAGTCGGCGATCACCCCGCCGTCCGGGCTGTGGGTGGCGTCCCGCAGCTTGACCAAACCCACCTGCGCGACGGTGGCGCCCCGGAGCTCGGCCGAGCCCAGCCGTGCGAGTGTGCCGGCCAGGCCGAACTCGGCCAGCTCGAGCGGCACCGGCGGCGAGAGCCGGTCGACCAGCTTGTTGGCCGAGACGATCACAACGAAGCGGTCGGTCGCCGCCGCCACCGCCTTCTCCCGGGTGTGTGCGCCCCCGCCGCCCTTGACCAGCCAGCCTGACTGGTCGACCTGATCCGCCCCGTCGATCGTCATGTCCAACCGGGGCGGCGCCTCGAGCCCCGCAAAGGAGACCACGTCGATGCCCATCGCCCGGGCCGCCTGTGCCGTGGCCGGCGAGGTCGCCACGCACCGGATGTCCAGCTTGCGCGCCGCCAGCGGCGGCAGCAGGTGCGCAGCGGTCGAGCCCGTCCCCAGCCCGACCACCATCCCGTCCTGCACCAGCTCCGCCGCGGCGTCGGCGGCGAGCTGCTTCTCGCGCTCGGTGTGGTCGGTGACAGTCAGCTTGCCGCCTTCTCTCGGTGGCCGCCGAACATCATGCGCATCGCCGAAAGCACCTTGTTCGCGTAATCGTCGAGGCCGCGCGAGGCGAACCGCGAGTACAGCGCGGTGGTCAGCACCGGCGCCGGCACGCCCTCGTCGATCGCCGCGAGCGACGTCCAGCGCCCCTCGCCCGAGTCCGACACGCGGCCGGAGAAGCCGTCCAGCGCCGGCGACTCGAGCAGCGCCTCGGCGGTCAGGTCGAGCAGCCACGACGCGATCACGCTCCCGCGGCGCCACACCTCGGTGACGTCGGCGGTGTCGATGTCGTACTGGTAGTACTCGGGGTTCTCCATCGGCGCGGTCTCCGCGTCCGATTCCTGGACGCGCTTGCCGGCATTCGCGTTCCTGATGATGTTCAGCCCCTCCGCGTACGCGGCCATGATCCCGTACTCGATGCCATTGTGGACCATCTTCACGAAGTGGCCGGCGCCGTTCGGACCGCAGTGCAGAAAGCCGGTCTCGGAAGGGCTCGGCGTGCCCGAGCGACCCGGCGTTCGCGGCGCCGCGTCCACGCCGGGCGCGATCGAGCCGAACAGCGGATACAGCCGCTCGACGACATCGTCCTCGCCGCCGATCATCAGGCAGAAGCCGCGCTCGAGTCCGTATACGCCGCCGCTCGTGCCGACGTCGACGTGGTGGATTCCCTTCTCTCGGAGCTCGGCGGCGTGCCGGATGTCGTCGTGATAGTGCGTGTTTCCCCCGTCGACGATCACGTCGCCGGGCTCGAAGACGTCGGCCACGGCGCTGATCGTCTGCGAGGTGATGTCCCCTGCAGGCACCATCACCCAGGCCGTGCGCGGCTTCTCTAGCTTTGACGCGAACTCCTTCAGCGAATTCGCCCCCGCGATCCCCTCGCCCTCGAGCGACTTGACCACATCCGCATTGCGGTCGTACCCGACGCAGTGGTGTCCGTCGCGCGTCAAGCGCCGGACGAGGCCGGCACCCATCCGCCCCAGTCCGACCATTCCTAGTTGCATCGGCTTGTCCGTCGGCATGTGATTCGCTCTCCTGGCTGTCGGTGCTTGTCAGAGTCAGCGCATCGCGCGGTAGCGGCGGATCAGCGCGTTGGTTGAACTGTCGTGTTGGAGGTCAGGGTCGGTGTCGCTCTCGAGCTCGGGGATGATGCGGGCGGCGAGCACCTTGCCGAGCTCGACGCCCCACTGGTCGAACGAATCAATCTCCCACACGACCCCCTGCGTGAACACGCTGTGCTCGTACAGCGCCACCAGGCTACCGAGCGCGCGCGGCGTGAGCTGCTCGGCGAGGATCGTGTTGGTCGGGCGGTTGCCCTCCATCACCCGGTGCGGGACGACGTTCTCCGGCGTCCCCTCGGCCCGCACCTCCTCCTCGGTCTTACCGAAGGCAAGCGCCTCGGCCTGCGCGAACACGTTCGACATCAGCAGGTCGTGGTGGTCGCGCAACGGGTTCAGATCCTTGGCGAAGCCGATCAGGTCGACCGGGATCAGCTTCGTCCCCTGGTGGATCAGCTGGTAGAAGCTGTGCTGCCCGTTGGTCCCCGGCTCGCCCCAGTAGATCGCCCCGGTCTCGTAGTCGACATGGCGGCCGTCGAGGGTCACGTGCTTGCCGTTCGATTCCATCGTCAGCTGCTGCAGATAGGCCGGGAAGCGCTTCAGGTACTGGCTGTAGGGCATCACCCCGGCAGTCTGCGCGCCGAAGAAGTCGCCGTACCAGACCGCAAGCAGCCCCATCAGCATCGGCAGGTTCTGCGCGAACGGAGCGCTGCGGAAGTGCTCGTCGAGGTCGTGGAACCCCGCCAGCATCTCATGGAAGTGCTCAGGGCCGACGGCGAGCATCGTCGACAGCCCGATCGCGGAGTCCATCGAGTAACGGCCGCCCACCCACTCCCAGAACCCGAACATGTTGTCGGTGTCGATGCCGAACTCGGTCACCTTCTCGGCGTTGGTCGAGACCGCCACGAAGTGCTTCGCGATCGCCGCCTCGTCCTTGAGCGCGGCGAGCGTCCAGTCGCGCGCCGAGCGGGCGTTGGTCATCGTCTCGAGCGTCGTGAACGTCTTCGAGGAGATGATGAACAGCGTCTCCGCCGGGTCGAGGTCGCGGGTCGCCTCGACGATGTCGGTCGAGTCGACGTTCGACACGAACCGGAAGGTCATGTCGCGGTCGGTGTAGTGGCGCAGCGCCTCGTACGCCATCACCGGCCCGAGGTCCGACCCCCCGATCCCGATGTTGACCACGGCTCGGATGCGCTTTCCGGTGTGACCCTTCCACTCGCCCGAGCGGATGCGGTCGGAGAACGCCGCCATCCGGTCGAGCACCTCGTGCACCTCCTTGACGACGTCCACGCCGTCGACGATCAACGAAGCCGATTTCGGCATGCGCAGCGCGACATGCAGGACCGAGCGATTCTCGGAGACGTTGATCCGCTCGCCGCTGAACATCGCCTCGATCCGGTCCGCCAGCGCCGACTGCTCGGCGAGGTCGCCCAGCAGCCCGACGGTCTCGTCGGTGATCCGGTTCTTCGAGTAGTCCAGGTACAGGCCCGCCCCCTCGGCCACGAGGCGCTCGCCACGCTGCCCGTCGGCCGCGAACAGCTCGCGCAGGTGCCTCCGGCGCAGCTCGTCATGGTGCTTCACAAGCGCTCTCCACGCCGGCCGGTCTCGTAGCGGACGAACGCTCGGCATTACACGCGTGCTCATCGGGCCTCCGGGTGTCGATCGGTGTCGTGCGCGGATCCTGACAGAGAGCCGCCACCCGCCGCCACCGGCCGATCCCACCAAGTCGTCACCGGCACCTCCCGCGCGCCCAGTGCATTATCGGTCGGCTCTGGCACCGGCGGATTCATCGGGTCGCCGCACACGAAACGGCTCGTGTAGCGAGGACCGGATGAATCCGCCGCGGCGGGGGCGCGCTCCATCGGGTCGCCGCACACGAACGGCTCGTGTAGCGAGGGCCGCATGGCTCCGCCGCGGCGGGGGCGCGCTCGGGGCCAAACCCCTCAGCGAGCTGCTGATCGAGGCGCCCTTTGTGCGGCTGCACGCGGACGCGGCGCCTCAGCGTCGGCCGCGCGGCGGACCCACCGCGGGGCCACGCGCCACCGAAGCCGGCGCTCCGACCCCGAGTTTCGTCGCACTCGCCAACGAGCCGGGGCCGAATGGTGATTCGGTCGGCTATAGGCCGAGGCTCGCAACACTCGAGCCCGGGCGCCCGTCGAGTGGCGACTTATTCGCCCTCGCGACGCCCCCGGAAAGCCCCGGAGCGGCGCCACCGCCACACCAGACCCGCCACCGCGGACCGCGGACCGCCGCCCCGTCCCGCCGAGCCGCCACCGCCCCGCAGCGCCGACACCCCCCCGAACAGCACCCCGCCCAGCGCCGGCCTCAGCGCGCCGGCGCGGCCTGACAATCGGTGCAGATGCCCCAGAACGTCACCTCGGCCTCGTCGATCACGAACCCGCCCGCTTCCGGCGCAGCCAGGCACGGGGCGTCACCGAGGCTGCAGTCGACGTCCTGGGCCGCGCCGCACACTCGGCAGACGCCGTGGTGGTGGTTGTCGCCCACTCGCGTCTCGGGCCGGGCTGCCCGCGGGCTCGATCCGCCCGACCAGGCCGGCGCCGGTCGACGCGTGCAGCGCGTCGTACACCGCTTGGGTCGACAGCGTCCCGATCATCCCGCGGGCTCGGAGCGCGATTGTCTCGACGTTGGGGGTGGCCCGGCGTCTCGGCCGCCGCTCGGACCACCGCCAGCCGCGAGGCGGTGACCCGCAGCCCGCGCGCCCGCAGTTCACGCGGCAGCTGTTCGAGTTCGATCACCACGTGTCGAGCAATATGCGCCGAGGCGCCGCCGACCGACACACACAATACCGGTGTAATGCGGGCTTGAACCAGGAATTGAGCCGCTCAAAGAATGGGTAGTACCACCCCGTACCGAGCGAGAGGAGCCACGATGCCAGACGACGCCCGCCGCACGCCGCCGACCACGACCACCGACTCGGGGATCCCCGCTCCCAGCGACGAGTTCTCGCTGACGGTCGGGCCGGGCGGACCGACCGTCCTGCATGACCACTACCTCGTCCAGAAGGTCCAACATTTCAATCGCGAGCGGGTGCCCGAGCGCGTCGTGCATGCCAAGGGGTCAGGCGCCCACGGCTTCTTCGAGGTCACCGAGGACGTCACCCAGTACACGAAGGCCGACCTGTTCCAGCCCGGCCGGCGCACGCCGCTGTTCATCCGCTTCTCGACCGTCGCCGGCGAACTCGGCTCCCCCGACACCGTCCGCGACCCCCGCGGCTTCGCGGTCAAGTTCTACACCGACCAGGGCAACTACGACCTCGTCGGCAACAACACCCCGGTGTTCTTCGTCCGCGACGCCTCGAAGTTCCAGGACTTCATCCATTCCCAGAAGCGCCTGCCCGACACGGGCATGCGCTCCAACGACATGCAGTGGGACTTCTGGACGCTGTCGCCCGAGTCCGCCCACCAGGTGACGGTCCTGATGTCCGATCGCGGCACGCCGCGCACGTACCGCAACATGAACGGCTACTCGAGCCACACCTTCTCGTGGGTGAATGGGGGCGGCGAGCGGTTCTGGATCAAGTACCACTTCAAGACCGTCCAGGGGATCGAGAACTTCACCGACCAGGAGGCGGCCGAGATGGTCGCCGAGGACCCCGACTATCACCGCCGCGACCTGCGCGAGGCGATCGACTCGGGCCACCTCCCCGAGTGGCGCCTCGAGGTCCAGGTGATGCCGTTCGAGGACGCCGCCGACTACCGGTTCAACCCGTTCGACCTGACCAAGGTGTGGCCCCACGGCGATTACCGGCCGATCACGATCGGGCGGATGGTGCTCGACCGCAACCCGGAGAACTTCTTCGCCGAGGTCGAGCAGGCCGGCTTCAGTCCCGCCAACCTCGTGCCGGGCATCGGGCTGAGCCCCGACAAGATGCTGATGGGCCGGATCTTCTCCTACCACGACACCCACCTGCATCGGATCGGCACCAACTACGAGCAGCTTCCGATCAACCGGCCCCACTCCCCGGTCCACTCCTACAACAAGGACGGGGCGATGACCTACCACCACGCCGGCAGCCAGCCGGTGTACGCGCCCAACGGCTACGGCGGTCCGCAGGCCGATCCCAAGCTCGGCCGCGAGCTCACATGGGAGGTGCCAGGCGCCGAGCTCGGCCGGTATGCGTACGAGAAGCACTCAGACGACGACGACTTCGGTCAGCCCCGGACGCTCGTGAACCAGATCATGTCCAATACCGACCGGGACCACCTCGTCGCGAACATCGTCGCCCACGCCGGCAACGAGGTCACCGAGGAGGTCCAGTGGCGCGTGATCGCCTACTGGAGCAACGTCGATGCGGAGCTCGGCGCCCGCGTGGCAGCCGGGTTGGGCCGCGGTAACGGTGGGTCGACCAACGGCGCGCAGGCAGCCGCATCCGAGCTCGTCGCCGGCCGGGCCAACCGGGCGTAACCAACGAACCTGAGTCCGATGCCGCCCGCGCCCGCGGTGGCGCCTAACGGCGACGGCGAGCCTTCTTCGGGGGCGTCCCCCCGGCGTCGGCCAGCGCCAGCTCGAGCAGCTTCGGCCGGTACTCGGGGTCGAGCAGCTTCGAGACCTCGAACCCGGTCCGGGCCAAATGCGAGGCCAGCAGGCCGGCGCTGCGGTCGCGCTCGGAGGCCTTGCAGGCGTCGAGGATCTCGCGGTGATCGGCGGTCGCCCAGGCGGTCGGCCCGTGACCGATGTGCAGGCGCCGGTAGCGCTCGGCGTGGTCGAACATCTGCCCGAGCACGAAATTGACCCGCTCGCCGGCGTGGGCGGTCAGGCCGCGGTGGAATTGCTCGTGGGGAAGGTTCCAGCGCCGGTAGTCCTTCTCGGCGGCGTAATGCGCCATCTCCGCCATGTGCCCCTCGAGTCGTGCGAGATCCTCGGAGGTCATGCGCGGCACCGACAGGCGCAGCGCCTCCGCCTCGAGCGTCACGCGCATCACGTACAGCTCCTCGAGGTCCGGCGCGGTCATCGGGGCGACCCGGACGCGGCGGTTCGGCTCGCCCTCGACGAGGCCCTCGCTCTGGAGCATCCGCAGCGCCTCGCGCAGCGGGGTCCGGCTGATCCCGAGGTCCTGGGCCAGCGCCACCTGTGACATCACGGCCCCGGGCGCGAGCCGCCCGTCGAGGATCGCGGTTCGGACCCGCTCGTAGACGTCCTCCGTGTTCTGACCGTTGTCTGCCATCGGGTGCCTCCTGGCGTCAGGCGCCGAGCATGCTGTAACCGCCGTCGGCGACCATGTAGGAGCCGGTGATGTGATGTGCGTCGTCGCTGGCGAGGAACAGCGCCGCGCCGGTCATATCCTCCGGCGTGGGAATCTTCCCAGCAGGCGTGCCGGACAGCACGTCCTCGCGGCGCCCCGCCTTCCACTCGGGGCGGGCGAGCAGTGCCTCGGTCTCCATGAAGCCCGGCGCGAACGTGTTCACGCGCACCTTCGGGGCCAGCGCCCTGGCGTAGGACTTGGTGATCCCGAGCAGCCCGTACTTGCCGGCCGCGTACTGCGGAGCGCGGGGGCTGCCGCGGACGATCACCGTCGAGCCGACGTTGACGATCGCACCGCCGTCACGCGCAACCATCCTCTGCCCGAACTCGTGCACCATCAGCATCGTGCCCTTGATGTCGACCGCGAGCACGTGGTCGATCGCCTCCTCGGTTACCTCCTTCCACGAAGCCTGGCCGGACGCCATGTCACCGACGTTGTTGACGAGCACGTCGACGCCGCCCTCCTGCTCGAACGCCCAGGCGGCCATCCGCTGGACATCCGCCCACGAGGTGATGTCTCCCTGCACGATCGCTGCGTCCGCGCCCGCTTCGCGAACGGCATTCGCGGTCCGCTCCGCACCCTCGCCCGAGCGGCGGTAGTGGATCAGGACCTTGGACGCACCCTCCTGCGCGGCACGCTTCGCCAGCGCGGCGCCGAATCCGGTGCCGGCGCCGGTGACCAGGAACGTCCGACCTTCGAATCTGCGTTGCATCTCGCTCCCTGCGCCCGTCAGACGATCGTGCGACCGCCGTCGATGTACAGAACCTGACCCGTGATGAAGCTCGCGTGCGGCGAGCACAGGAACAGGACCGGATCAACCACCTCCGGCAGCGTCCCGAACCGCCCGGCCGGGATCAGCTCCACGAGCGCGACGCGCTTGTCGGGGTTGGCCGCCAGATAGCTGCGGGTGAGACTGGTGTCCATGTATCCCGGTGCCACCGCGTTGGCCGTCACCCCATGCTCGGCGTATTCATGCGCGATCACCCGCATCAGCTGGTTGATCGCGCCCTTGGTGGCGGCGTACGGGCCGTGGTGCCTGTGGCCGCTGCGGCCCGCCACCGAGGAGAAGAACACGATCCGGCCGTACCCCTGCTCGCGCATCCCCACAGCGGCCTCGGCCCCGGTGTGGAACGCGCTCGTCAGGTTCACCGCGACGAGAAGGTCCCATTCGCTCGCGGTGTAGTCCTCGATCGGCTTGCGGTCGTTGATGCCGACGCAGTGGACGAACACGTCGAGGCGCCCGAGCGCGTCCCGCACGCTCGCCACCGCAGCACGCGAGGCCGCGGCGTCGCTCAGGTCGGCGGCTTGACGCACCGCGGCTTGATCCGCCAGCGCCGCCATCGCATCCTCGTTGACATCGACGACGGCGACGGTGGCGCCGGCGCCGGCGAAGCCGTCGACGAGCGCGCGCCCGATCGTGCCGCCGCCGCCCGCGATCAGCACGCGCTGGCCGCCTAGGCCGAGCCAGTCAGACACCGGGAGTCCGCTCCCGGTGCGTGAACACGTTCAGCGTCACCGCCCCGCTCCCTGAGCGCGGGACCGTGGCGGCGTGAGGCGTGTTACCCGGCAGCGTCGCGAGCTGGCCGGCGTCGAGGTGAACGGGCTCGCCCGCGACCACGAAATCGATCGCGCCCTCGAGCACCGTCGTGATCTGGTCCTGAGGGTGCTGGTGCTCCTCCCAGCTCGAGCCGGGCCCGTAGCGGTACAGGGTGGCCGTGAGCTGCGGCGTGTGGACGGTGGCGCCGAAGATCCCCGGACGCACCTCCGCGAACGCCTGCTCGCTCCAGTCGATCTTCTGCGGAAGATCCATTATGCGGCGAATTATTGCATACACTTTTAGGATCCGTCTACATTCACTCGGAATGTTCTGGGTCCCAGCTCCGCTCGACCCCGCGGATCAGATCGACCATCGCCCGGTGCAGCGGGACGTCGACGCCAGCCTCTTCTCCGGCGCGCACGATGCCGCCATTGAGCGTCGCGATCTCGGTGCGGCGGTGCGCCGCGACGTCCTGGAGCATGCTCGGGCGGTGGCGATAGTTGGCCTTGGACGCGCCGTAGACGAGCTCCGCCGGATCCTCCTCGAGCTCGATGCCGAGCGCGTCGGCCACGGCGCGTCCCTCCCGGAGCAGCTCGTCGACCAGACGGGTCGTGGGGGAGTAATCGCACAGCTCGCCGTGGGTCAGACCGGTCAGGGCGCACAGCGGGTTGGTGCAGGCGTTGAACAGCAGCTTCGTCCACTGGGCGCCCCGCGCATCGGCCACCGACCGGGTCTCCATGCCGCTGTCGTTGAGCCGGGCGGCCAGCCGCTCGATCTCCTCGTGGGTCGCTGGTCGAGGCTCGAACGGCCCGACCCACGTCGGCCCTGGCCCAACCATGTTGATCACGCCGGGCGCCGTCACCTGACCCGCCGGAAGCGTCACCCCGCGAATTACACGCGGGACGTGCTCGGCGATCACCTCCTCGTTGCCGATCCCGTTCTGGACGCTGCACACGGCCCCGTTGCCGAAGATCCTCGACGCGGCCGAGATCGCTGCCCCGGTGACCGTCCCCTTGACTGCGATGATGCCGAGCGAGCAGTCGGGGATCTCCGACGGCTCGGTGCGCGCGTTGACCCGCGCGGTTAGCTCGACGTGGCCGGTGACGCGCAGGCCATCCGCGTTGATTGCCGCCACGTGCTCGGCCGACCGGTCGAACGCCCACACCTCGACCTCGCGAAGCTGGGCTAGATGGGCGGCAAACAGGCCGCCGATCGCGCCCGCGCCGACGACACAGATCCTCACGCGAGCACCGACTCGGCGACCGCCTGACACACGCCGGCTTCCGGCCCGGCGATCCCGAGTCCGGCCACCACGCGGTCGCCCTCGCGGATCGGCACGCCGCCAGCCACCGTCAGCACGCGGTACGGGACTACCGCCGTCATCGCCCGATCGATCTGCGCGCTCGGACGGTGGAACGTGGCGGCGCCGGCGGCCACGGCCTCGGCCACGAATGGGGCCGCGCTCGGCGCGCCGTCCATCGTGTCCTGCTGGATCGGATCGCCCCGGCTGTCGACCACCGCAACCGCGACCCGGGTGTCCCGCGCGACCGCCTCGGCGATCGCCGCATCGGCGAGGCCTACCGCCCACTCGTGCTCGGGCTGACTTGCCGGCGGAGGGTCGGTGTAGCCGAGGCCCGGCTCGTCGGGCAACTCGCCGAACGCGTCGAGCCAGCGCTTCTCGTCATCTCCGTGTTGCCCCTCGTACGGAAGCCCGAGCGTCCACAGCACGATCAGGTCTTCGGAATTGGCCGGCTTGCCGTCGGCGATCAGCATACGGGGGTCGGTCCCCGGGATGTCGACGAACGGGCCGATCGTCGCGCCGGACGCGCTGAAGCCTCCGACGACGACACCACCCGAGTGAATCGGCATTCCGCCCCCACCGGGGAAGCTCGCCTCGGGCGAGCACGCGACGAACCCGGCGGCGAGCGGCGCCGGCAGCGTTGCCATCCGCAGATAATGCTCGGCGCTCGGGATCTGCTGCGTCGCCGCTATCCACGCCTTCGACCGTGCGCGGGCCATCCCGCCGGCGCCACCGCGGTCCATGCGCGAAGCCGACACGAGCACGCCGCTACCCCCCACCACCGCGAACCCGCCGCGCACGCCGACCTCGGCGGCTTTGTCGATCGCGCGGGCGATGAGCGTGCGCGCCTGCGCCAGCGGGATGTCGGTCGGGTGCCGCACTCCGTCAGGAAACCGCAGCGCCGGCGCGGCCCCAGCCCTTGACCTCGGGCATCAGGTCGGCCGCGAACATCCGCATCGACCGCGCCACCGCGTCCGCGGCCATTCCGGGGTGGTTGAACTGGATCACCATCTCGTCCAGGTCGACGTCCTTGTGACCCTCGAGCACCGCGAGCACGTCCTCGGGTGTGCCGACGGCGAACGGCTGGCCGAAGATGCCGACGCCGGGCGTGTTGCGCATCTCCTCGACCGCCGGCAACGGCATCTCGAACCCGCGCCGGCGGTAGAAGGTCACCCACCAGTGCAGGGCGCGCTCGGCCTCGTCCCAGGCCCGGTCTCTCGTCGGCGCGATATGGACGGTCACCGGTCCCGACATCAGGCGGTAGTCGTCGCGGACGCGGCCGGCGTCGGCCTGGGCGTCGGCGTACACGTGCACGAGCGGGGTGTGCAGCACCGAGGCGAGGTTGTATCCGCGCTCACCCGCCTTCGCGAGACTCTGCGGACCCATCGCCGCCATGTAGATCGGCGGGCCTCCCGGTTGAACCGGCGTGGTCGTCATCTGGGCGTCGCAAAACGTGTAGTAGCGGCCCTCGTGGCTGAACCGCTCCCCGGTGAAGCACTTGTGGATGACCTCGAGCGCCTCGTAGGTGCGTCCGAACCGCTCCTTGGGCGCGATCCCGAACACCGCGCACTCGCCCTCCATCGGCCCGGCGCCGATCGCCAGCATCAGCCGGCCGCCCGACACGATGTCGACGGTGGCGGCGTCCTCGGCGACCCGGATCGGGTTATGCAGGGCCAGCAGCAGCACGTAGGTCCCGAGCCGAATCCGCTCGGTTCGCACGGCGGCGGCGGCGAGCAGCGGGAACTGCGACGGGTTGTGGCGGTCCTCCGCGAAGTGGTGCTCGGCGAGCAGCCAGCTCGAGAAGCCGAGCTCCTCGCCGAGCACGGCCTCGTCGAGCAGCTGGCGGTAGACGTCGGTCAGCGGGCGCTCGTCGCCGGGCAGCACCCGCGCGGTCATGGCAAGTCCGATGTCCATGCCGATGCTCCCGTCAGCCGATGAGCGTGATGTCGAGGCCGGCGCCGGCGACGGCCGTGCCGAGTCGGTCGCGGTCGGCCGGCTCGGAGTGCTCGGGGAAGATCCGCTGCTCGGCGACCTGCCCCGCCATCTCATGGAGCCGCTCGACGCCGGCTGGTCCGTACATGCTCGCGAACCGCGTGAGCTGTGCATCCATCGCGTAGGTGTGCTCGACGCCGGCCGGGATACTCACGAAGTCGCCCCGGGTCAGGAGGTGCTCCTCGCCGTCGACGGTCACGAGCAGCCTGCCGTCGAGGCAGTAGACCGCCTCGTACGTGCGCTCGTGCACGTGCGCCGGGATCGCCGGGCCGCGCGGGCCTTCGGTGACCGTCATCCCGAGCGCGCCGCCTGACTCGGCGCCGGTCATCAGCTGGAAGGCGACCTGGCCGAAGAGCAGGTGGCGCGGACCCTCACCGGCCTTCAGGAAGTAGGCGGCTTGCGTGCCCGGGAGCGTGTCGTCGGGACCGGTACCAGCCTCGGTGTACGGCTCCTCGGGGAAGTACTTCATCGCGAACTTCGCCTCGGCGGCGCCGAACTCGGCGAATGGCGGC
>Ga0335081_10005989_pt1 | contig 19279 bp, 15 predicted proteins | sample Lox_Sample_35_FD_206713 | JGI IMG/M metagenome (GOLD analysis project Ga0335081, IMG submission 206713) | Soil microbial communities from Loxahatchee National Wildlife Refuge, Florida, United States - Lox_Sample_3.5 | ecosystem: Environmental > Terrestrial > Soil > Wetlands | place: USA... | reverse complement strand
GCCCCAAGGTCCAATATCTCCCGTTTCAGCCGCCGCAAGGTTGATGCTGCCGGGCGCGAACCAGGGTCGGAACGGCAAACACTAAAGGGGCACACATGCACCTGATCGTCACGTTGATCATCGGCGGAGTAGTGGGTTGGCTGGCGAGTATCGTGATGAAGACGAACGCGCAGATGGGGCTGTTCGCCAACATCGTCGTGGGCATCGTCGGATCGTTGCTCGGTTTCTGGCTGGCGGGGTTCATCGGCTTGAGCAGCTCGAGCGTGATCGCGAGCTGGCTGATCGCGGTCGCGGGCGCCGTGGTGCTGATTGCGATACTGAAGGGGATGAAGGTCCTGAAATAAGCGCGGTGTGGGATGAGGCGTTGCCGGGGCATTCTCCCGCAACGCCTCACTCTCCTGGGAACTCCCCATGGGCGCCAGTCTTGGCACCTGATCTCCCAGTGCTTTCAGCGTCGCTGCGATCGGGACCGCTAGAAAAACGCCCGCAACTCCCCAGAGAAACCACCAGAACAACACGCACACGAGCACGGCAAGCGTGCTGAGCCGGAGGCGGCCACCGTAGGAACCCGAACTGGACGGCACAGGGATGGGAGCCGGAGGCTCGGGTTCGGTCGCCGCCTGTAGATCTTCCTGTGGAGGACAGGTGCAATGCGAGCCTGAAAACGAACAGGCCGCCCGTGAAGGCGGCCTGTTCTCGTGCGGCTGGGAATTAGGGTCGCTTGCTGTACTCGATGCGGAGCCCCGCGGCCCCGGCATTTCCGCCACCCCCGCCTCCCGTGCCGGCCGTGCCGAGTGTAATGGTGTTCGCGAGATTCGCGAGCGTCACGTTGGTCGAGCTGGTGGCGTCCTCGACGATGCCCACGCTCGGTCCACCGCCACCGCCGCCACCGTATCCACCGGGTCCGCCCGCGCCACCGGCGCCCCCGTGGCCGCCGTTCCCGGTCCCACTGATGCCGGTTCCTCCATTGCCGCCCGGACCGCCGGCACCGCCAAGTCCATGGACGCCCCCGGCACCGCCGCCCCCGCCGTTGCCGGTCGTGATCGTATTGCCCGAGATGGTGGTGCCAGTGCTCGCGCCCACGACGAGGAGTCCGATTGACGCCCCTCCACCCTGACCACCGCCGGCCAGATAACCTGGCGCGCCTCCGCTACCGCCGCCGCCGCCGCCCCCACCGCAATAGTACGTGCTGATACAAATTCCTAACGTGCAAGTGCTGGAGATGGACCCTCCTCCACCCCCACCCCCGCCGCCCCCATAACCGCTCCCGCCATAGCCCCCACTGCCTCCGCTCAAGGGGGTATACCCCAGCACACCAACCGACCCAAAGCTACCGCCGCCTCCCCCGTTCGCTCCAGCAAACCCGACACCGCCAGTCGCGCCAGTACCGCCGGGGAGGGTACCTCCGCCACCGCCGGCTCCGCCGGCTCCGCCAGGCCCAGCTCCTGTCGCGCCGGCGCCGCCGACACCGGAGGTCGGCAATCCTCCGTTTCCTCCTGTATAGCCCGAGCCCGACCCGCCGCTAGCGGCGACGTAGAAGGGGGAGCAATCGGCGAGCGCTTGTGTGGTGCCGCCTGAGCCATCTGCACCAACGACGCCAGCGGCACCAGTAAATCCTGTCGACCCCCCGAGACCCGTCACGCCATTGCCGGTGGTGATGGTGTTATGCGTAACAACGTCTCCCTTGCTGTTGTATAACAGCAGCGCGATCGAGTTGCCGCTCAACCCCGTCCCGTTCGCCGCCGCAATCGTGAAGCCATCGATGGTGACCGTATCGGCCGCGCTCCCCGTGACCAGCGCTATCGAGGATTGGCCCTGGATCGTGGTGACCGCGCTCGTGATGGACCGCGCCCACGTGGTCGCGTTATAGCCGCCATACAGGTTCACCTTGGCGCGCAGCGTGATCGTCTCGTTGTACGTGCCGGCGGAGACGAGCACATCACCGCCCTTGCCCGCGCCGCGCGCGTTCGCGCTATCGATCCCTTCCTGGATCCGCTTGAACGGTGATGCGACCGTGCCGAGCCCGCCGGCACTCGCATCCTTTCCCGTTGTGGCGTTCACGAGCACCGCGACCCGTTCCATGAACGACAGTACGTCGCTCAACGCCCCTTTGCCGCCAAACGGATCGACGGCACGGTACCGAACGTAGTAGCGATGATTGGGCGTGCCGGGAATGGCGACGCTGGTGTCGGTGACGGTGGTATCATGCGACGTCGCGAACGAGGATTGCGTGTCTGCCTGAACCAGATATCCCGCCGCCCCCGACACGCTGCGGAAGACCAGCGTGAGCCCGGTCGGCGAACGTGAAGGCGCCTGCGGTGTCGCGGGCGCGTACGCGGCCACCGCGACTGAAGCCGCCACGGTCTGACCGCCCGTGACCGACACGGTCAGCTGCCCGAATCGGTCGACCACGCCGCCGGCGAAGAGCTGAACCGAGACCGTGTAGGAACCAGCGAGGAGACTGTTGATGGTTACTTGCGTTCCCGGCGTGACCTTCTGGTCCACACTGCTCGGGCCGCGCAGATGCAGATACGCGGAATCGGGCGGCACCGCGCTTGCCGCAGAGGTGACGCTGAGCAGCAAGCCACCGACCGCGCTCGACGGATTGCCTGGCGGTCCCTCGCAGGCCACGAGCACGAGCACCGCCGCTGCCGAGATTTTTCCGATCCGAGTCATGCCGAACCTCGTCAGTTAGGAATCGTGACGGTCAGGCTGCCGGTCGTCGGGGTCGAAGGAGTCGACGACCCACCACCGGCGAGCACCGCGGCCAGAACTCCGACGCCAACCGCGGCCCCGACCACCGGAATCACTGGGAATTTCTTGCCCTTCTTTTCCTCGGGCGGCGGAGCCGCCTTCGGCGGCGCCGCGGCAACCGGCTTGGGGGTGAGCCGCAGATGGTATTCGATCACCGTCGTGATGCCGGGGAGCGCTTCGCGGGTGACGTGCGAGCTGTCGGATCCCGGCGCCGACGCACTGATGTCGTAGCTTCCGGGATTCACGCCGACGTTGGCGCCCGCCGCGACGACCCCGACGCCCCGTATCTCGACATGCACCGGAGCGGCAATGCCTCCTGCCGAGACCTGAATGTGCGACTGCCGCGTGGTCGTGGCCTCGGTGGGCCAAGGCCACGTGGTCACCGCCAGCGAATCGCCGGGCGAGCGGGTCCGGGCCACGTAGTCGCGCGCCGAGCGGTACGACGCAATGACCGCCGGCAGGAATTGCACGGTATCGGGTTGAAAATCAGGCGCGAGGCGCAGGGCCCAGCGGAACCAGACCGCGGCGGCCGAGTCCTGATGATCCTCGAGCAGCGTCTGCGCGAGCAGCTGCACGCCCACCTGCCAGGCGCCGTTCGTCGGGCCGACGTTCGGATTGAGCGCGGTGATCAAGAGCTGCTGGCGGCGCGCCGGATCGAATTCGTTGAACGCGCGTGCTACCAGCGCGTCACGCGGATCCTGGGCGCGTAACACTGTAACGCTCCCCGCCACCGCTCCGAACGCAATCAACAACACGAGCCCGATGGTGCGCATCATGGACTCCTCGGTGTGAGCTGAATTCTGATGAGACGTTGTTCGCCGGCCCGCAGGGTCAGCGTCGAGTCGACCGTAGCAAAACCCGTGCGCTCAAACCGGACGTGGTGAGCCACGCCGGCAGGTAGTGTATCGACGCCACGAGTGCGTTGTCCGCGCGGCAGTCCGTCGATCGAGACGTAGGCCCAGGGCGACACGAGCATCTGCAGCACGGCGCGGCTCGTGGGGGCGGCGGGGGCCGCCTTCGGTTTGGGGGCCGCGGCGTGGGTCTCCGGCTGGCGCGAGACGCGGACCACGGTCACGAGGGCACTGCCGCTGTGTCCGCCGGTCACGGCGGTCACCGTGGCCGTGCCCGGCCCGACGCCGTTCACGACGCCGTTGGCACTGACCTGCGCGATATCGGGGGCGCTGGTGCTCCAATCCACTCGGCCCACCGCCGGGCGTCCGCCGCCGTCCGTGGCCGTGGCGGACAGCGTCAGCGTCTGACCAGTCGTGATCTTGGCGGTATGCGGCGTGACCGTGACGTTCGCGACCATGCTGAGCGGCGGCGGTACGCTGATCGTGACGGTGCTGCTCTTGTCACCGCTCGCCGCGGTGAGCGTGGCCGTGCCTGCGGCGACGCCGCTGGCACTGCCATCGCCCGACACGCTCACGATCGACGGATCGCTGCTGGTCCAGACGACCTTGGCCCCGGCGACGGAATGCCCGGCGCCATCCTGTGCATGCGCCACCAGACTCACGCGCGTGCCCGCCCCGAGCGTGGCCGGGGCGTCATCGATGACGACCGTGCTGATGCCCGCCGGCTTGGGGCGGAGCGCGAGGAACGTCACGGCCACGATCAGGACCACGAGCGCGGCTGCCGCCGACCACACCCAGCGCGGGATCTGCCGGGCGGGCTTTTGCCGCTTGAGCGTGATCTTGCTGATCGGGATCGGGCTCTTCGGCGTCTTCGGAATCGCCCGCACGTCATGCCCGCGCTTGGCGTACTGCACGAGCTTGGCGCGCGCCGGGTCGGTCTCACCGATGGGATGCAGCTGCATGGCATCGAGCGCCGCATCGATCGACGCCCAGCGCTGGCTCGGATCCTTCTGCAGCATGCGCATCACGGCATCGGCCAGCGCGGGCGGCGTATCAGGGCGGAATTCGGTGACCGCAGGCGGAACGTCGAATAGCTGCTGCTTCATCAGCTCCTCGATGGTCTCGCCTTCGAATGGCGCGCGTCCCGCGAGCAGCTCATACGCCACGCACCCGAGCGCGTACTGGTCCGAGAGACTCGTGGCCTTTCCCGACCACTGCTCCGGACTCATGTACTTGGGCGACCCCACGGTCGACCCCGCGGTGGTGAGACCCTGCGACGTGCTCACCTTGGCGACACCGAAGTCCGTGATCATGGCCATGCCTTCGGCGTCGATGATGACGTTGGCGGGCTTCAGGTCACGATGCACCACCTCGCGGCGATGCGCGTACGACAGCGCGCCGCCGGTATCGAACAGCACCGCCTGCACGACGTTGATCGGAAGCTGGCCTTCGTCGTGGAGAATGGCACTGAGGGTGCGGCCATCCACGTACTCCATGACGAAGAACACGACCTTGGTCGTTTCCTTGAGGCCGAACACGGAAGTGATATGACGGTGACGCAACGACGCCGCGATGCGGGCTTCACGCCGGAACCGCTCCACCGCCGCATCGCCCTGCAACAGACTGGGCGGCAGCACCTTGACCGCGACTTTGCGATTGAGCGAGACGTCGTGAGCGAGATACACGAGCCCCATGCCGCCGCGGCCCAGCACGCCGAGAATCTCGTGCTCGCCCAACGTGGCCTGCTGCAGATCGAGCAGCAGGCCGGTCTCCGTTTCCTGAGGCACGGGCGTGCCGCAGCCACCGCAGAAGCGGTCGCCGGAAAACAGGTCCGCCCCGCACGACGGGCACGCCCCGACCGAGGCCGAGACGCCTACGTCACGCGGCGCGGACATTCAACGGTATGTGGATGGACGACTTGATCACGGGCGCCTCTGGCCAGCAAGCATCGAACCACGAGGCAGACGAATATGGACCCCCCACGAACACTTGTCGAGAGAGCCAATTGTCACTCACATTGTTGCCCGGGCGCTACACGAGGCCCGCAAAGGAGCCGCTATGGGTGTCTTGCGTGAATCAGGCAGCACAAAATTGAGTCTCCCGGTCGCCGCCCCTGGCGGGCCGAAAGACGAGATGCTCGAGGCCGTGCGGGATACGGCGCGTGGGGAGTTCGAGGTACTAGGGGAGATCGGCCGCTCGCCCGATGGCACGGTCGCCTACCTGGCTCGCGATCTCTCGGGCAAAAAGCTCGTGGCCCTGCGGCTCAGCCGCGGACCCGGGAACGAATACCTGCTCGAGGTCGCGAACCGGCTCGACAATACCGTGCCGGCGCCGCGGGCCAACTGTCCCAACTGTCGCGCGCCGGTACGGGGCTGGGAGCGGTTCTGTACGCAGTGCGGCGTCAACCTGTGGGGCAGCGCCGGGGATGAGCGCGGCGGCGCGGAGCGGTGGAACAAGCAAGAGCTGCTCGCCGCGGTGCAGCAGGCCACGCGCGGCAAGTTCGAGATCATTGGCGACATGGGACGCAAAGACCGCGGCGGCGTGGTCTACTTTGCGCGTGACCTGGAAACCGGGCGCATCGAAGCGCTGCGGTTACAGCAGGAAGGCGACGATTTTTCGGTGGGGCTGACCGGCGTGCTGCAGCGGTTCGCGGGCTCGATCTCGGCCCTGAACCCACGGGGTGGGGGGGGCCGCTAACGCGCCGTTACTGACACCCCGGCGCGCGGTCGCGATGCTCGATGAACGTGACCTGCTTGTCGCTGCGCGCCACGCGCACGATCTCGAACGGATAGGCGTCAGCCGCAAATGGGCGGCACTGCACGGTGGTGCGCACCACCACCACGAATTGCCCGCCCCGCACCCCCGCTGAGTCCACGTGAATCTGATCGCCCGGCGTGAGCCGCCCCGCCGCGACGACGATGACCATCTCGCGCGAATAATCGATGTCGGGAAGCGCCGGTGGCGTCGGCTGGGTGGAGGTCGCCTGGGCCCACACGTTGTGCCACGTGTTCACGTCGCGCACCACCATGCGCAGCGAATCGCGAAACGCCGGACTGTCGTCGTAGTACACGCGCGCGGGTGACGTCACCGGTGTCACGGTGCCAGTGGGCGGCGCACCCTTGGGGCACGCAGCCGTGACGAGCACCAGGGTAGCGAGCGCAAGCGCGGTGACCCGCGTTCCCATCACGGCACGATTTGACTGACGCATCTCAACCCCAGGAAGTAGTCGCCCTTCAATATTGGTCGCGCCGCGCCGAGGTTCAACTCGGCGTCGACCGTGACGAGCTGGCCCTGTGCCAGCAGTACCCACTGCACCAGTGACGTGGTACCGATACTGCGCCAGTGCGCCTTCTGCAGCAACTTGAACAGCGACCAGGGTCCTTCGTAGGCGTACAGCGTCTCTTCCTGCCCGCGCACGCCGCGCGACAGATGTACCTCGCGCGATGCGCTGCCGGACCAGGTGAAGCGTTGGGCGGCGGTGAACGTGCGCGTGAAGCTCACGCTGTGACCGTCCATGGCAAACGTCGCCTCGGGCACGGCGTCCGACGGCAGCAGCTTGAGCGAGAAATCGAAATGCGGGTCGGGTGAGCCCGGAACCCAGAGCGCGTCGGTGACGGCGGCCAGGCGGTTGAAGAACCCGACGAAGGTCGCCGTAGGCGTGACCGCCGCGCCCAGCTTCGGCACGTAGCGCGGCCCCTGCTTCACCATGATGTTCTGCAGCGCTTCGTTGTAGAACCGCCACAGCTCACCGTTGGCCGGATCGAACACCGCGGCGACCTCCGACACATCGGCCGTGGCCCCCGCGTCGGGCGTGAACGGGAACTTGGCGACGAGCGGCGCCAGCGCGCGGCAGAACGCGGCACCGCGCTCGTTCAGCGCGGTGGACGGCAGCCGGCCCATGAGGTGCTCCACGCGATCGACCGGTGACTCGAGCAGCATCCGCACCTTGCCGCCTACCGTCGCCGCGTCGCCCGCCACGGAAAACTTCAACGCGATCTGATTGACGGCGGTCTTGGCGTTGCGCGCCGCGTCGAGCGTCTGGGCGGCAAGCGCGTCGGCACCACCGGGCGGGGCGTTCGCCGCCTGCCCCACCGCGGCCTGCAGCGCCTGCAGCGCCGCGACGTACGGCTGATTCGCGTCGACCACGTAGCGATCGGCGGACCCGGGCGGCATCACGAGATGCACCGGCTGAAATGCGACCCCGACCGTGGGAGAATCGACCTTCGTGTTTTGCGACACGACGGACAGGAGGACGAGCAACGGCGACTGGTTGCCCCCGAGCTGCCCGAGTTTCTGCGCGGCATCGCGGGCGCTCCCGAACGGCACCACGGATGCGGCGTCGAGGAACTCGGCCCAGCGGCGGATGTAGTCGGCCACATACATCGCGCGCAGGTCCTGAACCAGCTTGGCACGGTCGACGTGCACTTGCTGTTGCTCGCCCAGCACCCAGTCATCCGCCTGGAAGAAGCGGTCGAAGTGCCGCAGCGAGGCCTGCATCAGACCCCAGCCGGGGGTCGTGAACGCGCCCGGCACGTCATAGTTGTCGACCACGAGGCCGGCGGCGGCGGGGGCGCGCTGATGAAACCGAATGGCCGGCGTGCGGGATGACACGTCCGACACCATGAGCTGATAGATCCGTTCGGCGCCGGTGAATTTCACGAGGAACGCGCGCGTGCGCGTTACCACGCGCTCGTCGGCCTCGGTGGCGCACCCGCCGCGACACATCCGGCTGGCGTAGAAATCGAACTGCCGGCGCGCCAGCTCGCGGCCCTCCGGCTCGAACGGCCGCCCGTTGAGCCAACGCTCCAGCAGCACCGGGACCACGATATCGGATGACAGCTTGTCGGAGCGGCTGGTGGTCATCAGATACGACTGGAGCAGCTCGTAGGCGCGGCCATACTGCACGGTCGCGTTGGGCGAATCGGGCAGACTGTCGAGCGAGTGGAGCAGCGCGACGCGCGCCGGGTCGAGCAGCATCGCGTCGAACCGGTCGGCGTACACACGGCGCAGCTCGGGGTAGACGCCGGTCCCCTTGTAGAACCACCACCGGCCCCACGTTCCCAGGCGCTGCAAATGCGTGCGCAGGATCTCGAGGCGCCGCAGCTGCTCGGTCGCGACCAGGCCGTTCTCGCTCGCGGCCACGGTCGACAGCTCGCGCGCGCTCGCGACCGCGCGCGTGTTCTTCGTGTACTGCACCGTGGACCAGAGGGTGCCAAAGAAAAACAGCACCGCGGCGGCGACGAGCCCCACGCGGCGCAGCAGCGCGATGCGCCGGGCGCCGCGGGCCACCGCGGCGGGAGCCGGGTCGCGCAGCAGTACTTCGCGAAACAGCGTACCGAGGAATAGCCATTGCGGCACCTTGCGGCCGGCGCCTCCGCCCCCGCCCGCCACCGGCGGCATGGCGGCGCTCGCGGCGGCGGTATCGAACGCTTGCGTCGCGGCAAACCGCCCCGGATCGGCCGGCCCGGCCGCGGCACGGAACCCGGCACCGGCCGCCGGCGCTTCGCCCACCACCACCGCGCGCACGCCGGTATAGTAGAAGCCGCGCAGCACGGGACTCAGCTCGAGCTGGCTGGGCCGGCACAGCTCGACGAGAAACTGCACCGTCAGCGCTTCGAGCTTGCGCAGCTCGCGCGGAAACTCGTACACGCCCGCCTGCCGCTCACCACTCGGCTCGCGCGGAATCAACTCGAGACGCGTGGCCGCGCACGAGTCGAGCAGCCGCTCGTAGCTCTGCGTCAACCGCTGAAACTCCCGGTCGCCGTACAAGCCGGCGGCCGCGCGGGCCGGCCAGCGCAGCGTGGTGCCGAACACCTGCTGCGATTCCTCGCGCGTCAGGTGCTGGGTGAACTCGGAGAAGAAAGGAATGCGGTCGGCTTTGGTGAACAGGACGTAGACGGGCAACTGCACGCCGAAGCTCTGGGCCAGCTCGACCAACGATTCACGCAGCTTGCGCGCGCTCGAGAGCACAGCCTGTTCCGCGCCGGGTGACGCCAGCTCGTCGCAGCCGAAGCACACGAGCACGGCGCGCGGCGCCTGCGTGCGTCCCGTGACCATCGCCTTCAACGCGGGCGGCCGGATGCGGCGGATCAACCGCGCAAACCGGCTGTGATCGCCGCTCAGTTTTCCGCCCGCTTCGAGCAGCACGGCGCGCTGCGTGTACCACAGGTTCACGAGCGCGGTGGGTTTGACGTGGTCGCCCTGAAATACTTCGCCGGCCAGGAGCTCGGGTTCGAGGCCCGAGTGGACGACCACGCTCGTCTTCGTGGCGCCGCTGGGCCCCAGCACCACCACCATGGGAAGATTGCGCAGCTTGCGCTCGCCCACACCGCGCGCGGCGGAGAGGCGCGTCGCCGCCGCGGTGAGCAGGGCGCCGGGGTCGTCCGTCGCGGCGGATTCCTGCTTGGCCGAACGCCCCGCGGTGAGGAACCACACCGTTATGCCCAGCGCCAGGAAGCCCAGCAGCCAGAGACCGATGCGCAGCGGCCACGGGCTCGTGCCCGGCGCCACGAGCCACGTCCCGAGGAACCACACGAGCACGGCGTATAGCACAAGAATGATCGCCGCGATGATCCAGAGCTTCAGGTGCGACGACCCGCGGGCTGCGCTCAATGTCCCCCCCCTGCCAACCCGCGCAGATCCGTCACCCAGGATTGCTGCAGCATCCAGAACACGAGCGACACGACGCATCCGATGGCGAACATCGCGATCGCGGTGTAGCCGAGCGGGCGCAGCATCCCGTCTCTGGCGACGGGAATGACTTCGTCCTTGGCGGGAGCCCAGCCGGGAGACAGCGATCCTCTAGTGCCACGAATCCGCCCGATTTTCTCGCCGGTGGCTGCTGCCCAGGAGCGGAGCTCGTTCGTGGCTCCAGCGTAGCGCCCCTGAAATCCGAGCAGCAGGCACAGCTGATAGACCTCGAGCACGTCCGCGAGATCCTCACTTTCCTGCGTGGCGAGCAGCGACTGGAGATTCTGGAAGAACGTCTCGCCCCCCATGTGCCCGCCGAACAACTCCTCCTGCAGCGGGCAACGCGGCCATTCGACGAACGCCGGATGGCGCGAGTTGAGTACGGACTCATCGAGGAACGCGACAACGGCGAAGATGGCGAGCTTGATGTCGTCGCCGCGGTATCCCACGCGCCGCGCCTCTTCGTGCGCGGCGCTGAGCAGCCGCTTCACGTGGCTGCGGAACGAGTCGGCGTCGGTCGCGCTCTGGCGGTTGGCGCGGAGCCGCACGGTGGCCGTGAACGGCTCCTGGAGGGCCGCGCCGAGCCGGCCGCGGCGTTGTGCTCGGTCGTCTGCCGTCACGTCGTCACCTGGCCGGGCCGCTGGAAGAAGACTCGAGCACGATCGAGAGCTCGAGCTCGATATCGGTGAGCGCCTCGGGTACGTAGATGCCGACGTCCGCGCTCCGCAGAATCGCCTCCCAACACGCGCCCTCCTGACGAATAAGGAAGTACTGGACGCCGGGCTGTGGCGCGACGGCGGACGGAGGCGAGGGTAAGTGCTCGAGCGGCAGCCCTGGATAGGCTTCCTTGACCAGCCGGGCGATCTGTTGCCCCGAACACACCTTGATGAGCCGGGGCACTCCCGTGATCAGCTCCTGCGCGCTCTTGGGTCCACGCACGCCAAGAATCCAGCTCGACACACCGAGGCAGCGGCGGTCTGCCACCGGGCAGGTATAAAGGAACTTGCGCGACCGCTCGAGCGGCAGCGAGATGCAGTTGGTGGGGACCACGAGGTCGAGATGCGTTCGGATGTGACGCTCGAGATCGCCGAGACAGCGCTCGAGGTTGTCGTGGTCGTACAGCGGCAGCTCTTTGGGATGCGACTCGAGCGAGAACGTGCACAGCGCGCCCGCGAGCCGCAGCAGCTCGGAGTACAGCTGCTCCGGATGGGCGCGGCGCGCCTCGAGCAGATGCCGCAACGGCCCCAGGCTCGAGTGAATGGCGTGCGTGAGCCAGAAGCTGGCGACGTCGCGCGTGCCACCGGCTCCACCTCCCACCGCGGCCGAGACGTTGGAGCGGCGCTGGCCGTGCAGCGCCTCGCTCTTGGCGCTGAGAATTTCGATCACGCGTCGCAGCTGTTCCAGTAAACCGGCGCTCGCGCCGATCTCGAGCACGGGCGGAATGAAATCGAGATCGTACACGAAGTGACCGGCGCCATCGCGGCGCGCTCGCGCCAGGGGCAGCGCGATCGTGTCCTCGCGCAGCTCCGAGTCGAGAATGATGCGGAAGTTCTTGCGGCCGAACGAGACGGACTTTTCATCGAGCCCCGTGGTCTCGTCGTTGACCACGCGGTTCTCCGCGATGAACCGCAGGTTCCCGTTGGCGCTCGCGCCCTCGAACGAGCAGTTCGCCGCGCCGGGACGGTACGGCGGAATGGCGAGCAGCACCACATGCCGATCCTGCGTCGGGGAGAACAGCTCGCGGATCGCGCGAGCGGGCGGCGCCGCGTCGGCGTCGGGAATGTGAAATGTGAGCCCGTCGGGCATGACGCCGCGGGCGTGGATGACGGAGACGGTGCCGTTGCGCAGCGCTTCCGCATCGAGCTCGCATCCGGCCAGCCCGTACGGTTGGAAGAACAGCTGCGCCAGCGCGAATCCGACCGACTCCTCGAAATACCGGCTCTGGAGCTGGAAGTGATGCTGCGAGAGGTGCATGCCCTCCTGCCACACCACCTTCGCGAAAGGCTTCATGCCCGCCCTTGCTGGGTCACGCGTGAACACTGAGTATTGTGAGGCGGCAAAGACCAACCATACCGCGCTAATAATACCCGGCGGTGCGCAGCCAGCAACGCTGCTTCGAAAGCGTGGAACCGGATGACCGGCGACGAGTTGCGCCAGCGGTATCGAATCGTGCGAGTGGTAACAGAGGACGGCGTGCGCACGTGCGAGGCGCTCGATGGCGACAGCCGTCTCGTCATGATGCACCAGCTGCCCGCCGACCCGGCGGAAAGTGCGCGACTGCTGGCGCTGGTCGATGCCCTCGGCCCGATGGACCAGAAACGCTTTGTGCGCCGCCTCGACGTCGACGGCGCCACCGTGCTCATCACCGAGCAGCTGCTCGAATTCCACGCCCTGCCGCGCTGGCTCGCGGAACGCGCCACGCGGCGATCATCGCCCGCGGTGCCTCCCCCTCCCCCTCCCCCAGCCGCGGCTCCCGGGGAGTTCACCGGAATATTCGGAGCGGCATCCGCGCCGACACCGCCTCCACCGCAACCCCGCCCGCGCACCGAGCAGAAAGCGGGTGAGCTCACGGGATTGTTCGGAAGCGCAGCGGACGTTCCCACCGTGCCGAACCTGCCGAGCCGGCCGGCTGCCGCAAAAGTGCCTGAGCCACCAGCTCCTCCTCCTCCCGCTCCCCCAGCTCCGCCCCCACCACCTTCTGGCGACAAGCCCGTGGTGCGTTGGCGTGAGGGAGGGGGCGCGGGCAGCGGTGCCAGCCCCTCGGATCGGCCGGCCATTCATTGGAAGGGCGACGCGTCGTCCGTGCCGCCTCCGCCCCCACCACCGCCCGCGCCACCACGCGAGCCGCCGAAACAGGCGGGAGAAATGACGCGCCTGTTTGGGCCGTCGGGCGGAGAGGGCGCGACTGCGCCGCCCGGAGGCCCGGCTGCGCCGCAGCCACCCAAGGCCAAGGAGCCCGGAGAATTCACGCGGCTGTTTCAGGCGGGACGTAAGCCGGGATACTCAGCGCCGCCGCCGCCGCCGCCTTCCACGCCGCCTCACAGCTCGGCGCCACCGGCAGGCCCGCCTTCCGATTATTTGCGCGCGTTGAACACGCCGTCGCCCGGCGGTGGCGGGGCTCCACGGGTGCCGAGCGTGCCTCCGCTGCCGGCGCCGTCGCAGCCACTGACGCCGCCGGCGGCTCCCGATCGTGCCCCCGGAGAATTCACGCGCCTGCTTTCAGGAACGCAAGGCTCGTCGCCGGGCAATGCGCGCGCGGGCGGTGGTGGTGGCGGGGGCAGCGACTTCTCGCGCATCATCGCGACGGCGCCGTCGTCCGCTCCGCGGCCGGCGGCCGAGCCGGAGCAGCCCGCAGCCGATGCGGAACTCGAGCGGCCGCGCTTTTCGCCGCGCCTGCTCGTGCTCATCATCGCGTTGAGTGTGTTGGGCATCGCGGCCGTCGGACTGGTGCTGTACTACGCGCTGAAGGGTCCGTAAACCCGCGTCAGGCGGACGGCAGCACCACCAGCATCTGCACTTCGGGATTGGGAAAATCGCCGGGTATGTACGCGGCGATGTTCCGGGCTCGCGTGACCCCCTGCCATTCCGGTCCAGTCTTGCTCAACCGGAAATAGAGGTGCCCGACGCGAATCGGGATGGCGCTCGGGGGATTGGGCACGTGCACCAGCTCGATCCCCGGCAGGGCTCGCTTGATGAGCTCGTCGATCTGATTCGCGGAGCTGACCTTCACGAGCTGCGGCGCGCGGCGCACCAGCTCGGCTTGCGGCAGCTCGGCCTTGAGCGCGAGGTACCACTCCGGCGCTTCGAGATAGCGATCCTGCTCGATGGCCGCCGCGTAAACGGACGGCGCCGCCAGCCGCAGCGGCAGCGACACATAGTTGGCCGGGACGACGGTTTCGAGCAGCCCACGGACCTTCTCGTCCAGGTCGGTGAAGCAGGCCGCGAGGTCGCCGTGCTCGTACGCCGGCAGGTCGCGCGGGTGCATGGTGGGCGAGAACGCCGTGAGCGAGCCGGCGAGCGACAGCATGGCAGTGAACAGGTCCCGCGGGTGTCCGCGCCGCACCTCGAACAGGTGTCTCAAGAGCGGCATGTAGGTGTTCACGGTATAGAGCAGCCAGAAGTTGGCGACATCGGAGATGCCGAATTCCGCGAGGCTCTGGTTCTTCTGCCTGCGTCGATCCGCGAGCATGGTGCTCTTTGCCGAGAGCAGCTCCACCAGCCTGCGGGCGATCGAGAGGAGATAGTCGCTCGCCAGGAGGTCGATCACCGGCGGCACGAATCGCAAATCGAGCTGGTACTCTCCCGTCGGAGCGCGGATCACGCGCGCCACCGGCAGCGCCAGCTGCCCCTCCAGCGAATCCCCCTCCACGAGCAGGCGGAAGTTCTTGCGCGCGACGAGCACCGGCTTTTCGGCGAGCCCGGTGTTTTCGTCGCGCAACAGGGCGATCTCGCTCACATAGCGGGCGGTGCGATCGCCCTCGAGTCCCGTGACGTTCAGGCCGCCTGCCCGGTATTCCGGGGCGGCGAGATAGACCGTCAGCGCCTGCTGATCGCCGTGAAAGCAGCCTTCCAGCGGCCGTGGCGTCGGCGCGGGATCGGCCGCGGGGATGTCGAACATCAAGCCGTCGGGAAACAGGCCCGACGCCGCTGACAGCGCCACGCGGCCGGCGGCGAGCGCCTCCCGGTCGATCGTGAGGCGACGGAATCCCCACGCGGCAAACGCGAGCGATGCCACCCGAAACTCGAGCAGGTTCTCGAGGAAGCGGTCCTGCATCTGCAGGTGTTGCGGCGTCAACACGACGCCCTTGGTCCAGAGGACGGGCTGCAGCTGGCGCATCGTGCCCAAAACTAGTCCCGCCGGCGCGGTCGTCTAGGGCACATGACTTGCCGCGCGAACTTTGCTTGACACGCTTCGGAACGAGGGATATGTCATAGGCCCGCTGTCGACGCTCGACGCTTGTGTCCGGCCGAGTTGGGCGATCGCGCGCGGGTACCACCCCGGCGTCGGGGTACGCCCGCTCGCTTCGGAACCGCTGTACGGCAGCACTCATCGAGGAGCAGATCATGGCGAAAGAGAGCGTTCAGAAAAAACTCGAGCGCGTGCGCCCGCCGCGCGTGAACATTACGTACGAGGTCGAGACCGGAGGGGCACTGGAGGTGCGCGAGCTGCCGTTCGTGATGGGCGTGCTCGCGGATTTTTCCGGAAACCCGACGGCCGAGCTCCCCAAGCTCAAGGATCGGAAGTTCGTCGACGTGTCGCTCGACAATTTCGATGACGTGCTGGCGAGCATGAAGCCGCATCTCCATCTGACGGTCGAGAACAAGTTGTCGGACCAGGGCGGAAAGATCGGCGTGGATCTCGATTTCGAATCGATGGGAGACTTCGCGCCCGACCGGGTCGCGCAGCAAGTCGAGCCGCTCCAGAAGCTGCTCGCGCTCCGGAACCAGCTCGCCGATCTCCGCGGCAAGCTGCAGAGCAACGAGAAGCTCGACGAGATCCTGCAGGGCACGCTCGCGGATGACGACAAACGCAAGAAGCTCAAGGCCGAGCTCGATGCCGACGTGAAGCCGGAGGGAGGCAAAGATGGCTGAGCCCACCGCACAGTCCCAGCAACAGGCCGCCGCGGCCGCCGAAGCCAGTCTGCTCGATCAGATCGTCGACAAGGGGCGGTTCGGCGGCGAAGCTCGCGGGCGCGGCAAGGACATGATCAAACAGTTCGTGTCCGAGGTGCTGGCCGGCACGATCACGATGGGGCGCGACACCGAGGCGATGCTCAACGCGCGGATCGCGCAGATCGACAAGCTGATCTCCGGGCAGGTGAACGAAATTCTGCACCACGCGGAGTTCCAGAAGCTCGAAGCGACCTGGCGCGGGCTGCATTACCTGCTGGCGAACAGCGAGACGAGCGAGACCCTCAAGGTCAAGATTCTCAACGTCTCGAAGAAGGACCTGCTCAAGGATCTGCAACGCGCGCCCGAGTTCGACCAGAGCGCGTTGTTCAAGAAAGTGTACGAGGAGGAGTTCGGGATCTTCGGCGGCGCGCCGTTCGGCGCCCTCTTGGGCGACTACGAGTTCGACAAAACGGGCGAAGACATCGAGCTGCTCGAGAAGATCTCGCAGGTCGCGGCCGCCGCGCACGCGCCGATGGTCACGGGGACGTCGCCCAAGATGTTCTCGCTCGACAGCTTCACGCAGCTCGACCAGCCGCGCGACCTCGCCAAGATCTTTTCGACCACGGATTACGCCCGGTGGAAAACGTTCCGGGACAGCGAGGATTCGCGCTACATCGCGCTGACCGCTCCACGCATGCTGCTGCGCGAACCGTACGGCAGCCAGACCGTTCCGGTCGAGGCGTTCCAGTACGAAGAACAGGTGTCGGGCGATCACGACCGGTATCTCTGGGGCAATGCGGCGTGGGCGCTGGGCGTGCGCGTGACGCAGGCATTCGCCACGTATGGCTGGTGCGCGACGATCCGCGGCGTCGAGAGCGGCGGTCTCGTCGAGGGGCTGCCGGTGCACTCCTTCAAGACCGACGAGGGGGATGTGGCGATGAAGTGCCCCACTGAAACGCCGATCACGGACCGCCGGGAGAAGGAATTGGCGGATCTGGGATTCGTGCCGCTCGTCCACTGCAAGGGCACGGCGAACGCCGCATTCTTCAGCGTGCAGTCGTCCCAGAAGCCGAAGAAGTACCAGACGGACGCGGCCACGGCAAACGCCCGCATTTCGGCGCAGCTGCCGTACATCTTTGCCGTCTCGCGCTTCGCGCATTACCTGAAGGCGATGATGCGCGACAAGATCGGTGGCTATCAGTCGCGCTCACAGATTCAAACGTTCCTCAACAACTGGATCGCCGATTACGTCGTCGCCGATGACGACGCGGGGCAATCCATCAAGGCCAAGCGCCCATTGCGCGAGGCGAGGGTAGAGGTGCAGGAAGTCGCCGGCAAGCCGGGGGCGTATCGCGCCGTTGCGTTCCTGCGCCCCCATTTCCAGCTCGATGAATTGAACGTGGCGATGCGCCTGGTAGCGGATCTCCCGCCGCCGGCGAAGTGAGCCAGCGCCACGCGCGCTGCTCCACGTCCGACGCGACGTCGTCCCCGTACCATGTGAGGAGATTATGGCGATTGAGCTCATGCTGAAACTCGCGGGAGTCGAGGGTGAAGCCAAACGCGATGGCTTCGAGAAGCAGATCCAGCTGGACTCGTTCTCCTGGGGATTCCACAACTCGTCGAGCCCAACGGGGTCGGGGGCCGGCGCGGGGAAGGTCGAAGCCTCGGGGATCACGTGCACCAAGAAGGTGGACAAGGCGAGCCCGAAGCTCGCATCCGCCGTGTGGACGGGGAAACACTTCCCGAATGCCGTGCTCACGGCGCTCAAGGCGGGCGGCGACAAGGCTGTGGATTACATGAAGCTCGAGTTCGACTCGCTGTTCATCACCGATCTCCATGAGACCGGCACCAACGGCGACGACGACATTCCCGTGGAGCAGATCAATTTCGCGTACGGCAAGGTCACGATGACCTATTCCGAGCAGAAGGAAGACGGGACCAAGGGTGCCGCGACCGTCGCGAGCTACGATTTCAAGTCGCACAAGGCGGGCTGAGGTCGTCCGTGCCACCCGCCAGCGCCGACGCGCTGTTCCGCGCCGGTAAACTCGAGGAGGCGATCGACTCGCTAGGGCAGAGCCTCAAGAACCACCCGCTCGACGCGCAGGCACGGACGTTCCTGTTCGAGCTGCTGTGCTTCGCGGGGGCCCACGACCGAGCCGAGAAACACCTCGATGTGCTGGCGGGCGGGAGCCGCGAGGCCCAGATGGGCGCGTTACTGTATCGCGCCGCCCTCCAGGCCGAACGGACCCGTCAGGAGATGTTCCGGACGGGACAGTATCCGCACACGGCCCCGCCGGGCCCGGCGGGCGGGACGCTGAATGGACAGACATTTCAATCCCTCGCCGATGCCGATCCGCGCATCGGCCCGCGGCTCGAGGTATTCGCCGCCGGCCGCTATCTGTGGCTTCCCTTCGAGCACATTGCCAGCATTCGGGTCGCGCCGCCCAAACGGCTGCGCGATCTGTTGTGGATCCCCGCCATCGTCCGCACGGGCCCCGGGTTTCACGGTCTCGAGCTTGGCGAGGTCCTGGTTCCGGCATTGACGCCGCTGGCCTGGCAGCATCCCGACAGCTCGGTGCGTCTCGGCCGCACCACCGAGTGGCAGGAATCGGACGACGGCGCTCCCGTTCCCGTGGGACAGAAGCTGCTCCTCGTCGACGGCGAGGAGTTCCCGATTCTCGAACTCCGCGAGCTCGACTTCACGCCAAGCGCCGTCTCGGCCGGCTGACGATGTCGGAGTTACCCGATCTGCTGCAGCCGATACCGGGCCAGAACCCGGCCGGCTCGGCGCTGCGTTACGATCCCGTCTACGAGAAAATCAAGGAAGCGCGCCGCGAAGAAGCCGACGTCGAGCAGGGAGACTGGAAACGCGCGCGCAAGCTGGCCGATTGGCCGCTCGTCATCAAGCTCACGCAAGACGCGCTGGCCACCAAGTCGAAGGATCTGCAGATCGCCGCGTGGCTCACCGAGGCACTCGTCAAGCAGGATGGACTTGGCGGGCTGCAGGCCGGCCTCAGCCTGCTCCACAGCATGCTCGGGCAGTACTGGGATCACGTGTACCCGGAAATCGAAGACGGAGATGTGGAGCTGCGCGCGGCCCCGCTCAACTGGGTCGGCCGCTATCTCGAGCCCGCGGTGCGCTCGGTACCGGTGACCAAGTCGGGATACGACATGTTCAAGTACCGCGAATCCCGCACCGTTGGGTACGATGCCGACATCAAGGGCGACGAAAAGAAGCAGGCGGCGCGCGAGGCGGCGATCGCCGAGCATCGGCTGACGGCCGAAGAATTCGACAAGGCATTCGGCGCCACGCCGAAAGCCTGGTACAAGCAACTGGCCGGTGATCTCGACGGCTGCCTCAACGCGGTGCG
>Ga0335081_10005988_pt1 | contig 19280 bp, 18 predicted proteins | sample Lox_Sample_35_FD_206713 | JGI IMG/M metagenome (GOLD analysis project Ga0335081, IMG submission 206713) | Soil microbial communities from Loxahatchee National Wildlife Refuge, Florida, United States - Lox_Sample_3.5 | ecosystem: Environmental > Terrestrial > Soil > Wetlands | place: USA... | reverse complement strand
GACCTACGAACGCGCCTTTGACCCCGGCGCGGTCTTCGAGATTCAGGACGATCTGGCGTCGCGCGTCGTATCGACCGTGGCCGACCAGGATGGCGTCCTGCCGCAAAGCATGGCCGAGGTTCTGAGGAGCAAGAGGGAGGATGATCTAACGCCCCAGGAGGCGATGCTGCGGTCGCTGCGGTATTGGAAAACCTTCACTTCTGAGGAACACGCCCTCGCCCGCCGTATTCTGGAGCGTGCCGTCGAAGTCGCGCCCAGCCGGGGTGATTGCCACGCATTGCTCTCGCACCTCTATAGCGTCGAATACTGGGATCTCCTCAATCCGCGGGAGGGCTCGCTCGATCGGGCTCTGGTTGCTGCCAAACGCGCCGTCGATGTCGCACCCACCAACAACTTGTCGTATTGGGCGCTCGCGCTGGCGTTATTCTTCAAGCGTGACCGCTCCGGCTTCCGAGTCGCCGCGCAACGTGCGATCGAACTCAATCGTATGGATGGCTCCGTGGTCGCATTCATGGGGCACCTTATCGCCTACTCGGGCGAATGGGACCGCGGCGTCGCTATCGCGGAGAAGGGTTCGGCGCTCAACCCTCATCACGGGGGATGGCATGGCCTGCTCGCCGTCTACGACGCCTATCAGCGGCGCGATTATCAGCGGGCGCTCGATGCGGCGCTCAGTTTGGACATGAGGGGCCACTTTCAGGAATTGGCTTCCCGTGCCGCTGCTTATGCGCAGTTGGGGCACACTGCCGAGGCCGGCGCTGCGCTGCGGGAACTCCTCACGCAGATGCCGGATTTCCCGGTTTATGGTCGTGAGTTCTACCGGAAACTCCTGTTGCCGGAAATGGTGGACCACGTTCTGGACGGCTTGCGCAAGGCGGGGCTCGATATCGGATCTGCGAGTGAGGCGCGCAAAGAGTCGTCTGCCGACCCTGTTGAATGACCCGTCTCAAGATTGAGCGGTATTTGGTAACCGCGGCCGTGTGACGGGCCACTCGTACGGAGCTCGGGTTAGGGTGACACGGGCACGAAGTCCGGTTCTCGGAGATTGAACGGGGGGACTCGGGCAGCGGCAGTGTAGCCCGCTCGTTACCGAGCAACCCGCTTTCGCTTGCCTGCATCAACCTGAAGAGTAGCTTCGGCAGTGCTGCGAGCGGTCCGACTGCGAGTGACAGTCTCATCGATGAAAGCGGCCCAATCTTCTGAAATGGCCGGGCCCCGCCTCCACTCAGGCTTAGAGTAGACACCGTTGGCGTGCTGCATTGTGACTTGCAGGATCTCGGTTTCCCTGAAACGGTAGACGTTTTCGGGCTGAACATCGTACCAGTCGATCTGGCCGGCATCGACATCAGGATAAAATTGCTGACGCATGAACGTAGCCAATGAGGCGAACATATTGGTCGGGCTGGTTCCCCCGTTGGCCATGTGAATCAGAGCAAACTGAACACGGTCCCCCTGTCTTCGATGGGCGATCTGGCAGAAACTCGGAAATCCGAAGAATCCCTCATACTCGATCACGGAAGGATCGTCCACGGGTGGTTTGCGTGAGGCGCGCGCGGATTCTTTAATGGACCTGGCGATCTTGGCTTCGTTCGCTGCGAATGCGGCTTCATCGTCTGGGCGGTTAGGGTCTATGCCGAGAGTGCTGCCCAGAAACCTCTCGTCGGTGACAACGCCGGTATTGTCTCGCACCTGGTACATGAGTTTGTGGCTCTCCAACCAGGACTTGATCTCCGCCTGGCAAGCGCGCATCAACCGATCCTTCAGGTGCTGTGTTTCCTCAGGTGTCAACTCGATGTGAATGCCGTCAGATCCATGGATTCGGCCACCGATATTCCGCTTGAACCACGAGGGGCCAACCAAGGGATAGTCAACTTCAACCTGTAAGGTCGTGCCCTGCCATGTGGCGTAAATCGTGCGTCGACGCCCCATCTGTGGCGCCAGCGAAAAACGCAAATCTGCGCCGCGAGAACTGGCTTCCGCCACACGGGTGCAGATGTCACGAACGATTTCGGCATCTCGCTCCGGTGCCCAGACGCATACCTGGGTTTGCCGGCCGGCTTCTTGAGAGGTTTTCCTAAGGCGCCACAGCTTCATTCGATTCATGGGTAAATAGTACCACAACAGTCGATGTAACTGTTACAATGATTTTCACGGAGGAAAGGAGGCAGGATCTTGCGGACCATACTTCGAACGAAATCGATCGGCACCAAGTTGACCGAGACAGAGTACGAGGCTTTCGAGGCGATGGCCGGAACCAGTGGCCAGAATCTGAGTGAGTGGGTGCGGAATGTGTTGCTGGAGCGGGCTCAGCAAAACGGTTCCGAACGAACCCTGGAGGCCGTGCTAGCCGAATTGCTGAGTTTACGGACCATTATGTTGAATCTTCTGTTTGCAATTGCCAAGGGCGAGCCGATGGACACGGAACAGATGAGGGCCCTGGTCGACAAGGCCGATGCCGGCAAAGTGGAGCGGGCTCGCAAGCGGCTAGCGCCGTCGAACGTCTCCGAAAGTCGGGTCCCGGCGGAAATGGAGGTGCAGTCGTGAGCAATTGGGGGCGAAAGCAGTACCAGACCTGGCCGAGCAGAAGACCAGTGTGGACCTTGTGTGCCTTGTTCGTTGCCGTGCTGCTGTTTGCGTGGACGGTCGCATTCGAGTATCGACAGAACTGGTCCAGCCTCGAAAGGTTCTATTTGCCCGTCTACGCGAAGACTTGGCTCCGTGGTTTGTTGTCCAAAGCCCAGGCCCAATATCGCCTGATCGACGTGATGGATCGAAAACGGCACCAGCGGCTCGCGCTCGATGATGAGGTCCAAGCGAGTATGAACGCGGCAGGTGAAATGGAGTACAGCCTCACCGAGGAGGCGCAACGGCGTGGAATGGTTCGCCTGGCCTGGCACGATCAGGTCTTCATTGATCGGGGTCTGCACGAGTACCTGGGTCACTGGATTTATCGGGATCAAACGGTATGGGATTACATCAAGGCGCCGACTTACGCGGCTTTGAGCGTATTCATTCTCCTGCTGCTATTCACGCTGCCAAAGGACCGGCAACGAGCGCTGGTGCTGAAACACGGGCGGCGGCTGCGCGGACCGGAACTGGTCACCACGGCCCAGTTTAACGGCCGCCACAAAGCGGACGGCATCGCGTTACTGAACGCAGAACGGACGCCGCTGGAGAGGCTATTAAGAAAGGATACGAGCCGCTGGGTCCGCATTCCACGTCAGGGAGAGGCGATGCACTTCCTGGTGATGGGTGACTCGGGCACAGGTAAGAGCGCGGCCATCCGGCAACTCCTGGTGCAGATCTGGGAACGAGGGGAGACGGCGATCGTCTATGACCCTGCCATGGAGTACTTGCCGCAGTTTTACAGCCCGAACAGGGGAGACGTGATTCTGAATCCAGTGGACGCTCGTTGTCCGTTCTGGACGCCGGGCAATGAGATCATACACCCAGCCGAGGCGTTGACGCTCGCAACATCGTTGTTTCCCGAGCAAGGCCGCGAGAACCGGTTTTTCGTGGAAGCCCCACGCCGCATATTCGCGCACCTGCTGAACCTGCGTCCGACCCCCGAAGAACTGACGCAGTGGATGTGCAACGCCGAGGAGATCGATCGCCGCGTCAGAGGAACGGAAATGGAGGCGATGATCAATCCTCAAGCAGCAGCGCAGCGAAGCGGCGTACTGGGTTCGCTCAATATGGTGGCTGATGCCTTCAAACTGCTGCCGAGTAAGCGCGAGTCCCAAGACAGTTGGAGCACGGTTCGCTGGGCGCGGGAGCGAAAAGGATGGGTATTCCTAACCTCGAAGCCGACGATGCGAGATCGCATCCGGCCTCTGGTGAGTCTATGGCTAGACCTGCTCGTTTTGCGGCTCATGAATGACGGGCAGCGGGGCGAGAAGCCGGTATGGTTCGTACTCGACGAGTTAGCCAGTCTGCAACGGCTGCCACAGTTGACGACCGCAATCACGGAGAATCGCAAATCCAATAACCCGATAGTGCTAGGCTTCCAGGGCAAGGCGCAATTGGAAGTCCTCTATGGGCACATCGCAGAAGTGATGCTGTCACAACCGGCCACCAAGATTTTTCTCAAGACGAGCGAGCCGAACGCCGCGGAATGGATTTCGAAAGCGATCGGTGAACTGGAGATCGAGAGGTTCCGGGAAACACGGGCACGCGGCCAGTTTCCGCGCGGGCGCAACTCGGAAAGCGAGCAACGGGACGTCCGCAACGAGGCGCTCGTGATGCCCTCAGAAATCAGCGGGCTTGATCCGTTGCATGGGTATCTCAAGTACGGAAATCTCGTCGTGCGCGTGCACTTCCCCTACATCGAGCTGCCTAACCGACAGGAGCGGTTTGTGGAGCGTAGGGCAGACGTGCCCATACCGAAAACTCCCCTAGCTCTCATAAAAGGAAAGACGGAAGCGCAGCCGGAAATCGCAAAGGCAGCAACTAGCGAGCAGGGGCTGTTCTTCGAGTAGCGATATATGGTTACCATCTCCGCTCCCATCTGCGCTGGCCAAGCGCAGGCGTATCACCGAGAAGAGTTTCAGAACGCCCGCGAAAACTACTACACAAAAGGTGACAAGATCCGCGGGGAATGGCACGGCCGGCTTGCCGAGAAGTTCGGCTTGCGCGGAGAAGTCAAGGAAGAACACTTCGCACGATTGGCTGAAGGCCAGCATCCCCATACAGGCGAACAACTGGTACGGCATCAAACGCCGCGCGAATATGTCAACGACGCGGGCGAAACGGTGAAGGCCATGGAACACCGGTCTGGGTGGGATGCTACGTTCAGCGCCCCCAAGAGCGTGAGTCTTACGGCACTGGTGGGCCGTGATGACCACGTGCGGGAAGCGCACCGGCAAAGCGTGGATGTAGCGCTCGATGAGATGGAGAAGTACGTCCAAGCGCGGATGGGCGGCAACATGCCGGCGGTTACCACCGGCGCGTGGGCCGCGGCGAAGTTCGAACATGACAGCAGCCGCCCGGTGGATGGATACGTGGCGCCGCAACTCCACACACACGTGGTCTTCTTCAACATTACAGAACTGGAGAACGGAGAGGCACGAGCATTACAACCACAGGAGCTCTATCGTACACAGCAGTATGCAACGGCTGTTTATCGCTCGGAGCTGGCGTTGCGTTTACGAGACCTGGGCTATGAGATCGAACCAGGCAAGACCGGAGCGCCGGAGATCAAGGGCTACGGTACCGAGTATCTCGAAGCGTCGAGCCCGCGGCGCCAGCAGATCAAACAGCATCTGGCTGAACAGGGCGTTAGCGGCGCCGAGGCCGCGCAGATCGCGGCGCATCGGACGAGGGATCGCAAGCTCGCATTGACCAAGGAAGAGACACTTGCTCGGCATCGTGAAATGGCCGAAGCCTTCGGTAATCAACCGGAGCGGATCGTCCAGGAAGCCAGAGAAAGAGTGGCTAAACAGGAAAAGCATTCAATAGGAGGCGAAGGGCGGTTGCGGCATGCCCAATCGGCGGTGACATTCGCTCGCGATCGCAATGTCGAGCGTGAAGCCGTAGTCCACGAACGGGCCTTAATGCGAGACGCGCTTAAACGGTCCATGGGCTTTGCGAGCTTCGAAGAAGTACGCAGTCATTTTCAGGAGCGCATCGAAAAGGGCGACCTGATCGAAGTGACAAAGCCTCGGGGCCGTTGGTTCACGACACCTGAGATGGTGAATCTCGAATGCGCCAATATTGAGCGCATGCAACGGGCGCAGGACCTGTACGCACCTCTGGTCCAACCACAGAATCAGTTCGACCATCTAAGCAACAGCCAGCAGCGCGCAGTGGAAACGATCATGGATAGCCGCGACCAGATCATAGGATTACAGGGTGCGGCCGGTGTGGGCAAGACGACTTCCTTAGCCGCGATCCGCGCCGCTGCGGAAAAAGAGGGGTACGCGGTCGAAGGCTTTGCGCCCACGTCGAGAGCGGCCTATCAACTCGAAGAAGCCGGTATCAAATCCAGCACGTTGCAGCACCATCTTGCTCAAGGAGAGCGCGTGCACGATGGCCAGAAGCGTCTCTATTTCGTCGACGAATCCAGCTTGGCAAGCACCAAACAGGTCCACGAGTTTTTCGAGCGGCTAGAGGAAACTGAACGCGTGGTGTTGGTGGGCGACACTCGGCAGCACCAGGCAGTGGATGCTGGCAGACCATTTGAGCAATTACAAGAGGCCGGAATGCGAACGGCGCGGCTCGATGAAATCGTTCGACAGAAGGACCCAGCTCTGAAAGCGACTGTTGAGCAACTCGCTCGCGGCCATGTACGGGAAGCCATCAGTGGTCTGAACGAACAGGGCCGCGTGCACCAGATCGGCAACCATGACGACCGCGTGCAGCGGATTGCGCAGACGTATGTCGAGCATCCAGAAGGTACGCTCATAATCTCACCCGACAACAAATCCCGCATGGAGTTGAACCGCGTGATCCATTCGGAACTACAGGAGCGCGGTATGGTCAGTCGTGAAGAGCGCTCCGTGACAGTTCTATCGCAGCGCCAGGATATGACCGGTGTGGATCGCGCCTGGGCCGCGCAATATGAACCAGGCGACGTGGTGCGCTACACGAAGGGCAGCCGGGCACTGGGTATCAGAACTGGCGCCTATGCGAAGGTGCAAGCTGTTGACCGCGAACGTAACCTACTCACGGTCGAATGCGCGGGCGGTGAAAAACTGACTTACGATCCGCGTAGGTTGCAGGGCGTGGCCGTGTATCGGGAAAACGACAGAACGTTCAGCAATGGTGACCGCGTGCAATTTACCGCGCCCGACAAATCCCTCAAGATCGCCAACCGCGATCTGGGGACTATCGAGAGCATCGACGAGTCCGGCAACGTGGAAATCAAGCTCGACTCCGGCCGCCAGGTCCACTTCAATCTCGAACAGAATCGGCATCTCGATTATGGCTACGCTGTCACCAGCCACAGTAGCCAGGGCACGACGGCCGACCGCGTGCTGGTGCACGTCGATACCGAGCAGGCGCACGAGAAGCTCATCAACAGCCGTTTGGCGTACGTCGCCATTTCCCGCGCCCGCTACGATGCGCAGATCTACACCAACGACGCCGCCAATCTCGGCATCGTGCTCAGCCGAGAAGTGTCGCACGCCGCGGCGGTCGAGGATTGGAAACACGAGGCTGGCATCGGTTTAGAAAACCACAGCAACCAGGAGAAGAACCACGGCAACTACAACGCGGTGAGCCACGGTTTGGGCATGGGGGTGGAGTGATGAACTCAGCAGGCAGGCTGAGCATTCAACGTCAGCCGCAGGTTTCGCTGCAGCGGACCATATTCAGTCAAAACGACACGCTTGTCGCGACCAACCATGAGACGGACATTTTGGACATGAAGGGAGCGGCGGAGCTTCTGCACTTCACTCCGAGCTTTCTTTCAAAGATCATCAACGGCAAGGTGGCCGGAACACCGCCAATTCCTCATATACGGGTTGGCCGCAGCCGACGGTTCAGACGCGAGAGCGTGCTGAAGTGGCTCGAAGATCGGGAAATCGGCAGCCAAAGGGATTCGCGTCAGTGCTAATATCGAACCACCCAGAGTTCACGCCTGCGCCTCAGGAGAAAATCATGAGACGCAGAAGATTTCAGAAAGGAAGCCTCCAATTGCGGAGGCATGGAAAACGAAAAGTGTGGGTGGTTCAGTATTACGACAGCGACGGGCACCACCGCTACAAAACCCTGGGCGCCGGCACCTTGAGCAAGAGCCGTGCGTCCGAGTTGTGCACGAAGTTTATGCAGACCGTCAACGGTTGCGAACCACAGGAGGGGGAAACCATCAGGCCTCCATTGCTCTCCGAGTTCATCAGCCGTATATTCCTGCCCTTTCAGCGAGGAAAATGGAAGCCCAGCACGGTTGGCACCTCGGAACATCGGATCAAAACTCATATCGTCAAAGATCTCGGCAACGTAGGCACCACGAAGTTCACACCGCGATCGCTGCAGGCGTACCTACAGCAGAAGTTCGAGGCTGGGCTGTCGTACAGTATGGTCCAGCATCTCAGGTTCGACCTGAAGGCGATCTTCCGACTGGCAGTTGCAGAAGGCATGCTGTCCGTCAATCCGACTCTGTCTCTTTACAAGCCGCAAGGTCTGGAGAAGCCGACAGGACGGGCAATGACCGGGGCTCAGGTTGCGATCGCCGTCGATGCAGTCGAGTTTAGGGAAAAAGTGATACTCGGGCTAGCAATCTTCGGTGGCTTTCGCCCAGGCGAAATCTTTGGGCTTCAGAGGAAGCACGTCGCAAATGATGCCAGTGCAATCGGGGTCCAGCAGCGAGTCTACCGCGGCGAATTGGATGACCCTAAGACTGATTCGTCGATACGTACGGCCGCAGTGCCGCCGAAAACGGCCGCGCTGCTCCGCCATTGGTTGGAGATGGCGGTCCCAAGCGATCCGGAAGCATTTGTATTTGCGGGGGAAACTGGGAAGCCTCTCTGGAGGGACGGTGTGCTGACGGACCACATCAAGCCGAAATTAAAGCCTTACGTGCTGGAGTGGGTGGATTTCCAAGTCATGCGGCGGACCCATGCAAGTTTGAGCCATGAGGCGGGAATCGATCCTAAAGTGCAGGCTGACCAGCGGGGCCATGGACTCGGTGTGGCGATGGAGGTCTACACGAAGACGACGACGGAGGCGAGGGCGGAAGCCGCCCGGCAGCTCGAAGAGTCAGTCTTGGTGAACTGAGTGCTTAATGTAGTGCAATGTAGTGGAAGATTTTCGATGGCTTCTAAGTTATTGATTTTGGAGCGGGAGACGGGACTCGAACCCGCGACGTCCAGCTTGGGAAGCTGGCATTCTACCACTGAATTACTCCCGCTTTCAGCGCTTTACAAGCACCAGTGGCTTCATTAAGCATAACGCCAATTCCCGGGTTACGCCAACGCCGCCTCTAGTCTGCCGTCTCTGAAGTGTCTTTATATTTATTGACCTTACGGATGATCTGGCTGGCACTGGCGATCCACTGAAAAGGTCGCGGCTTTTTGTTATAGAGCCGGATGTAGTCGTTGATGGCTTGGATCAGATCACGAACGCTGTGGAAGGTACCTCGGCGGATTCGCTTTCGCGTGATTTCGGCGAACCAGCGTTCAATCTGATTGAGCCAGGAGGCACTCGTGGGGGTGAAGTGCACATATAGCGAGGTCGCAGTGGTCGATGCGGTCGAGGAAGCGCAAGAACTCTTGGTGGCGATGCCTGGGCCGGCATTCGCCGATGACGGTTCCTTCGAGAACATTCAGCGCGGCAAACAAGGTCGTCGTGCCGTGCCGCTGGTAGTCGTGCGTGCGCCGCTCCGGCAAGCCGGGTCGCAGCGGGAGTATGGGTTGCGTGCGATCCAGCGCTTGAATCTGGCTTTTCTCATCCACGCTCAACACAATGGCTTTGTCCGGCGGGTTCATGTAGAGACCCACGATGTCGCGGACCTTGGGGGCAAACTCCGGATCGTGGCTGAACTTGAGAGATTCCACGCGATGCGGCTGCAGCTTGTGCTTTCTCCAGATCCGCTGTACGGTAGCCGGACTGACCTTCTGGCTGGTCGCCATAGCACGCACGCTCCAATGGGTGGCGTCCTTCGGCGTCGTCTTCATCGTCGCTTCCACGATGGCTGCCTCCCGCTCCTCGGAAATCCTTTTAGGGCGGCCACTGCGGGGCCGATCCTCTAGGATGCCCGCCATGCCCTCGCTTTGGTACCACTTGCGCCACAACAACAACACCGCAAGAATTAAACCCATTGATTTTCAATGTCTCGCGATGACCTTCGGTCTTCTGGCGCGGGCTTGGATAGCAGCACGTTGCATTCTACGATGGTGCTATTGGGCACGCGAGCTTGCAGCGCTTTGATCTGCCGGCGCGAGATTCGGCGTGCTGCAAGGCCGCGCTGCTCAGAAAACAGCATCCGAACGCGCTGCCAAACGGACAGTTGAAGAGATGATGAATACCACACCGACTCACATCGAATCGCGAAAGTGGAGCAGGTCTCCAAGAACCGCTGAGATTGTGAGGTGAAGGTGTCCGGTGAAACGGAGATCGACGCCGAGCTCACCGCGTGGATGAGAGCCGCGTGTGATATCTGCGCCTGGCGGTGACAAGCTGCTCGACAGTATGCTGCACCATCTTCTACGAAAGGGCCCATCAACCAGGCCCGCAATACGGCGACCGAATCCGAAATCTGCTCAAGGCGCCGGCGCTACAACGCCTACGCTCGGCCGATTGTTCGCCCTTCCATCGATGTCGTTCGCAGCGTGGTCCGTCCTGTTCAGCAAAAGCCGGTGTCCGCGCTAAGCGGAACGAGGCATGATAAAGCCAGCCTTGCTATTCGGACTATCAGATCGTTAGATAGGCAACCTGCGCCGAAAATGTACCCCGACGAAGGCGGCCCCGCGTACGAAAGGCACCGAAGTCTTTTTCACTTCCTCACGGAAACCCCCGATGGGCCGTAGGGCCGTTCGAAGACTCCGGCATAGGCGCACGGCCTCGGGGCTGGCGGCGCGGCGCGCCTGGTCGCGATCAGAGGTATGATTTCCTCCCCGGCTTGGGCGTGCTACCGAAGATGACTTCCTCCACGAAAGATGCTGCTGATTGGGCGATCCGTTGTTCGAAGTCCGTAAATGCCTCAGCCAGTTGGCGCATTCCCTGACGTGTACCCCATATCGCTGTGGGAAGCCGCGGGTCGTGCGCGATTAGTTGAACTGCTTCGCCGCCGACACGCATCCGCTCAGCAAACGCTTTGCGAGGCGACAGGAAAGACACCCTTCGCTTGCGAATGCGAAAGGCCAAGGCGCGCGCCTCCGAATCGAGTCCGTCGAGGTCATAAAGGCGCGCGAAATCCGCGGGAGACGCCACGATGCCGCCCCGTAAACACGTGCCCGCCCACCCTGCTGCGTATCGCATGGCCTGTTTCTCGGCCCATGGAAGAGGCCAAGCTGGCCGCGCAAAGACATTGCTGTCGAGACAGCGGAAACCATCAAACCACAGGGACGCACGAAGGTGATCCCGCTGCGAACGATTTTTCGGAAGGGGGAACGTCAATACGAGCCACGTCGAGTCCCATCGTTCCTCAGCCTTCGGTTTCAGGCGTTGGCGGATGGATTCGACTATGTAGCTTTGGCCTTGGCATGGCTTATACACTGCCCGACGAGTTGGGCCTTCGCGCTGTAGGACACCCTCCGACACCATTCGACTGAGGTGGCTCTTAACGTTGGTAGCGGACATTCCCAAAGGCTGTGCCAGCGCGATCAGTTGCGTAGCCGTCAGTTCCCGCCCGGCGGTTACCAGGATTCCCATGATTGTCGTCCGGCTCGCGGCTGGCATCGATGATTGCAATCATATGCACGAAGAGATAGAATTTGCAATCATAAGCAAAAGGAGTAGCCGTGACCAAAACTGTCAAATCGTACAAGGACTGCCAGTCCTGCGGAATGCCCATGCGGCGGGATGAAAAAGGCGGTGGAACGAACGCCGACGGTTCCAAGAATCCGATGTACTGCTCCCATTGCTTCGAAGCCGGGAGGTTCACGTTGCCGGATATCTCGGCGCAGGAAATGCAGATCAGAGTCAAAGGCAAACTTCGGGAAGCCGGTGTTCCGGGCGTAGCTGCGTGGCTGCTGGCGCGAAAGGTGCCCAAGCTGGCGCGATGGAAGAAAGGCTAAACACGATCTCAGAACGAGTCGGGATCCACCACCCGGTCTCGATCCCGGGACGCTGCACCCGCTTCGCCGGGTTTCGTCGACCAGGAACCCGACCTATTGCCGTGGGAGAGCTGTAGGATCTGGATCGGACAACGGGAGGGATCTCGCCCGTTTGCCACCGTAAGAACCCTCCCCAAATCCAATTGCGGAGTCTGCCGACTCGGAAATCCTATCGCCTCGCCGAACGCCAACCACCCGCTCCCACAGCGCACAAGAAGTTCGAGGCGAAACACAGCAATCAGATCCGGCAATCGGACATGCTCTCCGGTCCCTATGCCGCAGGGGCGGCGGCAAAATGTGGCGCTTCTCCCTGCCATTCTCCATAAGGCCCAGCAGGCTCATCTCGCACGCGCAGTTTTACGGGAGCCAGGGGCCGGACACTTGCCTGGACTGCCTGCGCCAGGCCATCGCTGCCCGTGGCGTGCCTGTCCGGCTGCACATGGATAACATCAAGATTTACCGGGGCCCGCAACTCGCACGGATTCTGCGCCTCGGTCGGCATGCTTATCGTCCACACCTGTCCGAATAATTGGCTGTACTCACGCCTGAACTGGCTCCCACTCTCGTAACCGATCTCGTACGCCGCTGCACTCGTCGCATCAATCACATCCGTCAGCATGCGCTGCCGGCGCCTGTAATCTGAGTTGCTTGGGCATTCGATCGTTTCATCCGCGTTAACGCGCGGGGCCGGAAAATACAGTGCTTGAAATCGCCTGAAAACGTTCCGACGTGAACGCTAAATTCTTGATTTACAATGTAGCGTTGATTTGGGAAGGCATTCTACCACTGAATTACTCCCGTGCTCTGTCCAACCAGCCATCTATCCGAATCAATTGGACTTCTGAAATCTTGCCCGGCGTTTTCGTCCTCCGGTCTGTATAGTTACGACCCGTTTCGATGCCAAAAATAGACCGCAAGGTAAACGGCACGCCAACCGGGGAGTCCGGCCAGAGCCCAGCCGTGAAAGCCAGTTTCCGGCAGACTATAGCACACGCGCCATGGGCACGATCGCCAGGTCACCCGAGTTCCCTGCGCACGCATTCCTCCTTCCCGGCGACCTAAGCGTTCTGTCATGCGGATGTGAAGCGATCCAGAAAATCGGCGCTTCGCCTAACTTGTCCGGCGCCGTGACGCTCAGAATCTTCTCTGGTCGCTGCAGCGGCAGATGATCGGTAGACTCGCTCACGATGACCTGGGCAGACTCGCTCCAACCGTGCTCTTTTCTATTGGTTGCGGCGGCTGGCCGGCCGTTCGCACCATATAGGCACACTCCAGACGGACTTCAGGTCGTACACATTGTGTTCGCGCTTGACGGGCTGCGGAGGCTGCTACGGTTGCGGTTCGCTCGGCGTCCAGCGACTCGCACAGCAGACTCTCGATCCCTATGGCGAGATTCCCTGGCCACGGTGGGCCGAACCACGACTGGGGCTGGCACCCCTCGGCGTCATCCGGCATAAGACCGTGAGTAACGTTCGGTCAAGGACAGCATAGGCCCGGGCGTTAAGGTGAGAGCCGTCAGGAGCCGCGAACTCATCCCGGAGGTAGGAGCCCTCCTCGTCCCCCCGAAGAGCTGCCTCCAAGTCAATCAGGGAGATGCCTTGATCCTGAGCATATTGACGCAGCCATCGATTGTACTCGAGAAGTGTATTTTGCTTTCCAAGGTCGCGGGTCGCTCGGACCCTGGTTACGGGCACGACCGTCGCCAGCACGACTTGCACGTTACACGCGCGCAACTGCTGCACCCAATTCTGCATGCTCTGCTTATAGGCACGCAGGTCACCTGGAAAGTAAGAGGAGCACTCCTTGAGTATCACAATGTCCGGCCTCGGTAACGGACGGAACAAGGACCTGACATAGGTTCGCGTGAGCCGGAACCTCTGCGCCGGGCGAGCGAGGACCTCGGCTACCGACTCGGACTTGTCGAATCTCCACTCCGCTACCGAATCGGCAGTGAAGCCGGAAGCTTGCACACGGCGTGGCCAGTCGGCGAGGCGCCAAGCCTGTCCGATGGACGCCCCGATCAGAACAACATGAGTACGTTCCGGCCCCATAGCGCGTTGTGATCTGAGATTGAGGTATGCGGCGATCGCCGTAACAAGAGCTGCGATGATCACCGCGGAAGCGAGCAGCCAGATTGTTGTGCGCATGACGACTCGACCTGCACAGGGCCATCAGGTCGCAGGCTGGGCGAGCCAGTTGGAGAAGACGACAACTGATGACGAAACACATTGAGAAGATGGCATCTCAACAGTTCACGATTGGCGGAAAAGTGCCTGGAGTTCCACCACGTTTCGCCAGGCTCGATGACCACTTTGCCGGGACGTTGCTCCGCCCAGCGCTCGAGGCATTTTTCGCGATATCTCTCGACGGACCCAAACGGCCGCGCCGGAACGCCCATCACCAAGGTATTCGCGGGCACATCGGAGATCACAACGGATCCGGCTCCTACGATGGAGTTTGGACCGATGCGTACATTTGGACAGATCATCGCCCGGTAGCCGATGAAACAGTTGTCGTCAATGACGACAGGACCAAATACCTGGAGATCACATGCCTGGTCGCGAAACACCCAAGCCGCGCCGTCGTGGGTCATAACCGACACTTCGGCAGCAATGGCGACGTGATTCCCGATCTTCAGAAGATACGGTTCGATCCCGTTCTCCAGGTCCATGGAAGCGATAAAACAACCCTCGCCTACCTGAGCTCCGCAGCTGCGAAGGTACTCAGCGAATGTGGATGGCGTATACTTTCGCTTTGCGAACCTCTTGCGCATCCTTTGATAACGCACCCGCGTCAACTCGAACATTATCATTTCGAATTGCTCCTTTTGAACCCGAAAGACAAGTGCATAACTACGTGGTGAAATCTCTACGGTATTTACACAGGTATGCTCACTTAGCCTGAGTCGCGGAAATGCACCTTAGTGAACCGTGAGTTCGTGCCTTGTGATATCTATGGAGGCAGTCCGCACCGCTCACGCCTCTGGATGCGGCGCTTAGAACCACGCGGATAGCGCGTGCCATCGTAGACGTTCCTGACCGCTGCAGCCGGCCGAGCGGGAAGGCCGTCCCAGCCCGCAATTCGCGCCAGCAGCCACCACATCGCCTTGCCTTTGTTGTCACAACTAGCATAACTGGCATGCCCGCATGGACCGTTATTGTTGCTGCCGCCCCACTGGGGATGTTCCGATGGTATAGCCATCCCCGGCAAACATCCGTATTTCAAACACCAGCTTGGAGCCCGGTAGGTATGCATCTTGCCGTTGAACCATACATCAAGATCGCCAAAATCGAACAGCACCTTATCGTTCTTCTCTGCAAACTGCCTTAATTGCCCGTTGAACTGTTGGCGGTTGCAGCCAGAACAGTCCTGTTCCTGGGCATTGCCGGTGGCATAAACGAATGTCACTTTAGGGTACCGCCGCTCCATCGACTGCATGTTCTGGATATAGGTATCAAGTAGCGTCTGCCATCTAAGGCTGCCATGTTGTCCACACCACATGTACATGACCACGTTGATCTGGGGATAATCGTTGAGGATGCGACTCACCGTCGGGTAAAAGTCCGGGTCCCAGTCGTAAGTGCCGACATCGAGTATTTTAATTGCCCCAGCTCTGGATGGCAGGACTGAGGCAACCGCCACGCTGTATTTAGGGCCGAATTGAGCCCCTAGCCGCAGCAATCCATTAGTGATTTGTGAGCCATGTGACGTATGGCCATAGTACATGTTAGTGTTTTGCCTTGCCCTCTCAATCCAATAGTCGGGGATCTGTGTAAAATCAGTTGTCGCATGGTCAATGATGATAGAATGATTTGACGACTTTGGCGGAGTTGTTCGCGCTTTGATCCGCGCGTTTTCTTGCGTATGTAACCCCCCGGCTTCCACGGCCATGGGCACATCCTCATTCGTCACTTCGGGGATTCCTGCAACGCTGGCATCGGCGACTTGCACGCGATCGGCTGCACCTTCAAATGGTAGAACCGACGCACTCACGCTCGGCGTGGTGGTGGGCCAAAGGCAGAACGTCAGCCCCGCGAGAATATGCATGGCAGACATGAAGAACTCCGCGCGGGTTGTGCCCATCCATCTCGATTGCATCTGTTGATCAGCGACGTTGTTATGTGGATAGCGCGCCGCTCACAATGTAGCAACAAATTGCGCAGAAGATGGCAGAACCTTAAGATTCTCCTTCAGAACCTTGCCTGCGCTATTCTTAGGGAGAGCCTGAAGAACTACGATCTCCTTCGGAACACACTGAGGCGGCATGTGTTCCTTACAGAACGATCGCAGGCGCTCTTCAATGTTTGGAGAAGCATGATTACGTGGCACAATGAAAAGCTTTACTGCATCGCCCAACACGTCATCGGGTATCCCGATGATGGCCGCTTCGGTCACCCCTTCAAATTCGAGCACCCGTTCCTCTAATTGCCGGCAACTAACACGCATTCCACCACATTTTAAAAAATCTTTGGATCGACCTACAATGTAAATGAAGCCGTCTTTGTCGACCCTGGCCAGATCCCCGGTGTACAGCTTTCCGCTACGAAAAGATGCCGCCGACTCCAGAGGGGCACGCCAGTATCCCAAGGTGACGTTTTCGCCTTCCGCAACAATTTGGCCCACCTCCCCTGGTCCGACCTCCTCACCTGCCTCAGTGAGCACACGGAGCTTTACACCAGGTATGCCTTTCCCAATCGAGCCCAGCTTATCGTCGATCAGTTCAGGCGGCAGGTACGACAGCCGCGCAGTGGCTTCTGTTTGACCATACATCACGAATATCGCTGTCCCCGGCAATGCGTCGCGGAGCTCACGGATAAAGCCGGGTGCCAAGTGCCCACCCGCCTGCTGGACGTACCGGAGTTGCGGAAATCTTTTTTGCCTTAGACTCGAACGGCGGAGTAAGATTTGAAAATGGCTCGGCACACCAGCAAACCCAGTACACCCAGTGTCTATCATTCTCTGTAGCACGACTTCCGGGTACATGAAACGCGAATCGATGACGAGGCTCCCACCGACCCTTATGTGCGTATGAAGAAGCGACGCGCCGAAACAGTAATGAAAAGGTAACACAGTCATTATCCTGTCGGCGGTGGTGAGTTTGAGGTAATCAATGATGGAGTTCGTATTGGCTATGATGTTTGCGTGGGATACCATCACTCCGCGCGGCTTTCCCGTTGAACCCGAAGTAAACATCAGCGCAGCCAAATCCCTGTCATCGGTCCGAGGAAAAGCACTCGCGACATTACCAGCGTTCGAGGACAAATAAACGAAGGACTGTTGGGAAAGAACGTTTTGAACTGGAAGAATTTCGCTATCGGTCACCAAATGACAACCACGGAAGTGCTGCTGATTCTTCATGGCGAATCCAGCCTCGGCAAAGATGATTCTTGCTTCCGTGGCCTGCAAAATATAGTCGATTTCCTCCGAAGAAAGCGTGGCCGGCAACGGCACACAAACCAAGCCCGCCCGCAGGGTTCCTAGATATGCAGCGACCCAGAAAAGAGAGTTGTCACTTGCGAGAATGGCGCGTTCTCCTTTGGCACCTGCAATTTCTGTTAGGTAGCCAGCAATAGCCGCTGCAGCGCTCGTCACTTCGCCGTAGGTGCATTCCCTGCCGACCATGCGAAGTGCAATATGTTCCGCCGTTTTGTCTTCCAGCAAGAATTCTGCGACATTCGTGTAGCGCGATAGCATGGTACTAAGCACCCATTTGGAAATGCATCACTGTGGTTTCCAAGCAGGTTGGAGACTCACAACAGGTAGCGCTGGTTAGGCCCGGGGAATAGCATAGCTTTCTTGCTATGCGACATGGAACGACATGCTGAGTGAGCCCAGTCGCTGTACTTCTCTCGTACTCCTGAATTAGTGCCCTTCAATATGTTGAACAAGCACGGGAGCCGCATGTAGATAGCGCGTGGCTTTGCGCCGCGATTCAATGATACCGTACACTCGCTCGACCTGTTCGCACTTCAGGCCAACTGCTGACGCCAAATCTGCGGCGGCTATTTTGTTGTTTTTACCGTATAGGCAGAGATCCATTTTCTCCAGCGGAAGGGAGAAGTAAAACTCTTCCTGCGTTTGCTCGAGCGAGTAGGTGTCAGTGGTGGGCAATCGCTGCTGGATTTCCCTTGGCACGCCGAGATAGGCCGCCAACTGATACACCTGCGATTTATAAAGGTGGGCAATGGGCTTTAGGTCTGCGGAGCCATCGCCATTTTTGACGAAAAACCCGAGATCATACTCCAGGCGATTGGGCGTGCCTGCGACAGCATACTGGAGCAAGTCGGCATGGTAATACTCGATCATCTTCCGCACTCTCTGCTTGAAATTTGTGGCAGCGATGATCCCGAGGCAGGCCGCGGCACTAAGCCGAATTGTGTTGATACTCCCGTCCGGCCCCTGCACCACCACCGAGAAGATCGAATACCGGTCCGCCTCGACAAGATTGGGCAGTGTTATTTTGCATCTGTAGCCTTCGCCGTATTCTGGAATCATCTCTCTGACAGCGGCATCTCGCCGATCATAGCAGCGAGCCCCTTTGAGGATTGGGCTGATATCCTCCGCGACGGATCGCACTCCTAAGGATTCAGCCACCAGTCGCCCCAGCCTAAGGCTGTCGGCCGAGGAGTCCTTTTCCGGCAGAAGCAAGGCAAGAACCCGCTCCTTACCTAAGGCCCGTGTACACAGATAGGCGACCACGCTGCTGTCGATTCCGCCTGATACGCCTAACACGGCCCCCTTGCGCTTGAGCTGGTTGAAGACGGTGTCGCGGATGCTTGCAGTGATACGCTCGCTCTCATGAGCGGGGTCAATGCGCAAGACATCGGCGGGACAGGCGGTGAAGGTCGTCATGGCTATTGCTCCTGGAAGGCTTCCCTCCGGCTGCGCATCGCGTGCCGCAGATGTGTGGCTGAGACGTTCAGACATAAAGTTCTTGGAGAGAGGGTTGTTGGATCTTTCGCTGGATGAAGGCGGACAGCTTGCGAATCGAGTCAAGGTTGTCGGGGATAAGTTCGTCATCCTTTAGCTTGATGCCATATTGTCGCTCGACAAAACCGATCAATTCGAGAAGGCCGGTAGAATCGATGATGCCCGCCTCCAGGAAGGACGTGTCATCTGATAAGTGGCCGTCTGCTTGACCGAAAAGGAAGTTGTCGATGACGAAAACTCGTAGTTCTTCTGTAATGTTCATAGTGTCACGCTCTGAGTAAAGTAGCTGCTGAATTGTGCTGGACAAGTCGAAGGAAACCTCGGGTTGGCCGGCTCGCGGTTGCGGTAGTCTGGTCATGACCCTGGATCGAAGTGCGCGATGAAACTGTGGATCAATAGCTGAGTCGAGAGTATGCCCACGACCGCCATGTTGTCCCCCACGCCTAGCATGCCCCCGGTCCTGGCTTTTCGGATCAGCTTTTGAACCGCAACTGGATTGAAGATTCCATCATGCAGGATTTGGCCCGGCGAGATCAGGTCGTCCACATAGTCGTGCGCGGCGTCACCGACGAAGCAGCGGGCATCCGGCGCCCGATACGGTTGTTTCGGACGGTTGATCACGGATGGCGGCACCAA
>Ga0335081_10005986_pt1 | contig 19286 bp, 13 predicted proteins | sample Lox_Sample_35_FD_206713 | JGI IMG/M metagenome (GOLD analysis project Ga0335081, IMG submission 206713) | Soil microbial communities from Loxahatchee National Wildlife Refuge, Florida, United States - Lox_Sample_3.5 | ecosystem: Environmental > Terrestrial > Soil > Wetlands | place: USA... | reverse complement strand
GCCATTAGTTAAGTTGACAGCCAAGCGAGACGAAGGGAGTCTTCCCAAATGGAAGACTCCCTCACGCATTTGTGGGCGTCGTTACGGTCGCCCGGTGATCTCGTCGATCTGCGCCAGGTCTTCGCGGCTGAGCTGCCACTCACCGGCCTTGGCATTCGCCTCCGCTTGCTCCGGCTTCGTGGCTCCGGCAATCACGCTGGCGACCGCGCGATGCGATAGCAGCCAGCTGAACGCCAACTCCAGCAGCGTGTGACCTTGCTCTTCGGCGAAGTGCTGCAGCCGCTCCACCTTCGCGTGATTTGCGTCATGCAGGTAGCGCTCCGCCAGCATGGCTTTCTCCGCCAGCCGCGTTCCTTTCGCGGGAGGCCTTCCCCGTTTATGTTTGCCGGTAAGCATGCCGCTTGCCAGCGGAAAGTAGGGCAGCTCGCTCATTCCGTACCTCTCGATGACCGCCAGCCGCTCGCGCTCCAAATCGCGCGCCAGCAGCGAAAACTCATCCTGGCTCGAGACAAACTTCGCCAAACCTACACGATGCGCCGTCTGTTCCGCCTCTTCCAGTTGTGCCGCGGAAAAATTCGAGCATCCGATGCAGCGCACCTTGCCGCTTTTCAACAGGTCCTGGAGCGCTCGCAACGTTTCCTCGATCGGCGTCTTCGGATCCGGATAATGGACCTGATAGAGGTCGATCCAATCGGTTCGCAAGCGCCGCAGGCTCTCTTCCGCCTCGGCCAGGATGTAGCTGCGTGAGGCGCCGCTCTTCTCGCCCAGCGCATTCACCCGGGCGCCGACTTTGGTCGCCAGCACAATATTCTTGCGGCGAGCACCCAGCACCTCGCCTAGGATATTCTCGGACGTCCCGTAACTATCAGAGGTATCGAAGAAGTTGATGCCGGAGTCGATGGCCTTGTCGATCACTCTGCGCGAAGCTTCGACGTCCATATTCGCGATAAATCCAAAATTATTGCACCCCAGTCCAACCGCCGAGACTTGTAGCTCTGACTTGCCAAGCTGTCTGTGCTTCAAGATAAGTCCTCCTCATCCTATAGATTATGAGGGCGCAATCTCGGTTGCAGTGCCGCAGCTCAAAGACCACTCCCTGCCAGGTCGCACTTACGAAAAACTTATGCCCCCTTTAGCGAATCCTTAGTCCGCGGATGTTCCAATCGCGGGATGCATCGAATTTACCGTCCTTTCACAAATGGCGCGGGTTGCGAGTTGTTCGTAGCCGCAACTGCCCCTAGACTGAGTAAGCTCAACTCGCGAGGACCAACGTTGACTGAGGCCATCATTCAAGCGCGCGCGGTGGAAAAATATTATCCCCAGCCGGACGGCAATCGCATCGAGGTGATTGCTCCCACGGACTTGGAAGTGTGTCCGGGAAAAATCGTGGGTCTGCTTGGGCCTTCGGGCTCTGGCAAGTCCACCCTCCTGCGCATGCTGACCGGACTGTCCAAACCGTCGTCGGGACACGTCCTGTGGCACGGCAAGCAGATGGATGGCCAGATCCCAAACGTTTCCATTGTCTTCCAAAGCTTCGCGCTCTTTCCCTGGCTGACGGTGCTGGAAAATGTGGAGGCTCCGCTGGTAGCGCGCGGTGTGGGCGCAATCGAGCGCCACAAGCGCGCATTGAAGATGATCGACACCGTCGGCCTCGATGGCTTCGAGACAGCTTACCCCAAGGAGCTTTCCGGCGGCATGAAGCAGCGGGTCGGTTTTGCACGCGCCCTGGTGGTCGAGCCCGAGGTGCTCTTCATGGACGAACCGTTCTCCGCGCTCGATGTGCTCACCGCCGAGAACCTGCGCTCGGAACTGCTGGAGCTGTGGCTCAACAAGAAGATGCCGACCAAGTCGATCTTCATCGTTACCCACAACATCGACGAAGCAGTGCTGCTGGCCGATCGCGTGATCGTGCTCGGCCGCAACCCGGCTCGCATTCGCTCTGACTTCGAGATCGACATCCCGCAATATCGTGATCGCAAGTCGCCGCGATTCCTGGCCTACGTCGATTACATCTACAAAACGCTAACCCGTCCCCAGGAGGAGGCTGCAGTTCCAGGGAAACCGGCCGCGGCGTCTGGCGGTGGGCAGCCACGCGAGCGCAGCAAATTTCAGATGCTGCCACATGCGCGGCCCGGCGGCATCGCTGGCTTCCTGGAGTTGTTGGCGGATCGCGGCGGTCGCGACGATCTCTATAAACTGGCCGATGAGCTGTCGATGGACGTGGACGACCTGCTTCCTATCGTCGACGCTGCCGTCATGTTGGGCTTTGCCGTGCTGCGCGAGGGCGACGTGGAGATCCCGCCTGAGGGCCGCACCTTCGGCGAGGCCGACATCCAGACCCAGAAGCAGCTGTTCCGCGACGCGGCCCTGAAGAATGTCGCTATTCTGCGTCTGATCGAAAATACCCTGCACGCCAAGCGCGATCATGCCATCGGCGAGGAGTTCTTTCGCGACATCCTGGACGAGCACTTCAGCGCTGACGAGGTGGAACGCCAGTTCCAGACGGCGTTGAACTGGGGCCGCTACGCCGAGATCTTCGATTACGACTCGGAGAGCGGACGCCTCTTCCATCGTGAGGATGCTGATGTGTTGCCGCTGGCGGAAGGGGCCTGATGCCGCGCTCCACCTGGCAGCCGGTCCGCATTCTGGGCAAGGGACCCTGGTCGCTGCTGCCGGCGCAGACCTGGTCGGTGCTGACCGATTTGGTTCTCTTCGCCGCCGGGCTGTCGGTCTTCTACGCCATACTGGTTCTGGCGCGCAGCTGGTTCGGGCCGTTCAATCCGCATGTCGAGATCTCCCGCGATCCCTCGCATCTTCCGCTCTACGCCGCCTATTCGCTGCTGCGGATCACCATCGCTTACATCTTCTCGCTCGCGTTCACCCTGGTGTACGGCTATGTGGCTGCCTACAATGCACGCGCTGAGCGCATCATGATTCCGCTGCTCGATATCCTGCAGTCGATCCCGGTGCTCAGCTTCTTACCGGGCGTGATGCTGGCCATGGTCGCGCTGTTTCCACGGCATCAGATCGGCGTGGAGATGGGCGCTATCCTGCTCATCTTCACCGGTCAGGTGTGGAACATGGCCTTCAGCTTCTACTCCTCGCTGAAAAGCATTCCCCGCGACATGCGCGAAGCGGCCAAAATCTACGGCTTCAACTGGTATCAGCGCTTCACCAAGATGGAACTGCCATATGCCGCCATCGGTCTGGTGTGGAACTCCATGATGTCGGTCGCCGGTGGCTGGTTCTTCCTGATGGCCTGCGAGATGTTTGTGCTGGGCTCCAACGACTTCCGCCTGCCGGGACTCGGCTCCTATCTGCAGACTGCGGCCAGCGCCGGCGACACCGAAGCGATCCTCTGGGGTGTTGGCACCATGATCGCCGTCATTGTGCTGCTCGATCAGGTTCTCTGGCGGCCGGTGATTGCCTGGGCTGAGAAGTTCAAGATCGAGCAGGTGGAGAGCACCGATGCACCCCAATCCTGGTTTCTCCAGCTGATCGAGGGTTCGCGGCTGTTGATTCGTTTGCGCAAGCGGATGATCAACCCTCTGCGCGAACGGCTGGCGATCCATTTCGCGCGCACCTATGATCGGTCGCACGAAGAGGCGCCTCCGCCGAGCTGGAAGGTATGGTTGGGCCGCGCCATCGCCTCGCTGGTCGTGTTGGCTGTCTTCTATGCAGTGGTGCGCGCCATCGGCATGTTGACGCAACTGAACGCCGGCGACTTTCACCAGATCGTGGAAGGTGCGGCTGCAACATTCGGTCGCGTAATCGCAGCGCTGCTCATCGGCTCGGTCTGGACGATTCCCGTGGGAGTCGCGATCGGCTTCAATCCCAGGCTGGCCCGCATCGCACAGCCGCTGGCACAAATTGCCGCGTCCGTTCCGGCAACGGCGTTGTTCCCCATCGTGCTGCTGGTGCTCATTCGAATCGGCGGCGGACTTGGCATCGGGTCGATTGTGCTGCTGCTGCTGGGCACGCAATGGTACATCCTGTTCAACGTGATCGCCGGCGCAATGGCAATCCCAACCGACCTGAAGGAAGCGTCTTCGCTATTCAAGTTCAGCAGCCGCCTGCGCTGGCGGACGTTGATCCTGCCGGGAATCTTTCCCTACCTGGTTACTGGCCTGGTGACAGCTTCCGGGGGAGCCTGGAACGCCAGTATTGTCGCCGAGTATTTTCGCCTGAAAGACCAGACGTTCACGACGGTAGGTTTGGGGGCAACGATTTCGCGGGCGACGGACTCCGGCAATTTCGCCCTACTGCTGGGCTCGACCATCATGATGTCGATCGTGGTGGTCACGGTGAATCGACTGGTGTGGCGACGCCTCTACCGGCTTGCCGCGGATCGCTATACCCTCGAAACCTAAAGCGTCCGATCAGAATCAGCTTCCTCGGAGTGTCTCGATTGGGTCCACCTTCGTCGCGCGTCGCGCAGGCACGTAGCTGGTCAGCGCTGCAATCCAGAGAAACAACAGGGGCGTGACCGCAAACGTCGTCAGATCGCGGGCGCTGACTCTAAACAGCAGGCTCGATATCAGCCCGGTAAGCAACAGCGCGGCGACAAGCCCAACTGCAATGCCAACCCCCGCCAGAACCAGGCCCTGGCGCACGACTAAGCGCAGGATGTCACCGCTCTCCGCGCCCAGCGCGAGGCGAATACCGAGCTCGTGCCGCCGCTGCGCTACCGAGTAGGCGAGCACGCCATAGATTCCGATCACCGCCAGTCCCAGCGCCGTGACCGAAAATATGCCCAGCAGCAGCATAGTGAAGCGCGGCTGCGTACGCGAGCTATCCATCAAGTCGTCGACCGTCTGGATGCTGGTAACCGGCTGGTCCGGATCAACCTCAGCGATTTTCGCGCGAAGCGCCGAAACCAGGCCCTGCGGCGGCACGGCCGTCCGCACCAGCAGGTTCATGTTGCTCCACGGCAGCTGGGCGAACGCGATGTACAGTTGCGGCTGCGTCTCCTGCCCAAGCCCTCGGTTCTTGACGTCCGCGACCACTCCGACGACCTCGTCCGGCGCCGGTCCGCGGCCCACGACGACCTGCTTGCCAATGGGATTCTGGTTCGGCCAGAACTGCCGCGCGAAGGTTTCGTTGGCGATCACCACCTTGGGAGCCTGCGCATTGTCGGCCGCCGTAAACTCACGACCCGCGCGCAACGGAACGCGCATGGTCTGGAACCAACCCGGACTCACGGCTTCGATATCGATAAACGGCCGCTGTGCCAGCGGGACATTTGGCTGTCCTTCCGGCAGCATCGGCGTTATGCGCTTCCAGCTGAGCGGGAGCGTGGCCGAGATCGCGGCGCTGCGCACGCCGGCCACATCCGAGATGCGGCGCAGGACTTCGTCAAAGAATGCGATTTGCAGCGCCGGTTTCGCATACTTCACCGTGGGCAGCGAGATGTTCATGGTGAGCACATTGCTGGAATCGAATCCGGGGTCGACGTGCAGCAGTTGCTGATAGCTGCGCAACAGGAGGGCAGCTCCAATCAGCAGCAGTAACGACAGCGCCACCTGGCCGATCACCAGCAAGCTGTTCAGTTGCGCCCGGAGATGACCAGCTGAGCTGCCTCGACCCTCCTCACGCAACGTGGTATGCAGGTCGACGCGCGCAAGCTGCAGCGCCGGAAAGATCCCGAAAACAATTCCGGTGAGCAGCGAAACCAGAAGCGCGAAAAGCAGGACCCGCAGGTCCATTGCGATCGGCATGCCTTGCGGAAGCTGACTTGCGCCCCAGGTGACGAGCGCTCGCGTAGCAATCCAGCCGAGGCCAATGCCGAGCAATCCGGCAATCAGCCCCAGCAATGCGCTTTCGGTAAGCAGTTGGCGCAGAATCGTGCTGCGCGTGGCGCCCAGCGCCGTGCGTACGGCAATCTCCCGCTTGCGAGCCAGTGCTCGCGACAAAAGTAGACTGGCGACATTGGCACAGGCGATTAGCAGCACCAGAGCCACCGCTCCGGAAAGCAGCAAGATTTTCCCGCGAACGTTGGCCACCACCAGGTCGCGCAGCGGAGCGGCGATGACGGTTACCGCCGAACCAGCATCGGGCGCCGTCGCGTTCTGCTCGCGATATTGCTGGTTCAGTACGGCAAGTTCGGCTTCGGTGCTCGCCAGGGTGGCTCCGGGCCGCAGCCGCGCCACCATGCTGAGGTAGCCGACTCCCTGTCGCAGCCGCTGCGGCGGTATCAGCGTGAGCTCGAAATAACGTGGCGTCCAGAGGTCGGTCTCGCCGACAAATGGGAACTGCACCCCGGCCGGCAATACCCCGACCACCGTATGCGGCGTGCCATCCAGAGTCACCGCCTGCCCAACGATGCCGCGATCTCCACCGAAGCGTGTCCGCCACATGGCGTCGCTCAGCATCACCACCGGCCTGCCTTGCGGACCTCCTTCATCTCCGGTGAACGATCGTCCCAGCTGCGGCTGCACTCCGAGTAGCGAAAAGAAGTTTGGCGAGACTCGTCCCACCGCGACTTGGAGGGGATCGCCATGTCCGGTGAGGTTAAAGGTGTCAGTCGCCCATGCGGCGACCGCTTGGAACGACTGGCTGCGGTCCCGTATCAGTTCGTACCGCAGCAGCGTGCCCTCGTAATCTTTTGTCTGGTCCTTCACCTGCAGAGTGACCAGCCGTTGTGGATCCTGGTAAGGGAAGGGCCGCAGCAGCAGTGCGCTGGCAACGGTGAAGATCGCGGTATTGGCGCCGATGCCGATGGCGAGGATAACGATGGCCGCAAAAGTGAAGCCAAGATCCTTGCCCAGCAGCCGTACGCCAAAGCGAAGATCGCGAAGAAAAGCTGTCATCGCCGGTTGTCCGTTTGTGGTTCGGGATGAATCAGCACGCGAAACAATTCCGGCACCTCCTGGCGGAAGCGGCTCTCCACTGCCGTCTGCACGTCATGGACTCGAGACAGCGGCAAATCGTCTTGCATGGTGATGTGCAACGACAGATAGAGTCGTCCTCCAACCCGCTTGAAGATCAGGTCGTGCATGTCGACCACCTCGGGAAACTTTTCTGTCACCGCCTGCAGCCGCTTCTCGAAGCTGGGCACGCGCAATAAACCGTCGCTGGTTTCGATGGTTGCCGGCTCGCTCTCAATGTGCGTCAGGATGGTGGAAATCTCGCGCAAGTCCTGCTTCATCTCGGCTTCCAGGCGGGTCACGCGATCGTGCGCCGCCTTCAGGCTGAGCCGTTCGTCGAGTTCGACGTGCTGCTCGACGTGCAGCCGTCCCTCGATGTCCTGAACGCTGATGTCATGCACGTTGAGGTTATTGCGCGTGGCTACTGCGCGAATGCGATCGAAAAGGCTCTCCTGGCGGCTGGCGCGCGCCACCGCATTCACTACCACGTCGGCATTGGGCAGCAGCTTGCGGATACGTTCCGCAACCTCATTCGACACCTGCTCGGACTTCTGGAAGGTCACGTTGCGCGACATGGCGAGCAGGAGGTCGGCGAAATAGCGGCTGCCGGAGCGGCGAATGCGTACGCGATCGACCTCCAGCACGCCATCGACGCCATAGACCTCCTGAATGATGCGGCTGCGAATACCGCCCGGCGCTGCGTCCAGCAGCGTATCCATGGTTTGCCGCGCCAGCCGCGAGCTCACGTAGACGACAATGCAGGCGACGAACAGCGCGGCGACGGGGTCGGCTTTGGCCAGCCACGGCTGCGAGTAGGCGCGTCCCACCAGGACCAGTGCGAGCCCGAGAATGACGACGCTGCTGGACCAGATATCGGTGCGGAAGTGCAGGGCGTCGGCTTGCAGCGCCTGGCTGTCGTACTTGTCGGCGATGCGTCGCAGCCGCCGCGAGCGCCAGAAGTCCACCACGATCGCAACGCCCATGACGGCGAATGCCCACACGGTCGGCTCGATCTCGACCGAGTGAAAGAACAGGCGCTTGACTGCCTCGTACACGATCCAGATGCAGGTGAGCAGCAGCAGGCCGGTCTCGACGAAGGCGGAGAAGCTCTCCACCTTCCCGTGGCCGTACTGGTGGTCAGCATCGGCGGGCTTGTCGGAGACGCGAACCGAAAAGTAAGTGACGGACGCGGCGACCAGGTCGAGACCCGAGTGCGCCGCCTCCGAGAGAATGCCGAGACTGCCAGTGGTGGTGCCCACCACAACCTTGAGCACCGTGATCGCGATCGCCGCCAGAATGGAGTTGAGCGCGACCGATTTCTTGTCGCGCTGCATCTCGGCCGTGCGGACGGCATCAGGCATAGGCTCGATTATTCACGTTCCGCGGGCATCCGCCAACTACTCCGGCCGGTCGATCTGCGCCTTCTGCAGCTTGTCGGAGTAGTCCACGTACACCGACTTCCACTCGCTGTAGAAATCGATTGCGCCGATACCGCCCTCGCGATGGCCGTTGCCTGTGGCCTTCACCCCGCCGAATGGCAGATGCACCTCCGCGCCAATCGTAGGCGCATTGATATAGGTGATGCCGGCATAGAGGTCACGCATCGCCGTAAAGGCCTTGTTCACGTCTTTGGTGTAGATCGAGGACGAAAGTCCATACTCGATGTCGTTGGCAATCTCGATCGCGTTCTCCAAGCCATCGCAAGGAATAATTGACACCACCGGCCCGAAGATCTCTTCCTGCGCGATGCGCATCTTGGGATCAACATCGGAGAATACCGTTGGCGCCACGAACCATCCGTGGTTATACTGCTCGCCTTCCAACCGATGTCCGCCGCACAGCATCTTCGCGCCTTCGTCTTTGCCGATCTTCATGTACTTCAGGTCGGTCTCCATCTGAGCAGAGTTCACCGCCGGACCCATGTCGACGCTTTCATCCAGCCCATTGCCGACCTTCAGCTTCTGCGCGCGCGCCACCAACTCGTCGACAAATTTCTTGTACACGCCCTTCTGCACGATGATGCGGCTGGTCGCGGTGCAGCGCTGTCCGGTGGTGCCGAACGCGCCCCACAACGCACCGTCGAGCGCCAGGTCGAGGTTGGCATCGTCGAGCACGATCATCGGGTTCTTGCCGCCCAGCTCCAGCGAGCAATGCTTGAACGTCTTCGCGGCTTCCTGTCCGACGACGCGACCAACGGCCGTTGATCCGGTCAACGATACGGCGCGAACCTCAGGATGCTCGACCATCGGCGTGCCGACCTCGCCGCCGAATCCGGTGACGACGTTGACCACGCCCGCCGGAATGCCGCCATCGGTGAGCGCCTGAACGAAGTTGAAGGTGGATAGCGGTGTATCCTGCGCCGGCTTGATGACCGCGGTATTGCCGGCCACCAGGGCAGGAAAGAGCTTCCAAGATGGAATCGCCATGGGAAAGTTCCACGGCGTGATCATGCAGCAGACGCCCAGCGGCTGGCGCACTGCCATGGCGAATTTGTTGGGCAGCTCCGACGGCACGGTTGGGCCGAAGAGGCGACGGCCCTCACCCGCAGTGTAGTAGCCGCAGTCGATGGCCTCCTGCACGTCGCCGCGCGTCTCTTTAATCACCTTGCCCATCTCGCGCGTCATCTGCTGCGCGTATTCTTCCTTGCGCGAGATCAGGATTTCCGCCGCCTTGTACAGCATCTCGGCGCGACGGGGCGCCGGCACCAGTCGCCACTTCTTGAAAGCCTGCTTGGCGGCCTCGATTGCCATGTTGACGTCTTCGTGGTCGGATTTTTGGAAGATACCGACCACCTCGCGCGTGTCGGCCGGGTTGAGATTCTCGAAGGTGCGGCCGGTACGGCTCTCGACCCATTCGCCGCCAATGAAATTCTTATAAGTACGCACTTGAGCGCCGGTGCGCATGCTAGCCGCTTGCTGCTCCATGGTCGCCATAAGATTGCCTCCTGCAAGAGAGTCCAATCTTCTAATGCTATCTGCTGGCTCGAAGCTTGTCACTTCGCCGAAGCAGTAGAAGCGACGCAGGCGGCCCTTGTGATCACTGGCGAAATCCACGGCGCTCATTTGGCGCTCTCTGTCTCTAGGATCACTTTGGGTAGCCGATTTGCCGATTGCCAATCACCGCGCTACGAATATAATGTTAGCTTCGCCTTTTCTTCGCGAAGTGGAATTCCATCGTTCATGAGCGGCCGAGAAGAATTCGTTCCTACGCCGGAGCAGCAACGCGCGATCGAGCACGTGCAGGGCCCGATGCTCGTGGTCGCCGGAGCCGGCACCGGTAAGACAACCGTGCTTGCCCGCCGCATCGCGCACCTCATCCAGAGTGGAGCGGCGCGTCCCGACGAAATTCTGGCGGTCACCTACACGCGCAACTCCGCTGCGGAGCTGATCCATCGCGTCGCTGCCATCCTGTATCCCAATCTCGATCAACAGCCGTCGCTCTATCCCGAGCTGGAGCGTCCCAAGGCGGCGAAGAAGCTGCACGCGACCGGCCTGCAGGCGCACACCTTTCATTCCTATTGCTATCGTCTGCTGCTGGACGCGGGCACCCGGTTCCAGCTCCTCGACGAGAAGGACCTGTTTGTGCTGTTGCGGCGTCGCATCGGCGACATGCAGTTGCAGCACTACATCAAAACCGCGGCGCCGGGAAAGTTTCTCGACGACCTGCTGAAGTTTTTCAGCAACTGTCATGACTAGCTGCGGACGCCCGCTGATTACGACGCCTACGTTGCCAGGCTGGAGCGCCACGAGATTCCGTTGCCACGCATGGACAAACGCAAGAATTGCGATGGCCTCTCGGAAGACGAAGTCCTGGCGCGCTGCCGCGAGGTGGCACGCGCCTTCCGCTTCGCCGAAGAGCTGCTGCAACAAGAAGGGCTGGGGACGTTCGGCCACATCATGACGCGCGCGGTGGCTGTGCTGAGCCGTCGCAAGTCCGTCCTTGAGCGCCAGCAGCGCCACGCCCGCTTCATCCTCATCGACGAGTTCCAGGACTCCAATGTCGCGCAGATCAAGCTGGCCAGCCTGCTTGCCGGCGAGGCTGCGAACGTCTTCGCGGTGGGCGATCCCGATCAGGCCATCTACCAATTTCGCGGCGCCACCAGCGATGCCTTCGACCAGTTCCTGCGGACCTTCGGACCCGATCGCGTGAAGCGGGTGACGATGTCGGACAACCGGCGCTCGACGCCGCCGATCCTGAACTGTGCTTACCAGGTCATTCGCTGCAATCCAGCGCTCCTCGACGAGGAGGGAAAGCGCAAGCGCGATCCGCTCAGCTGTGCACGCCGGCAGCGTGAAGCCAATCTGGAACCGGCGCCGGCGGTGCAGGCGATCGTGCACAGTGGTCCCGAGCAGGAGGCAATCTTCGTTGCCGATACGATTCACACCATGCGCGCTAAAGATCCGGCGCGCAAGCTCAATCAGATTGCCGTGCTGTACCGCGGTCACTTTCATCGCGAGGAGATTGTTGCCGAGCTCACGCGCCGCGGCATTCCAGTCCACGTCAAGGGCGCTGACCTCTTCCACACGCCCGAGCTGCGCGATGCCATGGCGGTGCTTCGCATTCTGGATTCGTCTCATCCTGTCGCGCTATTCCGCGTGGCGGCGCTGCAGCACTTCAAAATCGATGGTGAGCGTTTTCGTGCCGAGCTCTCGCTGGCCGGGGACAGGGCTTCCGCCGAGGCGGCGCTGGAGAATGTTCCCGGCGGCCTGCACGTCGTGGAGACGATCCGCGCGGCGCGACAGGAGCTGCTGGACGCGAACAATATCTTGGCGACAGCGCTGGAAATTGCCCAGCGTGCATTCCGGCTTGCTGACTCCATGCCGCTGCGGCGGCTGCGCGATTTCGCCGGGCGCTGGAGCCAGAAACCGAAGCAGATTGTCGGTGACGGCACGCTGCATGAATTCCTCCAGTACGTCACCATCTTCTGCAACGAGGCAAAGGGCGCACTGGTGGAGGAGACGGACGAGGATGATCCCGTGGCTGCGCTTGCGCCGAATGAGTTGGCGGCTGCTCCCCTGGAAGACGCTGTCCAGTTAATGACGGTCCACGCCGCCAAGGGTCTGGAATTTCCCACGGTGTTCGTGGTGCGGCTAGCTTCCAATTCGTTCCCCGCTGCGTACAAAGAGTCGCTGGTGGAATTTCCGGCGCAGTTGCGCACTCGCGCTGCCACGGAAAGCGATCCCAAAACCCTGCATGAACAGGAAGAGCGGCGGTTGTTCTACGTTGCCATGACGCGCGCCGAGGACGAGCTCTACATCTGTGGCAGGGCCGGCAGCGAGAAAAAGCAACCGGTCCCGCCCAAGGGCTACATGCGCGAGTTGGTCGGGCACGCGACTACGGCGTTGCGGGGCTCGATCGAATGGCGTCTGCTGCCCCCTAGCATGATCCCGCAACTTCACGCAGCAGCGGAGCCGGCGCCCATGGTGTCACAGTGGGCGCTGCTTCCGCCGCGCGATGACGCGCGTCTGCTGGAGCTGAGCGCCAGCGCGCTCCAGCGATATGAGATATGTCCGCTGGCCTACAAGCTGCGCTACGACTGGCGACTGCCGGAGGACCCGACCGCCGCACTGCAATTCGGCAATGCGATGCACACCGCGCTGAAGACATACTTCGACGGCGCGCGCGCCGGGCGTCCGCCGGATGAGGAGACGGTGGTCGCCTGCTTCCTCGATGAATTTTCGAAGATGAAGATCGACGAGCCATTGCAGCGCGAGATGTACGAGCGCGACGGCCGCAGGCAACTTGCAACGCTGCTGCGCTCGGAGCTGGCACGGCCGTCCGGCGAAATTCTGCACACGGAGAAGCGTTTCGCACTTCGCATCGGCGATGCGCAGGTGAAGGGAAGGCTCGACCGGCTAGACCGGGTCGGGCGGAACGGCGAAGTCGACATCATCGATTTCAAGACTGGCCGCGCGAAGACGCAGGAAGACGCCGATGACAGTTTGCAGCTGTCGATTTATGCGCTGGCTGCGAAAGACCTGGGACACACGCCGGTATCGCTCATCTTTATCAACCTGGAGAATGGCATTGCAGTGCAATCGCGGCGCTCGCCGGAACAGTTGCGCGAAGCCGAGGCGAAGGTTATCGCCATCGCAGCCAGGATTGCGGCGGGAGAATTCGAGCCCAAGCCGAGTGGCGCTTGCGCGCGCTGCTCCTATCACAGCATCTGCCCGATACAGGAAGAGCCGCTGCCGCGCACTCTCGCCCGGCATGCAACAGAAGGGTAAGTTTTTCGGGGACTCAGCTCCAGCCAGGATCAGATCCGCGCAAAAAGCGACGGGGAACGCTTTCGCGTCCCCCGGTTCGTTCGGTCTGAAGGCGGTTAGTGCTTTTTCGACTTCTTCGCAGCCTTCTTACCGCCCTTTTTTGCAGCCTTCTTAGTTGCCATGGTTTCTATTCTCCCTTTTGTATTGCGACAATCACTTTCATCGCAATTTGATAGTTGTATAGAGTTAATGAAAGCAATAGTCAAGCAAAAAACGCGTCTCGAAATTCTCCACGCGACCGCGCGGATCCGTCTTCATCGATTCTGGTTGCTTGAAAATTCCGCGGACGCTCTCGCCGGCATTGCCCGGAGAAATCCGTCTGTGCTCCGCACCCGCATAAACACTGGCTATTTCAGCATCCTCAAAACTGCGCCGCTCAACGCGTCGTGCCACGCGTGCGCCATCATTCCCGGGCGAAGGCTCTTTCGCCACCACGCGAGTAACCCAAACATTAATCCGAAAATTGCGATCAAAATCATTCGCGCGATGCCTTCATAGCCATGCGCCGCACCAAAAACAATCGCCGAGAGCAGCACGCCGGCCAGGGTTGAGTTGGCGATGGCGGAGAATTGCTTCTGCAGATATCCGCGAAAGATGATCTCTTCGCAGAATCCCGCGGTGAGGCTCACAAAGAACCACGCCGCCAGTTCCAGGTTTGTTCCAGGCGTCAGAAATCCGAGCTGCTTGCGCATGCTGTCGATTTTTCCCGCCTGATTGAGGTGCATCAGCCAAGCGGCTCCGCCCAGCACGAACATCGCGGCGACCCAGAACGTTCCGGCGAAAACCACGTCTAAGAAAAAATCCTCCAGCGTTGCCCAGCGTCCTCCGATCAGCTCGCGCCATGGCGTGCGCTTGCGAACTCCGAGCCAGACGATGCCGACCAAGACCCACTCCCACAGCATCGTCCACCCGTATTGCAGCAGTCTGCTAACCTCCACCACCGCGTGTTTGTTGCGCGTACCGTTCACCGAGGCGAACAACAGCAGGGCAATCAGGATCGTCGTGTGCCACCAGGGAGCGAGCAGCCGTTCGGTGCGGGGAGAGGTGAATTGAGTTTTCGGCGGGATTTGTGCGTCCGGAAGCAAGACAGCTCCATCTTATAATGTTTGTTGCGATTTCCTCGCAGGAGCTACTACTCATGGCCATCTTAGAAGATGTCGTAATCGTCTCGGCAGTCCGTACGCCGATCGGCAAGTTTCAAGGTTCACTCTCCGATTTCACCGCGCCGCAACTGGGCGCCATTGTGGTGCGCGAAGCGGTCAAGCGTGCCGGCATCGATCCCAACACCGTGGACGAGTGCATCATGGGCAACGTGGTCTCCGCCGGACTCGGGCAGAATCCTGCGCGTCAGGCCGCGCTGGGCGGCGGACTGTCCGACAGCGTCAGTGCGATGACGATCAACAAAGTCTGCGGTTCCGGCCTGAAGGCGGTCGCGCTCGGGCAACAGGCGATCCAGACCGGCAACTCGCAAATCGTGGTCGCCGGGGGCATGGAGAGCATGAGCAACGCGCCATACCTGCTGCAGAACGCGCGTAAGGGCTTTCGGCTGGGAGATCAGAAGGCGGTGGACTCAATGGTCCACGATGGACTCTGGGACGCTTATAACGACTATCACATGGGGAACACCGGCGAGAACGTCGCCGACAAGTACAAAATCACGCGCGAGGAGCAGGACGAGTACGCCTTCAACTCGCATCGTAAGGCCATCAGCGCGATCAACGAATGCCGCTTCAAGGACCAAATCGTTCCCGTAGAGCTGCCGTCCAAGAAGAAAGGCGCACCTCCGGTGCTATTCGCCAAGGACGAATCGCCACGCGAAGACACAACCATCGAGGCGCTGCGCGGTCTGAAGGCTGCGTTCAAGAAGGATGGCACCGTGACTGCCGGCAATGCTCCCGGCGTGAATGACGGCGCAGCCGCTGTGGTGCTGATGTCGGCCGCCAAGGCCAGGGAACTCGGCCTGAAGCCGATGGCCCGTGTTGTGGCGCAGGCGACCAGCGGCATGGCTCCCGCGTGGGTGATGATGGCGCCGGTGGAGGCGGTGCGACAGCTCTGGAAGAAGACGGGATGGAAGAACGAAGATGTCGATCTGTATGAGCTGAACGAAGCGTTTTCGGTTGCCGCGATTGGCGTCACGCGAGAGCTGGGAATCGACCTCAACAAGGTCAACGTAAACGGCGGCGCGGTGGCGCTGGGACATCCCATCGGCGCCAGCGGAGCGCGCATCCTCACGACGCTGCTGTACGAGATGAATCGCCGCGACGTGCACAAAGGGATCGCCGCTCTCTGCCTCGGCGGCGGCAATGCTGTGGGGCTGGCTGTCGAGCGGTAATGCGATTTCCTCTCGGTATCAGGCGGAGCGCGTCGGTATTTTGCGCATCAATTGTTTTAACGGCTCTTGTTCTGTCGCCTCTGCTTCATGCGCAGGGGCGCGCCGAGTGTTCCGCCATCCACTCGCAGATTCTCGCTCGTCCCGTGCGCTACTGCGCCTATCTACCGCCCGGCTTCGATCATGACAAGGCGCGCCGGTATCCCGTGCTCTATTATCTGCACGGGTTGGGTGGCAACGAGCAGTTGCTGCTCGACTCCGGGGGGTGGGACATCATCTCCGACCTGCGCAGCAAAGGCAAGATCGGGGACTTCGTAATACTGGCTCCCGCCGGCGGACACACTTTTTATCTGAACTCGGAAAATGGCAAAGTGCGGTACGACGATTTCTTCGTCAAGGAATTCATGCCGCAGATGGAGAAGAAGTATCGCGCGGCCGGTACGCGCGAGACGCGTGGGATCACCGGCGTTTCCATGGGCGGTTATGGAGCTCTGCGCTTTGCCTTCAAATATCCGGAGCAGTTCGCCGCAGTCAGTGCGCAAATGCCGGCGCTGATCCCCGAGCTCCCCCAGGACATGAGCTCCAGCGCGCCAGGCTCGCCGGGGGCGCTGCTGGGTGATATCTTCGGCTCGCCCTTCAACCGTGCCTACTTTGATCGCAACAATGTGTTTTACTTCGCGCGAACAGAGAGCGCCGCCAATCTGAAGCGCATGAAGATCTACTTCGACGTGGGCAGCAACGACGACTACGGCTTCGAGCAGGGCGCCGAGGAACTGAACAAGCTGCTGAAGTCGCGCGGGGTCCCACACGAATTCCACATCTACTCTGGCGGCCACACGGCCGAGTTTGTCATGCGGCACTTCGGCGACGTGGTCCAGTTCCAGTGGAACGCCATTGGTGCAGGGAAATAGCCAGCACAACGCCTTCATAGGACTCGGCCGGCTCTGTCGACATCTTGCCGGCAATATACAGCACCAAGGTAGCGACGAGGGGCACGAGTAATAATCGAGTCCCGCTCAGGCGGGACGGTGACAAGGTAGCCCAGGGTTTCAACGCTGGGTAAGTTGTTCCCGCGCGTTGCGTAACAGCCGCAAATACTCCCGCAAGACGCGCACGGCGGCAAACTCCCCGCTCGCGATGTGAAGTGAGAAGCGATACGCTTTTTCCGGAGTGCTCCACGACCAAGGCTTTCGCGATCCGACAAAATGAACGACCGCCACCGTTCGGTCGTCAGGCGAGGCGAGGTTCAGGTTGTAACCGAAGTCGTTGACGTAGCGATCCAGTGAGTCAGGAAACACACCATAGGTTTGTTCCAGGTGCAGTTCCGGATGCGACGGCCAATCGGGGAAGTGCTCGTGCAGCAGGTCCTGATCGCTGAATGACGTCATCTTGCGCTCAACTGTGGATGCATGCCGCATGATCGCCGCGGAAAGCCCTGCCTGCGGCTCAATCACCATCAATCCCGAGCATAACTGCACCCACGACTCGCGTCCCGGAATAAGTTTGTCGGGCACCATCGCCGACATGTGCGGCTTGTCGAACAGATCGTCCAGATTGCGCAGGACCATCATGTCACTGTCGAGATAAACGAACTTCTCGTACTGCACCAGGTCAAAGATCAGCAACTTGCTGAAGGTATTGTTCCAATGCGCGAATGCGCTGCTCTCCCCGTTCTCCCTTTCCAGGTGCTGATCGACACGCAACGTTTTAAGTCCTGCGCTTTGCATTGCTGTCTCGCAAGCTTCGGAGACCGGCCGGGTAAGCACCACCACGAAGCCATACCCCGGGTGGGTCTTCTGCAGTGACTCCCACAGCGCGACTGCGCCAATTGCGTAATCGTCGGTGGTGATTACCGTCAGATAGGTCCTCATTGGGGATTTGGTGCCGTATCGAACACCCAGAGCGAGTGGTCCAGAATGAGTTTAGGCGGATAGGGCCAAAGCCAGCGATAACTCTGGCCCTCAGGGAGAAGTTGACCCGAGAGGCAGCTTGCGCCAATAACAACGCTACCGGTGACAGACTGATTCGGCGGCAGGACCGTAGCGCGAATACCGTACAGGTTCGGATCGACCGATCCGAAATAAGCCAGCTGCAAAGTCTCATTTGGATGCTGCTGCTCGTAGTTGCGCAGCGCAATCAATCCTTGCCCCCAGTCGAGATTGCTGTCGGTCAGCAGGTGCCAGCTATTCGCCGGACGTACAAAAATGTTGAAGTAGGAAAGGTAATCCGGCGCGTAACGGAGAGCATCGGCGGCGTTGAGGCAAATTGCAAGTACCACCGCCAGTGCCGCCGCCCGAGACTTTCGGGCGTGTTCCCACACCCCGCCGGCAATCAGTAGCGCGAACGGGTAGAGCGGCAAAATATGGCGCTCGCCGATCGCGATGCGGGATTGCAACGCGAAGATGAGAAATACCAGCGCAAACAAAGTCATCACCAGCAGATCGCTGGGAGCGCGGCAGGTCATGCGTACTCCCAACAGCAAGCTCGCCAACAACAGCAGCAGGAGAATAGTCGGCCACTTCAGCGCTATAGCGACAGGATAGTAGCTCCGAGGTGCGCCTTTGGGATAGAGCTTTCCCAGAAACCATGAGGGACGCCCCCGACGGTTGCTCAGCGCCACCTCCCGGAAGCCCTCGACGTACTCACCCGCGGGCACGAGCAGATTCAGCCGGACCTTCGCCTTCGTTACCCATGTCTTCGTGTCGCGATTGGGAAATGTCGCGACTACCTGGCCATCGGCAACCTTCAGATGGGAGACATGACACAAATATCCGGCCCAGAAGACGACGAGAGCCATGCCCAGCGCCGCGAGCGCCGGTTTCCAGTTCAGAGTGCCAATCGAATTGATCCCACCTTCGCGCCGGAGCACTAGCATCAGGATCAGAGCCAATAGGACCTCTGGAGGCGTGTAGAGTTTAGCCAGCAGCAACCCGCCCTGTACCACGCCCATAAGGATGGTCTGCGTGAGCGTAGGTTCGCTCCTCCAACGTACCAACTGGTATGCCGTCAGAAAAATGAATAGCGCCCCGATGCCGTCGGTGGTTGTCACGGAAAAGTTCGCAATCAGCGACGGCGTAAAAGCGAAGAGCGCAAGCGCAACATTGGCCGCGCCCTCGGAGAACAACTTTCGTGTCGCGCACCACAATACAATTCCCAAAGCTGCGCCAAGTAACGTATTCATCGGCCGCGTGTGCCATGCCAGCCACTCCGGCCCAGGCTGCATCGCAGTTACCCGATAACCGCGCAACAGCTCTTCTTGAGTGATCTCGACGTGCGCTCGCGCCAGCGGCAGCATCAGCCATAAGCGCCCCAGAGGCGGGTGATCCGTCCACATCTGAAAGCGGCCATGCTGCCAGGCATCCAGGCCCGCGATGATGTGCCCAGGCTCGTCGTAGGTCAGCGATTGCGTTCCCACGAACCACAGCGACTGCGAGGCAAACAGCGCGAGCAACAGCGCGGGAATCCACCAGCGCGGCCGCCGCACCGCCGGCGTCGCATCGCCCGAACCCGCCATTGGAAGGGAAGCCGTCGCTTTCAAGCCGCGCACCTACGGGACGTCGAGAGCCCCCGGATTCTCCAGCATGTGGTCCATGGCGATCGCCAGGCCGAAGTAGAAGAACAGGATCATGGCTACCGATTCTATTCCCAGGTCGTAGTGCACCAGTGCAGTCAACTGAAAGGCGGCGAAGCTGGCAAGCACTCCCGTCGCTGCTCCGGTGAGGAAGCGGCTACGCGTGCGTGCTCGCCGAATCAGCCGAAGCAATAAGACTATGTAGGCGACAACAAACCACAGCCATGCCGCCAGCGCCGGCAGACCACGCTCCA